>Ga0181589_10003358_pt1 | contig 12745 bp, 13 predicted proteins | sample 071ome_25_FD_132444 | JGI IMG/M metagenome (GOLD analysis project Ga0181589, IMG submission 132444) | Coastal salt marsh microbial communities from the Groves Creek Marsh, Skidaway Island, Georgia - 071410BT metaG (megahit assembly) | ecosystem: Environmental > Aquatic > Marine > Intertidal...
AAAAAGGCAGCAGTATGTATCTGCTGTCATTATTTCCCGGGTATCCTGCCTTAATTGCGACTAAAATAGCCGGACTTCCACGTCCTACAAATTGTCCCTGATATTGTGACCCACGTTCGGGCTGATGGCCCCTGTTATACCATTGAGCAACTTCCGTACGACAGTACGCCCTACCCGCTTTTCAAGAAAATCCGGCACTTGCCCCTGCCTGTGTTGCTGGCGAGCGGGAATGATCGGCAACGCAAGGATTCCCGGTTTGAAATATTGACAGCAGCGCCTGACGCCATTTTCAGGGCGACAGGTACGTCCATAAGGATAGAAAATAAGGATGGACAGGTTGAAACTCTCACAGGAAACCCCCTGCAGATTCTGGCTGAACGCTTTCCCTTGAATGGTTCGGAGCATCGTGAAGATCACCTGCCCTTTACCGGGGGGGCCATTGGCTATCTTGGCTATGAAATGCTGCATCCCTGGTACAGGATAAATCAGGCGCACGAGCGGGATATTGCCCTGCCGGATATGCTCATTGGTCTGTATTCATGGGCCATCGTCATTGATCATCTTGAGCGCAGCTGTTCCCTGGTTTTTCGCCAGGACTGCCCGGCAGCAATTCGTGGAGACGTGCTTGAGGCCTTGAGGGCTCCAGTCGGGAAAACCTCTGGTGAATTCACACTTGATGGTGAATTTGTTTCCAATTTTAACCGGCAGGAATATCAGGAGGCCTACCAGGGGGTGATCGATTACATCCTGGCTGGTGACTGTTACCAGGTTAACCTGACTCAGCGTTTCACCGCGGATTGTCAGGGGGATCCCTACACGGCATTCACACGATTGCAGACGATAGCCAAAGCGCCGTTCGCAGCCTTTCTTGAGGATGGATCAAGGGCCGTGCTTTCATTTTCGCCGGAACGTTTTATCCAGGTGAAAAACCGGGAAGTGATGACGCAACCCATCAAAGGGACACGCCCCAGGCATGCTGACCCGGACCAGGACACACGAAACCGCATGGAACTGGAAAGCAGTCTCAAGGATAAGGCTGAAAACCTGATGATAGTGGATCTGCTGCGCAATGATCTGGGGCGTATCTGCAGTACAGGCAGTATCGCAGTTCCGGATATTTTCGAAACCCAGAGTTTTACCAATGTGCACCATCTGGTCAGTACCATTACCGGCCGGCTGGACAATCCCGAGGATGTTTTCGCTTTGCTTGAAGCCGGGTTTCCAGGGGGTTCCATAACCGGTACGCCTAAAATCCGGGCCATGGAAATTATCAACGAGCTCGAAAGTGTGATGCGTTCCGTATATTGCGGGGCCTTCCTGTGGATCGACCGCAGCGGTAACATGGACAGCAATATTTGCATCCGCACCCTGGTCAAGGATAAAGAACGCATTCATTGCTGGGGCGGCGGTGGCATAGTGGCCGACTCTGTCGGGGATGAAGAGTATCAGGAAAGTCTGGATAAGATATCCCTGTTTATGGACGCCCTGAAAGCCAATTTCCGGGATGGGCTCTGACCACACCCCTTAACCAATAACCTGAACCGATTATGCCGGCCAGTTCCATTACCCAGTTTAAAACGCTGACCAGGAACCTGGATATGGAGCATGGTCTGTCCGGGTTCAGTGAGAATCACAGGCTCGCTGCCGTGTTGATTCTGGTATATCCCGGTGAAGATGGGCTGAATATTATCCTGACCCGCCGAACCGAGCATCTGCCTCATCATGCCGGGCAAATCAGCTTTCCGGGGGGAAGTGTGGAACCCGGGGATGCGAGTCCGGTGCATACTGCCTTGCGTGAGGCCAGGGAAGAAGTAGCCCTGGATGACAATCTGGTTGAAGTGCTGGGCGTTCTGGATATCACCCTGCTCCCCTCTGGCTTTGCTGTTGCCCCGGTGCTGGCGGTGACAGAGACCTTGCCAGCATTGAGTCCCTGCCCTGAAGAAGTTGCCGAGATTTTTTCCATCCCGCTATCGGTTATCGCTGATCTGGAGCTTTACCAGGAAGATTATGTGGAAAGGGATGGAGAGCGGCGTGATTTCTATTATCTGAACTACCAGGACTATTACATCTGGGGGGCAACGGCCCGGATGCTGCTGACCCTGGGCCGTTTTCTCAAAAGCGCTTTAGAGAGTCAGTGAACGACTGCTGGCCTTGATGAACTCCTGCTTGAGGTCTTCATAGGAAAATACCGCAGGAAACTGCGGGAATTCAGCCACCACATTGTCAGGTGCCATGAACAGGATGCCCTGATCGGCTTCAGCCAGCATGGTTGTATCATTATAGGAGTCACCGGCAGCAATCACCCGGTAATTGAGTCCATGAAAGGCTTTTACTGATTGCCTTTTGGGATCTTTCTGGCGGATATGATAGTCAGCTACCCTGCCGTTTTCATCGATTTCCAGGCGGTGGCACAACAGGGTTGGAAAGCCCAGTTGACGCATCAGGGGTTGGGAGAACTCGTAAAAGGTGTCAGAGAGTATGACCACCTGGAAACGTTCGCGTAACCACGCTATAAATTCCACTGCGCCTTCCAGCGGGGACATAGTGGCAATGACTTCCTGAATCACATTAAATCCAAGGCCATGTTCATCCAGTATTTTCAGGCGCTGCTGCATCAACTGGTCATAATCGGGAATGTCCCGGGTTGTGGCGCGCAGGGCTTCTATGCCCGTTTTCTCAGCAAAATTTATCCAGATTTCAGGAATCAGAACCCCTTCAAGGTCAAGGCAGGCGATTTCCACGTAAAACTCCTCAATGGCTTGGGCAAAACAAACTGCGCATTTTCCCTGTTTCCCCCCGGGCTTGCAATGTGGAACGTCTTTTGTCATGCCGGGAACACGATATCTTGTGGCTGACATAAAAATTAACCACAAGATTTTGGGTTTCAAGCTTGAGAAAATGATTCTAAGCCATTAATTTTTAAGGATTTTTCACGTGGAACCATGCCTCATATTTACTTAAGCTTTACGCGCTAAGTGATTGTTAAACTGGAGATTTGATGTCAGCAGCAGTCGTTGTACAATGCCTGCTGTTTTTCCTCCACCCACCAACTTCAGCTGGAAAAATCATGACCCTGAATACTGATGAGATCCTTGTATTGGCTAATGAGTATGCCGATAAGGAGCCGCGAGACATTATCGCCAAGGCCCTCGAGACCTTTCAGAACATCGCAATTTCATTTAGTGGTGCAGAAGATGTCGTGCTTATTGAACTGGCAATCAAGGCAGCGAAAAAAGTGGGTAGACAGGTATCTGTATTTACCCTGGATACCGGACGCCTACACCCGGAGACCTACCGTTTTATCGACAGAGTCAGGGAACATTACGGCCTCCAGATAAACATCATGTCACCTGACACCAATGAACTGGAGTCTTTTGTCCGGCAAAATGGCCTGTTCAGCTTTTATCAGGATGGGCACGAAGCCTGCTGCAGCATCCGCAAAACCGCTCCCCTGAAACGTAAGCTGGCCACACTGGATGCCTGGATAACTGGCCAGCGACGGGACCAGAGTCCTGGTACGCGCCAGGCTGTGCCGGTTATCGAGCTTGATCCGACCTTTTCAACACCCGGGCACACGCTGGTGAAATTCAATCCCCTGGCCAACTGGAGCTCCAAGCAGGTCTGGGAATACATCAGGATGTTTGATGTCCCTTACAACCCTCTCCATGACCAGGGATTTATCAGTATTGGTTGTGAGCCCTGCACTCGCCCTGTAGGACCGGGTCAGCATGAACGGGAAGGACGCTGGTGGTGGGAAGAAGCCACAGCCAAAGAATGCGGCCTGCACAAAGGCAACCTGATTGCCAGCGATAACGAGTAGCGACCAGTTCCCTGTTTCGCTATACATTCCCAGCTCCCTATTTTAGCGGAATCTGCAAATCACTGAATAAGCCGGTCTCCCCGGGATGATCGTGGTAGCGAATGGCTTCCTCCACCCTGTCGCGGGTCAGATGAGGAGCAAACATCTCAATGAAGTCGTACATATAACTACGCAGGTATGTTTCCCGGCGGAAGCCCAGATTGGTCGTACTGTTGGCAAACAGATGGCTCGCATCCAGCGCAACAAGGTCATCATCCCGGGCCTCAACGGCCAAATTGGCAATAATCCCAATGCCGAGTCCCAGCCGGACATAGGTTTTGATGACATCGGCATCGACTGCGGTAAAGACTACCCTGGGCGTCAGGCCTGCATTCTGGAAGGCATCATCCAGCTTGGAGCGTCCCGTGAAACCATAGACATAGGTCACAATGGGATGGGCGGCGACATCCTGCAAGGTCAGCATTGAGCACTGGCACAGGGGATGGTCTCGTGGGACAAGGATAGCCCGGTTCCAGTGAAAACATGGCATCATGACCAGATCGCCGTACAGTTCCAGGGCTTCAGTGGCAATGGCAAAATCGGCGGTCCCGTCTGCAGCCAGTTGTGAAATCTGCATCGGGGAACCCTGGTGCATATGCAGGCTGACTTCCGGGTATCGTTGCATGAAGCCCTTGATCACCTCCGGCAGCATGTACCGGGATTGGGTATGTGTAGTGGCGATACCCAGGCTGCCCGTGTCCTTATCGGCGTATTCCTGGGCCATGGACTGTATGCTGTTGATTTTATAAAGGATTTCTCCGGCTGCGGCAACAATCTTCTCCCCGGCTGGTGTCAGACTGCTCAGGTTCTTGCCGTGCCGGATAAACAGGTCGGTTCCCAGTTCGGCTTCCAGGGCTCGAAGCTGACGGCTGACACCCGGTTGTGCCGTATAAAGATTTTTGGCGGCCTTGCTGATATTCAGATCGCTGGCAACCACTTCATGAAGAAAACGCAATTGCTGGAGTTTCATGCTCGCCCATATATCAAAAAATTATGGAAATATATCAAATTAATATTTTTCAGCATAACATTTTTGCTCTACAGTGCGTCCTTTCTGGCAGATTCTGAGCTGTTGCTGTCCATGCTTGATTTACTCGTTCTGGTGTTTTCCGGTGGCCTGGTGGGCTTTGCTATTGGCCTGACTGGCGTTGGGGGCGGTTCCCTGATGACCCCTATCCTGCTGTTAATGGGCTACCCTGCTCCAGTGGCTATCGGGACCGACCTGCTTTATGCCGCTATCACCAAAAGTTCTGGCGTGGTGTTTCATCACAGGAAAAGCAATGTCGACTGGAAAGCAGCCATTGTGCTTGCCGCCGGCAGTATTCCGGTGTCCTTGGGCATCACACTTGTCTATCTGCGTGATGGCATCGGTGAGGGGGAAAATTACGAAAGCCTGCTAACGAGCTTTCTGGGCGTAATGCTGATGCTGACAGCCCTGGTGATCGGCCTGCAACGGCATATCCAGCAGCGTCTGCAACCGGGAACGCTTCCTCCCGATCATCATGGGCTGGAACCACCCTTTTATGGCTTTCCCCAACGACACACGCCTGTCATGACTTTCATCCTGGGACTTGTACTGGGTGTCTGCGTCACCATGGCCTCTGTTGGTGCCGGCGCGATTGGGGCTGCCATTCTTTTCCTGTTGTATCCGCGCTGGAAAGCCACCATGGTTGTGGGGACAGGCATTGCCCATGCGGTGCCGCTGACGCTGGTGGCTGGTCTGGGATATCTGGCGATAGGACTGGTGGATCTCAAGCTGCTGGCGAGCCTGCTGATCGGTTCATTGCCGGGTATTTATCTGGGTACACATGTCGGATCCCTGTTTCCGGACAAAGTGATGAGGGCAATACTGGTGTTCGCGCTGATGGGGCTTGGCGGTTATTTTGCCCTGATTCACTGATCAGCCATTTTCTCCAATGACATTGGCTATCCCATGGGGAACATGTCCTGTGGCGACATATTCCCGTGCTGACTCACAGTGCCCCTGCTGGTCATCGAAAAACACATCGGCATCATAGGCTCTTAGAAAGGCGCCCTTGTCCTGACCACCCAGAAATAGTGACTCATCAATATTGATATTCCAGTGTCTCAGCGTCCTGACTACCCGTTCATGGGCCGGTGCCGCTCTGGCTGTCACCAGGCACGTCCTGATAGGAGAATCCTCCGGACCGAATTCATGCTGCAGCATCTGTAATGCTGCCAGGAAATCCTTGAATGGCCCTCCCGTCATCGGTTCCTTGGCGGCCTGACGTTCATTTCGGGTGAATTCTTCCAGACCGCGGGTTTTATAGATTTTTTCGGACTCATCTGAAAACAGCACGGCGTCACCATCAAAAGCAAAGCGCAGTTTGTAATCATCAACATTGGCTTTGCGTGAATTCAGAATAGTGGCAGCAGCTATGCCGTTTTCCAGAGCCATACGAACGTCCTGGCCATCCGTAGACAAAAACAGGTGTGATTGAAAGGCGGAAATATAGCGGTATGGACTGGAGCCGCCGCAAAATGCAGCTTTCTGGATATCCAGCCCGTGCTGTTCAATGGAATTGAAAATACGCAGGCCGGTATCTGCGGAGTTTCTGGACAGCAGGATGACCTCCACCCGTTTGCTGCCCATCAGGGTATTCAGGTTGAGCAGCTTCTTGACCAGGTTGAATGCATCACCCGGTTCCAGCACGTCATCCTCACGCTCTATCTGGTAACGGCGGTAGGCCTCAACACCCTTCTGGATATACACATGATGACTGTCGTCCAGGTTGAACAAGGCCCGTGATGAAATAGCGACGATCAGTTTATCTGCGGATGCGGTGGTCATGGTGTTATTCTAGCGTAGAAAGTGTCAGGTCAAGCAGGATTTTCACTGGCATGCCACCCCTGTGCCCCCAAGTCCGCAATATCCTCCAGGGTTTTTGGCCAGGTATTGCTGGTGATAATCCTCGGCATAGTAGTATTCGCTTAACAGGGCTATTTCGGTGGTGATTGACGGATAGCCTGCCTGTGCAAGTGCCCGCTGATAACCCGCCATCGTCATGGAGGCTGTTTTCAACTGATCTTGGTCGCTGGCATAAATACAGGAACGATACTGGGTTCCCCTGTCATTGCCCTGTCTCATGCCCTGCGTGGGATCATGGGACTCCCAGAAAACCCTGAGCAGTGCTTCATATGAGCAAACAGCCGGATCAAAAACGACCTGAACCACTTCTGCATGCCCGGTAAGGCCGCTGCAGACTTCCTCGTAAGTGGGATTGGGGGTAAATCCGCCAGCGTAGCCTACAGAGGTGGAATAAACCCCCTTGATGCCCCAGAACCGGCGTTCAGCGCCCCAGAAACAGCCTAGTCCAAACACGGCCACCTGAACTCCCTGCGGATAGGGTTGGCACAGACGATTGCCATTGACGAAATGGCTTTCGGGCACCGGCATCGGGGTTTGTCGACCTGGTAATGCCCCGCTTTGGGTGACCATGCTGTCTTTATCCAGAAATTTCATAACTATCTCGTGTAAAATGTTGATAACAGGAATATTTCCTATTTAACTGATACTGGTCAAAAACCATAATGCCTTCATCATAAAGGCCAGTAGTTTTATTGAAAAGACCGTGGCGGTGATTTATCCTTCGCCACGGTTTCGTGCAGTGTCTTTTAAAATCTGCACCAGATACAGGACGTTAGCGATAAGATGTATCTAGAATTTTTTGGCATGCGCGAGCTGCCTTTCACCCTGACCCCAAATACGGATTTTTTCCTGGATCTGGATGGGCATCATCAGGCGCTGGACGTCGTCCAGCTGGCTCTGGAAAGCGGTGAAGGCTTTATCATGATTACCGGTGAAGTGGGCACTGGAAAGACCCTGTTGTGCCGTCGTCTGCTTAATACCATCAGTGACGACTTTGTCACTGCCTATATTCCCAATCCCTTCCTGACGCCGGACGGTCTGATGCTGGCTCTGGCCGAAGAACTTGGCCTGGATGTCGAAGCTGAAAAAGGCCGTCATCACATCATGGGTGAGATCAACAAGAAGCTCATGGAAATCAAGGAAGCCGGCAAGCAGGTGGTGTTCCTGCTGGATGAAGCCCAGGCCATGCCTGAGGACAGCATCGAGGTGTTGAGATTGCTGACCAACCTTGAAACGGAATCCGAGAAGCTGCTACAGGTGGTGCTGTTTGGCCAGCCTGAACTCAAGGATTTACTGTCACGGGATTCGCTGCGCCAGTTGAAACAGCGCATCACCTTTTCCTATGTCCTGCCTACATTGACAGAAGAAGAGGTAAACAGCTATATCAATCACCGCCTGGCCAAGTCGGGTTTTCCTGGGGGTTAACCTCTTCAATGCCAAAGCCCTGCAGGAGCTGGCTAAAGCCAGTGCGGGTATTCCTCGCCTGATCAATATTCTTTGTCACAAATCCCTGCTTGTGGCGTATGGTCGCGGGGACACCAAAATCACCAACATCCATGTCCAGCGTGCCATTCTGGATACTGAGGATGTCCGCATCGAGCAAAACTTTACGTCCAAGGATGCCCCCAAAGGGCCTGGTTGGGGGCTGGTTCTGGCTGCGACAGTCGTTGGCGGCCTGCTCACCTACCTTGCTGTATCTTTTCTCAATATTTAATACAGTCCTGCACTGACCTCCGGTTATACCGGTTCCTTGTGTACGCGGCCTGATCGCGATTAAACGATTGCAGTATATTGATGAAACCTACCGGGGATAAATACCTCAAGTTTGGCCCCTACCTGGATCTCTATACCGGGTTACGTACAGCACTCGATATTAATGACGGAATCATCAAACTGGTGGGTTCCCAGGGCAGTGGCAAGTCAGCCATATGCAGGCAGGTGGCTGAAGATCTGCGTGATGCCGGCTTTGATGTCATCTTTTTCGAGACGCCTCCCAAAACATCCGACGTCCTCTATCAGAGAATTAGACATGATCTGGGTCTGAGCCCTGACAAAAATTTCAACCGGATGCTGTCGCAATATCTGCTTGATAAAAAAGGCCCGGCAAACAGGCTGATCATCCTCTATGATGATGCAGAAGAAATTCCAAAGGATATCTTCATCCTTATACGCCTGCTCAATAATGTGCATGACCATGCCCAGACACTGGTTTCCCAGATTATCTGCGGCACGGCCAGGCTGGACAGGTTGTTTGATGACCCGCAGTTGCGATCATTGACCCAGTATCTGAACCAGAGTTTCACCCTGGAGCCCATGAATCGCGAAGCATTGGATGATTTTTATGCCGGGTATCGCCGTGAATATGGCATTGTGGGTAATGAGATCAAGGCAAAAGGACTCAATGATATTTTCAAGGCCGCCAGGGGGATGCCCGGCAAAACCCTTGAAATGCTCCACAGTTTTTACGGTCAGGATGCAGGCAGCGCGATGGCCACGGATAAAGCCGAGGCTTCCTGGGTAACACCGGAGAGTTCCGAAAGATCGTCAACTGTCCAGCCGGTTTCGCCTTCAATGAAGGAGGCCGCAGAATGGAGCGGGGTCATCAGCAATGTGGCCAGAAAAGCATCTGCACCTGAACCTGATGCTGATTCACCTGCAGATACCGCTCACATTACCAGCATCGAGGTGCCTTCACCTGAGTTGAACACGAATCCGGCAAACAGCGTTGCTCCGTCAGACACATATACCGAAACCGAAACCATAACTGAATTGGATACTGGAACTGACACTGAAAAACCCGGGAACACAGACAAAGATACAGGTACAAATACAGACACTGAACTGGATTACCTCTCCGACCTGGCATTCAATCCGGCACCTGACGAGGCGGATTACCTGTCGTCAGCAGACGCAATCGATAACCTGCCGGATATGGAACTGCCCGATTTTCAGCAGCCGGGGCACGAGGAAGCCTTGTTAATGGACATAGACCTGCCTGAACCAGGTGCGGGAAAACCGGTATTAACGGATGACGCATTTCAGGGGCTGGAATTTAGTTATACAGAGGAAGCGCCCGAGTCTGAATTGCTGGCAGAACCAGAGCCAGAATCGGAAACAGAGCCGGAACCAGAATCAGAACCAGAACCAGAACCAGAACAAAGACGGCCAATTGACGGGGAATCAGATTCACCCCCGGAAACGCCGGAAACCCTCACCCGTGAGGTCAATGAAATATTACTGAATGAGAATGCCGGCATTCGCCGGGGACCGGTTTATTTCAAGGCAGGCCTGACTATTGGAGTCGGTCTGGTAACGGTGATCATTGCAGTTGCCTTGCTCGACAATGGCAGTCCCCCTGCTTCCCAGGACCAACTTTCGGAAATTCTGGCCAACGACTCCCCTCTTTATATGGATGAAATCGAGGAACCTCCCCTGGTGATAACCAGGCAACGCCTGATGGTTTCATGGAAGCACCTGAGATGAATTCGGCATCTGAATCTGTCGTTGCTGATGCATCGAACACTGTTATCGATGAGGGAGCTGTCGGTGAGTCTGAGCAGTCACCAGAGGCCACGCTCACTGAACTGTCAGAAGCAACTGACCCTCTCCAGAACGCTGATGCTATCGAAGCAAGCACCTCAGTGCTTGCTGTGGCAGATGATTTGGCAGAACCGGATTCGGCTGCTTCAACTGAAGTTGTTGGTGATTCGGCAGCGCCAGCGTTGATGGAGGAAGAAATCTTGCTGGATATCACTGCCGGCCCGGATGAGCCAGAGCCTGTTGTTGAGGAAATGAATCAGGATGAAATGGCAGAGGATGCGGAGCTGGAAATTTCTGACACCCTGGCACGACTGACTCCGTTGCTTGATGGGTGGGCAGCCGCCTGGCAGTCGGGAGATTTTGAAGACTATCTTACGGCTTACCGCAATGATTTCGATCCTGATGATGGAACCACCAGGGCCGAATGGGCAGCTGCCCGTCGCCCAAGAGTGGACGGGGTCCAGGGTATGACGATTTCATACGACCGTCTGGAATTGCTGGAACAGAATGAGGACGAGATTATTGTTCAGTTCTGGCTGCAATACACCAGAAACACTTATTCAGATGATACCCTCAAGAAAATCATTTTCCGGCAGTCCGGTGACAGCTGGCTGATTTATTCCGAAAACAATCTTGATGTGATTGTTCATTAACGCCGGGCTGCCAGCTCATCGGCGATATGTTCCACCCAGTGCCTGACAGGCATGCTGGCCTTTGCTGCCAGGTGGCACTGACAGCCGATATTGGCTGTCGCAATTCCTTCCCCGGAAATTTGCTGAAGGTGTTTGAGTTTATCCCCGCGGAGCTTGTCTGCCATCTCTGCATGAAACAGTGAATAGGTCCCTGCAGAGCCGCAACATAAGTGAGCATCAGGCACGGTGGGAACAGTGATGCCGAGCTTTGTCAGCAGCAATTCGGTTTTTCCAGCCAGTTTTTGCCCATGCTGCAATGAGCAGGGGCTGTGAAAAGCCAGAACTTTCGAGTTTTGTAGCTTCAGCGGTGCGACATCTTCCGACAGTAGAAATTCACCAATATCCTTGACGAAGCCCAACAGGTGCCTGGCTTTTTTCAGGTATTCAGTGTCGTTTCCAAGAACCGCAGGATAATCCTTGATAAAGCTGCCACAGCCACTGGCAGTGCTGATAATGGCCTCTGCACCCTGTTCAATAGCCTGTTCCATCTGCTGGATCAGTTTTCGGGCTTGATCCAGTCCTGCCTGTTGAGCGTCAGTATGAAAATGCATGGCGCCGCAACAGCTCTCCTGCCTAATGCTTATGGTGTCGATCTTGAGATGATCAAGCACCATTCTGGCAGCAGTATTGGTATCCGGGCTAAGGGATGACTGAACACAGCCTTCCAGCAATACCACCTTGCGTTGATGTCCTGTCTGCAGATGTGTGGTCGATGCTTGGTGGGTAGTAAAGCGGGATTTGCCTGGAAGCTGGGATGCCAGTGTGCGTGGCAACAGGAACCGCAGTGCACGTCCAATTTTTACTCCCAGGCCAAATAAAACACGGTTGCTCAGAATGCTTAACAGTACCTGCTTCATGAAGGCCTGCCAGGGCGCTGGACGATGATGTTTTTTTACCTGTGCCCGACCAAGGTCGAGCAAAGTGTGGTACTGAACGTTTGATGGGCATGTTGTCTCGCAACTGCGGCAGGCAAGACACCTGTCCAGGTGGCGGGCGGTTATGCTACTGGCGGTGTCATTTTCCAGCATCTCCTTGATGAGATAGATGCGCCCTCTGGGGCTATCCAGTTCATTGCCGGTTTGCAGAAAGGTCGGGCATGTGGCGGTGCAGAAACCACAATGTACACAGGCACGCAAAATTCCTTCGGCGAGTTTGCCGTCCGGCGTGTTCAGGAACTCAGGGGAAAATCGGGTCTGCATGCCTGTTCAAAATTCCCTGTACATTCTGCCGGAATTGAAAATGCCCGCAGGATCAAAGGCCCGCTTGAGCTGTTTCTGCCAGTCCATTAGCGTGTCGGTCATGGGTTGGAAGCGTGTCGGGTATTGGGTATCTGCCGAAGCACGAAAAACAGTGGCATGTCCGCCGGCTTTTTCAGCAAAAGAAAAAATCTCCCCGGGAGGCATGGTGCTTTTCAGCCAAACCTGGGCACCCCCCCATTCCCTGAGGATGAGGTGCCTGTCCCGAGTAAAAGCAGACAGGTCCGCATTTGTCGGTAACGACAGACGCCAAATCGTTTCTCCTGCGTCCTGTTGAAAGAAGGCCAGTCGTTGTTCCCGAAGCAGCTCCCAAAACGGCTCGTCTTCATGAATTTTCCAGGTACCGGTACCAGGAATGTTGGCAAGCTGGTCCGGCAAGGCTTCGATCTCCCTCTTGCCGGCACTGAAGCGCACCAGAAGCGAATTCTCTTCAGTTTGACAGGTTCCGGTAACAGGAAAACCACGCCGGCGGAGTGTATTGATAAATTGACAGGCAGCATCTGCCTTG
>Ga0181589_10003365_pt1 | contig 12730 bp, 6 predicted proteins | sample 071ome_25_FD_132444 | JGI IMG/M metagenome (GOLD analysis project Ga0181589, IMG submission 132444) | Coastal salt marsh microbial communities from the Groves Creek Marsh, Skidaway Island, Georgia - 071410BT metaG (megahit assembly) | ecosystem: Environmental > Aquatic > Marine > Intertidal zone...
ATAAGGTAAATCGATGAAGGTTTTAACACTCATAATCTTGGCCGCCTCCATTACTGGATGTGCGACTCAAAAAATAGCCGGACCGACGCCTGAATTTGCTCCGATTATTCCTGCGGCATCTGACCTTCAGACTATTCCGACTGGATCGCTTTACAACGTAGGCCACTCTGACAGTTGGTTTGGAGAGAAAAAGGCTTACCGTGTAGGTGATGTTGTCACTGTGATTCTTGATGAGGCACTCGATGCGGGGACATCAAATTCCGCGATAGCATCCAGAAAGAACAAAACTGATGTGCTGTCTCCTTTACAAATCGCTAAGTGGGGGAGTCCTGGCGGATTATTGTCATCCGATCTTCAAGAAGAAAGCGAAATTACATCTGACGGCTCAAGCACTGCTGATCAAAGTGCAAACTTTACCGGCACGATGACGGCACAAGTTGTTGATGTCTATCCGAATGGAAATTTACTGATTCGGGGTGAGAAAATTGTAAATTTTTCATCTGGCTCGGAGGTTGTGCAAGTGAAAGGAATCATCCGACCACAAGATATACAGCCTGATAATACCGTACAGTCAAAAAGACTCGCATCCGCTCAGATTACCTATAAGGGAGTGGGTTCCGGTGCTAATGCAACGAAAGTTCCTTGGGGAACTAATCTCATTTTAAGTTTGTGGCCGTTTTGAGGCATTTGACGATGAAAGTCCTGATCGTTCTCATGAGCATCATCTTTTCTGGTCCCCTATTTGCTGATCGGATTAAGGATTTGACGAATGTCGCTGGGGTTCGGAGCAATCAACTGATTGGCTATGGATTGGTGGTCGGATTGAATGGAAGTGGAGACGGCGGCGCAGTTCCTTTTACTGGTCAATCTCTGCGCTCAATCTTGGGACGACTTGGCGTGAATGTTGACGGGGTGTTGTCAGATTTTGATGTTGCAGGGACTCAGGCCAACAGTATTCCAGCTGATAATGTGGCCGCAGTCATGGTAACAGCGAGTCTCCCAGCATTTGCAAAACCAGGACAAACCATTGACGTGAATGTTTCGACTATCGGCGGTGCAACATCGCTGAGAGGTGGTACGTTGATTCTCACGCGACTGAGAGGGGTTGATGGGGAAGTCTATGCGTTAGCGCAGGGCCCGCTAACTTCGACTGGTGTTGAGGTGAACGCTGCGGGTGATGAAATTACTATTGGTGTCCCGACGTCCGGAAGAATCCCGAGCGGTGCGACAGTTGAACGGATAGTAGAAACCCCATTCAACCAATCTGAATACGTAGTTTTTAACGTATCCACTGGGGACTTCACAACGGCAAAAGAAATCGTCGATAAAATTAATACTGTTTTTGGTGATGGGACGGCTTCGGCTGTTGATGGCGTCTCGGTTGCGGTACGCGCCCCTGCAGATCCAAATGCGAGAGTGTCCTTCGTGTCTTTGTTAGAGAACTTAGACGTTAATCCTGGTGAGCCTTCGGCGAAGGTCGTCATCAATAGTCGGACTGGGACAGTAGTGATTAATCGTAACGTTAAAGTGACAGCTGCGGCTGTGACCCATGGTCCGATAACAGTAACTGTGTCTGCAACCAACGAGGTGAGTCAGCCAAATCCTTTTGCTGATCAGGGCGTGACCGCACAGATTCAAAACGCGGACGTTGAGATCCAAGAACCCAATAATAAGATGTTTTTGTTCCAACCGGGTGTTGATCTCAGAGATATCGTAGATGCAGTCAATGAAACTGGGGCAACCCCTTCGTCATTGATCGCTATTCTTGAAGCCTTGAAATCGTCTGGCAGTCTGCGTGCCGAGTTGGTGGTGATTTGATGAATTCGCTACCAGATACATCGATGGTTTATGACTTTTCAGGTCTGGGTACGTTGAAGGCTAAGGCCTCTCGTGATCGAGAGGATAAGGAGGCCATTCAAAAGACCGCCCAGCAGTTTGAGGCGATGTTCTTACAGATGATGATGAAGTCAATGAGGGCCACCATACCCGACGGTGGTTTGATTGATTCCAGCCAGACAGAGACATTCGAACAGTTGCTTGATCAGCAGTTTGCAATGACGATGTCGAATCGTCGTTCCACCGGCATCTCTCAAATGATTGAAGAATTTATTAGTAGAGCGCACCGTTCGTCGGATGAGACTGATGGAGCGAAAAAATTTTCTCTCGAGGGTAGTTCGAGAAATCCTCTCCCCCTAGTAGATGAATCGGTCAAATTCAAAATTTCTGAAGAGACGACTGAAAAATATCTTCTTAATCAGCGCAACATGAAATTGGGTGGTCGCTGATGGCTGACCTATTATCGATTGGATCCAGTGGTATTAATGTTTATCAGCGCGCTCTCGCGACGGTATCCAATAATATCGCTAATTTAAATACCGAGGGTTACAGCCGTCAAACGACAGAAATCAGACAAAATCAGCCCACTGAAGCGGGTAATGGTTACATCGGTACTGGCGCATACTTTGATCGAGTATCGCGTCAATATGATGGTTTTCTCGAGTCATCGCTACAGCAGGCGACTGCTGACTTAGGTTCTCAAAATTCGTCTGTAGAATATGCCAGTCGGTTGCTTGATATCTTGGGTGATGAAGATATTGGGTTAACCAGCGCATTGACAAAGTTTTTTGCGTCAGCAAAAAACTTGTCGACTGATCCTGCTTCGACGGCACTTCGAGGGGCTATGTTGCGGGATGCAGATGCGTTGGGCACTCGATTCAACGCACTCGCTTCTCAGTTAAAGGATCTGGGTGATCAGTCGTTGTCAGCAATGGAGGCCGATGTCCGCGCCGCTAACGCTCTTGCCACCCAGCTGGCTGAAATTAACAGACAGATGCTTCGCCAGAGTTCTGAGTCTGCGCAGGCGCCGGAATTATTGGATCGTCGAGATCAGCTGTTACGCGATCTTTCAGAATACGTACAGATCAAAACTTCATTTGATTCACGGGGCTCTGTAACAGTCTCGGTGACCAATTCGCCGACGAAGGGAGTCATTCTGTCGGGGACGAAGTTTTCGGCGCTTAGTGTTAATCCAATGGAACGTGATCCGAGTCAGCTGGAGTACAAGCTTCAGGGTGAACTAACAAACGAAACGTTGACTGGTCTTCAGAGCGGAAGTATCTCGGGTTATGCCGGTTTTTATGGACGAACCCTGACAGGCGTCACAGGCGCTTTGAATCAGTTGGCTCGAGTATTTGTTGACGAAGTGAACCAGGTACAGACGACTGGCTTGGATTCACAAGGAAACTTGGGGACTAATTTTTTTGAGATTGTTCCAGCATTTGATGTAAATCGAGGTGCTTCCTCCGGTGATTTTCAAGTGGCTGTTGATGTTCTCGATATCGATAATTACCAACCCGAATCCATTATCGTCGCGTTCGATGGCAGCCAAAATCGATGGTACGGAACGACCGACTCAGGCCAGACCACTTTTGCCTCAGAGTCTGGTGTTTTAGACTTCGGTGAGATTCTTGTTCAGGTAAGCGGCAGTTCAAGTGTCGGTGATCGATTTGTCATAACACCTGACGTGGGTGCGGCTCGCGGGTTAACGCTAGCACTTGATAGAGCAGATCAAATTGCCACCTCTTCATTGTTTAGGGTCACACCTGGGTCAGGAAATAATGGGATTCAAAACCCTGATGTTTCGTATCTGGCGCCCGCTATGACTTCTCAAACACAGATCAAGTTAGAGGATTTAACGACCCCAAGACCCGTGGTTATACAGCCGTCAATGTCTATGCCAGTCACTGAGATACCAGCTGGCCAGTCAGAGATTACACTCGCATTTAATCCAGACAGTGGGGCGGATTTGTCGCTTCAGATTCTGACAACAGATGGACGACATTTGGTTGGGACGAAGGGGGGAGAGTTTAAGAATGATTTGTGGTTGAACTCTCTCCCTCAATTTGAAAAAAATGCAACGTACGACACGACCTACCTGAATCAGACGGGGCTCGATGGGTATAAGAAATTAGACATCATTTATGGTAACCGAGCGGAAGCAGTTGCTGTTTCGAGTCTGCTACCGATCAATGGACTATTTTTCGAGGCGCCTTTTGGGACTGATTTCCAGGGTGGGGGGCTCGACATTACTTTAGAGCCGGCGACGCTTGAGGATCGACTGGGTCTGAACAACTCAGCTTTCGCTGATTCATCAATCGGAGAAGTGAGTTCGGTTGATAACATTATTTATCTGGGAACAGGCAGTTCGGCTGAGCCTATAGCTCATTTGGAAACTATCTATGACGGTCAGTCGCAGACGTTGCGGATCCGTTTTTTAGAGGAAAATACGATTTCCGATGAACTGGCTGCGCGAGTAGCCAGCTTGGTTACGTTTAATAATGGTGAAGACTTAAGTGATTCCAATAAGACATTAAAGAAACGCATTACCGTTGAACTTTTTGATCAATCATTCAATGTCAATCTGACTCAAGGGATCGACTTTGTAACATCTGATCTGGTTGATGCCGGTCAAATCACATCGTCTGATCAGAGGTACATCGCAAAATTACTTTCTGGTGATATTGAGTATTTATCGGGCACTGGACGGGTTCTAATCGATGACGGTGATTTGGTTCTCAATGGCGTGAGTTTAAGAGATTTGACCATTGGCGAGTCTGGTGTCTTGTCAGCCACTGATGTCAAAACTTGGTTAGATCAGGCCAATACAGGCATTTCCGTGTTGGCGCAGAATACGATTGAGGTCGTGAGTGATCAGCTGCAACTTGAATCGAGTAGTGGATTAAAGATTAACGGGCACGAAATTACATCGTTAGTTCTGGGTTCTAATCTTACGTTTGATAGTCAGGACGATTTAATTAACTCAATAAATGCTAGCTCGTCTGAAACCGGAGTATTCGCTCGGCGGCGCGAGAATGGTGATCTTATCCTCCAGAATCTCGATTTGGGTGGGGAGAATATAGCGATCGACAGCGCGCTAGTGAGTTCAGGCACCAACGCTCTCGGCATCACGAGTCGATCCTATGTTGGAAATATTGTGCTCGAACTAGAAGCAGGTGATCCGCAGGCGATTCAATTTTCATTGGGCCCTGACGGGACACCCGCTGATCTCAATCGCCTGGGTTTGGACACACAGATTCAGATTCGAGGCGATATTGATGAAAATCTTCTGGTGTTTGCTGAGGGATCCGGTCAAGCCCAGTTATCAGCGACCCACACGACATTGGATCAACCCATAGTTGAAGGACTTCGGTCCAGACAATTCCAGTTCAACTTTGTGTCGGCTAATCGAATCCAGATTACAGATCTTACGACTCAAACGGTTGTCGGAGAACGCACGTATCAAGGTGAACTTCAGCTTGAGTATCAGGGAATTCAGATCAGCTTAGATCAGCCCGGATCCGTCGGGGATGTCTTTACCGTCGACGGCAATAATTTGGGTCCAAATGGGGCATTTGATGGTCAAGGCAATAATTCAAATATTCTGAAGTTGGTGGATCTGGAGTCTAAAAATGTCATGGATGGGGGGCTGACCTTTTCAGAAGGCTACCTCAGCTTTGTTGGCGATGTCGGGAATCTTGCTACGCAGTCTGAGATCGCAAGAGACGCCCTTGAGATTGTGCAAACACAAGCCATCGAGGCTCGAGATCGAGTGTCTGGCGTCAATCTTGACAAAGAGGCTGCCGATTTAATTCGTTTTCAACAAGCTTACCAAGCATCTGCTCAGGTTATGCAGGTTGCGAGTAAGCTTTTTGATGCGGTTTTGCAGGTTCGTTAGGAGTATTAGATGACTATTTCTACAACATTATTATTTAGTCGTGCGGTCTCTTTGATGACCAGGCAGCAGACTGAGCTTGCACAAATTCAAGAGAAAGTTTCGACGGGTAAAGAGTTGGTCAGGCCATCGGATTCACCTGCGCTTGCGGTGAATATCTCAAGAATTAAGTCAACAATCGGCCAGATGGATGCCTACAGAAATTCCTTGAACTCCGTCAACGATCGACTTCGAATCGAGGAAAGTTACCTTGGCGGTGTCAAAGACGTCATGATTCAGTTGAAGCAGCTTAATCTGCAGGGTGCCAACGCTTCCTTATCAAATCGTGACCGCGAAGTCGTGGCACTTGAGGTTGATGAATTAATTTCAGAAGTGAAAAATTTGGCGAACGGCACCGATGCGAACGGTAACTACCTATTTGCTGGATCTCGAGTAACCCAACGTCCATTCAGTGAAGACGGGAATGGAGTCATTCGTTACCAAGGCGATAATTTTCGTCCAGAAATCGATTATACGGCTGATCGAAGATCATCCGTTGGAAGAAACGGCCTCGATGTCTTCAAGCCGGTTATTTCCGGTGCCATGATCGAGCCAGTCGAAGGTCGTTATGGGATCGAACTCAGTGGTGCATTGGAGCCCGGAGATCGTTATCAGATTAGTATCGATGGCCAACAAGTTGATTACAGAGTGCAGGCCGGGGATACCATCGACGATGTATTGAGTCGGCTCGCTTTTAATATCAACGAAACGTTCGGAGATATGACTCCACCTTTGACTGTCGCATCAGTTGAAGGGACCCAGCTGATCGTGCATGCATTGGATGGATTACCTCGGCAGATTTCAGGATCCACTGGGAATGCAGGGCCAGCCGTTAATGATCTTGCAGCATCGCTGTCTGGAGATGAGACTTCAGACTTCCGATTAGAAATAACGGGAACAACTGAACCCGGTGATGAAATTCAATTTTCGGTCGGTTCAAGATCATACAGCTACGTAATCCCTGAAGGTGCCGAGAATCAGACTCGAGCAGAGGTACTACAAGACTTGGTGACAACCGTTAACGCGACAGGTTTGTTTTCGGAGTCAATTCAATTTGAAGTTGATGAACAGAGCGACTCACAAATTCGGTTAATCCCACAGCGTGAAAATATCGGCACCGTTTCGGTTGGTGTAAAAGAACGGTCGGCGGTGAATAATCAGGGACTTGTCTTCACAACGGTTCAGGACCCGCGGTCAGCGTTTCCAGAACGAGTTGAGTTTTTTGAGTCGCTCCAAGAAGTATCAACTTTTCTGCGAGAAGGTGATCAAGATAAAATTCAAAGCAAGTTAGATCATCTTGATCAAATGCTTGACATTATCACGATGTCGCTGGCCGACATCGGTTCTGAAATGCAATCGATTGAGTCAGAAATTTCGATCAATGCCGATTTGAAGTTACAGCTTGAGACGACTCTGTCGAGCAAAGAAGATGTTGATTTCACGACAGCGATCACAGACATGCAGGCGAAGATGATGTCACTCGAAGCCGCGCAATCGTCATTTGCAAAGATTTCACAGCTGACCGTTTTTGACTACATTCGGTAGTGAGTGTTTCACGCAGTCGAGTTATTGACAGGCGTGTGGCAAATTTTGACCGTTTTGCAACCTTGCCGGTTTCTTCATCTAGACCGTGGCCTTTCTTATCATTAAATACCTGTTTTTTAAACGAATTTTTGTTCTTCTTGAGGATTTCAATTGTTGGCACGGAATTCGCTTATTTCTCGGTGAGGAAAATTTTTACCAAGGCACGTGGAAAGTGCCGGGTTAATGAGGAGTTAATCTCATGGCACTTACTGTCAATACAAATGTACTTGCGTTGAATGCACAAAGGCACACCGCTGCGACTCAGGAGGAGATGGCGTCTGCCATGGAACGATTGGCGTCGGGTAAGCGGATTAATAGCGCTGTCGATGACGCCGCTGGGCTAGCGATTACTGCCAGGATGGAGGCTCAGATTTCTGGCCTTGCTCAGGCCGTTCGAAACGCCGGTGACGCGATCTCTTTGGTCAATACCGCCGAGGGTGCTCTGCAGGAAACCACATCGATACTTCAGCGTATCCGAGAGTTGGCGATTCAATCTGCCGGTGGTGCACCATCTAATGCAGACAGGGTCAACTTGAATAAAGAAGTTGTCCAATTACAAGAAGAGTTGCTTCGGATCACCACCACGACACGGTTTAATGGTGAACTCCTCCTCAACGGCACTTTCCACGACAAAGATTTCCAAATTGGTCAAACAAACAACGAAGAGATTTCCGTTAACATTGGCGATCTGCGTCCAGAGCGGATCGGCGCCTACACTCAAAACACGTTAGAGAATGTTGGCTACATTAATGTCGGATCGACTGTCGATAGCCTGACTAACGGCGTGAATCAACAGACGCTGACGGTCGCGGTTGGATCAGAAGTTCCAAGAATTGTGGCCATCAATCAAGGTGATAGTGCTCGAGTCATCTCAGACAAATTGAATCAGTCCGGTGCGCAGATTAATTCTCGTGCGACCACGACGCTCGATGTCTACATCGTCGGTGAGGGAAGTTTTTCGTATTCCTTGTCGTCCGATTCAGCTCAAGATTTGAGCGATGTGATCACGGTCGGAGGCACTGCCGCATCTAAAGCACACTCGATGGCTGCAGAGATTAATGCCAAATATTCAGATCACAACATCTCAGCGTCTGTAGAAGTGGATGAGGATGGAACTGAATTTGTTCGGATGCACCAGAACCAGGGATACAACATCCACATCGATGACTTTGTCACGGCAGGGACTACCGGCCTTGATTTTAATGGGAATGGAGACACCGAAGTCACCGGTGCAGCTGGCGCGACTGCCGCTGTCATTGGCGGACAGTTGATTATTGATGCCCCAGCGTCGTTCCTGATTTCGTCAGACGATACTGAAAATACTATCCTTGTCGGAACTAGGGCGTCTTTGGAAGTCCAAGGTGTGAGTTCTGTACCAACGGATTACCAAGATCTTTCGTTTGACGTGAACGTCAGCGGTGTGACTCAGACAATTACGTTAGCAGCACCGCCACCGACCACACCGACTGATGCGATTAATGCTGTTGTTCCGATGGAATTCACTGCGACCGCGCAAACACAGGCGGCTTCCGGCCAACAGATCGGAGCGTTCAGGCCTGCAACCTACACCATCGGTGATATTACGACCCGTACGTCTGGAGACGACATCGGGGATGAGACTACACAGATTAAGCTGACTGTTAATGGAGTCGTCGGTAACCTTGACATGGCCCAGGCTCTCAGCGACATGGGTATTGAAAGCGGCGACGAAATTACCAAAGCGCAATTTGTGTCGGCGATGCAGACAACGATTGACGAGGAGTTCACGGGTGACAACGCGGTCACGGTGTCTGTCAACCAGTCTGGGCAAGTCCTCATCACAATGGCAGATGGTGAGACAGGAACGATTACAGTTGCTGAACATCGATTCCAGAGTGCAGGAAAGAGTGAGACAGTAGCCGCCGCCACCAGCGTAGATACCGGTGACGATACGATTACAATTACCGATCACGAATTCGTCTCGGGTGATATTGTTACCTGGACCCATGATAATGCAGGTATCGGCATCGCAAGTGCTACGACCTATGCTGTGATTCGTGTTGATGATAATCGGATCCAATTAGCTGCCACAGGATCACCGACGGTTGCATTAGATCTGACGGCTCAGGACACCGGTTCGCTTGCTAGTGCAGCGGGAGATGGGCTGGCTGCGACTCTGATTAAGCAGACAGGTCTTGCCGATGGTTCTGCCTCAGAGACTGGTACAAGTGGTTCAGTCGTTTTAGGGGAATCTGATAACGTCTTGAACGGAGCGTCAGCGACCGATGGACCGGTGAAGCCTTTTGGGGTCACGGATTTCGTCGTCGACGGTGAGGTGTCCAATGCAATCGATTCAACTGACAACACAAAAGTCAGCGTCGCTAACGACACCATCGTTGTCGGGGCGTCTTATCAGACAGGTCAAAAATTAACCTACAACGTTACTAATGGCGCCACTGCGATTGGTGGACTGACCGATGGTGAAGAATATTGGGTGATTCGCGTCGACGCGACGACCGTTAAGCTGGCGTCAAGTTATGCGGATGCAGTGTCTGACATTCCAATCGATTTAACGGGCCTCGGAACCGGCACCACCGATTCTTTAGTTCATTCTAATGATACTTTCACTATGGCGATCAATGGAGGCGCAACGACGACCGAGATTGATATCGCCGACGGAACCTATTATTCAGTCGAACAGTTGGCGACGGCGATCCAGACGAGTATTGACAATAGTCCGTTTGCTCAGACCGGCGGATTCCCGATCACAGCAACAGTCACCGAAGATGAAAACGGTGATTTGGGGATTACGTTGGCGAGTGCCGATGGCCACAGTATTCAATTGGGTGGCACAGAGTTCCTGACTGATTACACGACGCTGAATGTCAACCCTGCGGCGACCGCACCTGATGTTGGCACCTTGGTTGATCGGACGTTGACCGTTACTTACGGTGCCGGAAGTGTGACCGGTGATGAGAAAACGCAGCTTGCAATTTCTGTCAATGGCAGTGATTTCATTGATCTTGATATTTCCACGAAATTAAATGCCGCTGATGTTGAGTCAGCCTCGGTAACCAGCTCTCAATTCGTCACTGCACTCCAGGCGACCATTGATGCTGAAGATATTTTCGCGGGAGATAACGCGATCACAGTCTCTGTCACGGATGCAGGTCTTGTGCAGTTGGTGGGTATCGATGCAACCACAACGATTGCCGTTCGCGAGCATAGTTCACAGCGGTCATCTGCGACTAACGGACTGGTCGAAACCCTGACTGGGAAAGTTGCGAACGATGATCATCTCAGTACAACAATTACCGATGGTAAGGCGGCTCAGTCAACAACGACCGGTACACTTGTACTGGGCTCAGAGGCGAATGCTGCCATCGTCACCGATGGGAACGATTCGACTGATGCGAATTATGTAAAAACCTTCGGTATTGATCCGATCGAAATCGATGTCAACAATCAAACCTTTAGTTTCAGTGTTAATGATGGATCAACCTCGACAGTAACGATTCCCACGGGCACTTATACGACGATGGCTGAACTCGCCACCGCCTTGCAGGCAGTATTGGATATTCCGACCGACAGTAATCAGGTAACCGGCTTGATCGATGTTGTGTCCATGCAGGACTCTTCATCACCGTACGGGTACGGACTCAAGTTTTCGAATCCAGACGGTTATTCGATTGAGTACAGTGGGTCTCTGATTTCGGATGCTCTGGAGCGCACGGTTGCGACTGGTGACGTCACAACAGGTGTCGGTACCTCAAATATTGAGTTGACTGGGCATGGTTTCAGCACCGGTGATGCAGTTAAGTATTCGGCAAATGGCGGAACCGTCCTCGGTGGCCTGACCGACGAAAATACGTATTACGTGATTCGGGTTGATAAAGATAATTTCCAGCTGGCAACGAGTTCGGCAAACGCTACGGCGGGCACTGAAATTGATTTTTCAGGGACAGGTAATAATGCGCAGGCGTTTGGTTTGTCGACTGGCACGGTCGCTGAGCTTACGGGTGCGCCTGCCGGCGATGCCGCCAGCAGAACCTCGGTCATCGAGGGTGTGTACTCCAATGGTATTGATCTGAGTACTGACAATGTTGTCACGCTGCAGGTCATGGATGATGCAACTGGTGACATCGATGAGTATGAATTAACACTCGGAAGCTCGGCTGCGTCTGTGTCGTTCGCTGATTATGCTGATTTGATTGCTTCCGCAGCCAACGCGGCGACTGAGGCCGATGGGTTCTCATTCACAGCGGACGGAACAGGATCCTCGCTAACCTTCACGATGGAGCCTGCTGGCCCTTACACTGTCAGTCTGTCTGGAACGTCGGTCACGCAGGGATTCGGTGGAGCCGTTACCGGAGCCGGTGAAGCCTCGAATATGGACGGATATGTTTTCGAGTCCATGAACGACGTTGTCGAGGAAATGAATCGCGAGTTCGAGGCCGCTGGTCTTGGCCTTGTGGCAACTTATAGCCGCGGCGGTGATACGTTCAATTTCATGGTGACTGAGGGTCGCGCAGACGCGTCAAATACACTCGCTTTCTCGGGTGACGCATTAGCGGATGTTGGCTTCTCAGGAGACCTTACCTCTGTCGGTGGCGGGACTGAGCCAACGGAGACGGTTCGTTACGTGTCACAAATCGATATTTCAACACGTGACTCAGCATTATTGTCGATGACAGTTGTCGACGCAGCACTCGAGACTTTAGCAGCAAACCGTGCCGGTCTCGGTGCGGTTGCGAATCGTCTCGAATCAACGATCTCGAACCTGATGAATATCTCTGAGAATACCGCCGAATCCATGTCTCGAGTGATGGACGCTGATTTTGCGGCCGAATCAACCCGTCTGGCTCGCGCACAAATTCTGCAGGAGGCGTCGGTTGCGATGCTTGCGCAGGCTAATTCGGCGGCTCAGACTGTGTTAAAGCTTCTCCAGTAATGGTCGATAACTCGTTATTGAGAAAGGGAGCTTAAGATGGCGGGTGTAGATTTCCTGGGCGCGCTCGGTGCCGGGGCTGACATTGACTCGAACAGTTTGGTCGAGGCATTAGTCCAGGCAGAACGTGCTCCCCGGGAATCCTCGATTAATAAGAAAATCGAGAAAAGCGAGGCTGAAATATCTGCCTACGGCATCCTGAAGGCCGGACTCGAAAGTCTTAATATTGCGCTGTCCAGTTTAAATGATGCAAAGGATTTTGCAGAGTATTCGGTTGCCCTGTCAGGGAACGAGACGAGCACTGGCTCAGACGCATTTAGTATCACCGCATCAGCAGACGCTTCTGCAGGAATTAGTTCAATTGCCGTGACTGCCATTGCTGCTGGTGACCGTTGGGGCTCCACCAACACCTACGACGATCTCACCACGGAATTGAATGGTGGCAGTAC
>Ga0181589_10003390_pt1 | contig 12693 bp, 12 predicted proteins | sample 071ome_25_FD_132444 | JGI IMG/M metagenome (GOLD analysis project Ga0181589, IMG submission 132444) | Coastal salt marsh microbial communities from the Groves Creek Marsh, Skidaway Island, Georgia - 071410BT metaG (megahit assembly) | ecosystem: Environmental > Aquatic > Marine > Intertidal...
CACCTACATCGCGGCAATGACCCACGGTGCCCGCCACGTCGCCGACGCTGACTCGTTTTGGACCTTCCCCGCCTCGTTGCCCGGCCAGCACCTCTACGAATGCTGGGGGGTCCGACGCGGGATGTGGAGCGTCAGCTGGTTCCGAAACGAGTTCGGGGCGGCGGCCGTTGCCGACGCTGCCGATGCTGGCGTGCCAGTGGAGGAACTGCTCAACGCCGAAGCCGCTCACGTGCCGGTCGGGTCCGACGGGCTCCTCACCATTCACGACTGGGCGGCGCCACCCCACGCCCCCTTCCGCAAAGGCGCCCTGATCGGCTTCGACGGCCGCCACACCCGAGGCCACCTCTACCGGTCGCTGCTCGAAGGCATCGCCCTCCGACTCAAAACCCACATGGATCCGATGGCCGCCGAACTCCAGCAGCCCTTCACTCACCTGATCGTCAGCGGAGGCGGGGCCAACAGCGCCGTCATGATGCAGATCCTCGCCGATGTGCACGGCGTTCCTGCGACCCGCAACCGGCTTCGTTCATCGGCTGCGATCGGCTGCGCCGTCAACGCCGGCCTGTACGCCGGGATCTGGTCGACCCCCACCGACGCGACCAACGTGCTTGTCGAACGCGACGACACGTTCGAGCCGGTGCCAGCCCACACGGCGCACTACGCCCGGATGGCCGCGATCGAGGCCAGCATCCACGAGCACCTCGACCCCGTGACACAGGCGATCTCCGCCCTCGACCGCTAACCGACAGCCACCAGCCACCAGCCGCCGAGCACGCAGCCCGAAGCGGCCGTCGGTCAGTGCGTGCGGCGTCGGGTTGCGTAGGCGTCGAGTGCCGCGGCGAACTCGTCAACCGACGAACCGTCCAGCACCGCATCACGGAGCAGATCGGCCTGGCTTGGCGGAGCGAGACCATCGATCGGAGGGTCCCGGTCAAGGTTGGTTGGGAACGGATACCCGAACGCAGTCGCTGCGATCGCCCGGTCCAGCGCCTCCGGAGACCAACCAGCACGGCGACGAGCCTGAAGGCTCGGGAGCACGGCCCGGCACATGCGGTCACGGTCGACCGCCTCCAGCGCGATCCCCATCGCGCTGGAGATCTGCAGCAGATTGCCCATGCGCTTGATGCCGTGCTCGCCAGCAGTGTGGTTCGTGCCGGCACCGTGGAACACCGCCGGATTGAAGAAGGCAGCGTCTCCGGCCGCCAGCTCGGTCTGCACCTGTCGCTCGGCGAAGAGTTCGATCACCTCGGGTCGACGCCAGGCAAGGTAGCCGGGCTCGTACTTGTGCGAGTGGGGGAGCAGCATGGTCGGCCCCGACTCCACCGGCATATCGACGTGAGCCACCGCCCCCTGCAGGGTCAGCATGGGCGACACGGCATGCACATGAGCCGGGTAACGCTCCGCCTGCTCATCGGTCATGAACCCGAGGTGGTAGTCACGGTGAGGGGCCTGCGCGAGCCCGCCCGGGTTGACCACATTGAGCTGCGAGGTCACCTGGTAGGCCGGCCCGAGCCACGCCGTCGAGACGAGCTGGAGCGCCTCGAACTCGTAGTAGTCGACGAACGTCTCCGGATCAGTGACCGCCAACTTCTCCAACGCGTTCCACACCCGGTCGTTCGCTCCCGGCGCCGCGAAGTGGTCGCCACGACCAATGCCGTCGGCCTTCTCCTGCTCGATCAAGGCCTCGAACGCTTCGGTGGCACGAGCAATGACCTCGGGTGCGACGGCGTTGCGCATCACGACCACGCCTGGGCCGCCGCCGAACACATCGGCCAGTTCCTCGAGCATGGCCTGGCGCTGCTCCGGGCTCCGCTCGACCGCCATGTCGTACACCACGACCTCGCGATCGATCGCCTCAGCGTTCGGGTACCGCTCGGCGGGGGTGACCGTGTCGACCAGCTCCCGCAGATCGTCGACGTTCACATCATCGACCGTGAAGAACGAGCGATGCCGTTGAAGATCTGGGGTCGAGGCCATGGCCCCAACGCTACGACCATGGGATGCGACTGACCAGTATCCAGGGCGGTCAGTCGCGGATGTCCTCGGCCGTGAGTTCGACATCCCACCGATCGAGGCAGTCCTGACACCGGAACGCGACGATGTCACCCGGTTCCCAGCCCTCGTCCGGCTCATAACTAATCAGTGAACAGAGACCGCCACAGTCGACACAGGTGATGGTCGTCGGGATCGCCACGCCCCGACCGTACGCCGAACCGGCCCGAAAGCGGCACACTGTCGACATGCGTGTGGTCTCAGGAGAGCTCGGCGGTCGCAAGCTCGTCACCCCCGACGGGGAGGACACGCGTCCGACCTCGGAGCGAGTTCGAGAGGCGATCTTCAACTCGCTGTTCTCCCTCGACGCCATCGATGGCGCCCGAGTGCTCGATGCGTTCGCCGGCTCCGGCGCACTCGGCATCGAAGCACTGTCACGTGGCGCAGATCACGCCACCTTCGTCGAAACGGGCCGCAACGCCCTCGCCGCCCTGCGCGACAACCTCGAAACGCTCCGCCTCGGCGCCGCCGCTCGTGTCGTGCCGGGCGACGCTCTCGCCCATCTTGAACGCACCGCTGCTGAGGGCGGCGCCTATGACCTCGTGCTCCTCGATCCGCCCTACGGCTTCGACGACTGGGCGGTCATGCTGGCCCTCGTGCCCGAGGATGCGATGGTCGTGATCGAATCCGATCGGGAAATCGAGCTGCCGGATTCCTGGGAGGTTCAGCGGGTGAAGCACTACGGGAGTACCGTGGTGACGATCGCCTCATCGACCACCGACCGCCACACCGTTCGCGATGAGGAACCAGAAGACCACGATCCCGACAACAGGGTTCCAGAAGGGGAAATGTGACGACCCGAGTTCTGTACCCCGGTTCCTTCGACCCGGTACACAACGGCCACATCGAAATCATCGCGACGGCGTCGGAGTTGTTCGATGAGGTTGTCGTAGCGGCGATGCGGAACCCACAAAAGGGAGGTGGCTCGTTCAGCCTCGACGAACGTGAGGAGATGGTGCGCGAAGCCACCGCCCACCTCCCGAACGTCACGATCACGATGTTCTCCTCGCTGGTGGTCGACCTCGCCAAAGAAATCGACGCCGACTTCATCATCAAGGGGCTGCGGGCCGTGTCTGATTTCGAGAACGAACTCCAGATGGCGCAGATGAACAACGCTGTGTCGGGTGTCCAAACCCTCTTCATCCCGTCGGCCTCGAAGTCATCGTTCCTTGCCTCGAAGTTCATCCGGGAGATCGCCAAGTTCGGCGGCGACGTGTCGTCGATGGTCCCCGAGGGAGTCAACCGTCGGATCATGGAGCGGTTCGGGTGAGCGACGCAGGGCCGATCGACGGCGGCGAACTGCCGCCCGAATACCGCTCGCCGCAGGCCGAAGCCCTGCTGCACAAGGTCGTCGAACTGATCGAGAACGCCAAGCCCGTACCGCTCTCGGCGTCATCCATGATCAACAAGGACGAAGTGCTGCCGGTGCTCCAGGCTGCCGTGCAGGGCTTGCCCGAGGAGCTTCGCGCCGCTCGCTGGCTCCTGAAGGAACGCGACGACTTCCTCGCTCGGGTGCAGAACGAAGGCGATCAGATCATCGCCACCGCCCGAGCCCAGGCCGAGAAGATGGTGCAGCGCACCGAACTCGTGAAAGCGTCCGAAGAGAAGGCCCGCAAGATCGTGGCCGACGCCGAAGAGCGGGCCCGGCATCTCAAGCTCGAGACCGAAGACTGGTGCGACCAGAAACTCGGCGCGATGGAGGTCGTGCTGCAACGCACGATGAAGACCGTCGCCTCCGGACGTTCCCGTCTCCAAGGGGCGGAGCGTCGCGAACCAGCGGTTGAGACCGATGTCGAGGCCGCATCTGAACTTCCCGAAGGCTTCTTCGACCAGGACGAGGGATGACCCAGACGACGCTCGTCGTCGACGTGGTCGAGCTGCGGCGTCGGCCTGGCACGCGCCGCGACGTGGGAGCAGAACTGCGGCTGCCTGACCTGCAGACCGGCGAACGCTCGGTCGTGGGCGGTGCTCTGATCGTTGATGCCACGGTCGAATCGGTCATGGAAGGGGTCGTTGCCGAGGGAACCGTCGCCGGTGTGTCGCGCAGCCCGTGTCGTCGATGCCTTGACGATGTCGATGAGACCTTCTCGGTCTCGTTCCGGGAAATCTTCGAGCGGAACCCAACCGAAGGTGAGACCTGGCTGCTCGACGACGACCGCATCGACCTGACCCCGGTCGTCCGAGAACTTGCGATGTTGGCGCTCCCGCTCGTCCCCCTGTGCCGGGAGGACTGCGAAGGGCCCGACGCCACCCGCTTTCCCACCGGACCAGCCGAAGATGACGAGGCGGACAGCGACGACGCAGCGGGCCCGCCACGCGATGAACGCTGGGCTGCCCTCGACGCACTCGCGTTCGACGACTGACCCGCCATCGGTCCCGTTCGGTCGAACCTGCCGGGGTCGGTAGGGACCGACGGGTTCGCTCGCTAACCTGCACGAGTCGTGCTGGCGAGTCCCTCGCCCTCGTACGCACCAGAACGCCCCAGTGCCCGAAAGGGCAGAGCCCAGGAACGCATCATGGCTGTCCCGAAGCGGAAGATGTCCAAGTCGAAGAGCCGAAGCCGCAAGGCCTCGGCGTGGCGCGTCGGTCGCACCGCCCGTAGCACCTGCCCGCAGTGTGGCGCCGCGAAGCGCCCCCACCGCGCCTGTGGCAACTGCGGCTGGTACGCCGGCCGGCAGGCCATCGAAGTCGACTGACCCACATGTTGCCCATCGCCGTCGATGCCATGGGCGGTGACAACGCCCCCGACGCCATCGTCGAAGGCGCCAAACGCGCCGTTGACGAGTTGGGTGTGCCCGTCGTCCTTGTCGGCCGTCCCGACGAGATGGGCGACATCGGTGACCTGCCCGTCATCGAAGCGTCCGAAGTGATCGCGATGGACGCCGAGCCTGGCTCGAGCGTCCGCAAGATGAAGGACTCCTCGCTCGTTCGCGCCGCCGAAGCCGTGCGTGACGGCAACGCCTCCGCCATGGTGTCCGCCGGCAACACCGGCGCCACGATGGCCTCGGCGCTGCTGCGAATGGGACGCATCAAAGGAATCAGCCGACCCGCGATCGCCACCCCGATCCCGGTGCCGGGCTCGACCCCCACGACGCTGCTCGATGCCGGTGCCAACGCCGAGTGCAAGCCCGAGTGGCTCGTCGAGTTCGCCCAGATGGGCGGTGTCTACGCCCGCGACCGCTTCGGAATCGATCGGCCCAAGGTCGGCCTGCTCTCGATCGGTGAAGAGGCCGGCAAAGGCAGCCCCTTCGTCAAGGAGTGTTTCGAGCTGCTCTCGGATCCGGCCTGGGCGGCCGCTGCGAACTGTGAGTGGATCGGCAATGTCGAGGGTCGAGATGTCATGACCGACGAAGCCGACGTGATTGTGACCGACGGCTTCACCGGCAACGTCACCCTCAAAACCCTTGAAGGCGCCATGCGCGCCATCATGGGCCGGCTCCTCATGGCCCTCGACACCGACGACGACACCCGTGCTGCCGGTGCGGCGCTGGGCCCAGCGCTCGACGCCATGGTCAGCGAACTCCACCCCGACACCGTCGGCGGTGCGCTGCTCCTCGGCGTGAAGGGCGTCTGTGTCATCTCGCACGGCTCAAGCAGCCCCGATGCGATGGTCAACGCCATCCGGGTTGCGTCGGAGATGGTCGACGTCGAAATGGTGGGCCACCTCACCGAAGCGGCGGCAGTCGATCGCTGACCGACAACGGCCCTGCCGGGTCGTGATGGGCGTGATCTGCGTTGAAATGACGCAGGAACCCGCCTGTTCACAAGCGCGCAAGCGTCCAACCCGGTAGGGTGCCAACGCCTCGGGCCGGTTCGATTGCGAAAAAGGCGCAAATCGGCCCGTCGGCGCTGTGTTGGAAGCCGCTGGGGGAGGGAACATGCCCGCCGAAACCCATGTTGAGGGGGAACCCATGGAACGAGACGAGATCGTGACGCTGGTGAAGGATCGCCTCGCCGAAATTCTCGAAATCGAGCCGTCAGAGATCAATGAGGGCGACGCCTTCGCCGAAGACCTCGACGCAGACTCGCTCGCCCTGATCGAACTCGTCGAGGCGATCGAAGAAGAGCTCGCCGAGCGGGCCGTCGGGTTCCGTATCGAAGACGAAGACCTCGAAGACCTCCGGACCGTGCGCGACGCTGTCGACTATGTCGTCGCCAAGCTCGGCTGATCCGGCTGTCTGATCAGGTTCAGCAGAGAGTCGGTCCCGCCCTGTCCGCAGCCGCAACATCGACCTCCCTTGAGGAGCGGCTCGGGTACGAGTTCGCGGAGCCAAGCCGGTTGTTGCACGCCCTGACCCATCGCTCGTGGTGCTCCGAGCACCCGGGAGCCCAGTCCAACGAACGGCTGGAGTTCCTCGGCGATGCCGTCCTCGGCCTCGTCGTCACCGATCACCTGTACGAACGATTCCCTGACCTGCCCGAAGGACAGCTCGCCAAAACCCGGGCTGCGGTGGTGTCGGCCCCAACCCTCGCCGACGTGGGGCGGGAGCTCGGGATCGGGCTCGAGTTGCGGCTCGGCAAGGGTGAGGATGCGTCTGGGGGCCGAGAGAAGGCCTCGATCCTCGCCGATGCGGTCGAGGCCGTACTCGGCGCGATGTACCTCGATGGCGGGATCGAGCCGGTCCGAGCCCTTGTGCTTGCGGCGCTCGACGAGCGAATCGGCGCGGCTGCAGTCCGACCCGGGAGCCGCGACTACAAAACCCAGCTCCAGGAGATGGCAGCACACGACGGCCACACACCGCCGGTGTATGTGCTCTCCGAGAGCGGCCCCGATCACCACAAGCGTTTCCACGCAACGGTGGCGATTGGGGGAGAAATCCAAGGCGCCGGAACCGGCACCTCGAAGAAGGAAGCCGAGCAGAAGGCGGCCCGTGCCGCCTACGAACGCCGCACCGGCGGCTCGAACTCGGGATCACCAGAGAACGGAGCCAACGATGGTGTTTGAACTGCCTGAGGTCGAGACGGTTCGCCGTGAACTCGACCGTGACCTGGTCGGCAAGAAGGTGAAGACGGTCGAGGCTGCCGGTATGAAGGTGCTGGGTCGGTACAAGACCCGTAAAGCCTTCACCGACCAACTCGACGACATGAAGATCACCAGCGTGGCCCGCCGAGGTCTCTACCTGCTGATCGTTCTCGACGGCGACTCGACCCTCGTCGTCAATCTCGGTAAGTCCGGTTCGTTGCGGCGCCACGCCAACAAGGACGCCGAGGAGCCCAACACCGAAGTCGTGATCACCTTCACGCAGCACGGGCAGTTGCGGTTGGTCGATCCGGACGGGACAGCCCAGATGTTCGTTGTCGACACCGATGCGGTCGCGGACGAGATCCCCGAACTCGAGGAGTACGGGCTCGACCCGGTCGACGAGCCGGTCTCATGGACCGCCTTCGGCCGGTCGTTGCTGCAGCGCAGCACCAAGCTCAAGACGTTGCTGATGGACGACTCGTTTGTGGTCGGTATCGACAACCTGTATGCCGACGAGATCCTGTTCGATGCCGGTCTCCGGTTCGACCGCATGAGTGATTCTCTGTCGAGTCAGGAGATCCGACGGTTGCACCGGTCGCTGGTCGGCAAGCTTCACGACGCGATCAAGTACCGGGGAACGTCGCTGCCCGACCGTCCCTTTGTCGATCCGTTCGGTGTGGCCGGTGATTTCGCCGACCATCTCGACGTCTACGGCAAGCATGGCGACCTCAGCAGCCGGAGCCGTCTCCCGATCCAGCGGGTGAAGTTCGGCGGCGCTTGGACGTACTTCTGCGAAACCCAGGTCTGACCCGGGGAATCGACCCCTTGGAGTTTCCACAGGAAATCCCCAAGGCGAGGACTACACGGATGTAATTCGGGTTGTTAAGTTCGACTCGATGCATCTGAAGAACCTCACGCTGAAGGGCTTCAAGTCGTTCGCCGACACAGCCTCGATCGACCTTGAGCCCGGCGTCACCGTCGTCGTCGGTCCCAACGGCTCGGGCAAGTCGAACGTCGTCGACGCCATCGCGTGGGTGCTCGGCGCTCAAGCCCCGAGCGCGGTGCGCTCCGGCAAAATGGACGACGTCATCTTCGCCGGCACGAGCAACAAGTCGGCGCTGGGCCGAGCCGAAGTGTCGCTCACGATCGACAACCACAGCCGAACCCTCCCGGTCGAGTTCAACGAGGTCAAGATCACCCGCACGCTGTTCCGCAGCGGCGATTCGGAGTACTCGATCAACGGCGTGCCGTGCCGCCTGCTGGACATCACCGAACTCCTCAGCGACGGCGGTGTCGGCCGCCAGCAACACGTCATCGTCAGCCAGGGCCAGATCGACGCCGTTCTCAACGCCCGCCCCGAGGATCGTCGATCGATCATCGAAGAAGCCGCCGGCGTTCTGAAGTACCGCAAACGCAAAGACCGGGCCGAGCGGCGCCTCACCGCCACCGACGGCGACCTCACCCGAGTCAAAGATCTCATGCGGGAGGTGCGCCGCGGTCTGCGCCCACTCGAGAAGCAGGCCGAAGCTGCCCGTCGGCACGGCGATCTCATCGCCGAACTCACCGCCCTGCGGATCCACCTCGCCGGGCGCGAGGTCGCCGAACTCCGCACCAAGCTCGCGACCAACGGCGAGTTCCGAGCCAGCAAGGTCGAGCAAGAACGCGCCACCCGCGCCGAACTCGACGAGCTCGGACAGTCGGTCTCTGCCGACGAACGGGCCCTCGCCGACCACGGCGGCGATGACCTCGGCGACACCCTCGTTCGACTGGAGTCGATGCGAGAGCGGGCCCGCGGCTTTGCGGCGGTCCTCACCGAACGCCAGCGCGGCGTCGAACGAGACCGCTCGGCGTTCGCTGATCGGGCGGTCATCGCCAACCTTGAAGCCGAGGCAGCGAAGTGCCGAAGCGAACTCGAGACGGTCACTGCTGAACTCGAGGCGCTCGCCCCTGACCGCACCCGACTCCGTGAGCAGGAAGCAGCGCTCGCCGCCGATCGGGAAGCCTTCCGAGCGGAGTGGGGCGATGGGGTCCCGGTTCCGAGCGGCAAGGCATCCGAGATCCGAGGCGAACTCGGTGCACTCCGAGCATCGATCGAGCGCAGCGATGCCGAGTCCCAGCGCCTCCAACTGAAGCTCAACGAACTCGAGCAGAAGCGTCAGGACCTCGAAGCGGCTGCTGCGCAACGGCGAGCCGAGGTCGCCGCACTGCACGACGAAGAAGAGCCGCTGGTGGCGGCGTTGGAGGCGGCGGAGACCGCGAAGGCCACCGCCGAGAACGATGCTGCGGACCGGCAGGCCGAGCAGGCCGACGCCGAGTCCGAACACCACCGATGGGTTGCCCGAGCCGAGGCACTCACCCTCGCCCTCGATGAGGCCCGAGCCCGCAGTGGTGCGGCCCGGCTGGCCGAGGTCGAAGGTGTGCTCGGCACCCTGCTCGATCTGGTCGCAGTCGAGACCGGCTGGGAGTCGGCGTTCGAAGCCGCCGCGGGCGATGCGCTCGATGCGGTCATCGTCGACGGCGGCGCCACGGCTCGGCGTGCACTCGAGGTACTGAGCGACGGTGACGCGCCCGGCGCGATCGTCGCTCTCGGTGGAGCTGGTGCCCCGAGAGCGACCGGGCCCGAGTCGATCCGCAGCCATGTGCGAGGTACGAGCCCTGCGGTCGACGATCTCCTCGATGTGCTGCTCGGTGACACCATCGTCGTCGACGGTGGCTGGCAGACAGCCCTCGATAGCGCCCTCGCTGACCCCTCACGGGTTGTCGTCACCCGCTCCGGCGATCGTTTCGGGGCGAACGGCTGGCGGATCGGAACCTCCGGTTCGGGCGCAACCGGTGCGGCGTTGGCCGAGGCCGAAGAGCAGGTCGAGATCACCCGCACCCGCTGCGCAGCATGCAGCGACGCCACCACCACCGCCCGGCAGGTGCTGGCTGCGGCCGTGCAGCGCACGACCGAACTGGCCGACCGTCTCGATGCCATCGACACCGGGCTCAGCGCGGCGAGCGACGCGCTGCAACGCACCGACGCCGACCGGCGAGAGGTCACGACCGAAGCCGACACCCTGCAGGTCCGCTTCGATGAACTCGCCGTTCGACTCGAACGAGACGGCGCACGCGTCGCCGAACTCGAGACCCAACTTCCTGCGTTGGAGGCGGCCGAAGAAGCCTCGCTGGAAGCAGGTCGCCGCCTCTCGGCGGCTCGATCCGACCTCGAAGAGCGGGCCGCAACCGTCGGCGCGCTGCGCAGTGATGTCGATGTGCGCAGCGCCGGTCTCGACGAACGCCAGACCTCGCTGACCACCCGCCTCGCCGAACTGGACGAACGGTTGGAGCGCGACGCGGCCCAGCGGGCGGCGGCCGAAGGGCAGCGCATCGCCCTCGATCGCCGAGCTGCGGTGCTGGATCAGCTTGTCGCTGCGGTCGAGGCCCGTTCAGCGATCGTCGAAGTCCGGTTGACCGACGTGCGCGAGCGCCGTCGTCGCCAGTCGCAGGCCGCCCAAGAGATCGCACAGCGGCTCGATGGGTTGCGTCGTCGTCGCAGCGATGCAGAGAAGCAGTTGGAGGGGCTGCGCACAGCCATGGCCAAGGCCGAGGTCGAAGAAGCAGAGCTGCGCACCCGTCTCCAGGCCACGGTCGATCGGCTCCGCTCAGACCACGACCTCGCCCCCGATGTTGCCGTTTCGGCGCCATGCCCGGAGCTTCCCGATGGGATCGAACCGGCCCGCCGAGTCGAGATGCTCGAAAGCGAACTCGACATCATGGGCCCGGTCAACCCGCTGGCGCTGGAGGAGTACCAGGCCTTGCAGGAACGACACTCCTTCCTGCAGGGACAACTCGACGACATCCGTTCAACCCGACGCGAACTGTCGAAGGTGATCGCCTCGATCGACGAGGAGATCGTCACGGTCTTCGCCTCAGCGTTCGCTGATGTATCGGTCAACTTCACCCAGCTGTTCGAAACCCTCTTCCCCGGCGGTCAGGGCTCGATCTCGCTCACCACGCCCGATGATCTGCTCAACACCGGTGTCGAGATCTCGGCCAGGCCATCGGGCAAAAACGTCAAGAAGCTGTCGCTGCTGTCGGGCGGTGAGCGCACCCTCACGGCGCTGGCCTTCCTGTTCGCCGTCTTCCGGAGCCGGCCGTCACCGTTCTATGTGATGGACGAGGTCGAGGCCGCCCTCGACGATGTCAACCTCCATCGCTTCCTGTCGCTGGTCGAGGAGTTCCGGGCCGACGCCCAGTTGCTCCTGGTCAGCCACCAGAAGCGCACGATGGAAGCGGCCGACTGTCTCTACGGCGTCTCGATGAAGTCCGGTGGTAGCAGCCGGGTGGTCAGCGAGAAGGTCGCGGAGACAAGCGCGGTCGGCGATAGCGCCGAGACGCCCGCCCCCGCTCACTGAGCGCAAGCTCGGCCGTTCGCCCAACCGACGAGGAACACCCATGGATTTCGGTGTCTGTATCTTCCCGACCGCTGATGCGATGCACCCGGCCGAACTCGCTCCTGCGCTCGAGCAACGAGGGTTCGAGTCGTTCTGGGTGGCTGAGCACACCCACATTCCCGCCGGTCGCCAGAGCCCGTGGCCGGGCGGCGCCGAACTGCCCCAGATGTATTACGAGACCCTGGACCCGTTCGTCGCCCTCACCGCAGCGGCGACGGCGACCACCACGCTGAAGGTCGGTACCGGCATCTGCCTTGTCGTGGAACGCGACCCGATCACAACCGCCAAGGAGGTCGCCTCGATCGACCACGTGTCGGACGGTCGGTTCCTGTTCGGGGTCGGGGGCGGCTGGAACGCCGAGGAGATGGCCAACCACGGCACCGCGTTCGACACCCGCTGGAAGCTGGTGCGAGAGCGCATCGAAGCCATGAAGGCAATCTGGGCCGACGACCCTGCGGAGTATCACGGCGAGTTCGTCGACTTCGATCCGATCTGGTCGAAGCCGAAACCGGTCCAGACCCCGCATCCTCCGATTCATGTCGGCGGCGCATCCCCCTGGGGCCCACGGCGTGCGGCTCGCTACGGCAACGGCTGGATGCCGATCAATGGGCGGGGATCCATGCTCGACGAACTCGACACGCTCGCAGCGGAGTGCGACAAGAACGAGCGCGATATCTCCGAGATCGAACTGTCGCTCTACATGGCGCCGGTCGACGCCGACGCCGCCAAGGAGCACGAAGAAGCAGGTGTTCGCCGGTTCATCTTCGGGCTGCCGCCAGCTGACGCCGACACCCTGCTGCCGCTGCTCGACCGGCAGGCCGAAGTGATCGCGGCCGTCAACGGGTGAGCAACAACGGTTCTGGCCGGCTCAATGACGGGCTCAGCCGGCCGCCTTCGCCCGCTCGATCATCGCCGTGTTGAGCCGAGGCCGAGCCCACACCCAGCAGCCGACACAGATCACGAAACCGGCGCCGTAGGGCGCAAGGAGCGCGTCATCGCGTTGCAGCCACACGTCGGCGAGGGCGATGATTCCTCCGCCCAGGAGAGTGCCGATCGGCATAGCTCCCCACCCAAGCATGCGGTACACCGAGTTGACGCGGCCGAGGAGCTCGTCGGGGATCAACGTCTGGCGAAGGGCCACGGTGATGATGTTCCACACCATGCCGAAGAACATCGACAGGGCGGTTGCGGCGAACACGACGACGAACACCGGTAGCAACAGCACGGCGAGTGCTGTCGCGC
>Ga0181589_10003392_pt1 | contig 12688 bp, 3 predicted proteins | sample 071ome_25_FD_132444 | JGI IMG/M metagenome (GOLD analysis project Ga0181589, IMG submission 132444) | Coastal salt marsh microbial communities from the Groves Creek Marsh, Skidaway Island, Georgia - 071410BT metaG (megahit assembly) | ecosystem: Environmental > Aquatic > Marine > Intertidal zone...
CGCTCACCGCGGCGACGGACACCAGCGAACTGCTTGGTTCGTTCGAACAGCGCGATCCGAGTCGAGATCGGGCAAAGGTCGAGGAGGACATTTTCTCCGCGCTTCAGAAGCGATGCAGCGTGGCGTCGACGTGGACCGACGTGGACGCCGTCGAACGCGTGTGGACGCTCTGGGAGCGATACACTCGCGTGATACGCACGTCAGTCGACATGTCCGGCGGAGACTCGTACGCGGCGCTCATGGACGTGTTAAAAGCGCTCCACGACATCGACGGCGGCGCGCGTTCCATCGCGTTGAAAGAGAGCGTCGAGAGTGTCGGTCAATCGGCCTGGGCGCCCGGACCGTCTCCCGACGCCGGTAAATTTGAATGGGTCGACGGCGTGCTCTTGAACGCCGTCATCAACGGCGAGTGGGTGCTGCTGGAGAATGCGAATTTGTGTTCACCCACCGTGCTCGATCGATTGAACCCGCTCCTCGAACCCGAAGGTTTCCTCTTGGTGAACGAGTGCGGCTTGATCAACGGCGAACCTCGCGTCGTCAAGGCGCATCCAAACTTTCGACTCTTCTTGGCGATCGATCCTCGTCACGGGGAAGTATCGAGAGCGATGCGAAATAGAGGCGTTGAAGTCTTCTTACTCCCGTCGCGAGACGTCGTCGAGGACGCGCCGGACGCGACGTTACCAGATCCTCTGCTCACGCCGCCGGCGACGCCGACGGCGGATGACGACGCGTCCAAGGTGCTCGAATCCGTCGGCGTTCCCGGAGGTTTCATTCGAAACATCATGATCGACGCGCACGCGGGTTTGGTGAAATCGGCATCGAGACCGGGTGCACGCGGCGCGTCGGCGCGTCAAGCGGCGGAGTGGGCTACGTTGGCGACGGAGTTGTTATGTCGAGGACACGACGCGCAGGCAGCGATGCTCGCGAGTTGGAGTCAGGTGTACATGCGAGGTGAAGCGAACGCGGACCTTCGTCGAGCGGCGTTCGATGCGTTTGAAAACGCGTGTTCGCGCGCTTTCGCGTCGTTGCGTCGAATCGCCGCCGGCGAACACGACGGAACGGACGCGCACGCGAGATCAGTCATGTTTCAGCCCATGTGTTGGCCGAACGCGAGCGTGACGAACGATTCTCTTAACTATAACGCGTACGACGACGAGAGTCGACACCGTTCGCAGACGGCGTTGTTTGAGGGCATCGTCGCCCAGGTCATGGGTCAGATCGCGCGCGACGCCGCCGTTCGAGACGCGTCGCCTCTCGTCGCAGGCGCGTTGCCGGTCGCCGCCGCCATGCGACGCGTCGGGTTCGACGCCGCCGTCGTGCGTGCGTTCGAGGACGAGGAACTCCGCGTCTCGAGCCTCGTATCGGCCCTTCACGCGAGCGCGCACAGCCTCATCGACGGCGCGCTGACGAACGACGACGCGCGACACGTGGTCGGAATCGTCACGAGGCTCTCGGCGTTTGTCGAATTGGGCGCCGTCGAATCCGTCCCCGCGGTGCGCGACGAAGTCGCGGGCGTCGTGCGCGCGCTCGCATTGGTTCAAGAACACCCGTACGGCACGTCTCCTCGCGCCGATGACTCGGCGTTGAGAGCGCTCGTCGCGAAGGGTGTCGCGCACAAGACGAAGACGGAAATTCACGCGAGTCGCAGCGCGAACGCTGTCAGCGTCGGCGCCGCCTCGTGTCTGCAACTCTCCGTGTGGAGAGGCTCGGACAGCGCCGAGCGCGCGCGCGCTATCCCAGTGCACCCGTGCGTAGACGTCGCCGGCGTGCTCTTGGGCACGTGCGCCGCGTTCGAGGATGCGTACTTGCGTCTTCTCTGCGCCGCGATGGAGCAGTCGTCGTCGTACGCGATCGTCGCCGAATTTCAAAACTGGCGCCTTCGGTTAGAGGACCTTTTGAAAACAACCAGCGGCGCGGCGCTCAAGATGGACCCAACAACGGGTCTCGTCGCGTCCGCCGACGTCTTGGAATCCATCGCCGTGGTGTGGACCAAGGTGCGCGAGGCGCTGGCGAGCCTTCTCGCCGACGAATCCCTCGACACGGATTCTATCAAGCTCGCCGTCGAACAATTGCGACACGCCGGCGCGCTCATGGACTCGGCGTTGGAGATTCCAGACGGGAAGCCGATAGATCCTCTCCTCTGGAAATACGCCGGTCGACCGTCGTTGCCGAAGACGCGACACTTGTTCGAGTCGGAGACCAACGTGCGAGACATTTGCGACGCATTACGGATTCGATCGACGTTTTCATCCGATCTCGTTCGCGCGTTGACGAAAAAACGATTCGGAGGTGAGAACTCTGCGAACGATGCCACCTTCGCGGCGGCGTGCGCCGCGCTCGGCGCGGGCGTGGAGTTACGATCCGCCGCGCTGGAAGGTTTATGTTTCTTCGCGTGGACTCACGTCGACTCAAACGACGTAGCGTCCGTCGACGCACAGATGGAGCGCGAGGCTGAAGAAATCCCTCGTTTACTCGGAAAGAAATGTGAAGACCGAGCGAAATCGTCTGGCGTGCGCGTGGACGTCTCCGTGGAGTCGATGGAGGACGCCGAAGCGACGCTTCGCGAATTGCGACACATTTCCGACTTGCCCGCGAATGAGCTTCTCAAATCTATCGATGCGGGCGAACCGTGGCGACTGGGCGCGATTGGCGACGTCTCCGTCCCCGCGTACCCCACGCTCGTGTTCCCGGCGTGGTCGATGAAATGGGAGACCGTCTCGCGCTTGAATGCGGCGTTGCTTCCCATCGCCGAACTGTGGTCCGTCGCGTCTCAATCCAAGCTCTTGAGTCGATTGACGTCTCGATTAATGTTCGAACGACGCGGTCCGGCGATGGACGCGAGCGAGGCTGCGCTCGCCGCGCAGGACATTACGTTCGGTATCGTCGCTTCTCCGCGCTCTCCGGCTGATTTCGCGGCGCATCGCCAGTTACTCTGGCTGTACGGCGACGCGCAAGACGTCGACATCCTCGAACCTTCTCGAGGCGCGGGCGAACATCTGCACGACATGTGGGTGCGATGGCACGCGTCTCAGTGGAACAACGCCATGGACGGCGTCCCAACGTCACTGTTACCGAAGACTAAGAGAGACTCGACCGTCGAGAGTCCGGTTCCTGCGCTCTGGACCTCGGCGAGTGGTCCCGTGCGATTCGAGCGCGCGACGGCGACGGTGTTCGCCGCCGCCATCGCGCACGACACCGACGTCGGATGCGCCGAGCGCGTCCCCCGCATGGCGCAGCTTCGCATGGCCTCGCGCCTACTGCGCTTTGAACGCGACGATCCTGTGCGGGCGTCGCGAGAAGATTGGCTCTCGCTCGCGAGTCTCTTCGCGCAAGTGCTCCTCTGTCACAAGACGTTGCTCGACGACGACGCGTCCCGCGCGAACGGATTACTCGACGCCGTCGACGTGCTCATCGAGCTCGTGCGCGAACCGTCGTCGATGAAAGCGAAGAGCGCGATGACCAAGCTCGGCGCCGCGTGTGCGTCGCTGTGCGAGGCGTACCCGCCGCTCGAGGCGTCGCGCGCGGCGGCGCTCGAACCGCTCGCGCGCGCCGTGTGCGAGGGCGCGTCGCACCGAGACGTCCTCAAGGCGGCGAGTCTCTCGGGAGAATCCGCCGCCCGCGATCGAGGACGACGGGGCACCGCGTGGGCGCTCTTGGGCGTGCTCAGACTCAATTTGTTACTTCCGGCTGGAGTCTCTGATCCCGCGGTGATTGTTCGCGTCGAGTGTTGGCATTTGGACGCGACACTCTCGCGCGAAGTCGAACCGCTCGCGGGAGTCTTGACGTGGCAACAACGCACGCCGTCCGCGCCGGCGATCGACGAGGACAGCGTGCGAGCGTGCGAGCGACGACGCGTGGAAATTGTTGAGAAACGGGAGACGCTTCGCGCCCTCTCGCTCCCGCGACCGACGCCGTCTCGATGGGACGCGCTTCGCCGCGACGTCTCGCAATTCCGCGACGGTCTCGCCTCAGCGCATCGATTGCTCTCTATACTTGACCGGTGTTCGGCGTTAGACTTCGATGAGAGCGCCGTCATGGAGGCGGAGACGTGGCTCGGATCGAGCGAGCAGTGGATATCGCGTCTGGACGAAGAGTACGCCGAGTATCGCGACATGACGCAGCCGCTCCAGCTCGCCGTGTACGAGATCCGTCGAGGTCTCGCCCTCGCCGCCGACGCCGCGCGCGCGCGGGCCAAGACGAAGAGCGAACTCGTCACCGCAGCGGTGGCGCTGTTCTCGTTCCCGACCGTCGTGAGTTCATCGTTCGAGGGATCGGCGGCGCTCGCGCTCAGCGAGGATCGCGTCCTTCGAGCATTGAGCGTGGCGGAAAACGTGGCGACGGCGCACCTCGCGTTCAATCCGAAATCTGGTGATTTGGAGGTAGGCGCGCTTCGCGTCGCGCTCACGAGCGCGTTCTCGGAGGCGAGACGGGACGGCGCGCTGAGCGCGAAGAGTTGGAAACGTTTGCGAAAGTGTTTCGCAGCGTTTGCGGCGCTTTACGAGAGTTGTCGCGAAGAGGACGCCGAAGCGGAACGATTGGCGACTGAGGTGTTTAAACAGGCGACGAAAGGACCGAGTTCGTACGAAGCCGCGGAAGGAAATGATGAAGAGACCGAGGAACGCGCGTATCGCATCGCGTTTAAGGATTTCGCTTCCGAGTACGCCGACTTTAAAGACGCGCCGGACGCGCCGCTCTCGCTCGAACACGATTGCGTCGAGGAGAATCAAAAGGAAGAGGATGAGGAGGACGACGACGCGGACGTCACCCGAGCGGCGCGCATGGCGGGCATTCTCGAGGGTGAACTCGCCGAGGAGCTGGTCAACGTGCACTACGCGGCGCTGGCGACGCTTCGTGGGGCGCCGTCGCGCGCTTTCGCCGACGAGTCGACGAGCGCGCAAGAGAAAATCGTACAATCGACGAGGCTAGAAAAGTATGGGAAATACGTGCGTCACCTGACGACGGAAGAGTCTCTCCGAGCGTCTGAATTTGCGCGCGCGTACGACGTGGGCGTCTCCGTGCTCAAGGCGAGTCAACTCTCGCTGCCGGTGTCCGTCGATTACGCCTCGCGTCTGGGACATTCCCTTCGCGTGGCGCTCGAACACTCCGCCGTCTCAAAATCAGCGCTCTCCGTGGAGACGCTCTCTTCGTCTTCGCGCGACGACGCGGAATCCGCGACGCAGACATCGAAGCGCACGCGCGCTGAATTGGACGAAGACGCCGCTGCGGACGCGCTCGACGCCGAGCTCACCGTTGGCGGATGTCCTGGAGAGATGGCGCTCCTCGTTCCGCCCGTGGCGGCGATTCGACGTCGATTGACGACGCTCCTCGAGGAGTGGCCCGAACACCCGCTGTTGACGCAATTGACGCAAATATGCGATCGCATGCTCGCCTTACCGCTGTTGGGACCGGTGAAATCTGGGTTGACGGGCATCGAGCTTCTTCTCGCCAGGGCGCAGATTTGGGAAGAGTCGGCGGCGGCGCATACATCGTTGCGCAACGAATTGAGCGAGTGCGCAAAACTGGCTCTGCGATGGCGCGCGCGAGAGGTTCGTACGTGGCCGCGTTTGCTCGCGCGATGTAGCGAACGACACGCGTCGAGAGCCAAGCGCACGTGGTTCGCGTTGCGTCGTTTATTGAGCTCGATGAAATCGCGTGCCTTGGTCGGCGCCGACGCTGAGGTGGGCGACCAACTCGACGACCAACTCGACATGGAAAAGATTCGAAACGTCACGATGGCGTTGGAGGAGTACCTCCAAGGATCAACCATCGGTGAATTCGACGCCAGACTCGAGCTCGTGTGGTGCTTTTACGCCGAGATGGACGTGGAGATGCGCGCGTGCATTGCGCGAGGCGACGTCGCGACGAAACGAGACGCCGCGCTCCGCGCCATCTTGTACAACGTGTGGAGATACTACGCGCAGTTCCAGCCCGTCGTCGAGGCGCACGTCGAGTCCATACGAAAACCATGCGAGACGAAACTTCGCGATCACGCCAAGCTGGCCAAGTGGGAGGACCGAGGGTACCACGCGATGAAGGTGCAGGGCGAGGCGAATCAACGCTCGCTGCACAAATTCGTGCGCGCGTTTGACACTGGACTGAACGGGTTGGCGCTGCCTATTCTCGAGTCCGCGGCGTCGCGAACCGGGTTCAAGGAGATGACGACAGACGGCGGCGTCGGAACGGCGGCGCCGACGTCGACGAAAGAAGAGCTCGAGGTGGCGCGCGCGGTGCGCGAAGCCGAGGCGGATGTCGCGCGCGAGGCGGAGCTCGATCTCTTAAAGTCAAGACGCGCGTCCTGGCGCGAGTCGTGTGACGAGGCGACGTCGCGAACGAAATCTGCGACCGAGCGTGCGTCGATCATCGCGGGAACGCTGCGCGAAGAATTTATCCGCGCGGGCGTCGACGCCGACGAGACATCGTATGCGGCGCGTCTTCCCGCGCTCGTCGAACGCGCGGGCGCCATCTTAGACCGAGCGCTCAACGAGGAGGAAGGACACGACGTTCGAACGGCGGGCGCGGAGTCGCTCGATGATTTCGCAACCACCATCGCGCGCCGCGCGAGCGCGCTTCGCGAGGATAAAGTGGCGAAGAAAGCCATCAAGAAGAAGGCGCTTCAGGATTTACTGAAGGCGTTGCCGGCGATGGGCGTCAAACACTCTCGGGCCGCGGTCCCGGTGGAATACCGCGAGGCGACGTCGTGGTTCACTGAACAACCAATGGAACGTCCTCGAGACGTCGATCGACTCGGTCCGAACGCGTCCGACGCCTTGGCGTCGGCGGACGCGTATTACTACCGCTCGATGGCGCGCGTGCAGCGACTCTGGCGCGTGCGAAGCGAACACAACCCAGACTTGACGAGTCGCGAGGTTGAGATCGCCACGCGCTCGTGTGAGCACTTGTTGCACATTATTCGATGTCAACGCGCGACGATCACCGCCGCGGTGACGGCGGAGACGGAACTCGAGCTCGCGCGCGACGCGCTCGGAGCGATGACGCGCGCGAGTGACGCCATCCCCGCGCAGCGATTCACCGAGCTTTGGTTGATCGAACAACGTCATCTCATAGATCGGTTCGACGCCGCGCGCGTGGATGTCGCATTGTTGAACAAGACGGTGTCGGCGGCGGAGCCACTCGCCGAGGTGAAGACGATGACCTCTGTCGTTGTCGACGCGTTGGCGTCGTGTAAGGAGGCGGCGCGTCTCGCGCGCGAACGTCTCGACCCGTTCATCGCGTCGACGTTGGAGCGCGCGGACGTGCGCGTCGGGAACGAGAGGGACTCCGAAGAGCCGTGGCGTTTGAACGTCATCGCGTCCGAGGACGCATCGCGAGCGATTCGTGAAAATTTCGACGCCTTGACGAAAATCGCCATCGTCTTGTCGGAGGCACAGCGGCGCGTCGAAAAGCGCGCCGCCGACGCCACCGTCGCCATGTGCGGCGCCAACGTCGTGCCCGGATGGGACTTCCTTCGTTCGATTGTCGACGACGACGTCGCGCGATACGCGAAAGATTTCAACGCCGGCGTCTCGCCCGTCGAGGACGCTCGAGTCGAAACCGACGCCGCGACGGTCGACTCAGTGACGACGCGTCTCGAATCCCTTCGACGCGGCATCGAAGACGTCGTGCGCTCGGCGTTACTCTGGGTGCAAGGCGTCAACGCCGCGTCGAAACCCATCACCGTCAAGCGCGAGATCGTTCCCGAGGGTGAAGACGAGGAGGAGGAGGTGGACGGCACGATGCTCACATACGAAGCCGCGAGCGGCGGCGCCGTCGCGCCCGACCGTCTCGACCGCATCGCCCACGCTGCGCGAGACGTCGTGCGCGAGGTCAAAGCCATCATCGACGACTCGCACGCTCTCGGCGACGTCGCCGTCGCGCGTTTCGTCGCCGCGCGCGTCGGAGAGATTGCGCCGTTGCTCGGCGTGCTCTCGGCGGCGACGCGTGTCGTCCTCGGCGAATACGTCGCCTTTCACAAGTCGTCGTGTAAGCTCGAGTCCGTGCTCACCGCGTTATTCCTCGGTCTCTGCGCCGAAGGATTCTGCGCGCCTCCCGAGGAGGTGGACGGCGAGGGCGGCGGTGGCATGATGGATGATCAATCCGGCACCGGCATGGGCGCGGGCGAGGGTAAAAAAGACGTCGCCGACGAAATTGAAAACGAGGATCAAATTCTCGGCATGGAGGACTTGGAGAAACAAGACGAGGACGAAAAGAAGGATAAGAATAACACCGGCGACGAGGACGACGACGGTGGGATCGAGATGCAAAACGACTTCGAAGGAACGATGGAGGACGTCGACGCCGGCGGAGAGGACGACGACGATCAAGACGACGCCAAGGAGGACATGGAGAAGGAGATGGGCGACGACGGCGACGACGGCGACGTCATCGACGAGCGCATGTGGAACGACGAAGACGATGACGCGAACGAGGATGAGAAGAACCAAGCGCCGGAGAAGTACGAAAAGGGATCGAGCGTGAAACAAGACGACGCGCAAGAGACAGAGACGCGCGCCAAGGATGAAGACGACGCCGATGACGCGCCGCCAAAGGATCCGGAGGGCGACGACGCCGACGCGCGAGACGACGCCGAGGATAAAGACGATCGAAAGAACGATCCATCGGCGGCGAACGATGACGACGACGATGGAAAACTCAACGATGAAGAGATTGAAGAGAATCACGGGTTTGATCCTTCAAAACCGGAACCAGAGGAATTGGAATTGGACGACGACGTCGCGATGGACGAGGACGAGGACGACGGCGACGAGGCGAACGAGGACGAGTCCATGCGCGACGAAGACGCGGAGGGGGCCGAGGGCGAGGCGCCCGAGGACGCACCCGCCGAGGATGCGAATGAAAACGCCGCCGAGGGCGAGACGAAGGATGATGGCGACGGCGGTCTCACCGAAGACGTCATGGATGTCGACGAAGAAGACAAAAACGGCGAAGAAAACGACGACGAACTCGCCACGGATAACCTCAACGACGACGCCGCCGTAGGAGACGACGCGATGAACGAGAATGGTGACCAAGGCGGTCCGCAGGGTCAGGGAAGCGGCAGCGGCGGCGATCACGACGTCGACGACGCGCAGGGACAAGGCGGCGAAGCCGGCGCGAGCGCGCGCGGATCCGAAGGTTTAGGTGAGGAAGACACCAAGCAAAAACCGAACGCCGACGTCGACGGGGATGAAGACGCGGTGAACGACGCGAGTCAGCTTCCACCGCCGCAATCGTCGGCGGACGCCGCGAGCGCGGGCGCCGACGGCGAGGGGACGGGCGGCGGTGCGAGCGGCGGCGAAGGAACCGTCGCGCCCTCGGCGGGAGGTGGCGCCGGCGACTACGACGCGAGACCGCCGCCACCGCAGCGTCAACAAGATGCGAATCCGCACCGGTCGCTCGGCGACGCGCTGAAGAATTGGAGAGAGCGACTCAACGTCGTCGGCGACGCGGCGGAGGAGACGAACGCCGAGGAGGGCGGCGGCGCCGACGCGGGGGCAGAAGGAAACGAGTACGAGTTTGAGCGCAACGCGGACGACGGTGCGACCGGCGATGAGAATGCGGACGGTGAGGGTGGTATGCAGACGCTCGCGAACGCGACCGAGGAACAGGCACTCCGACACAATATGAATGACCGGCCGGACGACGACGATGATGGAGGCGAAGACGTCGAGCGCGCGGAGATGCGCGAAGACGACCGCGCCGCGTTACCCGAGGATGGCGACGAAGGACCGGGCGACGAAGACGTCGCGGATGACGAGGACGACGTCGCCGCGTCTTCCAAGCAGCGCAAGAAACAATCGTCGGGTCCGAAGAAGGAATCCGCCCCCACCCCCGCCGACGCGCGCGCCGCCGCGCTCGAGGGTGAAGACGCCGTCGAGGACGAAGAGATGGACGACGAACTCGTCGCCGGCGGTGAGGGCGAGACGGGAGAGGAATCTACCATCGCGCTGCAGCTCGAAAATACCTCGCTCGGGTCGTCGAACGACGTCAAACGCGAACTCACTGCGGAAGATGTCGAGCGCGCTCGCGCCGAGGCGGAACGCAGTCTCACCGAGTGGCGAGAGAAATCGTCCGCGGGCGACGAGGCCAAGGCGCAAGACTTGTGGCGAAAGCTCGAACAACTCACGACGGCGCTATCCGCAGAACTCGCCGAAAAGTTACGTTTGATTCTCGAACCGACGCTCGCGAGTCGTCTCCAGGGCGATTACAAAACCGGAAAGCGGCTGAACATGCGAAAGATTATTCCTTACATTGCGAGCGATTTCCGCAAGGATAAAATCTGGCTCCGTCGATCGAGACCGTCGTCTCGCAAGTATCAGGTCATGCTGGCGATCGACGACTCGCGCTCGATGGCGGAGAACCACTGTGGGCACATCGCGCTCGAGTCCATGGTGCTCTTGGCGCGCGCTATGGCGCGTTTGGAGGTTGGCGAAATCGGCGTCGTCGGTTTCGGCGCCGGCGCGAACGCCGTGCGCACGCTCCACCCGCTCGGAGCTCCTTTCACCGATCAAGAGGGACCGTCGCTCGTGAGCAAGCTGTCGTTCGCCGAGGATAACACGCTCGCCGATCGTCCGATGGTGCAGCTTCTCGAGACGATGGCGGCGCGTCTCAACGTCGCGCGAGAACAAATTCGTGGCGGCGGCACCAAGCTTCAACAGCTCGTCCTCATCATCGCCGATGGTCGTTTCCACGAGAAGGAAGCGCTTCGACGATGCATGCGCGAGATGGGCGCTCAGCGAGGTCTTCTCGTCGCCTTCATCGTGCTCGACAATCCGAAGAACTCTTTGCTCAACATGCAGAGCGTATCGTTCACCAACGGCAAACCGGTGATGAAGAAATATCTCGACTCGTTCCCGTTCCCGTTCTACGTCCTCGTGCAGGATGTGTCGCAACTTCCCGCCACCATCAGCGATTTGTTGCGACAATGGTTCGAGATGGCGGCGAGTCACGATTAGAATTAATGAATGGACGTTTCGCGTCTTTACGGATAACATTTTTTTTACGAATAGGATACTGTACGGTAGCACTGTAATTTCAAAACTAGATAGTACACACGACGATTCGACGTTTTTCACATCATGCTGCAGTTCGATGTATCATCACCCTCGCGCGTCGTCGGTTCGGGCGAGTCGTACCCGTCGTTTTCATCCTCCGATCCGTCGTCGTCGTCGTACTCCGCCTCGTACGGAGACGACGCTCGAAGCGGTTGCGGCGACAAGTGCTGCGCGTGCGCCGGCACTTGCCCGCTCGCCCGAAGTTCATTCAACACGTGTTTCGCCATCGGCGACAACCTCATGTATTCGTTCACTCTCGTCGTCGGCTGCGGCGACATCGACGCGCATCGCGTCGGGTTCTCCGCCAAATACTGCGGCGACGGCGGTCCTCGTCCTAACGACGGCGACGGCGGTTTCCTCGGCGTCCCGATCGACGTGATCGACCGCCACTTATCCTTCAAGTCCACATTCGATCGCATCGACAGCGTCGACGCGTACTTCCGATCTCGTTTAATCACCGCCCAGCTCCCGACGCCGTGCTCCGTCACGCCAGCCCTGAGCGCGCGCGTCTCCGCGTCGCTCCACACCCTGTACAATTTTCGACTCTTTTTCCTATTCTGCGCCACGACACGACACGACGCGACGCGCGCACGTCTTCGTCAGTCACCGTCTCATCGCGCGTCGCGCGCACACGCGCACGCGCGCGTTCAACCAACCGTCACACCCTTCCCCGATTCCCCCAATTCCCCCAATTCCCCAAACGCGTCCCCTACCCCTACACCTCGCCCACGACCGACGATCGATGCGCGCGCGCACCAGCGTCTTCACCGTCCCCGGAACGGTGGCCATGTCCACCAATCCATCGCGGGTCGTGTTCATGCCCGCCTTGACCGTTTTCTTCGCCATCGCGCGTCGGTCCGTCCGTCCGTCGTCGGGAATTGCCGACGCGCCACCAATCGCGCATTCGCCCGCGTGCACATGTACGCGCACATACGGGATTTTGACTGAGTGGGGTTTCAGTGACCGTTCATGACTGAAGGGGACTGCATATGGGTAAACAGTGTGATTGAGGTTTACACGTCTAGTCTCTCCTAGTACTAACGCGCTGCTCGTTCCCCTCCCTTTCTTGTAACTAGAAGAAACGCTGAACTCCGTGGCGGCATCGCGCTGCACGCCGCGTCGAAAATCTAGCAACCTCTCCGCCGGGATCACTGCGTGCAGCCAATCACTCTTACTCGCGCTTTTCCCGCGAGGCCACTGAACATCACGTTGCCAAACGATATCTCGATGTGAGAACGATCCCGCAGGCGGTGTCGATACGAAAAACTTCGGCGGATCGCGCTTGGAAGCTCGCACCTTGAAAGATCGCATGCTCCTGGCGTACTTGGTTTTGTTCGCTCGCGGGCCTTGGCCACTGTCAGAGCGAGCATCGTCCACGTAAAATGTCAGCCAGAACCCGTGACTTCGCGTCACGCACAGCACAGAGTCCTTTCCGACGGTTGGAAACGACAACACCGTCTCGTACGTCTCGTACTCGTCGACGGGGACGATTCCGAGCGCGTCATCGCCGACCCGGGACAGCACCGTCACCCCTTCCCCGGCATCTTCCGGCCGCATATATCACGTCGCGGCCGGGTTTGACGAGTCGTCGCGACTCTCACGTCGCAGCGACGGCGTCCCGCGCCGCGTTGGCGCCG
>Ga0181589_10003395_pt1 | contig 12681 bp, 10 predicted proteins | sample 071ome_25_FD_132444 | JGI IMG/M metagenome (GOLD analysis project Ga0181589, IMG submission 132444) | Coastal salt marsh microbial communities from the Groves Creek Marsh, Skidaway Island, Georgia - 071410BT metaG (megahit assembly) | ecosystem: Environmental > Aquatic > Marine > Intertidal...
CGCGCGCAGTGCGTGCAGCGTCTCTACGCGATGGTTGGCCCAATCGGTCCACAGGTTTTCGTCGTCTATGTCCACGTAGACCGTCGCCGTACCGGCGCTCTGCCCCGCCTCTAGGTCAAAGCGAAAATCGCCGCACATCACGGCCTGCCCTGGCGTGCTCTTCCAATGCGCTAGCAGATGGAGCACGCCGGCCGGTGACGGCTTGGGGTCGGCTGATTCGCGACCGAGGATACACGCGTCGTCAAAGAAACTGCGCAGGCCGCAGGCTTTAAGCGTCACTTCGGCGTTCTCGACGCTGTTGCGCGTGAGAATGCCCAACCGCGCGCCGCGCGCGCGCAGCGCCTCGAGAAGCTCGGCGGCCCCGGGCTGGGGCTGTGCCTGTTGGGCGTAGTCCAGCTCAAGCTCGGCTAGCCGACGGTGCTGGGTGGCTGACTGCTGCGCAGGGAGTGCGTCGATATGACCTATGATATCGGCGGTAGGTGGAATGTCCAGCGCACGGCGGAGCGCGGCAAAGTCGATGGCGGCGACCGTCAGCGTGCCGTCCATATCAAAGATCCAGTGCGTGCGCTGTGCGAGATCGACGTCCATAAAATGGTCTACTCTAATTGAGTCCCAAGACCGTGCGCGCCGCGCCGGTAGTCTGGCGCACCTGCTCCAAGGTGCCCATGCCGAACATCGATGCGCTGACGCCTACCTCGTTAAATACGTAGTCAAAGGCCTGTTCGCCCAAGAAACGTCCACCGGCCATCGGCTTGATGGCAATGATGGGTTTGCTGGCGCTGCGGATGGCGTCGAGGGCCAGCTCCTGCGTGGGCAGCATAAAGGTGCCGGGGCTGTTGACGGTCGTCAGATAGCCGTCGACGGGGATGTTTTCTTCTTCTAGGCGGGGGATGGTCAGGCCGGCATGGTGCACGCTGGTGATGACGGTTCCAAAGCGGCCTCGCAGGAAGCCCACGTAGTCGCGAATCAGATCAAAGCGGCCGGTTGCTGCCAGCAGATCTATTTCGGCGCCTGGGTCGGCGATGAGAATGTCGCAGCCGGCGAAAAAGCCCAAGTACTGCTCGAGTACTGGATAGTCGATCTCGAAGCGCGCGGCTTCTTCCTCTGTGTAAGGCGCTACGGTAGCCGGCGTGACGAGTTTGTTCGGATCGCCGCCGATGTTGTAGCGGATAATGGCGTCGCTGGCCATCTTGTCGCGAAAGGCCTGACCGGCCATGCGCTCGCCGTGTGCGTAGAGCGTAGCGTGGGCACGCGGAGAGTAGGAGACCTGTTCGCCGTCGAGATTGATGGGAATAAAGATATAGGCCACCAGGCCTATTTGCTGCTGCAGCTGCTGCTGGGTTTCCCAGACGGCCTGTAGGTGCAGCCGGTCGAGTTCGGGCAGCATGTGGTCGATCTGCGCGGCGGTAATGCCGGCTTCCTCCACGGCGCAGCGCAGCACCTCGGTGACCCGATCGACGCGGCTGAAGCGCGCGAAGTTCTCGGCGTCGCGCTCGGGATGCTGATACGAGCAGCCGTCGTAGGGATGAATCCCCATAATTAGGCGCGGGACTTCGACGGCGCCAATGGGGGCCGTCGGCACGCCGCATCCTTCTAAATATGATTTCATCGCGTATTCCCTCTTTATGGGCGAACCTACGGCGTCTGCGCGCCTTTGGTCTCTAAGTAAACGGCGTAGAGCGACTGTGAGCCGGTCATGTAGAGGCGATTCTTTTTCGGTCCACCGCCAAAGCACAGATTAGATACAATTTCGGGCAGGTGGATCTTGCCGATCAGCGCACCGTCTGGCGCGAAGCAGTGCACGCCGTCGTAGCCGGCACCCACCCAGCCGGCGCTCGACCATAAGTTGCCGTGTATATCGCAGCGGATGCCGTCTGCTTTTCCCGGACCCATCTCGACAAAGACGCGGCCGCCTTTGAGCTCGGCGCCGTCGACGTCGTAGACGCGGATGTTTTCTGGATCGCCCGTATCGGACACGTAGAGCAGCGATTCGTCGGGCGAGAAACACAATCCGTTGGGCATGTCCATTTCTTCGATGGCGACGGTGGCCTCGCCCGTCTCTCCGTCGATGCGATAGACGCGCGTTGGCAGCTCGAACTCGGCGTGCTGGCCCTCGTAGGCGTAGAGAATGCCGTAGCCCGGGTCGGTAAACCAGATGCTGCCGTCTGAGTGCACGACGACGTCGTTGGGCGCGTTGAGCTTCTTGCCCTCGAAAGCGTCGATGAGCACGGTGAGGGTGCCGTCGTGCTCGGTGCGCGTGACGCGGCGCGTAAAGTGCTCGCAGCTGACCAGCCGGCCTTGGCGGTCGCGCGTGTGTCCATTGCTGTAATTGGACGGCTTGCGGTAGAGCGAGACCTGGCCGGTTTCCTCGTCGTAGCGCAGGATGCGGTTGTTGGGGATATCGCTAAAGAGCAGGTAGCCGCCGTCGCCAAAGTAGACGGGGCCCTCCGTCCAGCGTGCGCCCGTCCACAGGCGCTCGACGACGGCGTTGCCTATGCGGAACGAGCCAAAGCGCTTCTCGTCGATGATTTCAATAGCGGGGTCGGGATAGCGGACGATGCCGCCGGACCAGTCTCTGTCGGTCATGGTAAGATTCCTTTCTCTCTATTCGCAGTCCGGATAGTACGCGCGGCTCACGCAGCCGTAGTGTGCCTGAGCGACCGTCCCCGAAAAATCAGCTAGGTAGCCGCGCTGGGCACGCAGTTGGTCCGGTGCCTTCCACGCCGCGCGCCGCGCAGACATGGCTTTGTCGTCCACGTGCAGCGTCAGGTCGCCCTCCAGTAAATCAAAAGAGATCTCATCGCCGTCTTCGACTAGACCGATGGGTCCGCCCACGGCCGCCTCGGGAGAGCAGTGCACGCCGATGGCCCCGTGCGAGACGCCGGAAACGCGCGTGTCGGAGATAAAGGCTACTTTACCGTCGAGTTCGGGCACGGCCAGCGCGGCGGTGGCCACGAGCACTTCCGGCATGCCGGAGGCGACCGGGCCTAAGTTGCGCAGGACGATAACGGAGCCCGGCTGTATTTTGCGCGCCTCGACCGCGTCGACGATGTCCTTGGCTTCGTCAAAGCAAATGGCCTGTCCCTTAAACTGAGTGTCTTCCATGCTCGATACTTTGAATACCATGCCGCCGGGCGCCAGGTTGCCAAAGCAGATCTGCATATCGGCGTACTCTTTGAAGGGCTGGTCGAGAGGGGCGATGAGGTCCTGGTCGGCCGGCACGTCGGCTACGTCGGCTAGGTTTTCGGCCACTGTCTTGCCGGTGACCGTCAGCGCGTCTCCGTCGATCAGGCCCGCTTGAAGCAGGTGTTTGAGCAGGACGGGCGTGCCGCCCAAATGGTGAAGATCGACCATGGTGCGCTTGCCGCGCGGGGCAAAGGAGCAGAGCACGGGCGTGCTGCGCAGAATGGGCTGAATGTCTTTCAGGCCAAAATCGACCTGCGCCTCGCGGGCCAGCGCCAGCAGGTGTAGAATGCCGTTGGTCGAACCGCCGGCCGCGGCCATGGCTACCGCTGCGTTGGTGAAGGCCTGCCGCGTGAGTATGTCGCGCGGACGGATATTGTGCTCGAGCAGGTGGCGCAGCGCCTGACCTACCTGCAGACACTCGGTGCGCTTCTCGTCGACGATGGCCGGGATCGACGAGCTAAAGGGCAGCATAAGGCCGATCGCCTCCATGCAGATGCCCCACGTGTTAAACGAAGCGGCAATGCCGCAGCCGCCCGCGCCGGGGCAGGCGTTGCGCAGAATGTGGTCGGCGTCTTCCTGCGTAGTGGCACCGACGGATAGGGCCGCCTGTGAATCGTAGACGTCGAGAATAGTGATGTCCTGATCGTTGTGGCATCCGGGCATGATTGAGCCGCCCGAGACAATGAGACCGGGATAGTTGAGGCGGGCCAGCGCCATGGCAAAGCCGGGGCCGTTCTTGTCGCAGTTGTGCAGGCCAATAAGTCCGTCGTAGCTGTGCGCGGACACCACGGCTTCGGCCCCGTTGGCGATCATATTGCGCGAGGGCAAACTGGCGTTGCCGCCCTCTTGTCCTTGGGTAATGTTGTCGCTGACGGCCGGCGTGCCAAAGGGCAGGCCTATCAGGCCGGCATCTTTGCAGCCTTGGGCAATCTGCTTGGCCAACTCGTAGGCGTGCACGTTGCACAGGTTGCCGTCTAGTAGCGGCGTGCCGATGCCGATCTGTGCGCGGTTAAAGTCGGCGTCGTCAAAGCCGAGGCCGTAGTAAAAGGCCGTGACGCCCTTTTGCCAGCCGTGCGTCAGGTTGCGGCTGTTCCAGTTGAGATCTGCCATGCGCTAGGACTCCTCGTATCCGTTCAAAAGTGTGTGCTATAAGAGAGGTAAAGTGTACGAACGCTGCAAGCGCTTCTTACCGACTCACTTAGCCTGCCAATTGGCGATCGTCCATATTTTGTCCGTGGTACTGGTAGCCCGGCACGTTGTTGGCGATATAGGTGCCGCGAAAGAGCGTCTGGCGCATGGGCGGCATCTGCTCGACCAGCTTTTCTGGCGGGTTCCACGGAGACCAGCGCGATCCCACGCTGTTGTAGAGATTGAAAATGCCGACGCGCTGGTTGTCGGTGTTGGTCCATGGACAGGTGCTATGCGTCAACGCTTCGGTGAAAAAGAGCACCGAGCCGGCCGGACATTCATAGGTGTCCCACAGTGGTGATTGGGGGTCCTGTATTGAGGGGGGTGAGGCGTAGACGGACTTGTGGCTTCCCGTGGCCAGTAGCGTACCGCCTTTGCGATACTGCACCGGGTTGAGTTCCCAGACGACGCGGGTAAGGCCGGAAAACGCCTTGCCGGGCACGCACTGGTAGTGGTGCGAGTCGACGGCAAAGCGAAAGAGCCCGTGGCCGTTATGCGGGCCGAACGCGCCCTGTTGGCCCTCCTCGGAGGAGGGAGCGCGCAGGCCGCTGCTCTCCATGCGAAAGCCGTAGCAATCGGGGCTAGAAAGGTGGGGAAAGGCGAGAAATTCGTTGAGAAAACCAACCACTACGGGATGGTCGGTGAGCTTCTCTAGGGGTCCAGCCACGAAAGAGCGCTCGTGTTCGGGCAGCGACTCAGGGTCGCTGTGCAAGCGCAGCGCATAGGCGCGCATTTCCTCGACCTCGTCTTCGCTCAACGCGCCGGGTATGAGCAGCCAGCCGCGTGCGTCAAAGAGATATTTTTGCTCTTCGGTCAGCGGAACGACCGCTTGACCATCGGCGTTGTGCGTCGGCATGACGCCGTCGGGCACGTCCATGTTGTGCCCCATATTTTTGTCTATTACGTAGGCATTGCTCATGGGTTGGTCTCCATTTATAAGGCGTTTTTCTGTCTGGCCTTATAGTCTAGGGATTATCAGCGGAACAGGGCAAGTGATGCTCACTTGGCCCTAGCAGATGCACAAAGAGAAAAGGGTCTTATATTCCTACACTGCATCCCCGCTTTTTTTTTCAGACATGCGCTCACTCTCCCGCAGTCCTGTATGTCTGATTTTTCTTATGGAGAGGTTTTAATGCATTTGTTATCTCGCTGCTCAGGCTGGCTATGCTGGGTGCTTTTGCTCTTGTTTGCCATCAATGCCGATACATCTACCGCCCAGGATATAAATGCCAGGCGCGTTTTCTTAGACTGTCAGTTTTGCGACGACGACTTTGTGCGTCGGGAAGTTACGTTTGTCGATTGGGTCCGCGATCGAGCCGATGCCGATGTGCACGTGCTGGTTACCTCCCAGCGCACGGCCAGCGGAGGGCGGGCCTATCAGCTTGCCTTTTTAACCGCTGAGCCCGGGCGTAGCGATACGCTGCGCACGACGGTTGAGCCCAATAGCACGGACTATAGCCGTCGCGCCGTCTTTGTGGAAGCGCTGAAGCTGGGTCTCGTTCCACACGTCTTAGGCACGCCGCAGATGCATCAGCTGCGCATTGAGCAGGTGGCAACCGAGCGCGAAGAGGCGGGCGTGTCAGACGAAGACCCCTGGGATTCGTGGGTGTTCGAAATAGAGGGAGGCGTGTCCGTTGATCGAGAACAGCAGCAAAAAGAGCTCGATATCGACGCCGATTTCTCCGCGCGCCGCATCACGGAAGCGTGGCGCATTCGCAGCTTCTTTTGGGGAAACTACGAGCGCGAGTCTTTTGAGGACAACGCCAAATCGCTCGATAGCGACGCCCACTCCGGCGGTGCCTGGATGATGGCGGTCAAGTCGCTGGGGCCGCACTGGTCTGCGGGCGTATCCACCTCTATACGCGCCGACACGTACGACAATATCCAACGGCGCTTTCAGGTGGAACCCGCCGTCGAGTACAGCTATTGGGACTACGCCGAGGCCGAGCGGCGCGAACTGCTCTTTATTTACCGAACGGGGCCGCGCTATACGACCTATATAGACACGACTATTTTTAATAAAATTGCCGAACCGCACTGGCGTCAGGAACTCGAAGTTCGTCTCAACAGCACGCAGCCGTGGGGATCGGCCGACTTCGACGTCGAAGCGTCTCATTTCCTGCCCGATATAAAACGCTATCGCCTGGAGATGCGCGGTCAGCTATCGCTGCGACTGTTTCGCGGATTCTCGCTCAACCTAAATGCATCTTTCGAGCGCGTTAATGATCAGGTCAATCTGGTGCGCGGCAATGTCTCGACCGAGGATTTACTGCTGCGTCGTCGCGAGCTAGAGACCGATTATCGAGCGGATGTACGCATAGGTCTGGGCTATACCTTTGGCTCCTTGTACAATAACGTGGTCAACACGCGTTTATGAGATGATGAGTGTGAAATTGCTAGAATGGAAGCGTTGAATGCACCTGTACATACTATATGTGCTCACTGCCATTGCAGTCGGTTTTTGTGGCCCACTTCAGGCTGAAACAAACTGGCGGCTCGTGTGGTCCGACGAATTTGACTACACGGGGTTGCCGGACTCTTCTCGCTGGAGCTACGACGTAGGCGGGCATGGCTGGGGCAATGGAGAAGAGCAGTTTTACACGCGTGAGCGCACGCAGAATGCACGCGTAGAAGACGGGGTGCTTACGATTGAAGCGCGCCGAGAATACAAGGAGGGCCGTCCCTATACTTCTGCCCGACTAGTAACAAAAGGCAAAGGGGATTGGACGTACGGTCGTTTCGAAGTGCGCGCGCGGCTGCCGTCTGGGCGCGGCACGTGGCCGGCTATTTGGATGCTCGCCTCGCACAATACGTACGGGCAGAACTACTGGCCCGACAACGGCGAGATCGACATTATGGAACACGTCGGCTATGATCCAGACGTGGTACACGCCACCATACATACGCTCGCCTTTAACCATACCATGGGCACGCAGCGCGGCGCGCAGCTTCGCGTTCCCAAGGCGCGCGAAGCGTTTCATACGTACAGCGTTGAGTGGACGCCCGAGGAGATTCGTGGCTACGTCGACACGACGCACTACTACACCTTCAAGAACCAACGGCTGAGTAACAAACAGGCCAATTTTCGTCAGTGGCCCTTTGACCGGCCCTTCCATCTGATACTCAATCTGGCCGTCGGCGGTATGTGGGGCGGTGCCCAGGGCATCGACCACGCAATCTGGCCGCAGAAGATGGAAGTCGACTACGTGCGCGTTTACGAAGCGGACGACGAGACGGCCGTAGAATCGCAGTCGTGGGGCGAGGTGAAAGTCGACGAGCGCTAGATCAAGCGCCTACATTGCGCGGCACGTGCTGCCTCCCACAGAGCAGCTGCTGCACTAGCTCCGAAGGGTCTTCTAGCTCGGCTAGCTGGCCGCGCATGTCCTCCTGTGGGATAAAGCAGGGTTTCAGATACATACCCAACAGACACGAGCGCGATTGCTCGGTTAAGTTGGGCCGCGCCGTATGCCACCACGCGCCGTGTGCAAAGACGACGCTGCCGCGCGTGCCCGTTAGGACCTGTCCGTCCTCGCGCCATGCGCCGGTGTTGCCGTCGGGCGGGTGACCTTTGGCATGTGAGCCAGGCACGACGGCGGTCGCGCCGTTTTCCTCCGTAAAATCATCTAACATCCACACCGTTTGACCGGCAAAGCGCCCGGGTGGCCACGGCGGCTGAATCGACCAGTAGGGATAGTCCGAATGCCAGCCGATATTCGCATGGCCGGGGTAAACCGTATTGGCCGAAAACGTTGCGCACATGATATCGTCCCCCAAATAAGCCTTCCACACGTCGACGACAAATGCGTTAGACATCAGTTCGAGAAAGAGCGGATCTTTGACTACGATGCGGCCTACCCGCTGGGTGCACCCCTGGCGATCGGCGTCGGTCATTTCTTCGTCGAGCAGACGGTGCAGCGCACTGCGCGCCGCATCGGCCTGTTCGGGCGAGATGACGTTGGGCACGCAGCAGTAGCCGCGCTCGTCGATTTCTGCAATAATTGCCTCTATATCGTGCACTCTAGCCGCTCCCGTTTGCGTAATTATAAACTTGGATACAAGTGAGTATGATTGCCATAAAAAGGGGCGAAGTCAACGACGTTGCAGCAGTGCGATGTCTCCAAGCGCATTCGCGTTCCGTGCAATTTCTATGAGCGAATATGCGCGCTCATGGGTCCGGCGGCATCCCCTGCTCGCTCAACTACCAGCGTTGGATCCTGTGATTGGACTCTATTCAAGTGCCAGTAGATGCCGCGCTGAGCCATGAGCTCATCGTGGTTTCCGCGTTCGGCGATGCCGCCGTTGCCCAGCACGACGATCTGATCGGCGCTGCGAATGGTCGACAGGCGATGGGCGATTACCAGCGTGGTCTTGCCCTGCATGAGTCGATCTAGTGCCTGTTGGATGAGCCGTTCGGTCTCGGTGTCAACCGAAGAGGTCGCCTCGTCCAAAATCAGAATCGGCGCGTCCTTGAGCACGGCCCGAGCAATTGACAGGCGCTGTTTCTGGCCGCCCGATAGCTTAACGCCGCGTTCGCCAATAACCGTGTCATAGCCCTGGGGTAGTTGCTGTATAAAATCGTGTGCGTTGGCAACCTGGGCAGCGGCGATGACCTCTTCTTGCGTGGCGTCGGCACGGCCAAAAAGAATGTTGTCTAGCACCGTGCCGTGAAAGAGGAAGACGTCCTGTAACACGATGCTGATTTGCGCGCGGAGATCGTCTAGTGCCAGCCTGCGGATGTCGATGCCATCAATGCAAATACGGCCCTCATCTACGTCGTAAAAGCGTGGAATAAGTCCGGCCAACGTCGTTTTGCCTACGCCCGTCGGCCCGACGAGCGCAACCGTCGACCGGGGTGCAATATCTAGGCCGACGTTGTCCAGCACGGTCTCTTCTGGAATGTAGCCAAAGCGCACGTCTTGTAGGGTGATTCCTCCCTTAATCGGCACCGGCAGAGCAACGGCGTTTTCCGCGTCGTCCACCTCGGGCACTTCGTCGAGTAACTCGGTAACGCGATCGGCGCTGGCCAGGGCTTCTTGGATCTGTTCCCAAGCACCGCTGAGGTGGTGCAGCGGTTGGTAAAAAAGCTCCAAGTAGAGAAAGAAGCCGACTAGGTCGGCAACGGTTAGAACCTGGTCGAAGGCCAGTTTGCCGCCAAAATAAATGAGGATGATGGTGCCGAGCGCCGAGGTGAACTGGATAAAGGGCTGAAAGGTGGCCATCATCTTGAGCGCGTGCAGCAGCGAGTCGCGATAGCGGTCGATGCGACCGTCAATGCGGCGGGTTTCGATGTGTTCGCGCGTGAACGTCTTGATCTCCCGAATGCCGGAAATATTGTCGTTGAGAATAGCGTTGAGCTCGCCCAGTTCCTGCTGGCGCTCGCGAAAAGCAGGCCGCACATAGCGGGCAAAGAGGCGGAGCGAAATAAGGATAAATGGAATGGGCACCATGCTGAGCAGCGTCAGCTGCCAGTTCATGTTGACGAGCACGACCGTAACGCTGATCAGCGTTAGCACGTTGACGGCGATGTCGGGTATGGCATGGGCGATCAGCAGCTCAAATTTGTCCGAGTCGTTGACCATGCGCGACATCAGCTGACCGGTCTGCTTGTCCTCGTAAAAGCGAAGCGACAGGCGCTGCAGATGCGCATAGATCAGCTTGCGCGCTTCGGCCACTACGCCCCAGCCGGCTACGTGGGCCATATAGCTGCGCAGAAACTGCAGAAAAGCGCGTGCCACGTAGACTAAGAGGGCTAGCAGCGCTAGATCGGTCACCTTTTCCATGGTCAGCACGTTGCCATCGGTTCCCGTGATGGCGCCGACCATGGTCTTAATGATCCACGGAATGAGCAGCTGCACGCCCACCAGGAGCAGCATGCTAATGACGGTGATAATTAAAACGCCAGCGTATTGGCGGGCGTAGCCGTATAGAAATCGTAGCGGTTTCGTAGCGAGGACCCTTTCTATGTGTTCAGCGTCAGATCGCCTTCTCTGGTCGATCGCGGCAAATATACAATACAGAGTGAACCCGGCGTAAGTCCCAGTGCGATCGTTATTACCGGCTAGGGGTAGACTAGTCGAATATGATGATAGTCGCGCGATTCCTGCGGACTACAGAAAGCGATAGAGGCGATTGGGTGCGATGTGCTAGAGATCGACAAAGCCCGCGCGCGCGGCTTCTGTCTTGGCGGCGTCTAGCGCGCTGTGAATGGCCAGCGTCTCGCGCCGATCCACGGAGGCAGTGCCGCGTTCGAAGAGGTCGAGCATGGCCGCGGCGGTGTTGCGAAAAATTGCGCTGCTGTCTACGGCGATATACTCCGTGCCCCCTGTTGTGGTCAGCGCTGCGGCAAAGGGGGTGCTGGTGTTTGTGTATACGTTTACTACGGCTGTGCGGCTATCGCTAAATACGAGCAAGAGCTGGGCGCACTCGCCCGCACCGCGCCGATGGAGGCGCTCGACGTCGGGGCCCATGCAGCTGATGGCAAGCTCGAGTGGGTGAATGGCGTACTCGCCAAAGGACGAACCGCCGCCCCATGTAATGATGTGTAGCAGGTGGCATTCCAACTCGGCGAGGCGTTCCTGCACGTTGCTATAGCGCAGGGCGGAAGAGGTCTGCATGGCCACGCCGTGCTGGTCGGCCAAGGCGAAGATGCGCTCGGCCGTCGCCAGGTCGGGAGCGAAGGTCTTGTCTACGTAGGTCGGTTTGCCGCACGGAAAGACGCGCTGGCACAGGGTCTCGTGCACTTCTGGATTGGAGGGGGCGAGCACGGCGTAGCAGTCGACGTGTGCGTCCAATGCGTCGACGTCGCTGTAGTAGGGCACGCTGTTCTGGGCACACCAGGCTTGGCTCGACTCGGCCTGTAGAGCCGTAGCCCCGGCTACGGTAAAACCGCGCGCCTGTAAATCGCCGCGCAGGAGCTTGAGATAGACGTCGGCGTGAAAGTTGTTTAAGTCGAAGTCGACGAAACCGATTTTTTGGCTCATGGGATATCCTCAATGGGGGGTCGCGTGATGCACTCGCTTCCAAAGAACAGCTTTTGATGCAGGGGCGACAAGGGGCTATACTGTGGTGTTAACGGTCTGTCTAAAACGCGCGTTGGGCGCATTCGATACAACGGAGGAATTCCATGCAAATAGATGATCAGGGCGACTACGCTACGCCACCCGTTCCCATGACCGACGAGCAGAAATTTTTCTTTGATCTGCGCGGTTGGATTCTCCTGCCGGCTGTCCTGACGGACGAGCGAGAAATCGAAGAGATGAAGGCCGAAGTGAACGGCGGTGCGCGGCAGAGTTACGGTCCCTCGCTGCAGCGCCTGCTCGACCATCCGGCTATCGTAGGCATTCTGTCGGAAGTTCTAGCTGAGGACCCCTTTGTGCGCGACGAATGCTACGGCTTTCGCTGCGAGGGCTCTTTTACGACGGTGCGTCCGCCGGGGTGGGACACCAGCGAGCGCGGCGACAACGGTTTGCCGCACGTGGTGCGTCCACCGCAGCAGGCCAACGCCATGCGCTATCAGGTCGCCGGCGGCAAGATTTTTTCTGGGTTGACGCGCGTGGTATGGGAATTGGAGGAGGTCAAGTCGGGCCAAGGGGCGACGTCTTTTCTCAGCGGTTCGCACAAGGCGCACTTTAACTACGGCGGTCCCGATCGCTACCAGCCCAATATCGGCGGCTCGCCGTGGGAGGAATCCATGCGCGATATGATGGACGACTACAGCTGCCCGCCCGGCTCGGTGGTCATTTTTAGCGAGAGTTTGGTGCACGCAGCCAACAGCTGGACCAATCCAGACAATCCGCGCTGTGCGGTGTTTAACTGCTACAATTCAATTTGGGCGCAGTGGCACCGGCTCAATTTGAGTGACGAGGCGATTGAGGCTATGCCGCCGCGTCGCCGCAGCCTCTTTCGCGGGGTTTGGGCGATTGGTGGACCCTCTGGCGGCAACGTCGAATACGCGGCCGACAATCGCTCGTACTAGGGGTCTCGATCCCCTGTTTGCCACTGCGAAATGAGCATGCCTACTAGCATCAGACCGCAGCCGGCCAACCCGCGCGACGGCAGGTGCTCGTCGAGCAGTAGCCAGCCGCCCAGTGCGGCAAAAACCGTTTCGAGGCTGAGGATAACGGCGGCGTGGGCCGGCGGTGCCCTGCGCTGGGCTACGACCTGCAGCGTGTATGCGATGCCGACCGAGAGCACGCCGCCATAGAGGATGGGCGCGGCCGCATTGAGCATGCGCTGAGGGGCTACGTCTTCAGTGAAGAGGGCGACTCCCATGCTGAGCAGGGCGCAGGTGAGAAACTGCCCGGCCGC
>Ga0181589_10003402_pt1 | contig 12674 bp, 8 predicted proteins | sample 071ome_25_FD_132444 | JGI IMG/M metagenome (GOLD analysis project Ga0181589, IMG submission 132444) | Coastal salt marsh microbial communities from the Groves Creek Marsh, Skidaway Island, Georgia - 071410BT metaG (megahit assembly) | ecosystem: Environmental > Aquatic > Marine > Intertidal zone...
AACGAGGTGCGCTATCTACATGGCACCTTCGGTGAAGGAACATTTACCTTCTACGGAGGACATGACCCCGAGGATTATCAGCACTTTGTTGGGGAGGAAGCAACCGACCTGAGCCTTCACAAGCATTCTCCTGGATACCGCCTTATCCTAAACAACATCCTCTTCCCCGCCGCCAAGAAAAAGAAGCAGAAAACGTGAGCACTGACCTTCCCGGAAAATCGCCGGCTGACTCGCACACGATCATGAGTGAGCTGGTCCTCCCCAACGACACCAATGGGCTGGGTAATCTGATGGGAGGACGATTACTGCACTGGATGGACGTGTGTGCGGCGATTTCAGCCCAGCGTCATGCCGGGACCGTCTCTGTCACGGCTTCTGTGGACACCGTGGAATTCCACTCTCCCATTCTCCAATCCGAAATCGTAATCCTGACGAGCTGGGTCAACCGGGCATTTCGAACGTCCATGGAAGTCGAAATCAGCGTGGAAGCGGAGAATCCGAGAACTGGGTCGCGTCGTATTGCCAATCGTGCGTTTTTCACGTTTGTAGCCGTTGGACCCGACGGAAAACCGACTCCGGTACCGACCACACGTGCTTCGACGGACAAAGAGAAAGAGGCGTTTGAATCCGCGGGGCGGCGACGGCAATTGCGTCTCTTCACGGCCGGCAGATTGGACGACAAAGACATCCAGAATCTTCAGGAGTATATCGGCTCCAATCGACATGAGCGTTGACGTGCCGGGCTCTTCGGCGGAGACGTTTATGCGGGTGTTGCTTGGTTTGCTTCTATTCATCACGGTGCATCAGACGAAGACGCTTTGTGCCCAGTCTACAGGACAAGATGGACCGGCCCCGACGCAAGGAGATGCGGTAAGAACGCAGGGGCCTCAATTCAGCATCGGACTACTGGCAGGTCCCACGAGCGGGCTGAGCTTCAAGGCGTTGTTTCGCGAGGCCGTTCCTGAGGCTCCGGGGCGTAGTACAGACCTGCATTTGTCATTAAATGCCGAGGGATTTGTCCAGATTGCGGGTCATAGCCTGAAAGAACGGACGTTTCCAGATGCTCCCATGACGCTGTATTTGGGTCCCGGCATGATCACTGAGCTGGAAGACGGCTCACTTCGCTGGGGGCTATCTGGCATGATGGGCGCCTACTTCGTGAAGGGGCCATACGAAGTATTGTTGCAGCTCATGCCTCGGCTACTCCTCACGCCGGAGCGGCACGGCGGATACAGTGCCGCGATCGGACTACGATTCCGGCTCTGAAACCGCTCTTGCCATTGTTTCGTTAGCCGCTGCCGGCCGGCCTTTCAGGTCCGGCCATTTTTCTTGCGTGCTACTCTACCCCGTTGTACACATCCATCAGCTTGCAGCCACTGCCCCTCTGTGTATAATCGCGTTCTCATAACCGGAGCAAACGGCATGCTGGGTCAGGAATTGGTTCAACAGATGGGCCGCATGCCGGAATATGATGTGTTGGCTACTGGAAGGGATTCCGAGCCACGCTTTACGGGCGGATCGTGTGGATACACTCGTCTGGATATCACGGATGAGGAAGCTCTGAGCCGCATATTTGACGACTTCGAACCGAATGTGGTGATAAACTGCGCCGCAATGACACAAGTCGACGATTGCGAGTCTGATCGTGAGATGTGCTGGAAGGTGAATGCAGAAGCGGTAGAATCTCTGGCGGATCTGTGCAAAATGCATGGAACCCGATTGGTCCACATCTCGACCGACTTCGTTTTTGATGGCGAGGAGGGTCCCTACCGAGAGGATGCCCGCCCAAATCCGGTTTCCTATTACGGCCGCTCCAAACTGGCTGGAGAGAATCATGCTCGAGCGGCCGGTACGGATACCTGGGCCATCGTCAGGACTGTTCTTGTTTTTGGCGCACCAGTGCAGGGTGCGCGGTCGAACTTTGTGACGTGGGTACGAGATAAACTGGCCGCCGGAGAGCCTATTCGCGTCGTGACGGACCAGTGGCGAACACCGACCTGGGTATCAGATCTTGCAGATGGTATCGAGCGTATTGTCCGATACCGCAAAAGTGGTGTATTTCATGTATCCGGTCGGGAATTTCTCAGCGTGAATCAATTTGCCCATTGTGTCGCAGAAGTTGCTGGATTGGACGCCGCCCTTATTGGAGAAGCAGATAGGACGACCTTCTCCCAACCGGCTCAGCGGCCTGAGAAAACTGGGTTCATAATTCTCAAGGCAGAGACAGAAGTAGGATTCAAGCCGCATACACTGGCGGAGGCCATCCGACAAACGTTGGGAATCGAGCCTTCCCGCTCGAGCTCATCCCATCCACGCTGACCGTTTCAATCGAGCACCGCTTAGCAGGGTGAATCACCCATTTTTCGAATCCCGTCGCTTCTCGGCGCCGTACCTTTCACGAGCGTTCTTCTGCTTAGATCATCTACCGACTTTCATGCTGGATCTCCAATTCATTCGAGACAACGCAGATCGCGTCAAGACCGCCATGGTCAATAAAGGTATCGGCGACGGCGCGCTCGTTGACGAACTGCTGCGCGCCGATGAGGAGCGCCGTTCCCTCATTTCAGCTACGCAGGAGACCCAGACCGAATCCAATGCTGCGGCAAAGGCCATCGGCGCGCTGATGAAAGAGGGGCGCAAGGACGAGGCGCAGGAAGCGATTGCCAAAAGCTCCAAGCTGAAAGAGCGTTTGAAGGATCTCGAAGACACGCAGAAACAAGCGCAGGAACGTGTTGAGGCGTTGCTTCTTGAGATTCCCAACGTGCCGCATGAATCGGTCCCCGTTGGCCGCACGCCTGAGGAAAATGAGATAGCGTTCGAGTGGGGAACGTTCCCTTCGTTTGACTTCGAAGCGATCCCCCATTGGGAGATTCTTGATCATCACAGTATGGCCGATTTCGATCGAGGCTCCAAAGTCACCGGTGCTGGTTTCCCCTTCTACACCAACGAAGGGGCCAAACTGCAACGTGCCCTAATCAATTTTTTCCTCGACGAAGCAGTAGCTGCTGGCTACATGGAAATCCAAGCCCCGCTGGTGGTGAATGAGGACTCTGCGAGGGGTACAGGACAGCTTCCTGACAAAGAGGACTTGATGTACGAAGCGCAACGGGATGGTCTGTATATGATCCCGACGGCCGAAGTACCGCTCACGAATCTTCACCGCGATGAGATTTTCGCGGAGGACGCACTCCCCATACGTTATTGCGGATACACGCCGTGTTTCAGGCGGGAAGCTGGTTCCTATGGTAAAGACGTTCGAGGCTTGAACCGACTCCACCAATTTGACAAGGTTGAATTGGTCCACTTTGTTCGGCCTGAAGACAGCTATGACGCCTTGGAACAGCTGAGAGAGCACGCCGAACAGTTGCTTCAAAAGCTGGAACTCCCCTACCGACGCCTCCTTATGTGCACCGGCGATATGGGATTCACGCAAGCAAAGAAATACGATCTCGAAGTGTGGAGTGCCGCACAGAAGCTTTGGCTGGAGGTTTCCTCGATATCAAATTTCGAGTCGTTTCAGGCTCGGCGCATGATGATCCGGTACCGGGCCGAGGGCGAGAAGAAGCCACGCATCATTCACACACTGAATGGCAGTGGACTCGCATTACCTCGAATCGTTGCCGCATTATTGGAGAATCATCAGCAGGCTGATGGGTCAATCCTCCTTCCTGAGGCGTTGCAACGCTACTTCGGAGCGGATCGCGTGGGTGCCACGGGATAACGACTACCGTCGCCCTTAGAATTGACATGGCCACTCCTTGTACGGCAAAGGGGCGATCACGCATGTGCGTGATCGCCCCTTTCATTTCTGACCATGCCAATTTCGCTCAGGCCGATTCCACGTCCAGCTCAGGCGTCGAGCTTGCCAGATCGCTGACGCTCCCCGCGCCATCCCCGAGGGTTTCGGATGGTTTGGCACTTGAAAATTGCTTGACGATGTCGGTACGCACACGCTTTCCCGAGCCAGCATCTGTAGGTGACGACTCATGGATGTAAAAATCCTCGTTGGCCAGACCGTCAGCCCGTTTTATGCCAGCGGCGGCTGCCTCGAACAGCGTGCCGTCTGCATTGACCCGCAACTCCCGAAAGCGCTCCAATATGCGGTTTTCGAATAGATCAAAGGCATGCTGAAAGAATGCACGTTTTTCGTCCAGATCCGCTTCCCCATTGCTGAGAGAGTAATCAAAGCGGGACAATGATGCGGCCAGCGCAAAGAGATAGGTAGCACTGTCACCGAGGCGTGCCTGGACGGCCTGACGGGTCACGATTTCCTCTTTGTACCACTTGGACGCCATCTTGAAGAAGTGTGCATGGTCACGAACAAGCCGTTCCAGGCGCACCGCGTAACCCCGCAACTCAGCTTGCTTGATAGATACTGACGGCGCTCCGGGGCGATATCCAAGGAAGAGCTGCATGGCAAGAGGAATGGCCCGCTTGAGCACCCGTGGTCGGACCCCGTTACGCAGGATACGAGCCATATTCTGACCCACGGACTCATCACCATCCCACGTCAGTGCATTCTGGACAGAGATCATCTGCTCAGCCAGCTGCTTGCCGCCGTAACCAAAAATGAACGGCTGCATCACTTCGTTCGAACCTTCTACGATGCGATGGATACGGTTGTCCCGCCATGCACGCTCCAGCTCATTTTCAGTCATGTAACCTTCACCACCCATGATTTCCATGGCGTCGTCGATGGTTTCCCAACCCAGCTGCGAACAAAAAACTTTGGTCATGGCTGTTTCCACCATGATATCTTCGTCACCGCGGTCCAGCATGCCCGTCATCATGAAGAGCATGGCGTCCATCGCATACGTATTGGCATACATGCGGGCAATGCGCTGCTGCACCAACTCAAAGTCAGCCAGGGTACGCTGGAATTGATGACGTGTTTGCACCCATTTCGTGGCCTGATCAGCGGATCGCTTGGCTGCCCCGGTAATCCCAGCGGAGAGCGTGCATCGACCAAAGTTCAAGCATGTGAGCGCGACGTGCAGACCGCGGCCTTCTTTATGCAGCAGGTTCTCGCGAGGCACTTTCACATCGGTGAACCGGATTCGGGCCTGCCATGTACCCCGAATACCCGTTTTGGAGCGATTGCTTTCGAATACTTCGATTCCCGGCATGTCCGGCGTACAGATCAGCGCCGTGACTTTCTCTTTTTCTGCTCCTGACTTGGGATCAGCCAGCTTCTGTTTGGCCATGACGGTGTACATACCGCTCAACGCGCCGGACGTACTCCACTTCTTCTCGCCATTCAGGATATAGTGTGTTCCATCATCGGAGAGCACACACCGGGTTTCCTGACCAGCCGCGTCAGAGCCAACCTGCGGTTCGGAAAGGCAAAAGGCGGAAAGGTATTCGCGTGCTACGCCAGGCAAAAAGGTCTTTTTCTGCTCTTCCGTTCCAAACAGCATGATGGCCTTACAGCCGATGGACTGGTGTGCGGAAACCATCACCGATGTCGAGCCGCAGTACGACCCGATCATCTCAAGAACCCGATTGTAGGATGAAATACCCAGACCCAGCCCACCGTATTCCTCCGGTACCGTCATCCCCATCACGCCCAGTTCGAACAATCGATTGATGGCCCATTCAGGGATCTCTTCATCCCTGTCAATCTCCATGGCTGGATGCTCGCTTTTGAGATACGCTTCCAGTTTTTCCAGCAGCGCATCACACTTGGCTCTTTCCTGCTCACTGACCATCGGGTAGGGAGCGATCAGGTCGTTTCGGAAACGACCCCAGAACAGATTCTTGGCGAAGCCCATGGCCTCGGGCTCTGCCCCCATCATGGTCTCGATATCTCGGATCATTTTCTGATCTTGTTCGGAGACATTTTTGAGCTTCAGCGTGTCGATTCCCATTGTTGGTTCGAGCGAAATGTTTGGATGGTAAGAAAAGCGCTTTCGGGCGGTATATCGCCTGTTTTACACCGCAGTTCCACCAAAAGGTACGTCCAGATCGGCGGCAGGTGAACAGTGTTAACCTGAATCGGGCGAAACCCCTCGCGGATCGGTATATTCAGGCCGATTTTAAGCCATAATCCGAGCCCTTCAATTTCCTGTGAAACACGCTTTCAGCGAACGCCTCCAGACCCTTCGGCAACAGAAATCGTCCGTCCTGTGTGTAGGACTGGACCCTGATCCGGAAAGACTACCCCCCCATCTGGTCCGGTCGCTCCCTTTGCCGGAGGCTGTCTCCCGATTCTGCAGGGACATCATCGAGGCCACGGCCGAAAACGCCGTCGCCTTCAAGGTCAATTTCGCATTCTTCGAAGCCCTCGGTGCCAATGGATACGCTGTCATGGAAGATGTGCTGTCCGCTATCCCCCCGGATGTCCTGACCATCGCGGATGCCAAGCGAGGTGATATCGGCAATTCCGCCTCTTTCTATGCTCGAGCCGTGTTCGATGAACTCCGATTCGACTCGATCACAGTCAGTCCGTACATGGGTCGTGATTCTGTGGATCCATTCATGACCAGGGAGGGCACATGCGCCTTTGTACTGGCCAGAACGTCCAATCCGGGTAGCGCTGATTTTCAGCAACTCATGATTCAGGAAGGTCCTCTGTTTGAAACCGTGGCAAAACGCGTGGTAGCCTGGGGCGAGGAAGCCAACGGAGAAGCCGGTCTCGTCGTTGGGGCCACTGATACCCGGGATCTGAATACGCTGCGTGGTCTCCTTCCCGCTACTCCATTTTTGATTCCCGGTGTCGGCGCCCAAGGTGGATCGGCGGAGGAAGTGATGGAGGCATCCGGAAGTGGTCCGGTCCTCATCAACAGCAGCCGTGCCATCATTTATGCCTCCAGTAATGAGGATTTTGCCCTCGCAGCAGGGAAAGCAGCCGCATCAACACGAGATCGGTTGGGCTCGTGATCCGGCGCATTGTCCACATGGAGCTTGAGCCAGAACATGTTCCGGCATTTCTTGAGCTGTTCGAAGCCAGTTGTCAAAAGATCCGACAATTTCCAGGCTGCCTGGAATTGACGCTGCTTCAAGATGTAAACCTGGTCGGACGAATGACCACGTATAGCCTCTGGGATAGTGCCGAAGCATTGGAAGCATACCGTGCCTCAGAGCTGTTCCAATCGACCTGGAAACGCACCAAACCGATGTTTTCGGGCAAACCAAGTGCGGTTTCCTACCGTGTTGTACGTCATTTACCCTGATTACAGCTTTCGAATGATCTCGCGCGATGAAAATCAACTAGCGCGACAGGCTCATACCAATACGCGCCGTTCTGCCAGCCGAGGGAATGCCCAACTGAGACACGTGCAATTCGTCTGTCATGTTGTCCACGCCGCCGTATACCTGGAGGAAAACGCCGCTGTCTGAGAAGAACCGCTGCGTAGACAATCGGGCGTTCAGCCGCAATGAAGTCGGCAAATCAACGAGGGCGTTGTCGGGTCCCAGGCCGTAAGCCTTACCCGTGTAAATCCCACTCACGTCTAGATGAAAACCGCGGCGCAATTCAATACGAGATCGGAGTGTTGCCAGGACTTGGGGCTTTTCGGTCAGTTGTCTGTTTTCTGCCTCTCCGGTGACCACTGGACGCATCCACGTTGCATGCCCCTGAAACGTAAGGGTCCGGGAGATTGCGCCCAGACCGCTCCATTCAATGCCCAGCACCCTGCTTCCATCCAGGTTGATGCGCTGACGCTTGCGCATGCCTTCGACTTCGATGATTTCCTGATCAATGGTATCCAGCGTCCGTTGAGCAAATCCCATCACTTCCATCTGCCAGCCTTCCCTTCGTGTCATCCAGCCCGCCTCGGCCATCCAGGTCCGTTCGGATTGAAGGTCGGGGTTTACGACAAAGCGATCCAATGCGGTACCGAACAGCTCGCGCATGGTTGGAAAGCGGGGTTTACTTCCTGCATTGACCTTCAATGTAGACGCAGCACCGACCGAGCGGTGCCATTCTGCGTTCAAGCTGTAGGCATTGAAGCCGCGATCGGACGGGAAGTCACCAGTTTCAGGGGTGCGCATGCCATCCCAAGAAACACCTACAGCCCAATGGCCAGGATACTCCAAAGCAGAGGTAACCTCGCCACCGATCGTGTGCAGCAGGGACTGATAGCGTTGTGATTCCACATCGGACGGAGCCGATAGCACATCAATCTCCTGCTGATGATGCTGGGCCCACGAGACGACAGAAAGAAGCCGCCAACGCCAACTCGCACGCTCACGCTCAGCTATGATGCGAAATCCGCCCGAAAGATCGACATCTTCCTGCCTCTCTTCCGTGCGGTCAAAGGAAACATCTTCGTAGTTGGCAATATCCTGCCTGAATCGTGTGACCCAGCTGGATCCGGACCAACGAAGTCGCTCTTTCTCGATGACGCCGTTCAGGATGGCCATCGAATGTCTCCAGAGTGGGTATCGCCAGTATCGCACTCGATCCACTGCAGGGTCCAAATGTCCTTCAGGTGCTACTCCTTTTTCAGCCCGGGCATGCATCAACGTAAGTCCAAGCTGTCCCCTCTCACTGGAGCGGTCGAGGCGCATGTAGACATTGGCTTCTTCCCGGTCTGAATTGACCCGCGTATCAGAGACCGGCTCAAATGGAAGTACGGCGTCCTTGGGAAGAGTCTGCCCGTCACGTTGAGCATAGGTGGCTCCAACAAGAATGCTGTTCGCGTCTTGCTTCGAAGCAAACAGTCCCTTGAATTGTCTGGAGCCAGCCGTTCCACCTTGCAATGTCAGTTCGGACAACCGGCCATCGGACATCAGTCGCCTGCTCTGCAGATTCAGTGCTCCGCCAGACGTATTTGTCCCGTACCCCGGGCTGACAGCCCCACGTTCCACGGTCATTGCTCCCAGAACGGTCGCCGGTACAAGGCTGAGGTCGATGCGATTGTCCCAAGCGATGTTCAGCGGCGCGCCATCGAGGAAAACAGCAACCTGACGCTCTCCCGCCGATCGAATGTAGACGAGCGTCTCCCCCCGCGAATTGGTCTGCACCGATGTGGAAGGCAACAGCCTCAAAGTGGACGCTACGTCCGGAACATCCTGGCGAGCAATGGTCGCAAGATCCACACGAAAAACACGCTGGATCCGATCTTCCTGACGGGATTGACCTCCGATCACAATCTCGGATAGATCGTAACTCTTCAGGGAATCCTCAGGAGGCGCTTCTTGGGCAGTCGCGTTCCCGGGTTGCAGGATCAGGCACAACCACACCACCGCTCCACACATCAATCGCTTCGCCATCCCCTCTCGCGTTAGCAGGTTCGTAGTGAGTAGGTCACCGTCTGGATTCATTCAGGAGATCGGACTACGACCCGTCTCGACACCGGGTTCCAATTGGTTCGTTCCAATCGCTATCCCCCTGAAACCCGATGCACCACCACCATGTAGACGCTTTTATCTTTCAGCTTCCTTGCCCACCGCCAATCGAATGAGTTCACTGTCGCGACAACTGGTTGACTTACTCAGACGTCGACTCCGGGCGGCGAAGTTGCGATTGTTGACCACTGACTTGGTCCTTGGAGCAGTCTGGCTGATCGGTGCACTTCTCTCGTTCTGGTTGGTTCTGGCCCTATTGGAATGGGCATTTTGGCTTCCAGAAGCCTTCCGTATGACGGGAGCACTTCTTTCTGGTGCCTTACTGATCGTCGTATTTGGATGGGGCGTGGCCACCCCATTGATGCGTCATTGGGGACTCATCTCTGGCCGCGACGAATTGCAGATGGCACGGTTGGTTGGACGTGCCCACCCCGAGGTCGGTGATCGACTGTTGAATCTGCTCCAGCTTTCAGACGGACACCACAGCTCCAGCCCGGAGCCTTTTGTAGACGAGGCCGTCAGGAAACTGGGCGAACCTATCAAAGAGATAGATTTCCAGACCATAGCCAGCTGGAGGCCTACCCTTGAGTGGTCTCGATGGGCAGCCATCCCTGGGCTTTTCATTCTGGTCATTCTGCTCGCTGCACCAGGACCTTTCTTGGAAGCCACACATCGGGTAGCCAATCCGATGTCCGCTTTTGAGAAGCCCGCCCCCTACGCCATACAGGTTACCCCGGGTAATGCCGAACTCATCATCGGAGAGGATCTGATGGTAGCGGTCACCCTGACAGGAACGCTCCCGGAAGAGAACCCGCTCATCGAGCGCCTGGTCGAAGGCGAAATGCGATCCCGTTTCGTCAATTTGACAGAGACAGAAAACGGACTCGCTCATACTTGGACGAATGTCCGCTATCCATTCCGTTACCGCGTTACCTCCCCGCTGGCAACGACTCCATGGTATGACGTTCTTCTGGTTGAGCGTCCGCTCATCCAACAAATGAGTATCCGTCTGGAGTATCCGTCTTACAGCCGCATCCCGACCCAATTTCTCGATGCAAACAGGGGCGATGTCGCGGCGCTCCGAGGGACGCGGGTGCAGGTGTCTGCGGCGTTAGCCGGTGCAGAAACCGCTTCTGCTACCATCGTCTTCGCTTCAGGCAGACGGATTGAGATGTCCGTTGAAGTATCCTCTGCCCGTGGCTCTTTTCAGGTAACGGAAGATGACGCCTACCACATTGAGCTCGTCTCTCCAGAAGGTATCGAGAGTATTGATCCCATCACGTATCAGGTCAAACGTATCGTTGACAGCCCTCCCTCCGCATCCCTGCTCTCACCGGGCGCACTGATGGATTTGAGCGAGGGAATGGAGGTACCCGTTCTGGTACACATCACGGACGATTTCGGCTTTTCAGAAATGCAATTGCATTACCGGCTGTCGGATAGTCGATTTGGCTCGGTGTCAGAGGCCTTTTCCAGTCTGGATATCCGCGTTCCATTTTCCTACCAGTTGGACCAGGAGGTGCCTTTTTTGTGGGATGTGGATGACTCAACGCCTCTTGACCCTGTTCCCGGAGACGTAATCGACTACTATGTCGAAGTGTGGGACAACGACGCCGTCTCTGGTTCCAAATCAGCTCAGACGCGCGTCTATCAGCTGCGTTTGCCCTCCTTGGCCGAGCGGTATGAAGCGCTCGACGATGCTGAGGATGACACCGAAAAATCCATCGAGGAACTCCTTGATGAAGCCAATGAAGCGCGCGAGCAATTTGAGGAACTGAAGAAGGAGCTATTGGAGAACCCGGAAGCAGGATTCCATGAGGAGCGACTACTCGAGCAACTCCAGGAAAAGCAGCAGACGCTGGAAGAATCGGTCGACGCCATCTCCGAACGGATGGAAGAACTGGCTCAAGACATGCAGCAGAACGACATGGTATCGGAACAGACCATGGATATGTTCGAAGAGCTGCAGGAAGTCGTAGATGAAATCAGAACACCGGAACTCATGGAGGCACTGGAACAGCTCCAGAGTGCCCTCGAGAACATGGATATGAACGAGATGCAGGATGCACTCGAGAAGTTTGAGTTCTCAGAAAACATGTATCAGGAGCGGCTGGAACGTTCGCTTGATCTGTTCAAGCAATTCCGGGTTCAGCAAGACATGGAGGAAATAGAGAACCGAGCCGAGGATTTGGCCGAGACGGAAGACCAGCTGGCAGAGGAGACGGCAGAGCTCGAAAACGAGCAGTCCGAAGAGGCAAGTGGCGACAATGAACAGCCAGGTGAGCGAAATGAGGAGCTCGCTGAGCAGCAGGAACGGGCTGCCGAGGAAATGCAGGCCCTTGAAGAGAAAATGGAAGAAGTGCTTCAGCGAATGGAAGAGCTGGACAATATGCCTTCGGAAGACATGCAGGACCTGCTCGAGGACACCCAGGATCAGGAGATGTCCGATCAAATGAATGAGAACTCAGAGCAGCTTCGCAACAATGAGCTGCAGCAGGCCCAACAGCAGCAGCAGGAAATGTCGCAGCAGTTGAGTCAGATGTCTTCGCAAATGAATGAAATGCAGATGGGCATGCAAGGTGCGCAGATGCAAATGAATATCGCAGCCATCCGGGCAGCGCTTGAGGACATTCTGACCCTTTCGACCGATCAGGAGCGACTGCGCCTGCAGGTCATGGAATTGGCAACAGACTCCCCCCTTCTTCGAGATGCTGCCCAACAGCAAGTGAAGCTTTCCGAGGGACTTGCAGTGACATCGGATTCGCTGCAGGCGATTGCCCGTGAAATCCCGCAGATGACCCGCGATGTACAGCAACAAGCAGGAGATGCAGCCAGGGAGATGAGCGAAAGCACGGGGGCACTTACCGAGCGTGCTGCGCGGCGCGCTGCCGGACACCAGCGTGGGGCAATGTCACATCTCAATGAGTTGGCTCTCTTGCTCTCTGAATTGCTGGATCAGCAGATGAATGGAAGTGGTGCTGGCCAAAGCAACCAGAGCATGGAGCAGATGATGGAGCAACTCCAGCAAATGGGTCAACAGCAACAGCAGATCAATCAGCAGATCCAGCAGCTCCTCAACGACATGCAGGGATCCCGTCTTACCCAGGACATGATGGAGCGACTCCGCCAGATGGGTGCACAGCAAGAGCAAATCAAGAATGAATTGCGTCAATTGAACCGTAATCGAGACGCACGGAATCGATTGCTCGGCGACCTGAATCGGGTGGCTGACCAGATGATGGAAACGATCGAGGAATTACAGCAGAATCGAGTCTCACGGCGTACGGTTCAGCGTCAGCAGCAAATTCTGACACGCTTGCTGGAGGCATCTCGTTCTCTCGAACAACGCGGCAAGGATGATAAGCGGGAAGGCCGCAGTGCAG
>Ga0181589_10003409_pt1 | contig 12663 bp, 10 predicted proteins | sample 071ome_25_FD_132444 | JGI IMG/M metagenome (GOLD analysis project Ga0181589, IMG submission 132444) | Coastal salt marsh microbial communities from the Groves Creek Marsh, Skidaway Island, Georgia - 071410BT metaG (megahit assembly) | ecosystem: Environmental > Aquatic > Marine > Intertidal...
GACCGCTTGGCCATCTTGACCGCCGCCGGCGCAAACTCCCCCTCGATCTGCGCGGCCGTAAGACTCCCCAGCACACCCGCGAAACAATCCATGTCATCCACCGACGGCGCCTCCTTCCTCGCTGTATTCGTCATCATCGAATCCATGTAAAACGCAAACAGCCGTGCCTGCACCTGTGCCTGCACCGCAGCAGCATCCTCCGCGGTACGACGGCGCACCGCATCCCACACCACGCCGACCAGCGCATACCCGCTCGCATCCTTCCGCGTACAGTATACCACGTACGCCTCCAAAACCTCCGCATTCTCGGCCACAGACCCCGCCAGCGCCGACCGAATCGACCGAATCGACCCGCCCCGCCCGCCCCGCTTGATAATCGCCCCCAGCACCACCTCCTGACCCTGCGCCATCCCCTTCACCACCTGACGATCCACCTCGTCCATTCCATCGGCACGCCCACCACACGCCCTCACCACCTCCCCACTCGCCCGCAACCAACCAGAGCACGTCCCCACGCACGCCAGATGCCCCCCTTTCCTCAACCCTTTCAGGGCCGCAAACAACGCACCCGCAAACGCTTTCGTAAACTCCCTCGACGCGGCACACGCCGAGGCAACGACTCGCCACCGCGCCTGCTCGCAGTGCCTCGACAGACCCTGTGCGACCGGCGGCAGGAGCGACTGGACCAGGAGCGAACAGAGGTCGTTCGTCCACGCTGAAGTGTGGGCGGGCGGGTGGGTCGGTGAGCGTGAGTGACAAGTCGACGTGGGAGACTGGGAGCGACTGGGAGCGACTGGGAGCGACTGGGAGCGACTGGGAGAGACTGGGAGCGACTGGGAGCGACTGGGAGAGACTCTGGAACGGTACGTACCGTCGCCGTCTTGGTCAGTGACGGCCAACTTCTGTGCGACGGTCGCCAGCACATCTTGCCAGGCGGCGAGGCGATGGCGGCCCTGTGCGCCGGAAGCAATACAGTGCCACATGGACAGCTGTATGTCTTCACGTGCGACGCCGTCTCTGTCCATTGCGATCGTGAACTCCGTTTCAATTGTGTAGACCACCGCGGCTGGTCAAACTGAAAGTTCTGTTCCTCACGCGCGGTAAGGCGGTCCCACACGACTGTACAAGAAGCATCTATACGGTACGTACACGGTCTTGAACTCGCACGGTCCGGTCTGGTCTGGCCTGGTCGAGCATGCACCTTTTCCCCGGTCTCGTTCGTTGTCTTTCTCTCTCTCACTCGTCCGTCACCGTCATCTTGCGCAGGCCCCCACTCCACCCGACTCACACATGGGAAGTAACCCGCGTGACACGCCGATGGGCGACGCGGAGCAGTCGCTGGAGGACAAGGAGGTCGAGCTGTTCCGGTCGGGGCCGCTCTCCGTGCTGACGACGAGCGTCAAGTCCAACTCGCAGATTCTGATCAACTGCCGGAATAATCGCAAGCTGCTGGGTAACGTGAAAGCGTTTGATAGGCATTGCAATATGATCCTGGAGAACGTGCGGGAGTTCTGGACGGAGGTGCCCAAGAGCGGCAAGGGGGCGGCGGTGAACAAGGACCGGTTCATCAGTAAGATGTTCCTCCGGGGCGATTCGGTTATCTTGGTGCTGAGGAATCCGAAATAAGGCAATGACGAAATACAGCTGCGTGTAACTCATAACTGCGTGTAACTTACAGCCTGCGCCTTCCCACGCTCACTCGCTCCTTTTCCGCTTGGCGTTGTCCGCCCGCTCCCCCTCGTCCCGTTTCTTCTTCTCTCGCTTCCCTCTCCGTCCGTCCCGCTTCTTGCTGATGAGCTCGACTTTCTTGGCGCACGTCGGGCAGACGCGGAGCTTCACGAGCGTCGTGGTCTTGTCCTCCCTGCCTTCTTCCCGGTAGACAAACGGCAGCTCAAACGTCGACAGGCTGTCGGCGGCGCTGCAGTCGAGGGCGCCGCAGGTGGCCTGGCCCTTCCCCGACTGGCACTCGGGTTTCGTCCGCCATCTGAGGCCGATCTGCTTGGTTTCGTAGCGACTCAGGTCGGCAAGGGCGTATTCGCGGAACAGAGCCGACTCGTACTCCCGCACGAGCCGCGTTCGCTTTTCCTCTTCCTCGTCGCCCTCGCCCTCGTCGTCTCGTACGAAGCGATACGCACGACGGAGTGCGTCAAGGTCTGTCTCTGGGAGGGCTGGCATGGCCAAAAACCTCAACGGAAACGGTCGCGATTCGAAACTTAAAGGTTTCACCCAGGTTTCATCGCGATGACTCCCTCCATCACCACGTATTACGTGGTCGACGCCTTCACCAGCGTGCCGTTCGCGGGCAATGCCGCGGGCGTGATGGTGTGCGGGGGCGAGCCGGGCGACACCTGTCTGAGACTCTTGGGTGGCCGGTCCCACCCCGCCCGTCTGAGCTGTCTGAGCCCGTTGGCCCGCCCAGCTGGGTCATCTGCAGAAACAGGTGACCCTTCACCGCTGTCTTTGATGCAGCAGGTCGCTGCCGAGGTCAATCTGAGCGAAACTGCGTTCACGTGGAAGGCTGCTGGGAGCGCGGAATACGCCATCCGGTACTTCACGCCGACTGTCGAGATTGCGCTCTGCGGCCACGCCACGTTGGCCGCCGCCAAGGTGCTCTGGGGGACGGGGGCCGTTCCTTCATCCGAGGCGATCGTGTTTCGGACGGGCGTGGGTGGGCAGGAGCTGCGGTGTGCGTTTAAGGGAGGGAGGATCGAGATGGTGTTCCCGGGCGACCAGCTGGATGCGGTCGAGGGCGAAGAGAAGGCCGAGCTCCTGGGCGCGTTTGGTTGCGGCGGTGATTTTCGTGCGTTGGGGGCATACAAGGGCAGGCTGAACCAGGACTACCTCTTGGCCGTGCCGGAGGAGGTCTTCTCGCGGCTGGATCGGTGCCTCAACATGCAGAGGATTCAGGAAGTGAACGAAAGGTACGGGGTACGGGGCGTGATCGTGACGGCGCGTGCGGGAGGTCGGGAGGTTGCGGATGGCGGCGTGGCGGTCGCGGATGGCGGCGTGGCGGTCGACATCAAGAGCCGGTTCTTCTCTCCCAACGCGGGCATCCCCGAGGATCCGGTGACGGGGAGCAGCTTTCCGACGCTGGCCGCCTTTTACAAGCTGAGCAAGTTTGTCGGGCTCCAGGATCATCCGCGGAGAAAAGGCATCGTTCACGTGGAGCGGTTGGAAGAATCTGGGCAGACTGCCATCAGCGGTGACGCGGTCATCGTCTCCCGGAATGAGTGGTTGGTTTGATGATGGGGGTGATTGGCCAAGATTCTCGTGGTTGCACACAGGTGATGCGTCTGCATGATCACGCTTGATCAAAAACTCATGAGTTTTATCAGTCCCATCAACGAGTCAACTGATCGACCTTCTCTTCCTCCCCTGGCTCTCCCCAGATGCCCTTGATCGTATTGAAGACGTCGGGCCTTTCGTCCGCCGCCGACGGGTTCCTTTGCACCGAAGACCCAAAGCTGCTGAGGCTGTTCGAATTGGCCCACGACATCGACGACAGCGACGAAAGGGAGCTGTACAGGTCCAAGCCGTAGCTGGATGAGTCCTGATTGTTGTCCATCATCGCCGCGTTGTTGTTCGTGGTGTTCGTGGTGTTCGTAAAGCCCGAGTTTGAACGGTTGCTGTCCGACATATGATGCTGCGACAGCATATGGGACAGGTCGGACGCAGGCGAGCGGGCACCCCATGGGGTCTGCCACGCAGGCATGCTGTTGGTGTCGTTGGTGTCGTTGTCGTTGTTCCGTTTGTCCTCCATTCTTCTCGAGCTCTCAGGGCTGTCGCCCAGCCCGAGGTCGGCGGCGGTCATGCTGGCCATCATCCATGCCTCCTCGAGGTTGATCTCCGACTCGGTTGGTCTGTGCGTAGGCGCCGCCGGAGAGAGAGAGCTGTTCGACCAGGTCCGATCGGACGTCTCTGTATCCTTCGACGACAGAGGCCTCTGCGTCCGTCCGGCCGGATATTCCGTGTCCACGTGCCAAGCATGTCCAGGGTTTGAGTACCGCTGCCCGTAGGCTCGCTCGTACGCTGTCGATGCACCGTGCCCTCCGCCTCCAGCTCCAGCTCCGACTCCCCTGTTCCCGGTCTGAGACACATGTGCCTTGCCCGAGACCCCCGCACGCTTCTGCAAGGGCGGAAGGTAGTCGGACGCCCGTGGGGACAGCGGCGTCCTGTTGCCAGAGCCGCTGGTCGTCCTCGACGGCGACTTGTAGGCATCGCCGTTCCCGGACCCCTTCCGCTTCACGACAGGCGAGGACAGTTCCTTGGCCTCGCCCTCCCAGACGTCCACCACGGGGATCCCATCTGAAGTCATCCGCAGCTTCGACAGAGACATGGACGCCACAGCCGGCGGCGTCGTCGACGTTTCCCTCGACGCGCCGGCCTCCTTTTGAGTCGCCTTCTTCTTCTTCTTCTTCTTGGTCGCCTTTCCAGCCTTTGTCGGCTTGACACTCTCGAACTCGTCGCCCGACTCCCGCACCAATTCAGATTCCCTGAACTGCACCACCGCAAATCCGGACTTGGGCTGTGGCTTGATCTTCCTGACGGTCGGACGAGGCGACGACGGCGGCGAGGGTGGCGTTTCACGGACCGGCTCGGCGTAGAGCTCGGCGCCAGGACTGTCTGCCGTAGCATCATCCTGAGTCGCCTCGACGGCCGGTCCGCCGGTCGCCACGATTTCCTCCTCGTTTCTATCCTCCTGCTCCATGAGCTCGGCGGCTCCTTCGCCCGATCCCTGGCGGCCCAGGGGAGACACGGCCCGGTGCGGCCCCGGCGTCGGCGGTGACACCCTTTCGACGTCACCGGCAGGTTTCGGGGCCGGCTTCGATGTCTCGAGCGCGCCCGGCGACGTACTACTAGTGCCCACGTCAGCACTTGATGGAGGTGGATTTTCGGCTCCCCCCACCACGGCTTTTTCTCCTTCCCGATACGTCATTGCGCCCAGGGCGTAGGCAATGAAGGTGATCACAATCGTCGCCAACCATGTCAACACATCGGAGACGGAGACAGAGAGGCCGAGCGACATCATTTTCGGATTCGGACACTTCACATTAACGCCAGCTCGTCGCTGTAAGACTCGCGAGGCGCCCTCCGCGCGCGCCTGCGCTTACTGACATGCTACTTCTTCAAACTAGGCGGTGTATACACGAACAGAATGAATGATTGAAGAACTCGGTCGAGGCACACACAGCATGCCAATCAAAGGCAGAGCAAGGCTAATCCGCGGGGTGTGAGCCCCTGTCCGTCACGATGTTGGCGGGCAGGCCCCAGATGGAGACAAAGTGGCGCCGCAACGCCACGACGGTGGACTCGACCATGATGGTGCGTAGGGGCAGCAGCAGCATGAACTTGGACAGCCGGTCGACCACCGTGAGGACGTAGAGGTTGCCTCGCGGCGTCCGTGGCAGGGGCCCGACGAAATCCATGGTGATCTCGGTCATGGGGCGGTCGGGGACCGGCAGGGGCTTGAGCAAGCCCGGCTTGGTCTGGTTGGTCGGCTTGACGACCTGGCAGACGGGGCACTCCTTGACGAAGTCGGCTACGTCCGCGTGCATGCCCGGCCAGTAGAACGTCTGCTCAAGACGTTTGAGGGTTTTATCGCGCCCCAAATGGCCGCCGGAAAAGGCGTCATTCATTCAAGACTCGATCAATTAAGCTCGACGGTTCGTAGCCGATCGTCGTCGACCACGACGTCGCCGGCCTTCATCATCGAGTCGCCACTCGATTTGTTGTCGGCGGCCTCCAGGTCGGCATCGGCCGCGTTGGCAAACGGGGACGAGTCCATGTATGCCTCGAGGGGTTTCGTCTTGGGCAGCAGATACGTCGGACTGAAAATGATGAGGGCCAGAAACGCCAGCAGGACCGGGAGCGTCTCGAGGCAGTAAAATAGCACCTGATTCTCGGCGATGCTCGAGGGTTCGGGATACACGATGGCCCCCTGCAGAAACTCGATGAAGCGGAACACGTTGCGGATCGAGACGAGGATGATCGACAGGTAGACGCCAGCGTAGAGCATGCCGTGCTGCCAGTGCTTCTTGAACGTGTTGTGTTCGTGCTTCTGGATATACCGAGCGAGGACCAGGAACGAAGCGAACGAGATCAGCTGCAATCCCAGTCCGACTACCGTGATGTAGCTTCCCAGCTTGACTCTGTCGACGTCCGGCTCCCCGCTGCTCTTCTCCGAGGCCCAGATCGAGATGCCGACGGCCTGTACGATCAGGCAGCAAACATCGATCAGGATGAAGAAGATGGAGATGAACTTGGCCGAGAGGCAGCCGCCCTTCTCCGAGACGTTCCCGACGCGAGCGATCTGTCCGACCGTCCTGTAGACGGCGGCCTGGAGGATGTTTGGCGAAAGGACGATCAGGCACTGCATCGCCACGTACCCCGAATACAGAGACGTGGTCCCAGTCGCGTAGATCATCCAGACCAACGCGATGTACCCTCCGCATTCTGCCAGCGCGGTGAAGACCAGGAGCCACGAATACCGCGCGTTGGGGTTCCGCGAGAAGAACACCTGGAGGGTGATGATGACTGCGGCCGCCAGAAACAGGGCGGCGGCTACATAGGCGAGCGCTAGGGACGGCGAGTAGCCGAAGTACTGCTCTACCGTCAGCCCAGACACGTTATACGAGATGGGTGGCGGTGGGGAAGGAGCGCTCATGTCGGGCTAGCCGTGGTGATGATTGGTGATGATCGTCTCTCGGACGTTCGGACGATTCGATGACCGTATGTTATATATGTATCGACGTTTAGGGATTCTTTTGGGTGTTTGCTTTGACGTTTTGTGTTGAGACGACGAGAGTTAACGACCGCGGTGCATTCGGGAGGGGCGCGGACCCGCGTCCATGGACGCGGGTCCGCGGGAAGAACGTGGGCGCTAGTTGACGGTTCCGGCCACCATGCCATCGAGCCGTTCCGCCAACCTGTCGACGGCCTGCTTCGAGTACTTGGTAAACCCGAGCGCCAGATGCTTCTTCTGCACCCGCCGATCCAGGTAGAACGCCCCGCCGACGACATCTTCCTGCGGGGCCACCGCCAGGTAGACGACCGTGTCCGCCCCCTGCTCGACGGTCCGCAGCTTGTCCTTGAACGCCTTGTGAAACCCGGGAATACTCGTCCGCACGCCCTCCGTATCCGCCCATCCCGGATGCATCGAGACGGCAAGCACGTTTTCACCCTGCGCCTTCCACCGTTCGTCAAAGTACTCGGCAAACGCAATCTGCCGACGCTTGTCCGCCGCATAGTACTGCGATCCGTCCTTGCCCAGCCGCTCTCCCTGCAGGTCCTCCACCTCGAGATGACTCGTGTACGCGCCCCCCGAACTCACCATGATCACCCTCGAATTCTTCTCGGGCTTCCCAGACGCCTTCAGGACCGGCTCCATGCCCCTGGTCAGGGCCCATACCCCCAAGCTATTGGTCGCAAAGTTGATTTCGTTCCCGTCCACAGACTTCTGCCTCTTGGACGTATCCTCGTGATGGATGAGCACGCCGGCATTGTGCACGAGCACATGCAGCGACCGCTTGCTCCTCTTCCACTCGTCCACGAACCGCTCGACGTCCCGCAGCGACGACACGTCGAGCAGCACGAGGTGCACGTCCGGGTTGGCGCTTATCTCCTTTACCTTGGTCACCGCGTCCTTGCCCCGCTGCTCGTTCCGACAGGCCATGTAGACGGTACCGTGCCGCTTGGCCATCTGCAGCGAAATCTCGAGGCCAAGCCCCTGATTGGCCCCGGTGATCAGGCACCTGGCCACCGACCGACCGAACGAACGAGCGAACGAGCAGAGCGCGAGTGAGGTGGAGAATCAGGGCCAGTAAAGTCGGGGGCTTAACTGAACGTACACCGTGTCCTTCAACGCGTCGAGGTCGCCCATGGCCGTTGCCGTGGCGGGGGCCTCTGCAATCGCCCGCTCGTAGCCGGCACGAGTAAAGTTCTTGAGGCCAGTCACGAGGAACGCGGGCGTACGGAGTAGCGACGCCATTGCTGGGGCCTGAAATCTGGAATTTTGACTCGCTCCGGATCCCAAAACGGGGTCCCAAAACGTTTTCCATCAGGTTCACCGGCCGATTCGCATACGGTCGTCGTATAGATACGTATTGAGACGTACGGTGTGTCGGGGTGGACCCACAGGCAGCGCGAGGGCGCGAAATCGCGCCGAGTCGATTCGACTGAACTCATCATCAACGAATGTCGTCCGTGATTGACCTCTGCGACTCCGTGGAGGCCTCTCCCGGCGTTGGTATGGACATAGACACGGATATGTTCCCGTTCGATGGTGGTCGAGGCGACGAAGGCGACGGAGGCGACGGCCAGGGAGGCGACAAGGAGGAGGAGGAGAAAGGGGGTGACGAGGAGCGGGCTCGGGCCGGCTCTTCCGATGCCGGAGAGGGAGGTGGCGCCGCTGACGAGGAACGAGCGGCCGGCGGGAAGTCGTCTGAACGGAAGGCACGGCTTTTTTTTGTGTGGAGCCAGCATCCGGAGGCAGAACGGGTGTTCCTTGCGGCCGTGCGTGCGGTGGGGGGAAATGTCACAGCGAAGCCCGTGGCGGCAAAGATGCGAGCGATTTACGAGGAGGAGAAGTTGGAATGGCCGGAGTTGCTGAACGACCAGCGGATCGCAAACCACGTCAGCACTTACAAGAGCAAAGTCGCCGGCGCTGGGAAAGGTTTGGAGGCGACACCGTGTGCGGCTGGTGGGACGCCTTCAGGAGAGGGCGTCGACACGAGAGATACCACCGGCGTGCCCCTCGGCCCTGATGATTTTGATGCCAAGGAAATGTTTGACGTCCAAAACAATCCTCTCGGGGAGTGGGACGAGCGTAACCAAGGTGAAAAAAAGCGGGAGCGGGAGGATGGCGGTGAGGATGCGGGTGGCGATGGCGATGATGCGAAAATTCTCGCCAGCAACGTCGCCAAAATCACCAGGAACGCAAAGCTGCTGACGCCGGACAGGGGTGCGTCGACGCGTGCGGCGAGGCGGCTGCGAGAGAAGGACATCGGTCCGAGCATCGAGAAGAGAGAGCTGTTGGTGTTCTGGGAGGACGAGTTCGACGAATGGTATCGGGCAGACGTCGTGTCGTTCAACTCGAGGCGCAACATAGTGCAGCTGCACTATGTTGCGGACAACCACAGAGAGGCGTTGGACTTGGACGACCTTCGAACGCTGATGAAGGAGAAGCGGGTGAAGATCGTGGTGAACGAGGCGGAACAGAAAGCAGACAGGGAGGAGCGGGCCAAGATTGCACTGCGGGCGGCGAACAGCGTTCATGGCTCGGACGGCTTGAACGGCAAGCGGGTCGCGAACGGCGGAAGCAGCGACAAATCCACGGACGATGAGACCGTGACCGAAACCGCGGCGGCTGGCGAGACGGATGACACCGGGAGGAATGTGGGCAAGGATTATAAAGACGCGGGCATGGATCCAGAAACAAACGACGTGGAGATGGCATCTGCCATGGAGGAGGAGGACGAGGAGGACGACGAGGAGGACGAGGAGGAGGACGAGGAGGACGAGGAGGACAAGCCTCGACCCTCCGAGCCGCAGCTCGAGCCCAAGCCCTCGAAGGAACTCATCTCGGATCCGTTCCTTGACGAGGATCTGGCGGAGCACTATGAGCTGGGCATCATGAGGGAGCAGTCGGCCAAGTTCAACAAGCTCAAGCACATTTCGCTCGGCGAGTACTTTTGCGTCGACGCGCTGTCGTTGGGCAAGGCCGGGGACGCCTTTGATTGGCACGACGCGAAGACCGGCATCAAGTTTGCGCGCTACGATCCGATCGACAAGCTCCTTGACGAGCAGGTCGTCAGCTCGGCGCTCGTATACCGCCTGAAGAAGTGGGACCCGGAGGACGACTACTGACGTTCTTGCCGATGCCCTCCGCGACGTGGGCCTCGTCGCAGACCAGAATGAATGACGAAAGATCACACGAAGACTGCGATTATTGCTGGAAGTCTTTGCCTTTTAACGTTTCATTCACCGCCTCTTGGCTTGGCTCTATCTGCCGATGCTACCTGCCGATACTGCTCCTTTTGGGCATGCCGCCCGACACCTTGATGATGCTCGGTCGCTGGGACATCTTGGCGCCTGCGTTGTGATTGCCCACGCTCTTCGATAGCTGGAGGGGTTCGATGATGACTCCAGAGTCCTTGACGACGGCCGGGCGGGTGAGGTTCCTGAAGCTGTCGACCGTGTTGAAGTCCTTGCCGATGGGCTGTCGCATGCTCCGTTCGTACGTGTCCTTCGAGTTGAACGGGTATGGCACGGACTGCGTCTTGTATTTTGACGCGTTCTTGGAGTCCCACTTCTCGGAGATGACGACGAATTCCATCGCGGCGTCCTTCCTGGCCTTGGCCGCGGCGGCCTTCTTCGCCTCGGCCTTGGCCTTGGCCTCCCTGACCCAGGCCGGCTCCTTCTTGTTCGGGTTTGACCATGTACCCCAACCGGGAAGTTCACCGGGGACCTCCTCGTGCGGCAGCTCGGCTTCCACTTCCTCCGCCTTGGACTTTTTGAACTCGTCCACGACGTCGTCTCCTGCAAAGGCCTTTCGGATCAGATCATCTTGCGAAAAGACGTGGGCCTTTTTGCTCGCGGTATTTTTCTGCGGCTTGGGCATCTTGGGCATCTTGGGCACCTTGGATACCTCGGATACTTCGGATACCTTGGCCCCGGTCCCGGCCACCGAGACGGCGACCGTCGGCGGCGCGCCGCCCTCCTTGTAGTATCCCATGCCGTTGGACCCCTTGGAGAACACGAACCCCTCTTTCGCGCCCTGGAACATCTTTGCCGGGATGAACGACCGGTTGTCGCTCGCATTCGTCAAATGCTTCGAAGTATGGCCGTACTTAGAACCCTTCTTCGAACCATCCTTCGAAGCACTGACGGCCTTGGCGCTCCCGTCCGACGCGAGCCGCTTGAGCTTGGCCTCGACGTCCTCGTCGACATCATCGTCGTCGTCGATGTCGATGTCCAGCTCCGCATCCAGGTCAGCGTCCGCGCCTGCGCCCACGTTCGTACCGTTGCCAAACTTGAGGCGCGCGCCCCTCCCGGAGCCACCCACCTCGCCACCGTCCCCACCCTCGTCGTCGCCGTCGTCGCCGTCGTCGCCGTGCAGCACCGCCCGGGCCTGTCGCTGGGCCCGCTGCTTCTGCTTCTCCATGGAACGTTTCATGAAGGGCAGCGACAGGAGGCCCTTCTCGGCCCCCGGCCCGTCTCCCCCGTCCTCCCCGTCGAGGACGTCCCTCGCGGCAGACTCGAGCTTTCGCGACACCCGCTCGTCGCGCCGCTCGTCGTCGCTGCTGTCTTCGTCGCTCCCGTCATCGCTATCGCTCGCACCCTCCCCTCGGAACGCGTGCACCTTCCTCCGGATCTCCTCCCCGAGCCGGAGCTGCTCAGCGATCGCCTCCCTGGTGCCCTCGTCTGGGTGCTTGCTGCCCCGCTTGATGGCCCGCCGGATGAACCGCGACGTGTTTTTATGCTTCAGCGTCAGACGCTCCTTGGCACGCTCATACTCGGCATCCTCCCGCTGCTGGCGCAGCTCGTCCTCGCCGACCATCAACATGCCGTCCTCGCCGGCGCCCTCTTGCCGCTTCTTCTCGGCCTTCTTCAGCCGCCGCCTGTACTCCTTGCTCTTGATCTTCTTCAGCCGCTTCGCCTTGACCTCATGGTAGAACAGCAGCGCCCGCTGCCTGGCCAGCTCTTCCCGCCGCGCCTTGGCCTCCCCCGCGTCGAGCATCCGCATCGCCAGCGCCTCCTCCGACTCTGCCACGGCCGACGCCGTGTGCGCCCCCGCCGCCTCCAGCATGGCCGCCACCTCGAGCTCCATCTTATTCTCCGGCGTATGTTTGGCCGCCATCGCCGACACCGTCGTCGGCCGCTGCACCTCCGGCTTGGACGTCAGCTGCAGCGTCGGCGCCTCTCGCTGCGACTTGACCAGCGACATCCACTTCTTGATATCCTTCTTGCTCTCGTCATACGCCGCCCGACGCTCTGCACGCGCCTGAATCGGCCCAGGAAGCGGCGCCTCCAGTGGCTGCAGCTTCTTGCTGAGCTTCTGGACGGCCTTGAGATCGCCAGACTGCCCCGCCGACACGCCCGCCGACGCAATCAGCTCCTCGACCGTCACCTTCTTCCTCCGGGCACCTGTATAGCGTGGCAATACGCAATGCATATTGTGAGCGACAGACGACAGACGACAGACGATCGGAGGCATGTCCTTGATCTTGTACACCGCGATGCCACCGCGCACGAGTGTGCCGGCACAGCGGCCTGTATGCCAGGGAAATCTCTATGCGGAGTCATCTGCCCTGTATGACACCGGTACAAAGCCAGTCACCAGGGAAAAGAACTCCGCCTGCTTCTTCTCGTCTTCTCGTCTTCTCGTCTTCTCGTCTTCTTCTCGTCCCCTCCCCTCCGCACGTACCTGACCCGACCGCATAGATGCTCTCCGGATACAGCTCCCGAATCATCTCCACCCGCCCGTCCCCCCGCCCATCATCCGAATCACCCAAATCCCCCTCCCGCTCCCCACGCCCATCATCAAGCCCACCCAAGCCGTCACCATCGCTCCCCTCACCATCGCTCCCCCCACCATCACTGCCCCCATACGTATACGTATCCGCCTCTGGCCACGCAGCATCACCGTCGTCATTCTTGTCCCTA
>Ga0181589_10003413_pt1 | contig 12656 bp, 7 predicted proteins | sample 071ome_25_FD_132444 | JGI IMG/M metagenome (GOLD analysis project Ga0181589, IMG submission 132444) | Coastal salt marsh microbial communities from the Groves Creek Marsh, Skidaway Island, Georgia - 071410BT metaG (megahit assembly) | ecosystem: Environmental > Aquatic > Marine > Intertidal zone...
TAAAAAACTGCCATGTGATCTGAATTCTTGTAAGAGTGCGGACTCTTGCCGTTGGCCCATTTGTTCAAAAAGGCTCCATTCAGTGAGAATGTCATGGTATAAATCCGACGAAGTACTTTTCGTACCTGAAGCTTGAAAATTTGTGAGATATTCAGAAGCTTTAATCGCCCACTGTTCAGGATTTTCGGTGGCCGTCCAAATAGATTGAAGCGTGTCAAGTAGTTCTTGATGTTGATCATTTTCTAGATCAAAACTGCTGAACTGCTTCACCATTAATTGAGCGAATTTCTGCTCTTCAATTTCTTGATTGAGCAAGGGTAGCCCTTGGAGAATAAAAGCGCCAAGAATTAATACGAGAGCTGTCCACTTAACTTGATATGTTCGCAAATAATGCATCATAAGTCTCAAGATAGTAAGCTTATAGCTTAGCTACAACGGAAGATAATCGATCAAATTCCTGTTTTAAATATTCTCCTGTGTGCGAACCTTTGGTGTCAGCGACTTCTTTTGGTGTACCTTGTGCTATGATTTGTCCACCTTCTTTACCTCCCTCATATCCTAGGTCTATGACCCAGTCTGATGCTTTTATCACATCTAGGTTATGTTCGATAACCATCACCGTATTGCCTTTATCTACTAGTTTTTGAATCACATTTACCAATAGTCGCACATCTTGAAAATGAAGCCCGGTGGTTGGTTCATCCATTACATACAATGTATTTCCGGTTCCGATTTTCGATAGCTCTCTCGCCAATTTTATACGTTGTGCTTCACCTCCCGAGAGTGTGGTACTGGATTGACCTAAGGTTAAATAACCTAGGCCTACAGAGTCCAGTGTTTGTAGAATTCTGGAAATGGAGGGCTGTGAACTGAAGAACTCAACACCATCCGAGATGGGCATATCTAATACTTCAGCAATATTTTTTTCGCGGAAGTAGATTTCAAGAGTTTCTCTATTGTACCTTTGTCCATTACAGGATTCACAATTTACATATACGTCGGGCAGAAAATTCATTTCAATCTTACGTAAGCCATCGCCCTTGCAGGTTTCACAACGCCCCCCTTTCACATTGAAAGAAAAACGACCTTGGTCGTATCCACGAATCTTAGATTCAGGTAATTCTGCAAATAATCGACGAATATGATCAAACACCTTAGTATAAGTACCTGGATTGGACCTTGGAGTTCTACCAATAGGGCTTTGATCGATTGAGATAATCTTATCAATATGCTCCAATCCAGCAATTTCATCGTAGGGTAAGGCAACGGATTTGGAGGAATAAAAGTGATTAGAGAGAATGGGTACGAGGGTTTGATTAATCAGCGAGCTTTTACCACTACCGCTCACACCGGTCACGGCTATAAATTTACCCAATGGTACTTCTAAATTTACCGATTTTAAGTTGTGACCTCTTGCATTATTAATGCGAATATAAAGACCATTACCTGCTCGGCATTGCTCACTCACGGTCACTTGTTCTTCATCTCTGAGAAAACGAGAGGTCATAGACGAGGGGTCTAATTCATGGGGTTTGCCCTTGGTTACTATCTCACCGCCATAGGCGCCAGCACCAGGGCCCATATCAATGACATAATCTGCTTTTTCTATGGTTTCTCTATCGTGTTCTACCACAATTACACTATTACCCAAATCTCTAAGGGTTTCAAGAGAATGTATGAGTTTGGTATTATCTCTTTGATGAAGTCCTATACTTGGTTCATCCAATATGTAGAGCACCCCCACCAGTTGAGTCCCTATTTGGGTAGCTAGCCGAATGCGTTGGGCCTCACCACCACTTAAGGTCTGCGCTTCCCGGTTCAGACTCAGATAGTTGAGTCCTACATTTAATAAGAAATCCAAACGGTCTCGGATTTCCTTCAAAATTTGATGGCCAATTTGCAATTCACGTTCGCTCAGTGATATGGAATATAAAGTGCTTCGTAACTCCTGTATATCCATATCGACCAAATCGCTAATGCGATGTCCATCTAACCGATAAGATAAGGCCTCTTTATTTAACCGGCCTCCTCGGCAATCCGGACACACCACTTTAGACATAAATGCTTTAGCTTTATCTCTTTGTTTAGGTGATTTGGACTGTTCATATTGCTCAATTATGGTTCCTCTGAGGCCCTTATATGAGTGCTGATAGGTAACTTTGTCGGATCTAAACTCATAGGTTACGGCATATTTATGAGTACCACTACCTGTCATCAAGGTCTGAACTAGTTCTTCACTAAACTCTTTAATGGGGGTGTTGAAATCTACTCCAAAATGGGTGAGAACCGCTTCAAGTTGTTTGAATGCAAAAATATCCCTGGGTTGACCTAAAAACCGGATGCCGCCTTCTTCAATACTTTGCGAGGGATTAGGCACTAATAAATCCCAACTTACATCATAGGCATGTCCCAAGCCATCACAGGTAGGGCATGCACCAAAAGGAGAGTTGAATGAAAATAGATTAGGAGCGGGGTCTTCATAAGCAATACCTGCTTCGGCATCGAAGAGCTTTTGAGAGAAGAGTTTATCCAACCACTCGCCTTTAGTTTTTGTTGCCAAAACAACTGTACCATCGGCCATTTCAAGCGCCGTTCTCACACTATCGGCAATTCTTTTTTCACTTTTCTGATTAATGATAAATCGATCAACCACTACCTCAATAGTGTGTGTTTTGTATCGATCCAACATCATACCTGCTTCAATTTCGGTAATTTCGCCGTTTATTCGAGCTTGTAAGTACCCCTGCTTGGTTAACTGTTCAAAAAGTTCTCTATAGTGTCCTTTTCTTCCTCTTATTACAGGGGCTAAGCAGTAGGCTTTGGTTCCTTCTTCCAACTCCAGTATGCTGGTAACGACCTGATCTGCCGTTTGCTTCTCCATTCGAATGCCGGTGGCATAGGAATAGGGAGTGGCCACCCGGGCATACAGCAGCCGTAAGAAGTCATAAATTTCGGTTACGGTTCCCACCGTAGAGCGAGGATTTCTGTTGGTGGTTTTTTGATCGATGGAAATTACTGGTGATAATCCATCGATAAAATCCACAGCAGGTCGTTCCATCATGCCTAGGAATTGACGAGCGTAGGCAGATAGGGATTCTAAAAATCGACGTTGTCCTTCCGCATAAATAGTGTCAAACGCGAGCGAGGATTTTCCAGATCCCGATAAACCCGTGATGACCACGAGTTGGTCTCTAGGGATCTCGATATCGATATTTTTAAGATTATGTTCACGAGCTCCGCGAACAATTATAGACTCTTGCATGTATCTTAGCTCTGCATTTTGATTCAAACCACTAAATTACCAAAGATTGCGAGCAAATTCTTCTTTTTGAACACCTTTTTTGCGTAGCTTTCCGAAAAATGCTGTATGTTTATAGCCCTCAATACACTATCGAAACCATACCGTTGAGTTATTATGTCTGTACGAATCAAATCTTGGAGTCCTACGAGTTGGAGAGAGTATCCAATTCAGCAACTTCCTGAATATCCAAACCCTGAAGAGCTAGAACGCTGTTATCAAGAGCTGCAAACTCTGCCACCTCTCGTTACATCGTGGGAGATTGAGTCACTAAAAGACAAATTAGCCAATGTTAGTCAAGGCAAAGGATTTTTATTCCAAGCAGGTGATTGCGCCGAAAGTTTCGATTTAACCCGCTCTTCTAAAATAGTAAATCTGGTAAAAGTACTCTTACAAACCAGCTTTTTAATGATTCATGAGATGGGGGTGCCAGTGTACCGTGTGGGACGTATGGCTGGTCAGTATGCAAAACCCCGGTCTTCTGCTTATGAAACCGTAAATGGAGAAGAAATTCACAACTACCGCGGGGATTTAATCAACGGTTTTGGAGCGACTAAAGAGCAACGAGTGCCCGATCCCAAACGGTTATTAGAAGGGTACCATAAAGCGGGTTTAACCCTGAATTTTATTCGCGCCCTAGGTGATGAGGGATTCGCTGACCTTCACTATCCCGAACAGTGGGAGCTGGATTTTATGCGCAACAATCCCTACCACCAAGAGTATGAGGCGATGGTTAAATCCATTACTCAGGCGGTTAAATTCATGGATGCTGTATCGGAAAAACGTCAACAACATTCACAGAAAGTTGATTTTTATACTTCTCATGAGGCGCTAAACTTGTTTTATGATTCGGCTCAAACTCGTAAAGTGCCGCGTAAGGAAGGTTACTACAACCTGAGTGCTCACATGGTCTGGTTAGGTAATCGAACCCGTGATTTAAATGAGGCGCATGTTGAATATCTACGAGGTATTGAAAACCCAATAGGTATTAAAATTGGACCTCCATATACGATAGATGACACCCTTCGATTAATCGAGCGAATAAACCCTAAACATGAATCGGGTAAAATTGTACTCATTACTAGATTTGGCAAAGATCGTATCCAAGAAGAGCTACCCAGCCTAATTCAAGCCATACGAAAAGAGGGATTCCCCGTTGTTTGGAGTTCTGATCCCATGCATGGAAATACTTTCTCCTCCTCCAATGATTACAAAACTCGCAACTTTGATCACATAATGGATGAAGTGAAGCATGCTTTTTCTATTCACCGATCAGAGGGTAGTTATTTGGGTTCGGTACATCTTGAATTAACGGGTGATGATGTAACCGAATGCGTGGGAGGTTCCAAAGGTTTAGATGAATCAGGATTAGACCTTAACTACGAAACCTTCTGTGATCCGAGGTTGAATTACGAGCAATCTCTAGAATTAGCATTTCTTATATCTAAGGAGTGGAAAAAGAGCTACGGTTAGCCGTTACTAATGTCAAAATGTAGGCCTTCTGACGACTTTTCAGAAGGTATACTGACCCTTTTTCAAACTACCTGACAAGCTAACCCCGAGTCCTGCATCTGCGTCATAACAGGGTGACAGTACCAATGTCGGACTGGCATACAGCCGCCTAGTAATGCCTATTGGCACAGGTTTTGGTTATTTCTCAGTAATTATTGAACAACAATCAAAAAAATACTGAGGTACAAATATGTCACTTATCAGATATACCCGACCTAATGCTAGAGAGATCTCCAGAAGTTTCAACGAGCTCATGAATGAATTTTTTGAGCCTATGACTTCTCGGGTTGAAGCGGGTTTCACTCCACGTGTAGACATTAGCGAAAATGAACACTCATTCACCTTTCAAGTAGAATTACCTGGAGTTAAAAAAGAAGATATCCAAGTTGAATTAGAGAAGGGGATACTTCGCGTCCATGGAGTAAGAAAGGATGAGCTTGAAGAGCAGGGCATGCAAGTGCTACGGATGGAGCGATTCTACGGTTCATTTGATCGCAGCTTTCATTTACCCGATGGCTTAGATGAAGAAAACATTCAGGCACAATATGAGAATGGTGTGCTGCGTTTGAGTTTGAGCAAACAAGAAAAAGCTATAAAAAAGCATATTCAGATTCATTAAGAGAGGAGCTTATGGGAGTGTGATGGGTTCTACCTTACACATCATTTAGTACTCCTCCTGAGTTTAATCAACGACAAAGTCTTGTGATGCAGGCCTTTTGTCGTTGTTCTATTAGACACACTTGAAGTAAACCTATAAAATCTTTCCACTATGAATAGTATTACCAAAACCATTACGGTTATCATTTCTCTATTAATTCCCATTGCACTACTAAGCTTTACAAGCTTACATATGGGAAACGAAGCTGCCACGGAAGTAGAGCCAAATAATTCGACTTCTAATGCGCTATCCGACGATAGCAGTCCCACCAAAAAGAATCCCATTCCAGCTGCAGAGACCCCTGTAGTAAGCTTAAAGGATTTCAATGACGCTATTGTGAAAATCGCCGAAGCCGCTAATCCATCGGTGGTTACCATTACGACCGAACGCACCCAACAAGTTCGAGTCATGGATCCTTTTTCGATGTTTTTTGGTAATCCAAATGCCAGAGATAATACCCGGGAATATGTGCAAAGGGGATTAGGATCTGGAGTGGTGGTGTCCGAAGAAGGATACATAATCACCAACAACCATGTGATTGAGAATACCAACGAAATTAAAGTTCGCCTTTTCGACGGTCAAGAAGTCGAAGCTGAATTAATAGGCACGGATCCAATGACCGATATTGCGGTATTAAAAATAGATCTTGAGGATGTGCCTGCTATCCCTTTGGGTGATTCAGATCAAGCCAAAGTGGGTTCTTTTGTACTGGCCATTGGAAGCCCACTAAGTGAAGATTTGGCACATACGGTTTCCTTCGGAATCGTGAGTGCGAGAGGACGTTCTTTGCAGCTAACGGCATATGGAGATTACATTCAAACCGATGCCGCTATTAATCCAGGTAACTCCGGTGGTGCTTTAATAGATATGAACGGAACGTTGGTAGGTATCAATTCGGCCATTGCTTCCCGATCGGGGGGGAATGATGGGATTGGTTTTGCGATACCCATGAATTTGGCCAAGAGAATAATGGACGATTTAATTGAAGATGGTAGCGTGAGCCGTGGTTATTTAGGGATGTATACTGCAGGAGAGCTAGATCCAACCATGGCGGAAGCCTTGGGATTGGACGTGGCCAGTGGCATAATTGTAGGTCAGGTTGAAACTGATGGGCCAGCCGATAAAGCTGGGCTTGAAGAAGAAGATATTATTGTCGGGTTGAATGATAAGCCCGTTAAAAATTGGGATGCCTTCCGCACCAAGATTGCTAGTTTCAAACCGAAAGATGTTGTTGAACTCAATATCCTACGTGATGGTAAACCCCGTAGTTTAGAAGTCATCATTGGTGAGCGTCCGTCGGATCAGCAAATCACCATGAATGCGGCACCTTTAGATTTAGACGAAGATTTAGGATTTAGTGTGCGAAGCTTGACGGAATCTCTTCGTAATGAGCTTAGATTGAGTGAAGATTTAAAGGGTGTGGTTGTTCAAAGCCTGAAAGAATCTAGTGAGGCTTATGAACGAGGGCTTCGTAACGGAGATATTATTTCTGCGGTAAAAAGAAAGGATATTTCCAGTGCTCAAGAGTTTTACGATGCTGTCCAAAAGAGTTTGGATGAAGGTGATCGCGCTCTACTGCTCACCGTTGAGAGAGATAATTTAAAGCAATTCATCGCCTTTCGATTGTAAACTGCAATTTCGGCAGTAAAAAATAAGCCGGTGAACTTTCTGGCACGGTTTTGGTAAATATCAAAGCGAGATGGGTATAACACCTGTCTCGCTTTTTTCTTTACATCCAAAGTTTGAGAAGTCTAGATCACACATATTACATACAGGAGAGCCTATGAACTTGAATAAATTCACCTTAAAGGCCCAAGAAGCTATTCAAAAATCAATTGAAATAGCTCAGGAACATCAACAACAGTCTGTTGAGTCTTTACATATTGGTCTTGCTTTGATGGATCAAAGCCAAGAAACCATTGATGCTCTATTGGCCAAATTAGAGGTATCTAAAGAGCGAGTGATTAAGATTGTTCAAGAAGCTATTGATCGTTTGCCCAGAGTATCCGGTGCTAGCGTATCAGGTCCTTATTTAGCTTCATCCGCTAAAAAAGTACTGGATCAATCGAAAACAATAGCGGGCTCTATGGACGATGAGTACGTTAGTACCGAACATGTACTTATGGCTCTTGTAGAAGGACAGGATACTTGGGTGATTGCACTACAGAAAGAGGGGCTAGAAAAAAAGCGTATCGAGCAAGTATTGAAAGAACTAAGAGGTGGCCAAAAAGTAGATGATCCCAATGCGGAAAGTCGGTTTGCTGCATTAAAAAAATATGCACGTGACCTTAATGAATGGGCGGAAAAAAATAAATTAGATCCCGTCATTGGTCGAGATGCTGAAATCCGACGAGTTATGCAAATCCTGTCTAGAAGAACCAAAAACAACCCGGTTTTGATAGGCGAACCGGGTGTAGGAAAGACCGCAATTGCGGAGGGAATGGCACTCAGAATTGTTAGGGGTGATGTACCGGAGGGTTTAAAAAGAAAGCGAATACTCGCTTTGGATATGGGAGCTTTGGTTGCAGGAACTAAGTTTCGAGGAGAGTTTGAGGAACGACTAAAAGCCGTGGTTAAAGAAGTAACCGATTCGGATGGCGAGATCATTCTCTTTATTGACGAAATACACACCTTGGTGGGTGCTGGAGCAACCGAGGGAGCCATGGATGCGGCCAATATCCTGAAGCCGGCATTAGCTCGAGGAGAAATGCATGCGATCGGCGCCACTACCCTCGACGAATATCGAAAGTATATTGAAAAAGACAAAGCCTTGGAACGGCGCCTTCAAACCGTGGTGGTTGGTGAACCTAGTGTTGAAGATACGGTTTCCATTCTTCGGGGTTTACAAGAGCGCTATGAAGTACATCACGGGGTTCGTATCACGGATGGAGCCATTGTTGCAGCCGCTGAACTTTCTCATCGCTATATCACCGATCGGTTTCTTCCCGACAAAGCTATCGACCTTATTGATGAAGCGGCTTCTCGACTGCGTTTACAGATAGATTCACTACCCGAAGAACTGGATGCATTGGAGCGTCAAATTCGCCAATTGGAAATTGAGCGTGAAGCACTGAAGAGGGAAAAAGCAACCTCTAAATTAGCTTCACTTGAAAAAGAGTTAGCCGACCTGGAAGAGCAAAAACGAGGTATGCGGGCTCAGTGGGATAAAGAGCGATCCATTATTCAAAACCTCCGAGACTTAAAAGAAGCCATCGAAACCACGCGTAATGAAGCCGATAAAGCCGAGCGAAGAGGCGCCTATGATCGGGTAGCTGAACTGCGTTATGGCACCCTTGCAGAACTTGAAAAGGAGTTAGAGCAGGTCAACAAACAAGCCCTTGCGCTACAAGAGGGAGAAGCCTTGCTGAAAGAAGAGGTTCAGGCCGATGATATTGCCGATATAGTGGCCCGATGGACGGGAATTCCTGTAGCAAAAATGGTGCAATCCGATCGCCAAAAATTGCTCCTACTTGAAGAGGAATTACACAAACGCGTGATTGGACAGCAGCATGCCATTGAGGCCGTCGCAAATGCGGTAAGACGCTCGAGAGCTGGACTTCAGGATCATGATCGGCCTATTGGTTCATTCTTTTTCCTAGGGTCTACTGGAGTTGGCAAAACGGAGTTGGCAAGAACTTTGGCCGAATTTCTGTTTAACGATCCGCAAGCCATGATTCGAATCGACATGAGTGAGTATATGGAGAAACATTCGGTGAGTCGTTTGGTGGGAGCACCTCCGGGCTATGTGGGATATGATGAAGGGGGACAGTTGACAGAAGCGGCTCGAAGACGGCCTTATTCGGTCATTTTGTTGGATGAGGTGGAGAAAGCACACCCCGATGTGTTCAATATTCTCCTGCAAGTACTCGATGAAGGCCGTTTAACCGATAGCAAAGGCACTACTGTTGATTTTACGAATACCATAATCATCATGACCTCTAATCTTGGCTCATCACTGATTGTGGAGGCCATTGAAAAAGATCAGAGCCCATGGAACGATGAGCGCTATGCTGAAATACAGGAGCAATTAATTGCCTTGTTGAAAAAAAGTATTCGTCCAGAGTTTCTAAATCGTGTCGATGATATCATTGTTTTTCATCCTCTCGATGCTACCCATATACGTTCCATTGTAGATATACAACTCCAACGTTTATATCGATTGTTGTCTGAACAATCGGTAACTCTGAATATAAATGATCAGGTGAAAGATTGGTTGGCCGAACGAGGCTATGACCCATTATTTGGAGCACGTCCACTTAAGCGTTTGATTCAACAGCATATTGTTAATGCTCTAGCTACTGAACTCTTGAAAAAGGAACGGGAAGGCTTGGTTGAATTTGAAGCTCATGTAACGTCTGATGCGACGGGTATTCAATTCGCAGAAGTGATTCATGATCCAGAGAAGTGGATTACAGAAGACGAATAAGGTCAGCTTCAACCCGAGAAAGCAGTTCAACTATTTCATACTCTTGTTCGGGCTTCATGAGTACGCTTCTGAGCACGACTACATCATAAGAGTCGATAGTGATGTTTGGAAGGTATTGAGCTAGAGCGCTGGATTTCATGGTGAAAAGGGACAAGTAGTAGCTGTTTGTTGGCTCTGGTTGCTTCATTCCAGCGTTGAATAATGCTTTGGAGAGTCGGCTGATGTCTCTGGTCGAAGTAGCTTTGGTTGAAGAACAAGGAGCATAACAAATGATGTCGAGTTCTGGTACGCCAATTGGGCTTAGATTAGAGCTGTTTTCCAGAAATTCATACGCCATTCTAGCGGCTCGATGGCAGGCCATCATAACGGGTCCAAATCCTTTTTCAGCCTGAAGTGGGAAGGCTTGTAGGGTGGCCCAAAAGGCAGCGGCCGATGCTCCAGCTCTGGAACATTCTAAGCTGATTTCACCCAGATGAAGTTCATCGGAGCTAAAATAGGTGTAGGGGGAGTCGTGCTTATAAAAGGTTCCAACATGTGGGTCTTTGAACAGAACACACCCACATCCGTAGGGTTGAAGCCCATGTTTGTGTGGATCTATAACGATGCTGTCGGCCTCATGCATACGAGCCCAATCTGCAGATGAATCGCTAAGTAGATGCCCAATTGTTTTGAAAAACCCGCCATAGGCGGCGTCGATATGAACACGAATGCCCTTGGATTGTGCCCAATCTAAAACCTGCGAAAGTGGTTCTATCTTACCCATTCCGGTCGTCCCCATGGTCACTATAATGGTGCCAATATCCTCGATGGGGAGTTCGGAAAGTCCATGTTCCCAGCCTTGATCAAGCGACAAGGTGGTCGAGTTCATCCCCAAAACCTGTGCCATCCGCTGGTGCGTATAATGAGCATCGCTGCTGAAGGCGATTCCTTTTTCGGGGTGAATACTTCGTGCCACCCATAACGCTTCTAAATTGGCAATGGTGCCACTCGAACTTAGGTGGCCTAGATAATGATCCCCGTAACCAAATAATTCTGCAAGCTTGGAAATACACTCTTTTTCCATTTCAGAACTGGGAGGCCCTCCATCAAGCGCGTGATTGTTGGGGTTTATCGACATGGCCAATGCATAAGCGCTCCATGATAGCGGATGCGGTGGTTTGAGCATCTGACCTGCGTAATTCGCGTGATGAAAAGGGAAATTTCCCTTTAGCTTTTCACTTAGGTCCATGAGTATGGATTCACTAAGCCCACTCGGAAGCTCCAAACTGCTGTGGATATGTTGCGTTCCAAAGCTGTCTTTCCAATCCTGTAGATTGGTTAGGGCCTTTTGTATTGGGTTGAAGGAGTCCTTCGTCATCTCATTACGGTGTGTAGAGGTTCCTAATTTCTAGTAGCTAAACTAGAATAAATCCATTGAAATCCCAGCACTAAGAACTTGTTTGACTTGGATATCTTTGGAGAAATCGGAATCGTATCGAAGCTCGAATTGTAAGGTAGTACGCAGGGTAGAGTTTATTTTACCAATTAGTTCGTTGGTCCAATAAACGTCGGTTTCGTTAATGGGTTCCATGAGATTGGTAAAGGTTTCTACATCTGCATTATACTGTAGATTTTTCATCACTTCTTTTTGATAGGTAATACCTGCGGTTAGGCCCCCTTCAAACCGATAATTTTTTTCTTCGGTCAGGCCATAGTTTGGCGCCAGTTCTACTTGCCCAACATAGGTTTGTTTAAGACCTAAACCGGCCTCGAGTTGAAGACTTTTTTGGGAGTTGAAGGTAATTCCGGCCCCCTGAGTAAAGTAAGCTGGTGCAAAAAAAGAGGAAATCAAAGAATCAGCACCTGCGGGGTTTAATTTGGCATTATATTCGAAACCATCCCTGAATTGTGTTCGAAGCATCACAGCTCCATAGGCAGACAATCGACTTCTGTCGGGGAAGCCAAAACTCCCTCGTGATCGAATGGTGAACAAATCGTCTGATTTTCGGGTATCACCGCTAAATCGAGATTGACCATAACGACCGTTTATTCGAATACCAAAAGCATATAAATCGTTTCTATAAATCTTGGTGTAGTTTGTTGAAAATGTTCCGCTGATGGTATTCACCCCCCCTTCATTCCAATTGTCGTAACTAGCTTGGGCTCCATTGAGATTGACTAGCCAACTACTTTGGGATCCTCTTAAGGTATCGGGAATAACGATGGTTTGAGCAACCGAAACGGTAGACAAATGAAGGATTATTGCTAAAATAAATGAGGATATTATGTTTCTAGTGGAGGTCATTTAGGTTTAGTGATTTTTAAAGAGAACAACTTCAACCAAAGAGCCTTTGCTTAAAAGTACTTCTACGTGTTCTCCAACTTTTGTGGGAATAAGTTCTCCGGTGATATCTGCTAGAATTGGATATCTGCGATGTCCACGGTCGATGAGTGCTAGTACCTCAATGATGTGAGGTTCTTGTGCATGAAATAGTACGGAAAGTGCTTGGAAGAGTGTTCGGCCAGAAAAAATTACGTCATCAACGATGAGTACCTGCTTCTCATTCACCGAAGGGATTGGCTGAGCTCCATTGCTAAAAACATCAAATGAATGTAATTCGATGGGGGCAGAAAGGTTCATGCGCTGCAATTCATTATATACCTCTTTTGCCAATGAGTACCCTCGCTCATTTAGACCTACCACACAAATAGGTGCGGAATTTATGAATCGCTCGCAGACCTGTATGGCCATTCGCTTGATGGTGCGCTGTATTCTATCCCGA
>Ga0181589_10003416_pt1 | contig 12649 bp, 9 predicted proteins | sample 071ome_25_FD_132444 | JGI IMG/M metagenome (GOLD analysis project Ga0181589, IMG submission 132444) | Coastal salt marsh microbial communities from the Groves Creek Marsh, Skidaway Island, Georgia - 071410BT metaG (megahit assembly) | ecosystem: Environmental > Aquatic > Marine > Intertidal zone...
AAGAGCTTGCCCCCAATGTCATCAAGAGAAAGGTTCATTTTTCCGGCGCTATCTTCAAAAATCCGAAGAGCATCAACTTTCTCTACAAGGTAGGGAATTTTGCTTTCATCATCGTCTTTATGGATTCCCAGTAAAAGAAGAATGCCTTGATTGATTTTTCCAATGACTTTTTGATCAACTGTAACGTGGGCTTCTTTCACCCTTTGGATAAGTGCTCGCATATAGAAACTATACCGGAAAAAAGGAAAATTACGAGAGTCTTTTTTCTAAATTTGTAAGCTCATCAGAAATTGCTTTTGGAAGGTGATCCCCAAATAAGGTATAGTACTCTTTGAGCTCTTTGGCTTCTTGTTTCCAAGCAGTAGGATCCACTTCAAATAGCTCACTTGGCGCCTCAAAGTTTTTGGGAAGAATACCAACTGCCGTCTCTTCTCCCTCTCCACTTCCCTCGCACCTTTCAAAGATCCACTTAAGGACATGGATGTTCTCTCCAAATCCAGGCCAGAGAAACTTTCCATCTTTTCCTTTTCTAAACCAATTGACGTGGTAGATTTTCGGAGCATTTTCTGCTAAACGTTCTCCCATCTCAAGCCAGTGTCCAAAGTAATCTCCCATATTATATCCACAAAAGGGAAGCATCGCAAAAGGATCGTGACGAAGCGCTCCAACTTTTCCAGCAGACGCTGCTGTCATTTCAGAGGAAAGAGCGGTTCCTAAAAAAGTTCCATGTTCCCACGAAAAGCTTTCGATAACAAGAGGCACAACACTTTCTCGTCTTCCACCAAAGATAATCCCTGAAATGGGAACGCCCATAATATTTTCATACTCAGGGTCTAAAGCTGGACATTGCTTTAAAGGAGCGGTAAATCTTGAGTTTGGGTGAGCGGCTTTTTCCTCTGACTCCGGCGTCCAATCATTTCCCTTCCAATCGATTAAGTGATCTGGAGGCGTCTTTGTCATCCCTTCCCACCAAACGTCCCCGTCATCTGTATAGGCAACATTAGTGAAAATCGAGTTGCTTTTTAGAGATTCCATTGCATTCGGGTTAGAGTCGTACGAAGTGCCAGGTGCCACCCCAAAAAAACCATATTCAGGATTGATGGCAAAAAGGCGGCCATCTTTTCCAATTCTCATCCATGCAATATCATCCCCAACACATTCCACCTTCCATCCAGGAAGGGTCGATTCAAGCATCGCTAAATTTGTTTTTCCACAAGCGCTTGGGAAAGCTGCCACAAAGTAGCGCTTTTTTCCCTCAGGATTTGTAATTCCTACAATGAGCATGTGCTCAGCCATCCACCTCTCATCCCTTCCCTTAACAGATGCAATGCGAAGGGCTAAACACTTTTTGCCCAGTAGAGCATTGCCCCCATACCCACTTCCATAAGACCAGATCTCTCGCTCTTCGGGGAAGTGCACGATGTATTTGCTATCAACTCTACAGGGCCAAAAAGAGTCTTTCTCTCCCTTTTCTAGTGGAACGCCAACAGAATGTAGGCACGGAACAAATTCCTTATCAGCGCCAAGCTCATCGAGCGCTTTTGTGCCCATCCTTGTCATAATAAATGTATTTGCAACAACGTATGCGCTGTCGGTGATTTGTACTCCTATTTCAGAAAGCTCCGAGCCTATCGGTCCCATGCCAAAGGGAATAACATACATCGTTCTCCCCTTCATGCATCCTTTGAAAAGATCGGTTAAGATCGCTTTCATTTTTTTAGGATCTTCCCAGTTATTGGTAGGACCCGCATCTTCTTTTTTCAGGGAACAAATAAAGGTGCGATCTTCAACTCTTGCAACGTCTTGAGGATCCGAGCGACAAAGAAAAGATTTTGGACGTTTGGCAAGAGGAATAAAGACGCCACTACTCACTAGCTCTTCGCAAATTAAGTCATGCTCTTTTTGCGACCCATCACAAAGATAGACCTGATCAGGGGCGCAAAGCTCTTCTATATTTTTAATCCATGCGGCAAGCCGCTCATGCTTGATCTTCATAACTTAACTCAATAGCATATTAGAAATAACTAGCAAAGCTTGAATTGACAAACAATTAAAAAGGGAGTAGTATTTTTAAGCCCTTAAACAAGGAGTAATAAAAATGAAAAAAGCAATAGAATGTATTACAAAAAACTATTTTAACTTTAAAGGACGTGCAAGCCGCAAGGAGTACTGGCAGTTTTACCTACTAGCAGGAGTCCTTCCTCTTTGTCTTCAGCTTGCTATCAGCCCCCTTTTTGTCGGCGGATTTTCATCCCTACCTGTAAAACTCATTAGCTATACCCTGTCTCTATTTTTAACCATTCCCTTCTTTGCGGTTGCTGCCAGAAGGCTTCATGACACAGGAAGAAAAGCATGGTTTATTCTGATTTCACTTATTCCCCTAATCGGGACGATTTGGTTTTTGGTTTTGATGTGTAAAAAAGGTCACCAAGGACCTAATAGCTATGGAGATGACCCTTACGTCGGTCTTAGCGCATAAGTAAACTGAATAAAATTTACATTCAAAAGAATAGGCAGGCGTTTTAAACACCTGCTTTTTTAAATGTCTCTAAGTATTCCAGCGCCTTTCCAGCTCCCATACAGACAGCAAGAAGCGGACTTGGAGCAACAACAACTGGAAGTCCAGATTCTTTAATCAGCGCCTTATCTAAGCCTTTGATAAGCGCTCCACCACCCGCTAGAACCATTCCTCTTTCCACTAGATCTGCTGCAAGTTCAGGAGGACATCTCTCAAGTGTTTCTTTTGTACATGCAATGATTTGCTGGATTGGCTCTGCTAGACACTCGCGGATTTCTACAGAGTTAATTCTTTTGGTAATTGGAAGACCTGCTACTTGGTCTCGACCGCGAACTTCCATTTCAAGCTCATGATCCCCAAGTGGGTATGCTGAACCAATTGTCATTTTAATTTCTTCAGCAGTTCTTGGTCCAATCATTAAGTTGTAGGTGCGACGCATGTAGTTGATAATGCACTCGTCAAACTCATCCCCTGCAATTCGGATGGAGCGAGATTCTACAATTCCTCCAAGGGAGATAATCGCAATTTCTGTGGTACCACCCCCTACATCAATGATCATATTTGCAGACGGTTCATGGACTGGAAGATCTACCCCGATTGCAGCGGCCATAGGCTCTTCAATCAAAATAACTTCTTGAGCACCAGCGCGAAGAGCAGAATCTTCAACGGCTCTTTTCTCAACGCCTGTAATCCCTGATGGAACCGCAATTAAAATCTTTGGACGGAAGAGGCTGCGAGAAGGAGTCACTCTAGAAATAAGCGCTTTTAGCATTCCTTCTGCAATTTCAAAATCTGCAATGACCCCATCTTTCATTGGGCGCACAGCGTGAATCTTTCTAGGGGTTTTTCCAAGCATCGCTTTCGCTTTATGCCCGACTGCTAAAACATCGTTTGTGACAGAATCAACAGCTACAACAGAGGGCTCAGCTAGAACAATCCCTTTTCCGCGTACATAAACAAGGGTATTAGCAGTTCCAAGGTCAATTCCGATATCACTAGCAAAAATCCCAGTGAGTTGCCCAAGTTTATTCATGAAGCCTTGTTTAAAATTCTTGATGAGGCTTCCTTTTTTTGCGGCTTTAACTTTCATTATTCAATCCTTTTCAATCCAGTGGTGCTAATGTGATTTTGCTATCATATATGAACCCGAGGATATAATTCATCAAGTTTGTAGAAGTTCTAAAACATCTTCCCAAGTAAGCTTCGTAATCGCCTCGTCATCGCAGCTGACAATCTTCTTCACGATCCCTTTCTTACGGTTTTGCATTTCTACAATTTTTTCTTCAATTGTCCCCATTGTCACAAGCTTATAGACAGAAACCGATTCTTTCTGCCCAATTCGGTGTACCCGGTCAGTTGCTTGACTTTCCACTGCTGGGTTCCACCACATATCGTAGTGAATCACGGTATCAGCTCCCACTAAGTTCAGTCCAGTTCCCCCTGCTTTCAAGGAAACTAAGAACACAGGAATATTGGGATCGTTGTTAAATTCATTTACAATGTCTAAGCGGTTCTTACTCGATCCATCGAGGTAATTAAACCGAATGCCTCTCTGCAGAAAGTCATCTTTCATAATCTGAAGCATTCTTGTGTATTGCGAGAAGATCACCGTTTTGTGATTTCCCTCAATTAAGGTTTGGAGAAGCTCCAGGAGCATATCATACTTTGCAGAGTCTCCCATTTCCGCTTTTTCTTTTGCAAAAATTGCAGGATGACAACAAATTTGCTTTAAGCGAGTCAGTGTTGCTAAGACATGGATTTGGATCTTGTCAAACCCATCTCTTTCCACGAGTTTCACCAGTTCATCGCGAGCCGATTCTGCGTAAGATTTATACAGCTCTTTTTGAACATCGGTAAGCTGACAGTGGTAGACGTTTTCGCTAACAGGTGGCAGATCAGCTAAGACATCTGCTTTCATGCGGCGCAAGATAAAGGGAGCAACTTTTTTGCGAAGATACTGAAGATTTTTCGTCTGTTCCTCTCCAGAAAGGCGAACATATTTTTCTACAAATCGATCGTAGGTTCCAAGGAATCCTGGCATCAGATAGTCAAAAAGACTCCAAAGCTCATCAAGCGAATTTTCAATCGGTGTACCCGAAAGGATCATGCGGTGTTTTGCTTTAACCATCTTGACCGATTTTGCGTTGCGCGTTCCACGGTTTTTAATGTGCTGGGCTTCATCTAGAATCATGTAAGAGAATGTAAATTTGTCGTATGCTTCAATATCTTTTTGAAGAAGGCTATACGATGTGATCACCACGTTGTAGTCTTTCATTTCCTTAATGAGTTTTTTGCGCTGGTTGGGCATCCCATCAATAATAAGAGATTTGAGCTTCCCATTGAATTTATGACACTCTTCTTTCCAGTTATAAAGAAGAGAAGTGGGGCATACTACTAGCGCTGGAGTTTTTGCTCCTTTCATTAGCTGCGTGAGCGCACAAATTGCTTGAAGGGTTTTTCCAAGTCCCATATCATCAGCTAAAATTCCATTTAAATACATGGTGCGCAGCCTTTCTAACCAATGCACTCCCTCTTCTTGGTAGTGACGAAGTTTTGCATTCACTTCTTTTGGAACAGGCGTAAACTTAAAGACTTTTTCTCCAAGCATTTGCTTGCGAATCTCTTTAAGTTGAGGCGTCATTGTAAAGGTGACTGGGAGATCTTTGAAGTTGGTCTCGTCGATATTTGCTAAGCTCCAAATTGGACGCTCTAACTTTTTGTTATCCAGCTTTTCAATGCCAAGCTCATCAAAGAGTTGGACCACTGCGCCAAGCTCTTCTAAGTCAAGCACCAAGATTTTTGAAATTTTATTGCTTTGCTCTTTGGCTTTTATAGATTTCTTTTTCCCCATATCGAGCTCAAGATACGCGCGCCTTGAAACAATGCAATCCCAAAGCCGATCGAGAGAAACCCCTTTAAGAGATCCTTTCACTTCAATGTTCATTTCGTAAACATCCATACGATCAGTATGAGAAAGGGTGAGCTTAAACTTCGATTGATCGTAGATAAACTGATCAAGAAGATTCTGAGGATAATTAAATTTGACTCGATGTTGGTTTCTTGGAATCACATCGGTCATAAATTCAATGATTTTCTTTTCTGATTTTGCAGTCCAAAACTGCTGCTCATTATCAAAAATAAAGTCTTGGAAAAGATCTTCAATAATTTCTTGTTCTTCTACGAGATTTCTTGCGACAATCCCCTCGTCTGTCACAAAAGAATCAATGTCATCAAAAGTGAGCTTTTTTGACGATGCTGGAATGATATGATCATCGTAGCGGAATGAAAGGGCTGCATCGAGTTCTCCATTTAAGAACGTCAAGTCACAAACCGCTTCAATCGATCCAACAAATGGAAGCGTTGTAAAGTGCTCTACAACATCTTCCATATCAATTTCAGCAAACTGAGCCATTTCAGGTAGGGCGTTTTCCACAAATGTTCCAAAAAGAGGCTCTGGAACGGTCATTTCTCTCATTGGAATTAAGCTGCGAAGGTGTTGCCTTGTGATTTGATGCGGGAATCGATAGTAGACGTGGTTATAAATAATTCCAGGTTTTGCACATTCAAAAAATCGTGCATCCTCAAGCATGATTTTATTCTTGTCTATCAATAACATGGGATTAAGAAGAATTTTAGAAGTGGGAGGATGAATGTATTCTAAATTGACATTAATGCTTGCTAAGGATTTTGAAAAGTGGATCGGAGATTCTAAGTTTTCTTCAAAAAGACATGGAAGGGTTGGGAGCTCATCATCTTGATAAGACCACCCTTTTTTCTTCAGCTCTTCTGAGGCCATCTCTTCAGCTTTTGCAAGGATCATTCCGAAAATTTTCATATCGATACTTGCCATTTTTTGTGCACGCTCATTCACAACTTTCTCGGGAAGCTTTGCATGATCCATGACAAGGCGAGCAATTTCTCTTTCTCGATCATCAAACGAGTCTAAAGAGAACAGGTGACTTTTCCCTCCAGCGTAAAGGGGTTCTTGATACCTAATCGCCTCTAAAAACTGACGGACATTTGGAATATGAAGGGGCTTAGAGCGCGAGGGCAACCGAAGAGCGAGTTGAAGATCCACATTTCCTGTTGCTTTTTTCGGAAAGTGGTAGATCACTGCAAGCTCTGCCTTTTCAACACTGTGCTGCTCACTGGGAAGAAAAAATGGAGATTTCGCTAAGAGAGATGACGCACCAATATACTCTTTTAATAGCTCTTTTTGGTACTCTTCGTCTTTTCTTTCTTGCTCTTTAGACTCCGCTTCTTTCACCGCTTCTAAAAGCTTTTCTTTTTCTTCATCGCAGAAACTTTCATCTTCAGTGACAACATCTAGATCGGTTTCTTTCGAGTATTTTACTAAAATTTCGTCAAGACAGGACTCTAAATAATAAAGAACGGCTGCTAAGTGTTGACAATCGTAGTGATAAGGACAGTCGCAATCTGAATCAATCGTTTCACTTTCAACACGATCAATTTCTATTTCACTTTCATAGGTATTTTTATATTGCCCGAGGACTTGGGCGCTGATTCGAATAGTTGTGGCATCTAAGTGTAGAATTTTTGCTGACAAGACTTTTTGCGTATCAAAAAGATCTTTTCCCTCCTTTAAAATCCCAGATGCAAAGTCCTGCTTAAGCTTTCTTAAATTCAACATCCTTACACACTACCTCAATCATTTCTCGTAGAAAATTGCTTTCGTTTTACATTATTTTCAAAAACCACTGCAACGTTTTTTTTCGCCCCAGCATGTACTATCAGTACACCTCTCTGTAGAAAAATTTCAACTCTTTTTTTTACGCTTTAGAAAATCTTAAAAGTCATGCTAAGCTATTTTGGCAACAATGTAGATAAATGAAAAGAGTGCATGATGGAAGTTTCTGAAACTCAATTTGAGTATCAAGCCTACGAAGTGATTGAAAACGCAAAGACAAAAGAGTCTGAAAGTAGCTCTCCTGCTCCTCCTACTGGTTCACTTGGAGTGCAAAGGCTCAAAGCAGCCGAAGCATTAGTTTTGCAAAAACGACTAGAAGAAATCCGCATCAACCTTTTAATCTCTTTGCAAAACAAAATGAAACATTGCGCTACCCCCCTTCAAAGATAGATCAAAGTCAAGCAATCATCGCGATTGCAAAAGAAATCGCAAAAACCGATTTTGCTCGGGCAGAAAAATTTATTGAGCTCTCAGACCTTGCAAAAGAGGATAAAACGCGGGGGCTTTTAGAGCTTTATAAGGAAACGCATCACCTCCCCACTTTAATAAAAGCGCTTGATATTCCTCAGAAGGACAACCCATACTCTTTAAGCGGCGCTTTAAATCTTTATGCCGTTTCAAAGTTTTTATTAGAAGAAAATAGGCTACCGAGTGGGGTCAGCTACACTCAAAAACTGCTTGATAAATTTGCTCACCATGCCCCGACTTCTATTCGAGAGTCCTTAGAAGTCTATTATATCGGATTAGATCTTGGAATTTCGCTATTTGAACTCTCTCTTAAAACCCAATCAAGCGTGATGAAATCTAAAGCACTTTCGATGATTTCTACAGCAAAAAATGGAGCATTAGAGCTGGTTTCAATGTATGGGTTTTCACATGAGTTTGCCCATTTTAAAGATTTACTTATCAAGCTACTTGAGTTTGAAATGAAGTATCGATTCCCTCAAAAAGATCTTTATGACACTGCAAAAATCATGCTCAAGATTTTGAATGAAAATCAAGAGGAGCAAGAGATTCCTGCCGCATGCGCTTTAAGCGCCGTTGCAAGATTTGATTTAGATAGAGCGCAAAAAATCTTTCAAGCAATCAATTGGAAAAACCTCTCCATTAAAATAGTGGGGCTGATCTCGATTGTGAAGGAACGAGGGATCACTGATGCCCATAAAGAGTATCAAATGCTTGAAAAAATGGTTTTAAGCTCGTTGACTCCCCATGACTTTCTAAATCTTTTCGAGTTGCAATACCTAGTGAGTCCAGATGAGTGTTTAAATACATTAAAATTGGCAAAATTAAGGTGCGCTGCAACTGACTTTGCCTCTTTAGGAGAAATTCTTGCCCTTGAAATGAAATATTTCCTTCCATCTGCAAAAGAAACGGCGCAAAAACTCTACACTATTTTAAATCAAAGAAAAGATGAAAACTGCACCTCTCAAGGCATTGCTTCATTAATATTGTTTGAGCTTTCGCAATAACACTCTTTGAAAAAAAACTCTAAGTTGGTATAGTGATGTCTTTTTTAGACCTGCGGATGTAGCTCAGTGGTAGAGCATCACGTTGCCAACGTGAGGGTCGTGAGTTCGAATCTCATCATCCGCTTTTTTTAAAGACTCACGAGAACGATTTATGACAACCCAAAATGCTAAGGAATTTAAATCAGACACTGTAACTTTTACTGTAGAGCGTAAACCTGAATGTATGGTGGAATACACCGTCAATTCCTCTGCAGAAGTTGTAAAAAAAGCGCGGCAAGATGCGATCAAGTCTGTTTCAAAAGAAGTTTCCCTTCCAGGATTTAGAAAGGGAAGAGCCCCTGCGCAACTGATTGTCAAAAAGTTTGCTGGCCCTCTAGATGAGAGATGGCAAAAAGCAATCGCCGATGAAACGTTTCGTGAATGTCAAAAACTTGCGCACACTCCACTACTGAGCCACGACGCCCAAATCAACTTTAAAATAGAAAAGTACTCTGTGGAAGATGGCGCCGAAATGACCTACACCTTCGAAACCGAACCTGAAGTGCCAGAAATTAGCTTAAAAGATTTAGAGATCGAAGAGATTAAAAAGGATGTGGTAGACGAAAAGAAAATCCAAGCTACCATCGAAGATATCCAAATGTTTTTCGCTTCCTGGGACAAGGTCTCTGGAAGAGCAATTAAAGCAGGCGACTACGCTGTCATTGATGTCGATATTATTGAAGAATCTCCTCCACAAAAAGCCCTTAAAGATGCCCGCTTTGAATTCGATAAGGAAAAGATGGCTAAGTGGATGTATGACTTACTAGATGGAATGAATGTGGGAGACGCAAAAGAAGGGGTAAGTGAGCCTGATGCCGATGCTCCTGAAGAAGAGAAAAAAGTCACTCCTCCTAAAAAGGTCCGCTTAACACTTAAAGCGATTGAAAATGTTAAACTCCCACCAGTAGACGATGCTCTAGCGCAAAAAGTTGGCGCTAAGTCGGCCGCTGATATGAAGGAAAATTTAGAAAAGCTTTTAAACAAGCAAGCAGACGATCATATTCAAAAAGGATACCGCGACCAAATGGGAGAATACCTGCTTGAAAAGTATCCCTTTGAACTTCCAAAAACCCTGCTTCAAAAAGAAACGCAATATCGGATCAAGCAACTTGTCAATGACACGAGCTTCCAGCAAAAGCTGATGGCAATGAATGAAGAAGAGCGCAAAAATGCGATTAATGATATTCAGGTTCAAGGGGAAAGAGCGGTTCGCCTGTTCTACATCTCTAAAAAAATCATTCAAGACAATAAGATCATAGTCTCTCCAAATGAAGTCCATCAAGAGGTGAAGACTCCTTTAGAAGCAATGTTTAGTGATCACTCTGATCAGTATAACTCAAATGAGGCGTCGCAAGAGCAAAAAGCCATCGCAATGTCTCGACTAATCCTCAGTAAGGCAGAAGACTTCCTTATTAGTAAGTCAAAAGTTGTCCCACCAAAGCCAAAGAAAAAAGTAGCGAGTCCTAAAAAAACCACTAGCAAAAAAGAAGAGGCACCTAAAAAAGACGCCCCTAAAAAGACCTCTAGTAAAAAGGCTCCTGCTAAAAAAGCAGCCCCTAAAAAGACGGCTGCTAAAAAAACCGCCGCAAAAAAGACAACAGACGAAAAAAAAGCAGCTCCTAAAAAGAAATCAACGAAGAGTTCTTGACCGAAGCTCAATTGATGTCTATAAAAGGATAAAACGATAATTTAAAAAGGAACTGACATGTCTTTAATTCCCTATGTCATTGAAGATACTGGGCGTGGCGAACGCTCAATGGACATCTATTCTCGTCTTTTAAAAGATCGAATCATCTTTATTGGAACCGAAATCAACGACCAAGTCGCCAATGCTGTCGTTGCTCAGCTGATTTTCCTTCGAGCGGATGATCCTAAAAAAGACATTAGCATCTATATCAACTCCCCTGGAGGGGTCATTTCCTCTGGGCTTGCAATTTATGATACGATCCGCTTTTTAGGCATCGATGTGAATACCTACTGTATTGGACAAGCAGCCTCTATGGGCGCGCTTCTTCTTGCAGCTGGAACAAAGGGCAAAAGATTTGCCCTTCCCAATAGCCGCATTATGATCCACCAGCCTCTTGGAGGAATTACTGGATCTTCTTCTGATATTCATATTCAAGCGCAAGAAATCCTTCGCATGAAACGTACTCTTGCCCAAATTATTGCAGAGCATTCAGGCCAACCTTTAGAGAAAGTCATTGAAGATTCTGATCGGGACTTCTTTATGAGCGCTGAAGAAGCAGTAACCTATGGATTGATTGACAAAGTTGTGGTACCGACAAAAGGAAAGAAAGACAAATGAGTAAACAAGCTGACGGATCTCCAGAAATGGCAACCTGTTCCTTTTGTGGGAGAAGTGAAGATGGAGTGGAAAAACTCGTTTCAGGCCCTAATGCTTTTATTTGTGATAAGTGTGTCCGTCTATGCATGGACATCGTCGAGAAAAAGGCCGTTAAGCATGAGATCAAGCTTTTAAAACCCAAAGAAATTAAAGAGCGTTTAGACGCTTATATCATTGGGCAAGAAAAAGCCAAGAAAACGATTTCCGTTGCTGTCTATAACCATTACAAAAGAGTCCGCTCCCTTGCTGATGAAAAAACCGAGCTCGATTATAGCAAATCTAACGTCTTACTTTTAGGACCTACTGGATCGGGAAAAACTCTGATTGCAAGAACCTTAGCTGAAGTCTTAGATGTCCCTTTTGCAATTGCTGATGCAACAACACTTACAGAAGCGGGCTACGTTGGAGAAGATGTAGAAAACATTATCCTCCGATTAGTCCAAAATGCAGACTACGATATCGCAAGAGCTGAGCAAGGAATCATCTACGTTGATGAAATCGATAAAATCCGAAAGACAAGTGGAAACGTGTCTATTACGCGGGATGTTTCTGGAGAAGGGGTGCAACAGTCTCTTCTAAAAATTGTGGAAGGAACAATTGCAAACGTCCCTCCTAAAGGTGGAAGAAAGCACCCCAATCAAGAATACATCAAAATCAACACCAAAAATATCCTCTTTATTGTGGGTGGAGCCTTTGTCAATTTAGATAAAATTGTCGCAAAAAGACTTGGAAAAGGGGTCATTGGGTTTGACACTGAGCAGCAAGACCGCGCATTTGATGCGACTGAAACCAACTACCTTCTTTCTAAAGTTGAAACTGAAGATTTAGTCGAATTTGGATTAATTCCAGAATTTGTCGGCCGTTTTAATAGCTTAGCAAACTGCAATGAGCTCACTCTTGATGATCTTGTTGAAATTTTAGTGAAACCTAAAAACGCTATTATCAGTCAATACCAAGCCCTTTTTGAAGAAGATGACGTAAAACTAAGCTTTACTGATGACGCTCTTAAAGCAATCGCTGAAAAAGCAAAAAAATCAGATACGGGAGCGCGCGCCCTTAGAATGATTGTGGAAACTCTTCTAATGGATCTGATGTATGAAGTCCCCTCTGATCCAACTGTGAAAGAAATCACAATTACTGAAAAGTGTGTGACGGGAGATACTCCTCCTACAATCAATGATTCTAATAAAAAAGCAAGTTAGCCTAAACGCTTAGAAGATGTATGGGTAACCACCATAAAGGCCATACATCCCCACATTGAAATCATCAATATGCCCAAGAAATCCCCTTCCTGTTGAAGGTGTCTGAGGGGGCTTTTATGTTGCAGGATTTTTCCCAAGCTTGTACCCTTCGCAATAAACCTTATCACGAGCAATTTGCTCGGCGCGACTCTGTTTAATAGATTTTTTTAAAACCTCTTTTACATCATCAGACGCGTGTGTATATCCGTTTAGGTCTTTATTATATACAGGTGAGTCGATATCTCCTAGGACTGCAGATATCAGAAGTTTTTCTCCTTTAGGTTCTTGAAAAGTCACTCCTCTTGTTCTCTTGTCTGAAAAGCCCGT
>Ga0181589_10003419_pt1 | contig 12645 bp, 8 predicted proteins | sample 071ome_25_FD_132444 | JGI IMG/M metagenome (GOLD analysis project Ga0181589, IMG submission 132444) | Coastal salt marsh microbial communities from the Groves Creek Marsh, Skidaway Island, Georgia - 071410BT metaG (megahit assembly) | ecosystem: Environmental > Aquatic > Marine > Intertidal zone...
AATAGGCGCAGAAAACTCTCGTCCAGATCAAGACGCAACTGGTACATACTGGAACAGTTTAGCAGTTGGAACAGAAACAGAATTTTTAACAACCAAAGGTGACTTGGTTTACTACGGTGGTGCAGGTCCAACAAGATTGCCCGTTGGTAGTGAAGGACAAGTTCTACGTGTAAGCAGTGATAGTATTCCTGAATGGACATATTTAGGTGCTACAGACGATGTTTACTATGTTGCACCACACGGTATTGATAAACCAGCACCGGACGCAGGACGCACAATTGATAAGCCTTTTAAAACAATTAGATATGCATGTGAGCAAATTGAAAAAGGAACAAGAGTTCCAGCAGTTGCACGTATGCTAGAAATGAATAGACAGTTTATTACAAGAGAGATTGTAGAATGGACTGACTATCAAGTTACAAATAACATTGCACCGTTTACAACAGCATTTACATATAACCAAGAAAAATGTGAAAGAGACATGGGTTATATTGTTGATGCATTTATATACGACTTAACACACGGTGGAAATGTAAAATCAAGAGAAGCAGCTCTACGTTATGTAAGAGATCCAGGCAAATTTTATGCACTAGGTCAAGAAGCAGAAACAGTTGCATCTATTAATTACGGTATTGGCCTAATACAAAAAGTACTAGCAGGCGAGGCACCTGCTGTAAATTATCAAACAACTAACGGTGATAATTCAACAGCAGTAGTAGCACAGTATTTTGACGTAAACTTTACAGGGCTTGATACACTAGAATATAACGGAGCTGGCGGCTCCACAGGAACAGCATTGGGCGTTAATGCAAGTATCCAAGATCCAGATGCAACTGGAAGTGGTGGCTACGGCGGCGGCGACAATGACGGCGGAGGATACTACTAATGGCTACAGTATTTGAAAGAATACAAGATCTCGGTACAATAATTACCGATGCAGTTACAGCAGGTGAGGACACTAACGTTCCACCAAGAGAAATTAAAAACAGTTTGGTAAAAGTAGCAACAGGTACTTATACCGAAGTGCTACCAATACGGGTACCTGCAGAAACTTGTATTATAGGTGACGAACTACGTTCTACAAACGTACAACCAAGAAAATCAGATAACGCAACACTTACTCCTAAAAAGGACTTTAGATTTAGTTACCATGCTCTTAACAGACTAAGTGAAATTATCGGTGATGTTGTAGACGGTACCACTGTAACAGCAGCAAGTGGCAATAACGAAACTCAAGTAGCCCAGTTTCCTTTAGGTCAGCCAGCAGAACGCAGTGCAACAGAATTACTTGCAAAAGTTATCAAAAGAAATATCGATAGTAGCTTGCAGACAAGAATAGAAACTGATATGCCAGACAGTGCTTCTACAGATGCAGATTTTAGAAAAACATCTGATTTGTTGCTTACAAACAAAGAATATATCCAACAAGAGATTGTTGCATATCTTTCTACAAACTATGCAAGTCTAGACTACAGCAGAACAAGCTGTAAAAAAGATGTTGGATTTATTATTGATGCAGTAGCATATGACTTAGTTTATACAGGTAACTGGCAAAGTGTTACAGCTGGCCTAGCTTATTATGATGGTAGTTCAGGTAACCTACAAATTGACAGCGAAGAAAAATCAGCAACAATCGCAGCATACGGATATCTAAAAGACGTAATGAAAGCTGTTGGTAGAGGCACAGCAGTTAGCCCGCAGTTATCAACAGGACCTGCAGAGCAGTTCTTAGGCGTAGGCGGCACAATCGCAGCTTCAACAGAAATTGATAACCTAGTAGATGATATTATTACAATTATTAATCTAGGACCAGACAATGCTCCAGCAATTACATATCCAAACCTAACAGGTGTCGCATCTGGCTTAACAACAGCGTCAACCACACTAGAAGGTGAATATACAGCAATCAAAGAAGGTGCTATTGACTTTATTAGTAAAAACTTTGGTAGCTTTAGATATAATGCAGCAACATGTCGTAGAGATTTAAGAAACATTTTAACAGATGTTCCTTATGATATTGCACTAAACACTAACTATAATGCAGTGTTTAACGGTATTGCTTATACAAGACCTACAAACTCTTACAATTTACAAGAACAGCGTACCGAAACTTCAGGAGCAATACGTTTTGCAAAAGGCGAAGTAGAAGATGCTCTAACAGATTCTACAGCAATTACACGTAGCAATGCAGCATTTGATGAAATTTTAGACATACTTGATAACAGTTCAATTTACACAACAGGTGCTACACCTGGTGACGGACTAGCAGATGCACTAAGTTTTGATACAAGCCTAAGTAGTGCAAATGCAATCAACGCAGCAGCACAACTTAATGCAAACAGAACATTTATTGCAGCAGATGTAAACGCATATGTAGCAAATACATATCCTTCACTTACATACGATGCAGACAAGTGTGCAAGAGATGTTGGTTATATACTAGACGCTCTAAGATATGACTTGTTGTACGGTGGTACAAGTGCTTCAACAAGAATTGCACAATCATACTTTGGCATCGATGGCACTGCTTATCCAGCAGGCCAAACAGCTGAAACAGCAGCAGCTTATACTCATATGAAGAGTATACTAGATGACATTATTTTAGAAAATACTGTTACAGCACAATCTGGTAACGTCGAATCACAAGATACAAGCGGCACAGCAGGTACTGCAACAGAAGTTACTATTGTAGAAGATAATCTTCAATTAACAATCGACGTAATTACAGCAGGAAACACAACTAGTCTTCCAGCAGCAGTATTTCCAGATCTAGCTGCTTTAGGTGTAAGTGGTACACTGCAAACTGAAAAAACAGCAGTTGATGACGCACAAGCACAAATTGTACTAGATACAATCCAGTATATTAACACAACATACAGCGACTTTAATTACAACCAAGCTAAGTGTATGAGAGACATTGGCTTGATTCTAGACGCTGCAAGATATGATTGGATGTTAGGTTCTAACTTTGCAGGACAGGTTGCTGCATACAGCTACCTAAGACGCCCAAGTGCAGCAGTTAGAGATGAGCAAAAAGCAGCATCACTAGCTTCATTTAAATATGCAAAAGAGCAAGCAAAAGCAAATGTAGGCGGAAACGCAACTGCTATTGCTGGACTTGAAGAAACATTTGAATGGATTGATACTGTATTGTTTGGTAGTTCAAACGAAGGTTCGAATGTACAAACAGACGAGTTCAACTTGTATGCTGCAAGACGTCAGCTAGAACTTAATAAAGAATTTATTAAAGAAGAACTTGTAAACACAGTAGACAACTACTTTAAAGATACAAGTTCTGAAATAGCATCTAACCAAATTACTGTTACAAGTACAGCTTGGTTACACCTAGGTATGGAAGTTAAGTTTACAGACATACTAGACGGTGTTACAGCTTTAGTAGAAGGTACAACTTACTATGTAAGAGAAATTGTTGATGCAACACACTTTACAATAAGCGAAACATACGGCGGTAGTGAATTAACTATTGCACCTAGTACAACAGGTACAATGAATGTTCTACCAGTATATGAATACAACAGAGTACTATGTAAACGTGACATTGATACATACATTGATGCAATCAAAGAAGATATGACATTCCCTGCAAAATATCGCAGAGATTATACAGATAGCATACAATGCATCTATCCAGGCATTTACAAATCACGCCTAGCTGCAAGATACTATGTAAACAGCGTAATTGGATCACAGGAAGAAGATTTCTACTACCTACGCAACGGTACAGGCTTGCGTTTACAAACAATGCAAGGACTAACAGGCGATCTAAGTCCAAACAATGAATACGGAACAAAACGTCCAACAGCAGGTGCATATGCATCGCTAGATCCAGGTTGGGGACCAAACGACGAAGATGTTTGGATTATTTCTAGATCACCTTACGTACAAAACTGTACTACATTTGGTACAGCAGCAGTTGGTCAAAAGATTGACGGCGCATTACACAACGGTGGCAATGATAGTATTGTTTCAAACGACTTTACACAAGTTATTAGTGACGGTATTGGTGCATGGATTACTAACAACGGTAGAGCAGAACTTGTATCTGTGTTTACTTACTATGCACACATTGGTTATCTTGCAGAAGCAGGCGGACGTATTCGTGCAACAAACGGTAACAACTCATACGGTGACTTTGGTTCGGTAGCAGAAGGCGTTGATCCTTTTGAAACACCAATTACAGGCATTGTTGACAACAAATCACAGTACAACGCTACAATTGCTAATGTTGAAAGTGATGCCGATCAACTGTTTAGCTTTGAATATTCACATGCTGGTAACAACTATACTGAAGTCGTTTATGATATATTTGGACCAGGCGACGGCGAAGTTATTGAAGGCGACGAATTTAGAGATGATTCTGCATTCCAAGTTAGAGTGCTTGATTTAGATGATTCAAGTGGCGAACTAGGTGGTAGTGGATATTTAAATGTTCAAAACACAGCACAGTCTGGTACAACTACAAGTTTAACACTTGCTGCAACAGACGGTAATATTTCAAGTGCATATCCAGGTATGAGATTGATTATTACAGGCGGTAGTGGTGTTGGACAACACGGTTTAATTAAAACTTATAATTCAGGATCGAAAGTTGCAGAAGTTGTTAGAGAAACAGAAACTGTTGTAACAGCTGGTAACTTCCAAATTGGAGATATCTATAGAATTGACAGTGTCGGTACAACAGACTTTACAGCAATTAGTTCATTAACTAATCCTGCAGCAGGTCAAATATTTACTGCTACAGGCGCAGGTTCAGGAGACGGTGTTGCAACTAAATGTGAAGACGGATATGATCATTTTGTAAAAGGATTTACACTAGCAACTCCTAACAGTTCATCAACATATGAAATTGAACCAAGTGCAGCATTTACTGCACCTCCAAAATCAGCCACTTCTGATCCGATGAATGTATCAGCAGACTTTTCACACATTGAATATTGTGAAACAGCAAAAATTTACTCTGCTGTAACAGCAAGTACATACAGCGGTGTATTTGGTTCTGAAGCATCATTTAATGTTACAAGAAACGGCAGCAAGTATTTTGTAGATCTAAATGGAGGCGGTAAAAACTATGCAAGAGATGAAATAATTACTCTTGCAGGCACAGGGTTAGGTGGCATTGCAACAACAAATGATATCACTATTACTGTTACTGCGATAAACACAACTACTGGTGCAATTACAGGTTTTGACTTCAGCGGTACAGGTAAAGCAGGACAGTTTGTTGCTGTTAGTGATGCTAGTGGAGACATTTATCTAAGCGATGACGGTGCAACTTGGACAACTGTAACACTTCCAGGTACTGCTCCTACAGGACAAGTAAGAATTGCAAACGGTTTAATTAATGACGGTTCAAGTGTGCTAAGAAATAGTGCAACTGTTATTATCGGTCAGAGCAGTGCAAGTGCTAATAACATTTGGTATGCAACAGATGATCTTACAAGTTGGACTAACACAACACTAGACAGTACAACAATCAATCAACCAAGCGATATTGCGTTTGGTAGAAACAAGTTTATGGTTGTACATGCAGGTAGCGACAGTCACTTCTTTAGTGAAGACGGTGGTGTAAACTGGACAGAAAAAACAGCAACACTTCCAGCAACTGGATACGAGCTATTAACATATGGCGGCGATAAGTTTGTTGCAATTGATAAAGTAACTACAAATGTTGCATACATTGATCAACTACAAGCAACACTGTCTGGAACTTGGCAGATACAAACACTTCCAAATCCGGACAACTGGGCAGACTTAACATACGGTAACAACAGATTTATTGCTGTAAGTAACAACAACAACCGAGGTGCTATGAGTATTGACGGTGGCGATACTTGGACAGAAATAACACTGCCAGCAGGCGCATATACAAGTGTTGCATACGGACAAGGTGTGTTTGTTGCAACAAGAACTGATAGTACAAACGTTGCATATTCAGAGTTTGGTTCAGAATGGCAAGAACTAGCAACAACATCTATTACAACAGGAGCAGGTCCAGTAGGATTTGGTAATCCACAGCGTGAAGGTAGATTTATTGTTGTAGGTGGCGCCGGCGGAGCAACAAGCGAAATGAATGTTGTTAAAATTGGTTCTAGAGCAAGAGGTAGAGCTGGTGTAGCAAATGAAAAAGTATTTGAAATTAGATTACAAGATACTGGTTCAAACTACACAGGCGATGCACCAGAATGTTTTGTATACGATCCAAACAACATTTATGATGTTGTGCTTTCAACAAGAGTTGGTAAGGGTGTACTAGGACAGCCTAGCTTTGCTAATAGAGGCGGCGGATTTATTAGTGCAAGTGCAGAAGTAAATGCAGCAAACTCAAACGGTGAAGCTGACTTCTTCCAAACTGGTACGTTTGTAGCTGTAAGAAGACTTACAGAACGTCCAGTAGCAGGTTCAAACGTTGTGTTTGGATCACTACCAGATCAGGTATTTAAACTAGTTAACATTGTGTCGTTTATTGGTGATGAACCAGGCACGTATACAGCGTTCTTAAATTTATCACCAGAAATGGCAGTTGCAGACTCACCACCAGACGGTGATAGTGTAACACTTAGAATTCGTTATTCGCAAGTACGTCTAACAGGACACGATTTCCTAGACATTGGTACTGGTGGATTTGATACAACTAACTATCCTGCAACACCAACACAGGATCCGGATCAAGCAAACGAAACAAAAGTTGGCGCAGGCGGTAGAGTGTTCTTTACAACTACTGACCAAGACGGTAACTTTAGAGCTGGTGACTTGTTTAGTATTGAACAGTCAACTGGTATTGCAACGTTGAATGCTGATGCATTTAATATTGCAGGTCTACAAGAACTTTCACTAGGTGAAGTTACACTAGGTGGTGCTTCAGCAAGTATTAGCGAGTTCTCAACAGATCCTTTCTTTACTGCTAACAGTGATACAGTTGTGCCAACGCAACGTGCGATTAAAGCGTACATCGAAGCACAAATTGGTGGCGGTGGTGCGTCACTGAATGTTAACAGTGTAACAGCCGGGGATATTTTCATAGCAGGTAACACAATTACAACGGTAGCAAGTTCAGTGATAAATATACAAGCGAAGTTAAATTTCCAAGGCGGGGTAGTAGGTCTACCAATAGCATATAATTACTTCTTAAGATAAAAGAAAGTGGAGAGAAAATAAATGGCAAACGGAAGATTAGGAGCAGCAGATCTTGCAGCAGGTGTAGACACAAGCGTTTACACTGTACCAGATACAACTTTCTCAGTTGTGACTGTTGCTTTTTGTAATAGAAGTGCAAGCCCAAGAGCTTTAAGGTTAGCACTAGCAGCAACAGGCACACCAGCAAACGAAGAATACCTAGAGTATGATGTTGAAATTTTAGGTAACGGTGTTGTTGAAAGAACAGGTATTGTTATGGACACAGGCAAGCAAATCGTTGTAAGAGCAGACGATGCAGACGTTACATGTGTTGTAATGGGACTTGAAACAGCGACAGAATAAGGATAAGGTTATGGGTAGAAAAACACACTCAGGTGCAGTAGGCGCAGGCAAAGTTCAAAAGTTTCCAAACGTTGACGTTGCTGCAAATATTGGTGCAGATGTAAACAAAACATACTGGGTTGACACAAGTGCCGGCGGCATAACCTTAACTTTACCGTCAGTACCAAGTAAAGGTGACATTGTTAGAATTTTTGATGCAGGTTATACATTTGATTCAAACAATTTAACAGTAGCACGTAATGGTCAACTTGTTATGGGATTAGATGAAGATCTAACAGTTAATACACAAGGCGCAGCCTTTGATCTTGTATACTATAATGCAAGTAGAGGTTGGAGAATTTACACAACTTAAGGGAACTATTATGGCTTTATATTCAGCATTTAAAAAGATTGATTCCGCTGCTGTTGTTGACTTAGAAATTATCACTGCAGACGTTGCATCACAAACGATACAAACGGCTAAAATTGCAGATGGAGCTGTCACAACAGCTAAGATTGCACCTGGTGCAATCACAACTGATAAACTTGCTGCTTCCTTGGATATCAGCGGAAAAACTGTTACATATAGACCTATAGTAAACAGTGACATATCTAGTAGTGCTAATATTGCCGCAGGCAAATTACAAAGCGGCGCAGCCGTAGCAAACCTAGGTTATACACCTGTAAACAAAGCAGGTGATACAATGACGGGTAGACTTAATACTATTGCTGGTAGTGCTTCGTCCCCTGCAATTAGAGGTTCTTCAGACGGTAATACAGGTGTATATTTTCCAAGTGGAGATAACATGCGTTTTAGCATTAACGGTAGTGATGCTATGCGAATTGATTCAAGTGCTAGAGTAACGTATCCACAAAAACCTGCGTTTAGTGCTGTAGGAAGACCGGGTTGGTTGTATTCTAACTCATACGGTGGTACAGGGTATAGAGAACTTAATTCAATTATGAACTGGGAAGTTAGTCACCAGTACGGTGGTAGTAACTTTAGTACTGGCAACGGACGCTACACTGCGCCTGTATCAGGCTGGTATCACTTCTCAACTATGTGGTATCTACTTAACAACAGTAACGGTACTAATAGTTATGTACACTTGTTTATCAGTCGTGACGGCTCAACAGGTACAACACCAACAGGTAGAACACCTTATACAATTAACATGCACGGTAACAGAAACAACTATGATGACGGTGCAAACTATAACAGCGTATTATATCTAAATGCTGGACAATATGTAAGTCTATATGTTCGCTGGCATGCTAACGGTAATAGTAGACACCACGCAGGTCATCACATATTTAGCGGACACTTGGTAGGATAACAAAATGGCAATTTACAATAGTTTTAAGAAAATTTCAACAAGAGCTGTTATCGACGGCGAAGTAACAAGCGAAAAATTCCAAGACAGCGCAATTGAAGCAAGCAAACTTGCTCCAGATACTGTTGCAACTGTTGATATTGTAAACGGCGCAGTTACTAGCGGAAAGCTAACAAACAGTCTTGATATTTCTGGAAAAACTATGGTTTACAGATCAATTGTTGACGGTGATTTTGCAAGCAGTACAATACCCGGCAGCAAAATGGCAAGTAGTGCTATTGTAGACAACTTAGGATATACACCTGTTAACAAAGTAGGTGATACAATGACAGGTCAAATTATCTATGATAATGCAAACTATATTGCAAGTTCTGGTGCAACTACAAGTGGTCTTAGATTTAGTGCAGATAATATTGAAATACGTTCAGGCGGCAGTCAAAAATTGGTGTTTGACAGCAGCGGCCGCCCACTAGAGTCAGATAGACCAGCATGGGTAGCTAGTGGTAGAGGCGGCTGGAGATATGCAAACTCTTACGGTGGTCCAGGTAGCTGGCGTGAACTAGACAACATGGGTTATAACTATAGTACCAATGGAGGTATTACAACCAGTAACAACAGTCGTGTAACAGTTCCAGTTGCAGGTTACTATTATGTATATTTGCAATCTTATTGGTATAACAACAACAATAACTCAAACGGTTACACGCACTGGAATATCAGTAGAAACAGCGGAGTAGGTACAAGTACTACGGGCCGTGTTCCTCATACAATTTTCTCACACGGTGTTAGAAACAACTATACACCAGGAATTATGTGTGGTATTGTTGTTTATGCAAATGCTGGACAATATTTTTCACCGCAACCTTATTTTGGAGGCAACCAAGGTAGACACCACGGTAATCACACACAGTGGTGTGGATATTTAATAGGATAACAATATGGCAATATATGATACATTTAAAAAGATTGACGCACACGCTATTGTAGATGGAAGTATATTACCTGAAGATATTGGTGCAAACCAAATCACTGGGGCAAAGATAGACGCAGGCGCAGTTACAGAAGCAAAGTTTTCTGACAATGCTGTTGCTGCAACTGAACTTGCAGGTAGTTTGGATTGGAGTGGCAAATCAATTACATATAGAGATATTGTAGACGGTGATATTTCAGGAAGTGCTGCTATTGCAGGTAGTAAATTAGCAAGCGGCGCAGCAGTTGGTAACTTAGGATATACGCCTATGAATAAATCAGGCGATCAAGTTACTAACCTAAGACTTACAGGCGGTTCAACAGGTACTACTGCAATCGGTCCAAGCGGTGACAACAACACAGGTATATACTACAGTGGTAACGACACTATACTTGTTACAGCTGGCAGCGAAGCTATGCGTACAAGAGGTAATAACATTACTAGAGAACGTACACCTATGTTTCATGCTACAGGAACAAGTGGCTGGAGATATGCTAATTCATATGGCGGAACACGCTGGAGAGAACTAAACGGTAACTTTGGTTGGAGCTCTTATCAAAGAGGCGGCACTAATTTCCAAAACGGCAACGGACGTTTTTATGCACCAGTAGCAGGGTTCTATCAGTTCCAATTCCAAACATATGCACGTAATGATACCAACTCAACTGGTAACTATGTACATATGAGTTTTGGTAAAAACGGCAGTGTTGCTATGCAAAGCGGTAGAGCACCGCACGGTATTTGGCGTCACGGTGGCAGAAACAACCTTGCGCATGGATTGTATTGTGATTTAGGCACATATATGAATGCAGGACAATATATAAGTATCTGGATTTATTGGGCAGGAAATCAACATAGATTCCACGGGCATCACAGTATCTTTAACGGATACCTAATTGGATAAATACGAGTAGAGGATAAAAAATGAGAAACGTAACTTTTGAAATTACAGACATACAATATAAAGTTTTAGCTAACCAAGCACTTGATCCACAAGATTGGGTAGAGAATGCTGTTGGACATCTAGTAGAATTAGCCAAAGATCAAATGGTCGAAGCTGAGCTTAATCGAATGATGGCTGACCCAAATGTACACACAATGACAACAGACAGAAATGAAATTGTTCAAAATTACAACGGTGCTTTAATCGGCAACCCAAACGGCTAATAGGAGAGACAAATGCCACACACTTTTACAGTACAAATAAGTGACGCAGATTACAAAGCTCTCTGCTATGTCACTGACAACCCAAATCAATACTGCGATGACAAAGTAACAGAATTCATTGAACAGATGGTAGAAACTGTTGCACAGCAACTGATCCGTGAAGAATTTTCAAAACCAGGCACAAGATCAATTCCTGCTACACGCGACGGAGTTATCGAAGCAGCAACATTAAAAACTGCTGCACAGCATATGGCAGAAGAAACTGCTAGAATGGAACGCATGATTGTAGATCCGGATGATGTTGATGATGATCCAGACGGAACACTAACAAGCTCAATGTATATTCCAGAATAGTTAATAAACGTATTTTTTTAAATACTCGTAATGAGATAGGCTCTTATCACAAATATTTTGATAGAGCCTATTTTTTTGGGCAGTAGTTCTCTCCCAATCTTTTGTAGGTAGTAGTAGTGTGTTATTTGCGAAATTATGCCAATTAATACTCAGCGGATTATGACTATAATAATGCATACCTACTAGTATATCAGGAAGTCCTGCGCTGTCGTTAGGTGTAGTATGATTTACTGTATAATTGTGTGCAAGTTGTAAAGCATCATCGCTGTCTATTTCAATAGTTGTAACATAACGCCAATATTCTGTGTCATCTCTGCTGCTTGCAACATAATGATAAGTTACAAAATCTCTAAAATTGTCCATCATATTTGCACAAAAATAATTAAAATGTTTTATTTGTAAACTGCCTATGCTATCGTTATACAGTGTTTCGCATAGTGCTAACAGCATTTCTTGGGTGCTTAATAGTCCTGTAGATTCTAAAGGTTCAACAAATGCATAACTTAGTCCTACGCCTACTACGTTGTTTTTCCAACATACATCATGTCTACCGTTTTTAATTTTTACCAATCTATAGTGTAACTCTTCAGGATTTTTTCCTAGAGTTTTTATATATTCTTTGTACTCAATTAGTGCATCTTCTTCGTTTATAAAGTCTGTACAAAATACATATCCACTGCCAGCACGGTGATACAAAGGTATATTCCATATCCAACCGTTGTTATATGCTGTGCAGTTTGTCACGTTTTCTATTTCAACTTCTTTATCACTGTAAGGTAAGTGACAAGTCCAAGCACGATCATTTGGCAAATAGTTCTTATAACTCGTAAAAGGAACATTCATTGTTTGTTCTAGTAATAAACTTCTAAAACCTGTGCAATCTACAAACAAGTCTCCTTGTATAGATGTATTTTGGCATTTTAATAAACTTATATCGTCGTTTTCAAATTCAACATCTACTATTGTGTCTTGTATGTAATTTACACCTTTAGGTATACATATATTATCTTTTAAGAATTCACCAAACGCTGCTGCATCCATATGATAAGCAGCATCAGTGATAAAATTAAAATTTCCAACTTTTGTAGTTGGCACTTTATTATTATAGACAAACGGCATAATGCTATAAAAGCTATCATAGTAGTCTTTAATTGGTAAATCTTTGTTTAACGATTTTTTAATCATCCAATCGTCAATACCGCGGCTTCCTTCATAATCTCGTTGTCCAAAAGGATAATAAAATGTTTCACCTTTTTTAAAAAAGTCTGTAAATTGTATTGCTAATTTGTAAGTAGCATTGCAATAAGGCATCCAATCCTTATCTTCTAGTCCTAATAAATTAAA
>Ga0181589_10003422_pt1 | contig 12643 bp, 12 predicted proteins | sample 071ome_25_FD_132444 | JGI IMG/M metagenome (GOLD analysis project Ga0181589, IMG submission 132444) | Coastal salt marsh microbial communities from the Groves Creek Marsh, Skidaway Island, Georgia - 071410BT metaG (megahit assembly) | ecosystem: Environmental > Aquatic > Marine > Intertidal...
AAGCGCTTGGCTTGAAGGAGGTCATGACGTTGGAGGCTCATCGGCATCGCCTGTATGTTGCGATGCAGGACGGCGAAGTTGTGAGCATTGAAGAGGAACTTGTGACATGGCGACGGCCCCCACGCGGCATCCATGGAGAGCGGATTACGGCCCTTGGTGTAACGCACTCCGGAGCCTTGTTCCTCACGCGAGAGGGGCACGCCTTGGTCGCCGGGGACGAGGAAGCGATTGAATTCGAATTTTGGGTCGACGGGTCCCTCCGGGTTCGAAAGGACATAAGTGGGCGGATGCTTACTTCAACACCTTCCCCGAAAGGGGCTGTTGTTGGCTTTGATGACGGGTCCGTCACCCGGCTTGCGGAAGATGGCACGATGGAGCAGGTGCTGGACACCCAACACCCTGTGTCTGCCTGCCTCTCCGTTGGCGAATACACGCTGGCGAGTTCGTGGTTTTACATCCACGGCACAAACGGCGAGCAAACCTGGATGATTGAACACCAAGGCATGCCGACTTGGATGGTGGTGCGTCCTGGCTCGAACCTCGTGGTCTTTGCAGGCGACGACCAAAACGACTACACCTCTGCCGAACCCATGGGGTCTTTTTCGCTGGAGGGGCCTTATCATGAGGTGGACCGTGCTGAACTCAACCTTTGGTTTCAGGGTGCCGAAGAAACACAACCCCTGACAGTTGAGGCCATCTACGGAACCGAGGAGGATGTGCTTGAGCACTTGACCGATGAAGAACGGAACGTCTACTTGGGCGCTTCAGGAAATCAAGGGGACGTGGATGTTTTACTCAATGCGATGGGCGGTGTTCTGGATGCGAAACAGAAGGTCACTCCCGAGGACGGAGCCCTTGCTGATGAACAAGCGCTCATGGAGCAGTTGAGCGGTTTGGACGAGATGGCCATGGAAGAGCAGACCGATTTGTTCGAAGCGTTGAACGAAACGCTTCACGCCGTTCATAGCCCCCAAGCCGTTGCAGGAGAGGACCACCAACTCGCCGCTGGTGCAGATGGGACCGCCGTTGTTCATCTTGATGGCCGCGGCACCTATGACCCCCACGGCATGATCCTTCGTTGGACATGGCACAACGCCCGCGGGGAGGAATTGGCCGTAGGGCCCCAATTGAAACTCCGTCTTCCCCTCGGAAACCACCGGTTTGAATTGCGGGTTGTCGACCAAAACGGCTCTTGGACCACGGACACCATCGCCATTGAGGTGGTTGAAACCTCAACCTCATGAAGGTCGTCCATCTCCCCGTGCCATGGGCCTCACCCGACCTTGGATTGAGCACTTTTTCGTCGGTCCCTTGCAAATGCGTTGTTCGGTTGTCACGGATATCGCTACCGGCGACACCATCATCATCGACGGTGGAGATGAACCTGAGCGGATCATCGCTTGGATTGATTCCTATGAAGGGCGGGGGCCCGATTGGACCACGGGCCCAGACAACGCGGATGAGGCAAACGGTCTTCCATCACGCAACGTCGTCGCCCTGGTCAACACCCATGCACACTTTGACCACAGCGGCTTCATCCCAGCCCTCAAAGCGCATTACGAGGTTGATTGGTACCTGCATCCAGACGACACGTTCCTCCAAACGTTGGCCCAACAATCGGGACGAAGGTATGGATTGACGTTGCCCGAGCCAGCGGAGGCTGACCAAGCCTTCCAGGCCGGACAAACCTACCGCTTCGGAAGCATTGACCTGCAAGTCCTCCACACTCCTGGACACACTTTGGGGGGTTGTTGCTTGGTCCTGCCGGTGGACGACGGACCCGATCATGTCTTTGTTGGCGACACGCTCTTTGCAGGTTCTGTTGGCCGGACCGACATTGAAAATTCCGGCGGTGATTTTGAATTGCTTGCTCGTTCGATTCATACGCAACTCTGGCCGCTCGAAGACGAAACGGTGGTTCATCCAGGTCACGGTCCGTTGACGACGATCGGTCATGAAAAGCGGACGAATCCTTACGTCGGTGATGCTGCGGGTCCTCGCGGGACCTTTGGGTTCGGCAAGTATGCTTGAACTCAACCGAGCATCGTTTTGAACGCAGTGTGAAGGACGGGCAGAGCCTCTTCCCACGTGGCGACAATGCCGTAATCCGCATGTTGGAAGATGGGTGCATCAGGATCTTTGTTGATCGCCACGATGTACTTCGAGGAACGCATGCCAGCGAGGTGCTGAATGGCGCCCGAGATACCAACTGCAATGTAGAGGCTTGGGTTCACGGTTTTACCGGTCTGGCCAACCTGCATGGCGTGTGGAATGGCCTCCCAGGTGTCCACAGCAGCGCGAGAGGCGCCAACGGCCGCACCAAGAGTGTCGGCAATGGCCTCAAGGTGAACGAAGTTGTCCGGCGAACCCATGCCGCGTCCTCCGGAAATCACGATGTTCGCTTCACCAACATCCAGACGTTCTGAAGCTCTCGCCATGAACTCGGCCACGGATGTGGCCACATTTCCGGTGGTGTCGAGAACGCTTGCTTCGGTGGCTCCGCCGCTTGAGGGAGGGAACACGTTGGATCGAACGGAAACGACTGCAGGTCCGTTGACACTGACCGTTTGCATCGCCTTTCCCGAGTACACAGGCGACGTGATGCTGTTCCCGTCGATGGCGACAGCATCCTGAATCACTGCCAGATTGCGACGTGCAGCGAGGCGTGCAGCAAGGTCCTTGGATTGAGGGCTCGCTCCGGTGAAGAGGGTGCCTTGGGGTGCCACGGCGTCAAGGGCTTCGGCCCATGCACCGGCGTCATAGTGCGTGAAGGCAGCGGATTTCGCTGCAATGATGGCGCCCGCACCCATGTTCCCCGCCCCGTTTGCAACCGATGCATCGGTGCAAGGGACGATCACCGTGGGGGCGTCACCCATGGCCATCGCAGCAGCGACAAGTTCTGCGGTGCTGGGGTGGACGGCGTTGTTGTTGATTTCTGCAATTACAATGGTTTGTGTCATGGTTTCACCTCAAAGGACGTTGGCTTCATCTCGAAGCAATTGAGCAACTTCTGCTGCGGCCGCACCGCCGTCGTATGTTTTCCCGGCAGGTTTGGCGGGGGGGAGTGAATGAGATGTCACGGTGACCGTGGATGCGGGGACTTCTATAGAATGAATATCAACGCTTGCTTTTTTCGCCTGCATGATGCCTTTGACATTGGGTTTTCTGACCTTGAAGTCGCCTTTGTCGCAGGACACCACCGCAGGCAGCGGGACGTTGAGTTTAGCGTTCCCCGCACCGCTTGGAGCGATCACAGAGAGGCCGTCGTCGAAGGATGCGCCGATGGCGTTTGAGACCGATGCCCAACCCAAGCGCTCTGCAAGTCCGGGCCCTGTTGACCCAGCGCCGGTGTCGGCAGCAGCCTTGCCGCAGTACACCACTTCGGCGCCGAGTTCAGTCACGGCTTTTGCGAGGACGGTTTGGAGGGCGTTGGAATCCATTTCTCCCTCTGCGTCCACCCGAACGATGCGGTCGACCCCGATGGCTTTGGCGTCTTTGAGGATTTTATCGCACCCGGCACCGCCGACGGTGAGGGCCGTCACTTCACCTCCAGAGGCTTCGCGGTGCTGCAAGGCGGTCTCAACTGCAAATTCGTCGTAAGGGCTCATCACCATCTTGACGGCGGAGAGGTCAACTCGGCCACCGTTGACGGCGATTTTTGCATTTGTATCGGGGACTTGTTTGACGAGGACGACGATGTTCGGCATGGTGCAGGACTCCTACGGTTCAACGACCTGCAAGCAATTGATGAACCTTGCCTCTTCACCATGTGCGTGGATTCGGGCGACGGTGATTTCTTCTCCGCGCGGTTAGTCTTATGAACCGTCCCGCCAGCCGGAAGTTTCCATGCCGCAAGAACACGAAATCGACCTTGACCCCGAAGAACAAGCCATTCTCCGCGCTTGGCGCCTCCTGGTCAGCGAACATTACCTCGAAGACATTCAACACCTTCAGGGAAACCCCGGAATCATCCACGGTTTTGAAATCGCTCATCACCTGATTTGCCAGTACGAGGATTTGAAAATAGCCTTCCATCTAAAACCGACGCGTTTTCATGACCTCGGACATCAAGTGATGCGAGAACAGTTTGACGAGCACATGGTGCGCATGCGCCCCGTCATTCGTGTTGTCGAATTGGATACCGACTATCGACGTCGTATCGACACGCTCCGAATGCGAGACCGAAATCAAGTCGTCAGCATCACCGTCAAAATCAACGACATTTCCCCTGCTTACGGTTGGGTCACGGAAGCGGTGTACGAATGCAAACGATGCAAGGAGCAGACCACGATCAAACAACGCCGTGCACGCGAGCGGGAAAGTCCAAGCCATTGCGAGGCGTGTTTCACACGCATGTTAAAGCGACTTGACATGGAAGAAGAGCCCTTCGCTGTTCGCCCGCCGCGTCCGAATTTTGTGATGTCGAGTGAGCATTCCAATTACGAAGATGTCCAAGACATCCACATGTGTCAAGCGGTGTTCAATGAAAAGGGTGAGCTCGTGCATGTTTCGGATGAGGACGAGATGGTTGGTATCGTGTCCGATGACCTCGTTGGCGAACTGGTGAAAGGGACCTGTGTTCGGTTGAATGGAATTGTTCGGGTTGAACCCTTCCCCAACCGCACCTTTTCGAAGGATACTCGCCGCATCCTTTCGCTTCAGGTGCTCAGCGTTGAGCCGCTCGAAGGTGAGGCTTGAACGTTCAGGCATTCGTGAGTTGCGTTACCGCATCCAGAAGGGCCGAGTCGTTGTTGAAGTGGGTGTGCACGCCTGCAAGCCCTCGGGCAAGGCCGTCGGCAACGCCAAATTTAGCATCAAGCGGGTGCAATGAACCGTCCATGACCGCATCTCGAAACGCTTCAAGCGATGTCCACGTCGATGGCTCGCCAAAGCGCGGATCGGGGGTGACGATGATTTCCCCGAACTCGGCGAGAACGATGTGTTCTGCGAGTTCGTAAACGGGCGATTGTGGGTCGTCGGGTGAAATGTAGGCCTTCCGCATCTTCTTGCGAATTTGCTCGGGCGTGTCATGGAGCAAGAGGGCGCCGGTTGGGTCCGATTTCGACATTTTATGGTCAAAGGATTCCATTCTCGAACCCGATGCCTTCAGTGAAGAGATGATGGGGGTGTGGAGGCAGGTGGCTTTTTCCCAGCCGTACTTGGAGGCCACGTCGCGCATGAACATGTGGGCCTTTCGTTGGTCCATGCCGCCGATGGCCACGTCAATGTCCATTTCGAAGATGTCTGCCGCTTGCATGGCGGGGTAGTAAAATTTAGAGAGGTCGTGGTCTGAAGAAGCCTCGTCCCGACCCATGATGGTGAATGTCTTTCTTACCATGGCGAGGGTCGCTCCCTTGGAACAGCGCAAGACGCGTGCCCAATAATCGGGTGATTCCATCACCGTTGATGCCCAAACAAAGCGCAATTCCCCCGGGCCCTCTCCTTCGGGCGGGTGGTCAAGCAGTGCACGAAACGTCGCTTCCATGTACTTCGCCGTGGTTTGGATGGCGTCCATGTCGCCGTTGAATTTGTCGTTCACCCAAGCGTGCCAGTCGGCGAGAAAAATCATCACGTTGGCTTTGGCCTCAAGCATGCGTTTGCATTGCAGGGCGAGCACCTTCCAGCCGATGTGGGCCTTCCCGCTGGGCTCAAAACCGACATAACAACGAATCACGTCGTCTTTTCCATGGCTCTTTTCCCCTGAGAGAACGCCAATCAGATGGTCGACGCCGACGACTTCTTCCACCCTGCCAACCATGGTCTCCAGGCGTTCACGGGATGCAGCGTCCAATTTGGCCACCCCTTCCGAGTCCATCAAGGAGGGAGGAAGAGGTTGATCGCCTGGCATGGGGATGCCTCAAAACAGGTCGTTGAGTTTCTTGACTTGCGTTTCTGTGGGCAACTCGCCTTTTTCCATCGTCGCTTCGAGGGCTTCGATGAGTTGATGTGCTTTTTTGACCGTGGCCTCGTCAACGTTCTTCATCATCTCTATGGACTTGTGAGCCATCTTGATGGCTGATTTTGCTTTGGAGAGTTTTTTTGCGTCTTCTTTTGCTTTGTCGCCCCGCTGCTTGGCGTTGTATCCTGTGGCCTCATCAAGGAAGCCGGACCAGCGCTTGCGAGATTCCATCGCTTGTTCTCTGCCGTTCTCGCTGTCGAGAAACGCTGCAAGGTCAGCGCCCTTCAACTGCTCAACATCCACGGCCAATTTCCCGCTGCTGTCGTAGGAGCCTTCCACTTTGACCAACAGGCCGAACGAGCCGGTGAACGCCCCGTCATCATCGACATGAATGTTGTCAAAATATCCCTCCGCCAACTTGGCCAAGCCTGCATTTCCACCCATGCTTTTGATGAGTCCACGTTTCACGGCAAATCGCTCCATGGCTCCGGGAAAGCCTCCCGTCAAATAAGGCTCACCGTGGAAGGGGCTGAGGTGAGGCCCCACAAGGGGAGGGGTTTTCATACCCGCCGAGGTGGCGAGAGCATGCGAAGTCGACTTTTTCTCGCCCTTGGCCTCGCTTTCCTCATGCTCCAGCCTGCGGTGCTGGCAGAAGGGCTGGTCACCCGGGTTTCGCTTGAGGATGTTGGCGTGTTGGGTGAGAGCGATTTGGGCATTCGCGTTGGGGCCGTATCCCCTGACGGCACCGATGTTCTCATTGCGGGCATGGAAGGATTTGCTCGCCTCATTTCAGCCGACGAAGCAGGTGATAGGGGTCAAGACGTTGAGCTGTTAACGGGTCGAAACAGCACGGTGCACGACATCGCTTGGCATCCTCGAGGGAACACTGCGATCTTGGTGGGCGATGAAGGCCTTGCCATGCGCTACGATTCGTACGACCACAGCGTGACGTATGTCAACGGGACGTTCAGTGTTCTCGGTTACGAATTAACCGCCGTTGTGTGGCGTCCATCCGGTGATTTTGCGTATGTTGGTGCGACCGACGGGTCCCTTTGGAAATTCGCAGAACACACCGGATTTGAGCGCCTTGAAGGACTCGGGGCAAGCGCCGTGACCGACCTCGCATGCCATCGGAATCACAACATTTGCTTTGTTGCTTCAATGGACGACGGTCTTGGTGTCATTGACGGCGATCATCGTTTGACGTGGATGCCTGATTCCTCGGCTCAAACATGGGTCGGTATTGACTGCACCAATGCGATTCTGAAAGAATGCGTCGGGTTTGCGAGCGGCCTGCTCAGCCGCGTCATTCAAATCAACACCCTCAATCCACAATTCAGCACTGTCGACCCCGCCATGAAGCTCGACCTTTCGGAAGGGGAACACATCGATGTCAGTCCTGGCTATGGAGGGACAGGACTCGTTCACCTCGCTCCGTTCGGTATCGTTCGTCACGAATCCATGACTGGGTCTGCAGAGACCGTGCTGATGCCGAGCGACGCGGCTGCTTGGAACGAAGTCATCGCAGGGCGAACGCTGGCCGTGGTGTGGGAAAACAGCCTTCACCGCGGCTTCATCATCACGGAGTTTGGAAACATCATCGCCTTTACGCCGGCCACGGAAGAAGTTGAGATCACGATCATGGACGTGCTCGTGCTGGGTGCGGTTGCCATCTCGGTGCCCGGCGTCATTCTCGGTCTAATTTACATGAACAGCCCGTTCCTCCAGCGCAAGTACAGAGCGTTGCGTTTTGGGAAGAAATGAAACGTTTCTCGTTGCCTGCGTAAAGGGTTATGTTGATGAAGCACCCGCGTGGCAGTTAATCTGAGGGAGCCCAATGGAACCGTTTGAAGGACTCGACTTTTTTGACATCGAAAGCCTTCTTACCGAAGAGGAGATTATGATTCGCGACATGGTTCGCGAATGGGTTGACGAAGCGGTGATTCCGAAGATTGAGAAAGCCTGCGAGGACGGTGTTTTCCTCGATGAATGGCGGGTCGCTCTTGGTGAAATGGGTGTGCTCGGAGCGCCGCTCAAAGGCTACGGCTGCCCCGGTCTTTCCTACGTCGCCTACGGCCTCATCTGTCAGGAACTCGAACGAGGCGACAGCGGGCTTCGCTCCTTTGCTTCCGTGCAGGGTTCACTCGCCATGTATCCCATCTGGGACTTCGGTTCAGAGGAGCAAAAAGAGACCTACCTCCCCAAAATGGCCTCGGGTGAATGGGTGGGCTGCTTTGGCCTCACCGAACCCGATTACGGCTCGAACCCCGGCGACATGGTCACGAAAGCCGAAGACAAAGGAGACCACTATGTGCTCAACGGCGCGAAAATGTGGATCACCAACGGATCCATCGCTGATGTGGCCGTTGTGTGGGCCAAACTTGACGGCGTGATTCGCGGATTCATTGTGGAAAAAGGTGACGAGGGTTTCTCCGCACCTGAAATGAAAGGCAAGCACTCCCTCAAGGCCAGCGTGACCAGCGAACTGGTGTTTCAGGACTGCAAGATTCCCAAGGACCGGATGCTCCCGGGCGTCAAAGGGCTACGAGGGCCGTTTTCCTGTTTGAACAACGCTCGTTACGGCATTTCATGGGGGGCTTTAGGTTCGGCCATGGCCTGTTTCCACAGCGCCAAGACTTACGCACTCTCCCGCATTCAATTCGACCATCCTATTGCATCGTACCAACTCGTCCAGAACAAATTGGCGTGGATGCTGCGTGAAATCACCAAAGGACAGCTGCTTGCTTACCATCTTGGTCGAAAGAAGGATGACGGTACTTGGTTCCCAGAACAGATTTCGCTGGCGAAGATGAACAATGTTGACATCGCCTTGGAGATCGCTCGCGTCGCTCGAGACATCCACGGAGCGAACGGCATCTTGGACGAATATCCCATCATGCGTCACATGGCGAACCTTGAGTCGGTAAAAACTTACGAGGGGACCCATGACATCCACAACCTCATTCTTGGGCGTTACATCACCGGCATTCAAGCCTTCACGCGCAACGCTTGATTCCCATCGACATGCGGTGGCTTCAATGGTGGAATTGGGGCATTACGTTCTCTATGTGCGCTCGATGGCGCCCATGGTTCAATTTTACACCCGAGTCGTCGGGTTGGATGTGGTCGGGACAACCTTTGGTGGACGGGCCACGGCCCTAAGCGGTGGTCGTACCCATCACGAACTTCTCCTGTTGGAAGTTGGGGATGCACCCGGTCCTCTGGAGGGTCGTCGCATTGGCCTTTACCACACCGGTTGGTGCATTGGTGACGATGACGCCGCCTTGGTGGACGCCAAATCGAGATGCCGTGCTCATGGCGTGCAAATCCTCGGGCAGAGCGATCACGGCGTTTCGCATTCGGTGTACGTCCTGGACCCCGATGGCAACGAGGTGGAACTCTACGTCGATGTCGAGGGCATTGATTGGGCCAACGATGCCTCCTGGCTGGCGTATCCGGTTCGTCCGTTGGACCTCCCCGAAGAGTGAAGTTTCAACAGAGAAACTATACGAATATCATGGATGAAATTCCCTCATTCCCGTAGATTTGGTTTTCTGGAAAACGAATCCTTTGAAATAATTGGAATCAATATCTAGATCCAAGAGGGTTTGGCCCCCATTTATTCGGACCAGGTTCACCTGGTACAAATAAACAGATAATCGAAGGGACAATGACTGCCAGCAACGCAAATCCTCCAAAAACAGACTCACTTTCAGACCCAATCGGGGAGAGCACGGAAATCATTGAAAATATGCAGTACAGGAGCACTAAGATATACCACAAATCATCACCGCGGCCGGTGTCTTGCAATCTTTGTATCATCAGTGATGCTTGGATGTATAGTTGAGGTGCCATTAATACGGCAAGAATGAAGGCGAAAGTTTCCTCACTGACATAATAGAAACTGAATCCAATAACGATTCCGATGACAAACATGACAGCGGTGGTTGCGATACTGAGAAATATGTACCTCTGTCGGTTTATTCTCCCTCTAAAGCCGGTTATTTGATCCCATAATGGCATCTCCCATTTCATGCCGTTATTCGATACAGTCCTCATCGGCGAAAGAATCGCTGGTTGCTGAAGGTATCCGACGTTCATACTTGCTGGTCGCTGCTGGTAATATGTTGTCGCCCCCATTGAAGGATTTGAGTAATATGGTGAAACACCAGGTCCACTGGCCCATATACTCCCAGTTGGTGGCGATTGTGTAGGGGGTGCTGGTATCCATTGGTTTCCGTCCCACATCCATTGGCCATCGGGACTGAGTGTCATAACTAACCCTCCAATCCTAGAATAATTAGTTGTTTTTATTTTCTAAGCCCCAGCGTTACGTGCGATCCCAAACAGCAAGTATGCAAGTACTTCAATCGGCCGTGAGCGACGATACTCCTAAAGAAGAAGAATAGTGATTTTAAACCCAAGGAAAGGAAATTCGAGAACCTACCGAAAGGCGGCGAAGGACAGAGGTAGACTTTCTGATGCTTTGGTCATTGGAATTCTTCCGTCTGGCGTTGAATTTCCTATCTCAGTGGAGAACATCTCAGGGTTGGACCATGGCGCTGACGGGTTGGTGAACGAGATTGATGAGAAGGAGCGCTAGCCCCACTTGCACTTCATTGAGACGAATTACAGCTCTGCCAATGTTGATCAGGGCCTCACACCCACTCAGAAGAAACTGTGGAATCTCATCAAGTGAGAACGGCTGACTTATCATTTCCACCACTGGTATTTGGGTCGTGACGGATGATGGGTTCTGGAGGAAGAGTTTTGAAGCGAACGCGAACAAACGAGAGTAAGGAACTTATTCAGTGGGGTAAAATCCTTGCTAACGACCCTACCCTGGTGGGTTTCCGGGTAAATTGGTCTGATGCGAGGACAAGATCACTGGGACCGACCCGAAAGTGCATGGCCCCGCTTGGGGACTCCTCCAGGAGTGCAATGTAGCCCGTTTGGGTTGCGGACTCTGCAATTGCAGATGCGTGCAAAACCCCTTTCGGGTCGGGTTTCCGAACTACTCCATTAACTTGAGGTGAACAGGAAAATGGAAGCGCCGTCCAATGTAAATAGGCAACTCAATCCGGGGACATACGCTTTCAGCAAGTACGTTGGCCTGTGCCACTGTGACTCCCTTACTCATTGATCAATCCTCCAAAGATAACCGGGAAACACAACGATTCCTTCCGTTCAATCATGAGATGGTCGTTGGTGGAGAATTTCTGGTCGTCCAATCTAAAAAATATTATATGGCCCTTCCGTATTTGGGTATCATGAACAATTGGTTGGTTCTGTTGATTTGCTCAATCGCTGGTTTCTTTTTGTTCGGCGGGATTGGGGCATTTGCTGTTGTTTCAAGTGCACAGGGAGAGGTTTTGGTGACGGGCGATGCCTCGGAAACCCTAACCTTCGAAGGAGAGTGGGACAAATTCTACGATATTTACGCCGAGGATAAAGACATCGTAATTACGTTTGAGACTTCACAAACCCACGATCCCGATTACACCTATCTCCTACGATGCGGGGTTGATGCTGAGAGTACTATTGGGGTGAGTGGGGATTGCGGAGACCTCAGGGGAAACCACTACCTTGTGGCTGATTTTACGGTGGAGGCGACGGGAGTGGGCGATGTCACATTTGCCTTTGACGGCACAGGTGAAGTGATAATCGTAGAATCAGGCATTGGAGGCGCTTTCGGGTCGCTTGCCGTGTTGTGTCTAGGATGCTGCTTATGCCCCGTCTTGATGATCGTCTCAGGAGTCAAATTAAGCAAAGGCAAAACCCAAAATGTTGTTGTCATCGGCGGCAATCAGTTTGATTATCAGCCCCCGCTATCTCATCAACCTGCTCAGTCATACTCTTTCAATTCCGGGGTAGTTGAACAAAGTTATCCTCAGTCTTTACCTATGCCGCAGAAGGATTTCTCCAGTTGGGATTCACCGCCTAACGCAACAATTGCTCCTCCTGCAAATCAGCAAGCTACTCAGGTGAGCGGTGGGTACGAATGGTTAGAACATAACGGGGATATGTATTACAGGGCCCAAGGATTAAACGGTGAATGGAACAAGTTCAACGGCTGAGTTGTAGTTTGGTCTACGACGATAGAGAGTCGCTGATGAGCACGTTGTGCTGAAGGATGTTAGGAATCATTCGGCGAACTTGTTGTTTCTCACCATGGAGTGAGGCAGGGTGCTAGAGCCACTTAAGTCAAAATCATTCGCGTTAAAAACAACCAAGCGAACATTGAGATGGATACGAGATACCACGTCTTTATAATCGGCTTTGGCAAATTTTTCTTGGTCGAAGAAGGAAATGCCAACTCATAAATCCCCTTTGCTCCCATCACCAGAAAGGTAGTGTAGATTAGAGGAGACGCTGGATTCAGAGAAATGGCTTCCGCAATTTCCCCATGACTTATTGCGATGAACCCTCTTGTCATTCCGCAAAACGGACACGTTATACCAAAGAGATGGTACCAAAGGCACAACCTTAGATCGGAATTAGGCTGAAATGGCAGTAGTCTTGAAACTACGATTGAACCCGAGAACACTGCTGTATAAATGGAGGATTGGGAAATCCACTTTATTTCGTTGCGTCTCATAGATTAGTTCAGTAAAAGTTAATTATATCAATTTTTTTTGGATAAAACATGGAAGCACAACCTCCACAAGGACAGCCGATGCAAGGACAGCCGATGCAAGGACAGCCGATGCAAGGACAGCCGATGCAAGGACAGCCGATGCAAGG
>Ga0181589_10003423_pt1 | contig 12643 bp, 14 predicted proteins | sample 071ome_25_FD_132444 | JGI IMG/M metagenome (GOLD analysis project Ga0181589, IMG submission 132444) | Coastal salt marsh microbial communities from the Groves Creek Marsh, Skidaway Island, Georgia - 071410BT metaG (megahit assembly) | ecosystem: Environmental > Aquatic > Marine > Intertidal...
AGCATGTATTCCCAGGAACCGGCGAAGAGACGCCTGTCCGCCACGTGGGCATCCAGCGCCCTGCCGGCCCCACCGGCAGAGGCGACAACAACCCGCGCGCCCGGCGTCAGGCTATCCGCATCGCGGGCCAGCCTGATCGGTTCGAATTCCGGCTTGTCGACGGTTCTGAGCAGCCCGAAACCGGTTTCATGGTCATAGCCGAGGGGCTGCGCATGCATGACAGAGCCGCCCGGGCCGCCGATTAAGACATCGGTGGCTTCAACCACAAGATACCCGATGGTCAGGAACAACCCGCTTTCATCGATAAGGACGGCATTGCCTTCCCGTTCGGTACCCAGTGTCGCCGCCGAATGACAATCGGCGGGGACCGAGGATTTGAGCGGCCTTACCGCCGAGAGCGTCGTCTCAAGATCGAATGCGACGGACTCCGCCTCAATCGCCGGACCCGCCAGTTCGGGTTCGGACGCCGGAAGAACCCCTTCTATCTTGTGTCCGTTGGAATGCTTTACACCAGCCATGTGCCGGGAGTAGCACCGAGCGCCATTGGCGGCAAGGGCGCGGCGGCCGCATTATGGCGGAGGAACATGGACAAAATGGGTGTCACACAAAATTAACCAAAGATTTTCGGTATTTATGCACTTTTTTCGTTGGAGCACGGAGAAGCTTTGTATAATATCTCGGCCAATAAATGGCCGCAGGGCGAGTGTTCTGGGGACCCGCAGCCTAAGCATAAATGGCAAGAGAATATCCGGATTGGCGATGTCCCGAACAAGGACAAAGACAAATAAAATGCGTATCCGGGTCTTGCATTCGTTAGCCTTTCTGGCTGCCCTTTTTCTCTCGTCAGGCTCCGGCGTTGCGGCGCCGACCTACGTCACCATTCAACCCATCATCGTATGTGACGATTCGGGAACAACCTGCGCCAACCTTCCGAATGGCGCGCACGGCGACCTCTTCAAAAATGCGACGCAGGCGATATGGGCCCAGCCCTCGACCGGCCTGAATGTTAATTTCTTTGGCAGCAGAACACTGAACAGCACCGATTGGCTCAACGCCAATGACACTGACGCACTGGAATTGCTGAACCCCTTCGCGACGGATACCAATCGCCACGAAAATTCGCTTGTGGTGAATATGTTCGTCGTGGACAGCCTGACAATCGGCGGCGATTTGAACGCCGGTCTCGGTAATCTCGGCGCCAACGGATTCATTATCAGCGATATCATTTTCGATATTAACCGGCTCGACACAATCGCGCATGAGCTGGGCCATAATCTGGGGCTCGATCATGCCAGCGCGCTGGGCGACAATAACAACCTCATGCGGGAAGGCGGCCCAAGAAACACCCCGACCGCGATCGGCCAGATCACAATTGATTCGGTTACCGGCCTGGACATCATTTCCTTGGCGCAAGCTACCGTTGTTTCGGGCAGTCAGTTCTTAACCGAACACGCCCTGCCCGCGCCGGGCATGGCGGCGTTGTTGGGGATTGGTGTCCTGATCACCATCCGCCAACGTAGACGCGCCGGTGATACGCGGTTGGCCGCCTAAGCTTTTTCTCCCGCCGGTTTTCCGGACCGTTTCAGATAGATATAACCGCCATCGACCAGCAAATCGGTCGCCGTGGTGAATGACGAATCGTCCGAGGCAAGGAACAGCACCGCCTTGGCGACCTCTTCCGGCTTGCCGACCCGCCCGAGCATATGGAGCGGCCCGCGCGCGGCCTGAAAATCTTCGACCCGGTCAAAACGGCGCAGGGTACGCGGTGTTTCTATCACACCGGGCGACACCGAATTCACGCGGATATTGTCGGCCGCTACTTCCGCCGCCAGAATTGTCGTCATATGGATCAGCGCCGCCTTGGTGGAGCAATAGGCCGACCGGTCGGGTACGCCGATAGTGCCCAATTGCGAGGCCATATTGACAATCGCTCCGCCGCCAGCCGCCCGCATATGCGGCACGGCATATTTCGCCATCAGAAAAGGGCCCGTCAAATTGACGGCGAAGGCCCGGTTCCAGTCTTCAAGCGGCAGGCTTTCAACCGGCGCATCGGGGGTCACGGCGGCCGCGACATTGACCAAAACGGTCAGCTTGCCAAAGGCGGTGACCGCGGCGGAAACGGCGGCCTCGGCCTGAACCGGGTCCGAAACGTCCAGCTCAAACGGTTGAGCGGTTCCACCGTTCGCCACAATCTCGGCTGAAATCTCTTCCGCCGCTTCCATGCGGTTATCGGCGACCAGCACCGCCGCGCCCTCAGCCGCCAGCAGCCTTGCCGAAGCGCCACCGATCGCGCCACCCCCGCCGGTCACCAGCGCGACGGCGCCATCGAGTTTTCCGTTCTCACTCATTCGAATTCTCCCGTTAATTTCACAAGAGAGCCTAGGCAGCGGCGCCACGTTTGACAAACCGCCGGCTTGGCGGACAATCACCCCCTGCCCCGGTTTCAAAGGCCACAATGTCCACAGCCCCGACCGACGAGTCATCCCTCAAACACGCAATCCTCGCGCCGTGGCGGCGGCTGTCCCCCAATATTCAGGGCGCGCTGTTCGTCGTGACCGGGGCTTTCTTGCTGATCGTCATGGCGTCGTTGGTCAAGTTTCTGGGACGCACCTTGCCTGCATTCGAAGTGCTGTTCGTCCGGTTTCTCGCGGGATTGATTGTGATGCTGCCGCTGGTCTGGCGCATGGGATTCCTGAAGGTCCTGTCAACCCGCAAACCTTTCCTGCATTTCGCCCGCGGCGGATTCGGTTTTATGGGCAATCTCTGTTTCTTTTTCGCGCTGATCCATATCCCTCTGGCCGACACCGTCACTATCCAGTTCTCCCGGCCGTTGATCATGGTGGTTATCGCCATCCTGATACTGCGCGAAGCCGTTGGTATGAAGCGGGGCATGGTGACGCTCATCGGGTTTACCGGCATTCTGATGATCACAAAGCCCTTTGGCGCGGGGTTCGATCCATGGGCCGTGGTCGCGGTCATGGGCACATGTTTCGGTACCGGGGTCGTGCTGACGATCAAGCTGCTGAGCCGGACCGAGGACACTGTCACCATCATGTTCTATTTCGCCATGGTGACGACGCTGTTGGCGCTTATCCCGGGGCTGATCGGGTTCGCCTTTGGCGGCATGATCGACCTGCCCGCCGCCTTTATCTGGATCACGCCGACCTGGACGGAACTGGCGCTGCTCATCCTCACAGGCACGCTCGGCATCGTCGGCCAGGGCATGTTCACCCATGGGGTCGGGTTGGGCGAAACCAGCTTTGTCATGCCGTTCGATTACATGCGGATCGTCTATGCCTTCCTGATCGGGCTGGTCTGGTTCGCCGAGGTCCCCGGCCTCTGGTCCTATGCGGGCGCGCTGGTCATCTTCGGCAGCAGTCTTTATCTTTTACGAACAGAAAGCCGCGAAAAGGCGGCGCGCGAACAGGGAGAAACAAGATGACCACGATGATCACCGGTGCCGGCCTCGTCGGCACGTCCTATGCGCAATGCGCGCTGCGCCGCGGCGAGAAGGTCGTTTTCGTCGATCCGATCCCGCATGAGGATTATGTCAAAAGCCAGCTGGGCGATGCCGATTTTGTCTATGTGAATGAAGACGTGCGCAGCCTGCCGGGCATGGTGGAGACGATACAGGATCACGATGTCGATTGCGTGCTGCATACCGCCTCCGTCATCGGCAAAAAGGCCGCTGACCCGATCCATTTCGGCTATGGGCTGAATATCGGCGGCACGCTGGCGGTGGCCGACGCGGTAAGGCTGACCGGCGTCAAACGGGTCGTGCATATCAGTACATTCGGGGCCTATGACTGGCGCAAGATTACCAACGGGCCGGTCCAGGAGGATAACTTCCTCGGCTCCGGCGCCGCCTATTCCAATTCAAAGGTGGCGCAGGAAAAGATTTGGGAAGCCTACGCGATCAATGCCGGGTTCGAGGTGATGATGCTGCGTCTGGCCAATACGTTCGGGGTCGGCCATTTCTGGGGCGGCTCCGGTGGCGGACAGAAGGTACAGGATCTCGTCATGGCGGGGATCACCGGCGAGCCCGCGAAAATTCCGGAAGAGCAGACCATGGATTTTGCCTATGTCTATTCAAAGGATGTCGGACGGGCGATCGATCTCGCCATGACCGTGCCGGCGCCGGAAGAAAACATTTTCAATATCGGCTATGAGGTCGTGCATAGCTTCGACGACCTGGTGAACGGTATCCGCAAACATCTGCCGGACCTCAAAATTGAAATCGTCCCCGGCACCCCGCCGCTTAACCGGGCCCTGCCGCTGGATTGCAGCCGCGCGCGCGACATGCTGGGCTGGCAGCCGGAATATGATTTCGACGCGGGAATCGCCGATTATGCCAACGACCTGCGCGCACGGATGGGATAAGACATGCCGGATTCGACAAACGGGAAATACAGCGTCGGCGGCGTCCTTCTGGACCGGCCGTTCAAGATCAGACGGCTGGGCCATTTCGGGATCAACGCGATCAACATGGAGGAGTCATTACGCTTCTATCACGCGCTGCTCGGATTCAGGATCGTCGATATCCGCGATCCATTCCCGGAGGGGCGCCAAATCCCGGACGAATTCAAACCGTTTGGCGATCTTCGCGGCTATTTCTTCCGCTACAGCCACGATCACCATGCCTTCGTTCTCTATAATCACCGTCATCGCGGCGCTACCGACAAGCGCGACCGGTGGCGCGAGAATATCACCGTCAACCAGATCACCTGGCAGGTCGGCACGCTGGCCGAGGTCGTGAACGGCCATCACTGGCTGACTGAACAGGGCTGTCACATGGCGAAGGCTGGCCGCGATATGCCGGGGTCGAACTGGCACACCTACCTGATGGACCCCGACTGGTTTCAGAATGAACTCTATTACGGCATGGAGCAGATCGGCTGGAGCGGCCATTCAAAGCCCTGGGACATGCATGACCGTGAATTCAGCAAGGTCGCGCCCCTGCCGCAGATATCGGAATACAGGGAAGTCAATGACGCGCTGGCAGCCGGATCGGCGGCGGCATCGGGCTTTCGCGATATCGAACCGCTGGAAGAAAAATACGACGTCGACGGCATTTTGCTGGGACGGCCGTTCAAGATCACCAAGGTCGGTCCGGTCAGGCTGTTTTGCGAGGATATCGACGCCTCACTGGCATTTTATCGGGACATGCTGGGCTTTATCGTCACCGAGGAAATCGATTATGGGGGCCATCATTGCTATTTCCTGCGCAACAACACCGAACATCATTCGCTGGGGCTCTATCCGGTCGCCCTCAGAAAGGAACTCGGCTGCCGCGAGGATACACTGCTCTTTTCATTTGCGGTCCGGCTCGGCAATTACGGGCAGTTGCGCGCGGCCGTCAATTTCCTGCGCGACGAACATGGCTGTACGGTCCGGGAAGACATCCCGCAAGCCCTTTATGCGGGCATTGATTACACCGTCTTTGTTGAAGACCCGGACGGGCATCTGATCCAGCTTTACGCCTATATGGAACAGGTCGGCTGGGACGGAAAACCCCGCCCCGCATCGGAACGGCGCAAGGTCACGCCGAGCGACTGGCCCGAGACGATCGAGGCCGCGTCCGATGCCTTCATGGGCGAGCCGTTTCTGGGACCGCTTGGCTGAATGGGCGACGAACGGCTGCCCACCCACCTCTGGACCGGCGCCTTTATCCGCCGTTGTTCCGCAGAAGGTATTCCGGTTACCGTAATACACAGTGGCGAGAAGATGGGCGGCACCGTCCTGTTCAAGGTTTACCAACCACCTGGTCGCTGCCGCCTGCTCTCGCAGATGCGGGATCTGGACGGAAATATTGAGTGGTATCAGCTACATAAAGAAGAGGCTCTCGACGAGGTCGAGGCCTCCGCCCGGGTCAGAAAGTCGCTGGAACGCGATCCCGATCTTTGGGTGATCGAGGTAGAAACCCGGGATGGCGAATTGCCGTTCGATCCGTTTTGAAAGCGCCCTATTCTTCGAAAACCCGGCGCAGCCGGCCAATCAGACCGGGAGATTTTTGTTGTTTCTGCCGTCCCTTTTTTGCGGGATTTCGCGCGACGGCACCGGCCGGCACGCGGTGCTTTTTCACCTTTCTCGCGCGCGGATTGTCATAGGTCAGGATCGATTTGAAATCACCGTCTTCCGATACCGCGTAATAGACGATCTTGCCGATCGACGGATCGGCGGCGCACCGGTCCAGCGCGTCCTTCTCCGCGTCATAGCGGGAACTGATTTTCGCACTATATTCAATCCGGCCCTGCTCAACAGGCTGGCCCGGTTCGCAAATATAAATTTCTGTCGCGCCCGGCATCGTCTCAATCCACAATCCTGAACCCCAAGGTCTTCTATTTTTGCCCCGCCAATTTTGACAATCGGTAAACACGGACCGGTTTTACGCAGTTGACGGAACCGCACTGTTGCGGATTGATGCCGGATAAAGGAAAGGCCGTTCTATATGTCCGATATACCACCGCCCGTGACGCGGGAACTCGCCGAATTCGTCGCCTGCACAACAATCAAGGACATACCGGCTGATGTCATTGCCCGCGGTCATATCCATCTTCTGGATGTCTTGGGACTAGCCCTGGCGGGCAACCGAAGCAAGGTTTTTGACCGGATACTGACCTATATCGCCGCTCAAGCAAGTTCAGGGCGCGCCTCCATTCTGGCAACCACCGGGAGTGCACCCCCGTCTCTCGCCGCGCTGGCAAACGGCACCGCAATGCATGCCGATAATTTCGACGACACCAACCCGCAGCCGACACCGGAACGGAACGGCGGCATTCATGCCGGCGCCGTGGTGATACCGGCGGCGCTGGCCGCTGCGGAAGCGACCAATGCTTCGGGCACGGCGCTGTCCACAGCGATCCATTGCGGGTTGGAGGTCGCCTGCAAGCTCAATCACGCGCTGGATGCTCGGCATTACCAGGGCGGTTACCACGCGACCGCCTCGCTCGGCATATTTGGCGCGGCGGCGGCGGCGGCCAGCATATTCGAACTCGATGCGGAAAAAACGGCCGACGCGCTGGCGATCGCCACCGCGCGCGCGGGCGGCATCCGGGGCAATTTTGGTACCATGACCGAGCAGGCCCATTGCGGCATCGCGGCGGAGAGCGGACTGGCGGCGGCGGAAATGGCTCGGGCCGGTATTTCAGGCGCCGGCGATATTCTGGAACGCGCCAATGGCTGGTTCGCGGCGGCCGGCGGCGGCTTTATCAGAGCCGCCATATGCGGCAAGCTCGGTCACCCTTGGGCGCTGGTCGATCCCGGCACCTCTATCAAACCCTGGCCGAACGGCGCGCTGACCCATCCGGCGATGACGTTGATGTCCGGGCTGGTCGCCGAGCACGACCTGACGCCCGATAAGGTCGCCTTCCTGTCGGTCCGGACCAATGAAAGGGTGCGCGCGACCCTGATCCATGACCAGCCGAAAAATGCCGGTGAGGCGCGCTTCAGCATGCCGTTCGCCCTCGCAGCCCTGCTGGCGGAAGGTCAGGCGGGCCTTGGCACCTTTACCGACGAGACCGTCGCCAAACCCGAAATCCGGGCGGCGATGGAAAAGATCGAATTTTCGTCTTATGCGGAGGCCGGGCCCGGCTACACCAACGTCACCAGCCTGATTGATATCCGTCTGAGCAACGGAGAAACCATTGATGGGCGCGCCGATTACGCCGTGGGCAGCAGTCAGGCCCCCATGGGATGGGATGCGGTCTCTGAAAAATACCGCCAATGCGCAGACTATGCAGGCTGGCCAGCCGAAAAGGCGGAAGAGGCGGCGGACGCAGTATTGGAGATCGAAGCCGCGCCCGATATGCGGCGATTGATCGCGGCGCTGACCCGTTAGCCCGGCTGGCGCAACCGCCATTGTTTGATAAAATTTTCCGAATGCCGAAAGAGTTTTAAGGGAGGAACCAATGGCCAATCCGAACGTCTTTATCTTCGCGGTCCCGGAAAATCCGGATGAATGCAATGAGAAAATGGAACGCTATGGCTGTGAGCTGAAGTTGGGCGATCGGGACTGGCACATTCCCGGCGGTGATCACGAAGACACGATGGCCGAAATCGCGAGTACCGCCAGCGCCATGGTCGGCACCTCCATCCGGTCCAGCCCGATCACGCGGCGCATTCTTGAAGCCAATCCGGAGCTGCGCATCGTCGCCAAATGCACCGTGGGCACCGACGATATCGATGTCGATGCGGCGACCGAACTCGGCATTCTGGTATGTCACGCACCGACCGAGTCGAATTGCTGGGGCGTTGCCGAAGGCACGGTTTCAATGATCCTGACAAAGCTGAAACAACAGCGGGAGCGCGACCGCGCTATCAAGGAAGGCGGCTGGAAGAGCCAGGACCATTACGGTATTTATCTCGGCAGGCGCTCCTCCGACGGGTATGAGGGCATTACGCTCGGGCTGATCGGTCTGGGGCGGATCGGCGCCCGGGTCGCGCAGCTTTTCGCGCCGTGGAATTTTCGCATTATCGCCTGCGACCCCTATATCGACGATGACCGGTTTGTCCGCAACGGGGTGGAAAAGGTCGATATGGACACGTTACTGGCGCAATCCGATATCGTCTCGCTGCATTGCGTCAACAATGCGGAAACCCGCAAGCTGATGAATGCGGAAAAATTCGCGAAAATGAAGCCATCGGCGATTTTCGTGAACACCTCACGCGGAAAGAATGTCGATGAGGAAGCGTTGATTGAGGCGCTGCGGAACGATGTGATCGCGGGCGCCTGTGTCGACGCCTTCTGGGATGAACCCATCGCGGCGGAGTCGCCCTTCCGGTCGATGGGCGACAAGGTGCTGCTGTCGGGACACATGATTTCCTATAACCGGCAAAGCAATCTGGGCCCAGGCTTCGCCTGGGCGTCGGATGCGGTCATTCAGGCGCTGGCGGGCGAGGTACCCAACAATGTCTTCAATCCGGAAGTGATCGAGAAATGGAAGGAACGCTTCGGTGGCACTTCCGTTCTGACGGTCAATGAGCCGCCGCCGGATCATCCCGGCTACGGCCCGCCAAACCCCTGAGGGGTCAGTTTTTCTTTTTCGACAGGCGGATCAGGAACAACACCAGCCAGATCGGCAAGACCACCACCGCGCCGATCAGGATATATTCCAGCGCCCAGCGCAGGAATCGCAGCACGATGCGATAGATTTCCACCACCGTGCTGCCCAGGCTGGTGACCAGATCCTCCGGATGAATGCCGAAGAAGTTCAGCGCAAATCCGACCAGCAGCGAGATGATCGCCAGCCGGATAACGGTGGAAAGAACCGAACGTTCCATTTTGCGTTCCTGTCTAAACGGTTGATCGCAAACAGACTTAGCGCAGCACGCCGCTACTGTCATCCGAAACAGCTTGCGCCCGCGGCCCCAACCCGTTAGCACAAGGCGGCGAATTTCCGAGTAGTTCATGCTGTATCACACTGACAAGATCAAACGCGCGCGGCTGCAGGGTTACGCCTTTCTGGCGGCGTTTACACTTTGTATCCCGGCGGCGAACTGGATGATCCTGCATGTCGGCGTCACATGCGTGCCCAACGGGCCCTGTCTGATACCGGTGGCGCCTGAAATGATGGCGCCGAGCGGCGTTATCATGATCGGTCTGGCTCTGGTGCTGCGCGATCTGGTGCAGCGGCGGCTCGGTATCATCTGGGCGGTGGCGGCAATTTTCGGCGGAGCCCTGCTCTCCGCCTTTCTGACGCCTCCCAGCCTTGTCGTCGCCTCGGGCGTCGCGTTTCTTCTGTCGGAACTGGCCGATTGCGCTGTCTACACGCCCTTGCAGCGCAAACGGCTGGTCCTCGCCGTTTTCGCCAGCGGCATCGTCGGTCTGGTGATCGACAGCGCGCTGTTCCTCTATCTGGCCTTCGGCAGCCTCGAATTCCTGCTGCCGCAGATCATCGGCAAGAGCTGGATGATCCTGCTGTCCCTGCCGGTGATTGCCTGGCTCAGGGCCCGGGATGAGCGGCTGGGGCTGCAACCGGCCTGATCGACAGCGCTCTATCCTATTTCAGATGCGCGTCACGCCGGGCGAACAGCTCGTCATCGGCATACCCCATCGTTTCCGGGCGACCCTTGCCGAGCATTACCTGAAAATAAACCGGCTGCAGGCTGTTATTGTCGTAGCCGTGGATCACGCCGGGCGGGCTGGTGATGCAGTCCCATTTGCCAAGCCGTTTGGTTATGCGGTTACCATCCTCGTCCTCGATAAACACATCGAGTTGCCCTTCCAGTACGAAAAAGGTTTCCTCAACCTCATGGGTGTGGGGCGCATTGCCCTGCCCCGGCTCGACAAACATGATCGACAGCGTATGGGCGCGCGGCGGAATGACATTCTGTTCGTCATGCTTTCCAGACCCCCCCGCGCCGATATAGCGGTGCTGCGCCCGTTTCCACCCTTCGATCTTCGCGTCCTCGAACGCTTCCCAGTCCGCATAGCGGTCATTGAACCGGGCGATATAACGATCCGCGACATCTTCTATCGATACGCCTTCCAGCTCCGGATCCCTCGGGTGGCGGGCAACACTCATTTTGACCTCCTGATGATTGGTTATCCATATGAAACGGAAGCATGCGGCAAGAGGCGCGTCAATGCGCCCGCGTGACAGTTTTATGCCCCTGTTCTAATATCCAGCCAAATTCAAACAATAGTTCGGGAGGACCGTTTCATGGCGCTGGTTAGCGAGCTGGAGATCGAAAAACTCACCCCCGTTTTCGCCGCCAGAATTCGCGGCGTCGATTGGAGCAAACCGGTCGATGACAGGACGCTGGAGGATGTTCACGCGGCTTTTGCCGAATATTCGGTGCTGTGTTTCCCGGATCAGGTGCTGGGATCGCAGCATCAGCAGGAATTCGCCGCCCGTTTCGGACGGGTTGACGGTGCCTATCGCGAACGCAGCGCCGGTGACGTAAAGCGCAGCAAAAAGCGCGGCGTCATGCTGGTCTCCAACATCCGCAAGGACGGCAAACCGATCGGGTCGCTGCCGGACGGCGAGATGTATTTCCATTCCGACGGCTCTCACCGCGCAAGCCCTTATCGCGCGACGACCCTTTACGGCATCAAGATCCCGTCGGTCGGCGGGGAAACGGTGTTTTCGGACTTACGCGCCGCCTATGACGCCTTGTCCGACGATATGAAGGCGAAAATCGACACGCTGATGGCGCGCCATATTTACGATTACGGCTCGACTTTGCGCGATCAGAACGCGGAAATCGAAACCAATTCTGATTATCCGAACGCCTTGCACTCGCTGGTCAAAACCCATCCGGTTTCAGGCCGCAAGACGCTCTATCTCAGCCGGTTGATGACGCGGTATGTTGAGGGGATGGATCGCAAGGAAAGCGACGATCTGCTGGAATTCCTGTTCGACCACGCGGAAAAGCCGGAATTTATATACGCCCATAAATGGACGCCGGATGACTTGCTGATCTGGGATAATCGCTGCGTCAATCACGCGCGCAATGATTTCCCCAAGGAGGAAACCCGGCTGCTGCGGCGTTATACGGTCTCCGAACCGGATGATGCGGAAGAGGCGGATTACTGAGAGACAGCGGCGCCTCTTAGCCTATTTCAACCTATTTCCGTTCCGTCAGCTCGATCTCATACCCGTCGGGGTCCTTGAAAAAGGCGATCCGGTTGGGATTGCCTTCCCGCACGAAATGCGGTTCGAGGACAAATTCCACCCCTGCGCCTTTAAGCTTGTCCGCCATATCGCCCACATCCGGCACCATCAGCGCAACATGGCCGTAGCAATTGCCGTGTGCGTATTCCGCCGGCGGCTCATGCTCCTGGACCAGCTCCAGCGCATGATTGGACTCTTCATCGCCATAGCCGACATAGGCCACGGTCTCGCCGCGTTCCGGGCTTTCCCGCCGGCGCATCAGATCCATCCCCAAAAGCCCGGTGTAAAAATCGACCGAGCGGTCGAGATCCTTTACCCGCAAGCATGTATGCCTGATCCGGATATCCCCCGTCATTTTCCAATACTCCCCGTTCAGGCCTCCGGCAGGTCGCCGTCGCCGTAATTCGTCCGCGCAATAAAGCGCCGTAATCCGATATCGGTATTCCAGACCCGCTGATGCGCCTTGAGCATATAGGGCAGCGCTTCCTTGCGGGATTCGACGATCTGTTCGTATTCCGGGATGAAACTCTTCATGTGCTCGGCGACTTCGGCGCGCAGCGCGTCCTCGTCAATGGTGGTGCATTTGCGGTCCCGGATGACGATCTTGCCGTCGATCACCACGGTGTCGATCGCCCGGCCGGTTTCCGTATAGACCAGCTGCCGCGCGGCGCTGTTATAGGGCAGCCACCCGATGTCGGTCATATCGATCATCATGAAATCGGCCTTGTAGCCGGGTTTAAGCGCGCCAAGCTCATTATCCAACAGCGCGGTCCGCGCACTGCCCAGCGTCGCGTTGCGCAACGCCTCATGGCTCAATTGATCGCCGGGCATGGGATCGCTGATGGCGCCCAGCATGCAATAGGATTTCATTGCCTGGAACATACTCTGGACATCCGAACCGGAGCAGTTATCGCAGCCCAACCCCACGCGCATGCCCGCAGCGCGCATATCCAGCATCGGGGAGACCCCGCTTTTCAGCTTCATATTGCTGTTGTGACACAAAACCGCGCCGGCATCGGCGGCCGCCA
>Ga0181589_10003437_pt1 | contig 12621 bp, 9 predicted proteins | sample 071ome_25_FD_132444 | JGI IMG/M metagenome (GOLD analysis project Ga0181589, IMG submission 132444) | Coastal salt marsh microbial communities from the Groves Creek Marsh, Skidaway Island, Georgia - 071410BT metaG (megahit assembly) | ecosystem: Environmental > Aquatic > Marine > Intertidal zone...
GTCACGCGTCCGTCCAGCCAGACGACAGAAACTTCTCCACGGGACGTCACGTCCTGCAAAAAGGGTTGGACCAGCATGTCCTGCTTCTCAAGGAGTGCATTCCATAGGCCGACGCTGCTCAAGACCTGAGAAGAATCGGGGTACAACGAGGGGGCGCCTCCTGAAAAATCCACGACGTAGGTGTCTCTTGCGGCGCCTGCCACGGCGGGTTTGATGACGACTTTCTGCCATCCGCGCTCGGCGGCGACCTCTTGCAATAGCGCTGCCTCTTGCCGTGCCACGAATGCAGTGGGCACCACGCTCACGCCAATCTGGTGCAGGTCGTGGAGGTAGTGTTTGTCCAGATTCCAATCCACCAACTCGGCGGAATTGTGCAATTCTGTGACGTTGGAGGTGCTGCGAAGCCAGTCTGAGAATTCCTCCCAGCGGTCGAAATAATCCCACGTTGTCCTGAAGAGGGCTCCTGAGGTCGCGTCCCACACGACGGATTTGTCGCACCAAGCGACCCGTCGTGCCTCGACACCGGCGCGATTTAGGGCATCGACGACCAAGCGGTCTTCCTCGAGCACGTTGGCGACGTATTTCTTGGGCATGGTCGACGCGCCACCGTCTCCTGCATACCTGCGGTCGGTAAGAACAAGAAATTCGGGCATCCTCAAAAGTTCATGCCGAGGCGAAATCGCACCTGTTGAATGGGGTCGATGGCTTCTGCACCTGAAGCGACCCAGGCATTTCGGTTGGGGCTGTTGATTGAAGTGCTTGACCAAGACAGGCCTGTCAGGAGCGCCCCCATGCGGTACGTACAACCCAAAGACACCGTGCGGGGAGAAGCCGCCACCGTAAGCGGGGTCAGGGTAGGGCCCAGCTCATCCGGATCCATCAATCCTTGAGCGCCGAACATGGAGGCGGCTTCTTGCTCAACGGCGGCTTGCAAACCAGCGGATGTTCCGACGCTGGCCGTCCAGCCCAACCCGAAGGCCATCTCGTGCTGCGCCACCAGTTCCAATGTCCAAGCGGACAACCCGCTGCCGAACGTGCTGAGGTTGCCGTATTGCCAGGTGTTGCCGTTGTGCAAGTAGTCGTAGTAGAGGTATTGGTCGAGAAAGTCCCCAAATCGAACTTGAGTCCAGCTCGCGACAACGGCCTCGCCGTCTGCTCGAGTGCAATTCACGTAGGCAGGGGTGTGTCCTCGTCCAACTTGCAGTCCAGCGGACAGTCCCTTCCAAATCTGCCGCGCTGCGCCAACACGGACTTGCCGAGGGGCATGCCATCCTTGCCAGTCGACGGCGTTGTTGAACCCCGAATATCCCATGCGGTCCACCGCATCGGTGAGCTTGTTGTTGCTCCATTCCGGATGGCCCAAGGCCCCCACGGAGAGCACGTGATTCCGCGTGTTGCCGTCAAATTCCTGAACCAAGCCGGCATCGACATCCAACCAAACCTGCCACATGCCGGGATCGCTTTGTTCCCAGTTCCATTGCTGAGTCTTGTTCAAAGCGGATTGCTCAAACAGGCTTTCGTCCAGTTTTTGGGCAAAGGGCGTCAAGAGGCTGCCACCCAACATCCAAGTCAAGCTAAGGCGAAGGGACAGGTTCATTCTTCGTGGGATTCAAACACCAAATGTCCTCCGAATCCCGCCACTTGGACTGTGACCGTGCGCGAGAAGAAGCGGTTCTTTTCTTGGACGATGTACTTCGGGTTGACCATCACATCGTAGCCAGTCCCCGTCAGTGCTTTGTGGATGGCCGCTTTGCGTTCTTTCGCGCCTGGACCGCGTTGAAAGATCATGCCTCAGTACTCGGCAAACTCACGGTCCCCAAACCGAAACATCCCAAGAACCACCTTGGTCTTGGACACGGCTTGCAAGGTGCGCGTCGTGTCCACTTCGACGTGAGCTTTGACGGGTTCGATGGCAAGCAAAGCGGCACCTTGCGCAAGCTGTGTGCTCCGCACCGTTGTGGTGGTGCATCCGGCGGCGCAGAAGCATGCGAGGACGAAGGCAACTGGAATCCATTTCATGGACCTAAGGTACCTCGATGGGATGCATCTTGCGCCCATGGATCCCATGCTTGTTTTCCTCTTTTTCTTCCCAGCCTTGTTCATGGTGGGGTTGTCCTACGCGCTACATAGGTGGCCGCCCAACGCCGTCAACAAGACGTACGGTTACCGGACGCGCCGCAGCATGGCGACCCAAGCCGCGTGGGACTATGCCCAGCTCAGGTCGATTGAATTGATGAGACATTGGACGTGGTGGATGGTGGCGTGGACGCCGCTTGTTGGTTGGCGTTGGGGGCTCGAACCCGGAATTTTGATTTTAAGCGGCTTCATGACCGTGGGGGTGATTTTGCCCCTTTTTTACGTCGAGCGTGAACTCAAACGCGGGGAGCCTTTTTTGCCCGCGGGGGGAGTGCACGGATGGGGGGCAGCGTTCACCGCATTTGTGGTGCTTTCGCTGCTGAAGCCGATTACGCACGACGGCTCTGAGCCTGAGCGAATCGCGACTGGAACGGTGGAATCGGTGGCCTGGAATGCCTCAAGCGAGGATGTATTCCTTCGCCTCCGCGGAGACGAATGCCACTATTACATTAACCGCGGGTTGGGCATGGGCATCGACACGACGGCATGGCATCACGCCCTTGTGGGCCGCGAAGTCCACCTTGAAGTCGTCGACCGACCCGCCGGCCTGAACTGGTTCGGAAAGGTCGGGCCTGTGCGAGGCGTCGTGTTGGGAGAAGACACCCTGTACCGTACCGGGAAGGTCAGAAACCCTTAAGCCGCCAACTGCGGCGAGTTGCCCAAGGCGTAGAGCATGCGCGTGTGGCGCTCAATCGCTTGCCAATAGGTCGTGGAGGAGCGGTATGGAATGCCAAATTCTTCCGCCGTCTTCTTCACAATCGGTGCAATTTTTCGCAGGTGAATGTGACTCATTTGCGGGAACAGGTGGTGTTCGATTTGGTGGTTCAATCCCCCGCAAAGCCATGTGAACAAGCGGCTTCCAGTCCCGAAGTTGGAAGTGGTCATCAGTTGGTGCGTCAGTGGGTCCACGTCCAAGACGGCTCCTTTTTCAGCAGGGACGTAGTCGTGGTCTTCCATGACGTGGGCAGGTTGGAAAATGATGGCCAGGATGAACCCCGCAACCAACTGCATCACCACCCATCCCAAGATGACCTGAAACCAGTGCACGCCGCTCAACCACATGGGGAGCGCCAGGACGTAGCCGAAGTACGCAGTTTTGGTGAAGGCGAGGGAGGTAGACAACTTAGCCACCGACGTGCCAGCAGGGCGAATCAACCCCTTCTTGTGGTAACGGCGGACCTGCAACCAATCTTTGGCAATCATCCAGAAAATCGTCATCAACGAGTAAAATCCCCAGGAGTAGATGTGCTGAAAACGGTGCCACCAGTAACGCGGCTTGAGCGGGCTGAAGCGCATGAAAGGGTGCATGTCGATGTCCTCGTCCAAGCCGTCGACGTTGGTGAAGGTGTGGTGCAGCACGTTGTGCTGAATCTTCCAAATGGCGGCATTGCCTCCCACCAAATCCAGCACCCTGCCGACCCAAAGATTCACCCACTTCTTGTCGCTGTACGCGTCGTGGTTGGCGTCGTGCATTACGTTGAGTCCGATTCCAGCCAGACCGAAGCCCATGGCCAATTCCGCCACCCAAAACTCCCATCCGTTGCCGGTTGCGCCCCACGTAATCAGCGCCCAAGGCACGAAGTAAAGCGCAATCATCATGCTTGTCTTCACGTGCAACCTCCAATCGCCTTTTCTGCTGAGGTTCTTTTCCTGAAAGTAAGCGTCGACCCTTGTGCGCAACGTTTTGGTGAAGTCGGTGGTGTCCCGGCTGTAGCGAATGGCAGGTATTTGCATTCAGCCAAATTACCTCTTTAAATGGGCTTAAGGTCCCGTCGGGAGTACAGGATGCCCACAGAGTTCTTCACATTACCCAAACGGCGACTTAGGCTTCGGAATCTTCCGAACGCGAAGGCTCTTGGGCGTCACCTCGAGGTACTCGTCGTCGTTGATGAACTCCATGAATTCCTCCAGCGAAAGCTTCTTCGCCGGTGCGATTCGCAGCCCTTTGTCAGCCCCTGACGCACGCATGTTCGTGAGCTTCTTTCCTTTGATGAGGTTGAGTTCCATGTCCGTGTCGCGCGACGACTCACCCACCACTTGGCCTGCGTAAATGTCGTCTCCCGGATCGATGAAAAAGATGCCGCGGTCTTGGAGCCGGTCGATTTCGTAGGCACGAGCCTGTCCCGTTTCCATGCTGACCAGCGAGCCGGAGCTGCGCGTGGCCAAATCCCCGGCAAAGGGCTCGTACCCGTCAAAGCGGTGTGTCATCACAGCTTCGCCCGCAGTGGCGGTCAGGATTTGGTTCCGCAGGCCAATCAAGCCTCGCGAGGGGATGCGGAATTCCAAGTGCTGGAGGTCGCCTTTGGCTTCCATGACCTGGAGCATGCCCTTGCGCATCATGACGAGCTCCGTGGCTTTTCCGGCGGTGGCCTCCGGCACGTCGATGACCAAGTGCTCGAAGGGCTCGTGCGTCGCACCTTCGACTTCTTTGAAGAGCACTTGAGGCTTGCCGATCTGAAGTTCGTAGCCCTCTCGACGCATCGTTTCAATGAGCACGCTCAAATGAAGGATGCCACGGCCGTACACGTTCCATTTGTCCTCGCTGTCGGTGGCTTCGACCCGCAGTGCGAGGTTCTTCTGGAGCTCCGCGTCAAGGCGCTCCCGGATGTGGCGACTTGTCAAGAAATCGCCGTCCTTTCCGAGAAAGGGGGAGGTGTTGATGGTGAACAGCAGGCTCATGGTTGGCTCGTCCACGGCGATGCGTTCCATCGCTTCAGGGGCTTCGAGGTCGGCGACCGTGTCTCCAATCTCAAATCCGTCCATTCCTGTGATGGCGCACAAGTCGCCGCTTTGAACGTGATCCACCTGCTCTTTGCCAAGGCCTGAGAACACATACAGTTCTTTTGCTCGGACCTTTTTGTTGCCTTCTGCAGTGCACAAGGTGTAGTCCTTGTTGGCGTGCAAGTCGCCGCGGTAAAGGCGGCCAATGGCAATTCGTCCAGTGTACTTGCTGTAGTCGAGGGACGTGATTTGGAGTTGGGGTGTTCCCTCGACGTAAGGCGCTTCGGGAACGTGCTCGAGGATCACGTCGAGCAGGTAGCTGACGTCGGAGGCAGGAGCCTTCCAATCCTCTGCCATCCAGCCGTTTTTGGCCGACCCGTAGACGGTCGGAAAGTCGAGTTGTTCCTCGGTCGCATCCAGGTTGAACATCAAGTCAAAGACCTGCTCTTGCACCAAATCCGGCGTGCAGTTTTCCTTGTCCACCTTGTTCACCACCACAATCGGCTTCAAGCCGAGCTCAATGGCCTTGCTCAGCACAAACCGCGTCTGCGGCATTGGCCCCTCAAAAGCATCCACAAGCAACAGGACCGCATCCGCCATCTTCAGCACCCGCTCAACTTCGCCGCCGAAGTCGGCGTGGCCCGGGGTGTCAATGAGGTTGATTTTGATTCCCTTCCACGTGGCACTGACGTTCTTGGCGAGGATGGTGATGCCGCGCTCGCGCTCGAGGTCATTGTTGTCGAGGATAAGTTCCCCGGTGTCTTTGCGGTCGTCGACGACGTTGCACTGGTGAATGATCTTGTCGACGAGGGTGGTTTTCCCGTGGTCGACGTGGGCGATGATGGCTACGTTTCGGATTCCGCTCATGAGGGGTGGTTTTGCGGGCGCAAAGGTCGTTCATCCCTTCGCAGCTGAGCCCATCGTTGTGGCATTAATTTTATCCTTGCCCGTTTGCATGTCATTCAGTCCACGCTTCCATCCCCTGACGGGTTGTGTTCTTGCGTTCCATGTTCTGCTGCCTTCCTTTGTGAGTTGCGTATGGAGGTCTTTCTCGCCCAGCGCGGCCGACGTGAATTCGGACGGCACGTGGCGCGTGGCCACCATTTCGTGCAACGTCTACTCGCGAGGCGAGCAAGCATGCCGAGGCCGTTTCCCCGACATGCCGCTCTCACCAAAAAACGCCACGCGCTAACCTGTTCAGGCGTCCCAGATCAGACCGGAACAGGCGTGTCGAGTTGCGCAAGCGAGGCCGCAATCTCCGAGTCGCTGAGTTCGTGGTGCTCAAGCTCCCCGCGCAAATACGTTTCGTAGGCGCCCAAGTCGAAGTGGCCGTGGCCGCACAAGTGGATCAAAATCACGTCGTTTTTGCCTTCCTTCTTACAGCGCTCCGCTTCGGCAAAGGCCGTTGCCAAGGCGTGGCACGTTTCCGGCGCAGGCAGAATGCCTTCGCACCGGGCAAACGTGACGCCAGCTTCGAAGCACTCGAGTTGGCTGTGTGCCCGGGCTTCAATCAAGTTGTCCTTGAGCAATTGACTGACGACCACGCCGGCGCCGTGGTAGCGCAGGCCGCCCGCGTGGATGGGGGCAGGGACGAAGTTGTGTCCGAGGGTGTACATGGGCAGGAGAGGCGTCATGCCGACCGTGTCCCCGAAGTCGTAGCGGAACTGGCCACGCGTGAGCTTGGGGCAGGAAGTGGGCTCGCTTGCGATGCAGCGGATGTTCGAGCCTTCGGTCAAGTTCTTGCCTAAGAAGGGGAACGAGAGTCCGGCGAAGTTGGAGCCGCCGCCAAACGGCGCAATCACCACGTCCGGCATTTCCCCGGCCTTTTCCATCTGCTTCACGGCTTCCTGGCCGACCACGGTTTGGTGCAACAGGACGTGGTTCAAGACGGATCCGAGCGCGTATTTCGCGTCCGGATCTTGCGCGGCCACTTCCACGGCCTCGCTGATGGCGATGCCCAAGCTGCCAGGCGAGTTGGGGTCAGCAGCCAAAATGCCTTGGCCTGCCTGAGTTCGCCTCGTGGGAGAAGCGTGAACGGTGGCGCCGTACGTGTTCATGAGTGTCTTGCGGTACGGCTTTTGGTTGTAGGACAACTTCACCATGAACACTTCGCATTCCAGTCCAAACTGCGCACAGGCAAACGACAAGGCCGAGCCCCACTGGCCCGCCCCGGTTTCTGTCACAATCTTTTTCGTGCCCTCCATCTTGTTGTAATAGGCCTGGGCCAGTGCAGTGTTGGGTTTGTGTGACCCGCTGGGGCTCACGCCTTCGTACTTGTAGTAAATCTGGGCCGGCGTGTCGAGGTGTTTTTCGAGGTCGTGGGCGCGGAACAATGGCGTGGGCCTGTACTTGAGGTACTTGTCGCGGACCTCTTCCGGAATCTCGACCAAACGCTCGGCCGTCATCTCTTGCGCGATGAGCGCCTGAGGGAAGAGTGGGCCAAGCATTTCGGGGCCGATGGGCTCTCGCGTGCCAGGGTGAAGGGGCGGCAACGGCTTGTTGGGCATGTCTGCCACCACGTTGTAGTAATGGGTGGGGAGCTCGTGCTCCTCCAGGGTGAATTTGTGCTGTCGCATGGCGATCAGGATTTGGAAAGAAAAAGGGGGGGACAAAAAAGCCTCCCGACATGGGAGGCTTAGCGAATTCGAGGGGGGAGCCAGCTCTTAAGCCGGTCAAAGGGTCACCACCATCGTGTGCACGCGTGCCACATGTCGGATGCGATCATCGACATGCGCCACCACCATCGCTGCGCAGGAGTCATCGAGCGCAACGCGACTTCAACGGTGAGGGTACGTGTTTTGACGTAGGTCATGTACCAAACATAAATTTTCCGTTCTGGAATTCCTAACTCGCGGCCATGTTTTCCATCACGGAGGGCAGGAGGGCCTCAAATTCGTCCAGCATCTGCACGAGGTCCGTTTCCTCTGTCAAGGGATTCATCAGGGTGCAACGCAACCAAACCACCCCGTCGAACTCGGTTTGGACCACGTATCCCGACCCTTCGGCGAGGTGGCGTTTGCGCAGTGCTTTCACCGTCCGGTTCCAAGCGTGGTTGTCCAGGTCGCCTTGAGGCGCGGGTCGAAAGCACACAATGTTGGCCTGCGGAACCATGGCCAATTCCCAGTTCTCACGATCCTGCACCTTGCCCGCGAGAACCTGTCCAAGCTCCCACATGCGGTCCACCATTTCCCCCCAAATTCTCCACCCGTATTCCGATTGTATGGCGGCAAGCCGTGTACTTAGCATGCGTTTGGTGCATTCGAGGGTGCGCTTGCCTGTGTCCCACCAATCGATGTCGTTCGCGTTGTCCCACAGGTATTCGGCATGCTGAGAGAAGGGCAAGAAGCTGTCCGCGTGCTGCCGGTAAAACACTCCGGTGCACAAGGCAGGAAGTCCGCAGACCTTGTGGAAATCCATCACCACCGAGTCGGCTTGTTCGATGCCCTTGATCAAATGCCGGTGCGCGTGGCTGAAGGCCACCGCTGCCCCGTGCGCTCCATCGACGTGAAGCCAAACTCCACGCGACTTGCATTCGACGGCCATCTCATGCAAAGGGTCAAAGGCACCTGCACTGGTCGTGCACGAACTTCCGACCACGGCGAGGACGCGTTGACCGCGCGACGAACATCGGTCCATTTTGTTTCGCAGGTCCGAAACATCGAGACGGTGGTTGCAGTCCGATTTCACAAGCACGATCCCGGAGGCACCCCATCCCAGGATGCGCATGGCGCGGTCGATGCAGTAGTGCGCGCGTTCGGAAACGAGCACGACGAGCGGCTGAGGAAAAGCCCGGATGCCATCTTTCCACGAATCCACTCCGAGATCCAAGGCAACGCGACGTTGCGCCGCCATGAGCGCGACAAGGTTTCCAAGCGTGCCGCCGTGGCACAAAATGCCCCCACATCCCATGGGCAGCCCCAGCGCCTGGCCCAGTTCCGCCATCAAGAGTTCTTCGTGGACGGCGTTGGAGGGCCCCATTTCGTAAATGGCCTGTCCGTTGTTGAGGACGTCTGTGACCATTCCGGTCAAAGCTGAAACCGGGAGGACGGGGGCCACCTGATGTCCCATGTAGCGGGGGTCGTGCAAGTGGTTGGAGCGCTCAATGACGCGGCCGTGCAACACGTGCATGTCTTCCGCATGGTGATCGGGGTTTTCCCAATACGCCCGTTCACTTTCAGGCTCAGGGGCAGGGTAGGACGACGGTCTCGAGCGCCTTTGGGCTCGTTCCAAATGCGCCGTCACATCCGTCAAGACTTGCTGGCCATCAGATGCAAAGCGTGAGGGAGAATACGCTTCGCGAAGCAAATTCGACAGCGGGGAGAGGGGGACGCGAGGCATGAGAGAAAAGTACAGCGCCGCACCCTCCCGAAGAAGAATGCGGCGCATGAATCGTCTTGAAGTTGGTTTCGAGGGTCAATCGGCAAGCACCATCAATTCGCGGGGCGACTGGATGACGTAGCGGAGACGTCGCTCCTCGGTTTGGCCTGCCTTGACGTCCAAATCCCAAACCACTTGCCCCGAGGCCTCGTGCACGGTGGCCCCGTCCAACTTCAACCGGTCGATGACAATCTCTTCCGTGCGCACGAGCGGAAGCTGGTCTTCAAGCTGCATGTGGATGTCGCTCTTTTTGCGGTTGATCACGGTGAAGGTGTACTCCCGGTTGAATTCTTTTTTGCCGGTGAAGGCGCCGATTTTGTCTTCGCGCAGCGAGCGCTTTCGGCGAACCACGATGTTGGGGTCCGGACCGAGGCTGATGGCCAAGGTGTCTTCGACAAAGTCGAGCCTCAGCTGGCTTTCACCCACGTAGTCGTCTCCGAAGTAGACGTGCATGCGGCCGTTCATCAAGTCCAAATCCTCCCAATCCGTGAACATGGCGGTCAGGTAGACTTGCGGGTCGAGTTTGGGCGCACATTGGTGGAGGTATTCCGCATCGAGGCTGTGGTCTTGAATGCGCACGGCGTGGGGGTGGCCGTCGGAAGGGATGTCGTACGTTGCGGCCACGTTGAAGCGCGTCTGCGTGGGCGAATGTGCGATGTCCACGGCCACGAAGCTGAGGTCTTCTTCGACTTCTCGTCTTCTCGAGGAGCTTCGCCCAAAAAGACTTTCCGACTCGTCCGACACCACCTCCGCAAGGGTCACCACGTCCATGGCCATGGACGGTGCGAGCGACACGTTCATCACGGGACTGGAGATGTTCATCGTTTCGACGGCATACCCAACGCTCTGGTAGGAGAGGACCGTCGTTCCTTGCGCGACCTGAAGGTTGTAAAACCCGTTGATGTCTGTGACAGCGCGAGTGCGGCCATCCGCGGACATGACCGTGGCTCCGACCAAGGGCTGTCCGTTGGCGTCGTAGAGTTGGCCGCGAACTTCGCGCACCGTGGGGTTGAACGGCTGCGCTTTCAGCCAGGCGTTGGCTGAGGCCACGGAGGAAGATCCTCCCGCGTTCCCCGAAGGCGTTCCGTCGATGTACCAAGGCTGGAGGTTGGGCTTGGTGCGGTTCTTAGAAGGTGTTCCCGTGGCCACGGTGAGCGTCACGTCTTCCCAGCGCTCTCCGGTGGTTTGGTGCACGAGCGCTTGGCATTCAAGTTTCATCGGGTCGTCGACGTCCTTCACACGAACGTTGTAACTGGGGGTCCACCCCGCCTGTTGCATCCAGTAGCTGAAGACGAGTTCGCCTTGCGTGGGTTGGGGTGATTCAACCCGAACCAGGACCTCCAACGAGGTGGCTGTTCGAAGGGTTGGCAGGGTTTGCATGGCCTGGTCCAACGCGACGATTTCAGCTTGGATGGAGGCCACTTCCCGGTCGATTGAGGCGCGGCCGTCGTGAATGAGTTTGAACCGCTCTTCGAAGAAGGCGGTGGCTTGCATCAGGCGCTCCAGGTCAACTCCACTGTCCGTGACTTTGAAGTCTTGGTTTTGGAGCAGCAGCTGTTCTTCACGGTCAAACAGGCTGCGTCGAGCTTGGGCCCACTGGATGTCCCGGGTGAGTTTGTTGCGCAATTCGCTCAACCGCATGCGCTCGTCTTGCGAATCGGCTCCACCAAGGGTGTCGGTGTGGTACCGGTGCGAGATGCCGAGCACCGTGAAATCTCCGCGTCCTGACAGCCTCACTTTGGACGGGTCAATGGCGGTGTTGAGGTCGGTGAACACCAAGACGTTGGTTCCGCGTTGCAGGGACACCTTAGCAAGTCGCTCAACTTGGGCGCCTTGTTCGTAGACCACCACGTGATCGATGGCGCTTTCAACGGGCATTTCCTTGACGGGGTTCACCGGCGCCGCCGTGGCGGCAAAGCTGAGGCCGAGCACCAAGGCGGCCACGGCGGCCAGCAAGATCATACGCTCGAAGGAGGAGTGGGGACGAATCATGGTTGGAGATTTGAGTGTGAAACGGGATTTGTTACGCTCATTTCAAGGAGTGTGCCAAATTCTGTTGAAGCGCCCCTCGAAGGCGATGCAACAACTCGGCTTGCAACGCTGTTTCCCCTGCAGTCCCTGTATCTTCGTGCCATGATCCACCTTGAAAAAATCACCAAGTCTTACTCGGCAGGAGCGCAGTCGCTTCAGGTGCTCAAAGGGGTGGACATGAGTGTGGACAAGGGAGAGCTGGTGGCCATCATGGGTTCCTCGGGTTCAGGCAAATCGACCTTGCTCAACATTTTGGGGCTGCTCGACGCGTACGACGGCGGATCGTACCTGTTGGACGGCAAAGACATGGCGGGATTGAACGAGCGTCGGGCGGCAGAATTGAGGCGCGAGATGTTGGGGTTTGTGTTCCAGAGCTTCAACCTGATCAACTTCAAGTCCGCTGCAGAAAACGTGGCTTTGCCGCTTTACTACCAAAAGGTACCTCGAAAGGAGAGGACCAAGCGTGCCCACGAATTGTTGGAGCGTGTGGGCTTGCTGGACTGGGCGGGTCATTTGCCATCCCAGATGAGTGGAGGCCAAAAACAGCGCGTCGCCATCGCCCGCGCCCTTGCGGCTCGGCCTCGTGTGATTCTTGCAGACGAGCCGACCGGGGCCTTGGACAGCGCGACTTCGGAAGACGTGATGTCCTTGCTCAAAGAACTGAACGGGGAGGGCATGACCCTGGTGGTGGTCACCCACGAAAACGACATTGCCGCGGCGTGCGGCCGGACCATTCGGTTGCGCGACGGGTTGGTGGAAACAGGTGCACATGTTTGACCGCGACGCCTGGCTGGAAGTGGCCCACAACGTGCTGGCTCACCCGCTTCGAACGACGTTGACGGGCTTGAGCGTGGCATTGGGGATCTTCATTTTGGTAGTGATGCAGGGCTTGGGGTACGGGTTGCAGCACGGGGTTGAGTCCCAGTTCGCGGACGACGCCGTCAACAGCATCTGGGTGGAAGGAGGCCGAACGCAAATGGCCTACCGCGGCAACCAAAGCAACCGCCCTGTCAAGCTCAGCAACGCGGATTTGCCGGGACTGGAGGCCCTGGCCGACACCGTTCCGGCGTACTCCCGTCGCATCCGGATGTGGGGTGCGGAAGTGGTTTGGGAAAACCCTGGCGGGGAGGATCAGAGCGGTTCGTTTGGGCTGCGGGGTGTGGACCCCGACCACATTACCTTGGAACGGTCCAACTTGCTGTCCGGTCGGTTCGTCAACGCCCGGGACGTCCTCGAATCGCGCAAAGTTGCCGTGGTCGGACCCAACATCGTGGAAGAGCTGTTCAAAAACGCGGAACCGGTGGGGGCTTTCGTGCGCATCAACGGGATCCTCTTTCAGGTGGTCGGTACGTTCGA
>Ga0181589_10003442_pt1 | contig 12611 bp, 8 predicted proteins | sample 071ome_25_FD_132444 | JGI IMG/M metagenome (GOLD analysis project Ga0181589, IMG submission 132444) | Coastal salt marsh microbial communities from the Groves Creek Marsh, Skidaway Island, Georgia - 071410BT metaG (megahit assembly) | ecosystem: Environmental > Aquatic > Marine > Intertidal zone...
GAATTGAGCTTGGGGCCGATCCGCAACTGATTGAGTCGGAAGATCATGAAAAGATTCGGGAGTTGGCCAAATTACTGGAAGTAGACCCTGAGGAATTTATTAAGAAAATCGAAAGAAAGACCCGGATTGTCAAAACCGACGATGGGCAACGAATTCGCAAAATCCGTTGGGTCAAACTTGCTGAGAGCATTGATGAGGAACTGTACGCCAAAATCCAGGAGATGAAGATTCCAGGTGTGTATGGGAACCGTAATTACACCCGTACTTATCCCGGTGGTCGGTTGGGGGCACATGTTCTCGGGTTTCTTCAAAAGGATGGAACACCAGTCACAGGGATCGAGCGTTTGATGGACTACTATCTGAATGGGCAGGATGGTTGGCGTGAAACTGAGCGCGATGGACGCCGCAGAGAACTTGGGCAATTTGAAAAACAATACGTGAAGCCAACGGATGGGGACAATGTGCAGCTCACCATCGACCAGTTTGTGCAAAACCTTATTGAGGAAGAAATCGATAAGGTGGTGGAAGCCTACAATCCCTATGGTTGCACAGTCATTGTAAGTGAACCTGGTACTGGGTATGTCCTTGGTTTGGCGAACTACCCAACCTTCAATCTCAATGAATCCGGCCGCACCGAAATCGCTCACATGCGAAACCGGGCCATTACCGATATTTTTGAACCAGGGTCGACCTTCAAACTGGTGCCAGTCAGTGCGGCACTGAATGAAAATCTTTATTCCTCAGACCATGTCTTTGATTGCAGCATCCCAACCGTCAGCTACCGTGGCCGAACATTGAAGTTGCCCAGTGATCACAGAACCTACGGCTCTCTGACACTTCGTGAAGTGGTGATGAAATCCAGTAATCGCGGAACCGCGTACGTAGGGCTGCGTCTTGGAGAGCAAGCGCTTTATGAATATGCCCGTGCTTTTGGGTATGGTCAGCGTACAGGCTTAGGATTAACCGGTGAGGTGAAAGGCATTCTACATCCTGTTAAGAACTGGGATGGGTTGACCATCACTCGACTGCCCATTGGTTACGCTGTCGGAGCGACTCCCATGCAAATTCACAATTCCATGGCAACGGTTGCCAATTATGGAATATTAATGCAGCCACAATTGGTATACAGAATCACGGATAAAGAAGGGACGCCCATTATCACCTTCCGTCCAAAAGCCAAACATCGTGCCATATCTGTAGATGCTGCCCGCTCGATGGGTGAAATGCTCACGGGTGTAGTGACACCCCTTGGAACAGCCAGACGTGCATCGCTGGAAGGTTTCAGTGTTTCCGGGAAAACGGGGACAACCCGCAAGATCATCAATGGAGTGTATCAACACAACAAGCACACGGCCTCGTTCAGTGGATATTTCCCAACTAAAAGACCCCGGGTGGTCATAAGCGTATTTGTGGATGAACCCAAACTCGATGGACCGGGATACGGTGGGCGGGTTGCCGCCCCCGTATTCCGGAATATAGCTACGGAGCTGATCAAGCACATGGGGATTCGTCCAGATGATGAAGAAGACCGGCTAGCACAAAACGCTCTTCATGATCTGAATGTCAGGGGTAAACTGTAGGAATGATTTCAGATTTGGAAGATTGTCATCGCCTGACTTCAGAGCGAACTTCTACTGGTAGAATTTCAGAACAATTCTTTCCCCATACTCTTGCAGATCTATTGGGCACACAGGAGATTCTTGGTTCTGAGGGAGACCTGAAAGTTGGAGTCAACGGCATTTGCATCGACAGTCGCAAGGTTGTGCCGGGTAACCTCTTTTTTGCCCTGTCGGGTCGTTTGACTGATGGGAATCTTTATATTGACGAAGCCATTCGGCGTGGAGCTGGTGCCATTGTCAGTGCAGCTCCACCAAAGGCAGGTGGGCCCACTTGTGTTCAGGTAAAAGATGCTCGTGAAACTTTAGCCCGTGTCTCCCGGAGGTTTTGTCGCCACCCCGATCAGGAGATGAGGGTGATTGGCGTCACGGGCACCAATGGTAAGACTTCAGTCACCATGTTGGCCCGGCATTTGATCAATGGTCCTGAAAACATCGCACAAACGGCTCTTTTGGGGACAATCCATTACGACATTGGTGGAAAAATAATTCCGTCCAAGAGAACTACACCCGAAGCCCATGAACTCTATGATTTTCTAGGGAAATCACGAGATTCCGGTTGTACAAGGTCGATCATGGAAGTCAGTTCTCATGGTGTTTCCCAGAAGCGGATTTTGGGCATGGAGTTTGAAACTGCGGTATTCCTGAATTTAACTCCTGAACACCTGGACTACCATCAAAGCATGGAGCAATACTATCAGGCCAAAAAGCAGTTTATTTGTGGAGGAAATTATTGCGAAGCTCCCAGGCAGGTTGTCGTCAATATCAATGATGCATACGGAGAACGGCTTTTGTCAGAACTACCGGGAGCCATTAAAGCTGTTACTTTTGCTGAAGAAAAAGAGGCGGATCTTCAGGCCGTCAATATTCGCTGTGATTCTGCAGGAACCCAATTTTTGCTCAACTATCCCGGTGGGTCCATTCATGTCCGGTCGCCACTTCTGGGCCGTTTTAACGTCCAGAATTTATTGGCGGCCATTGCCATCGGATGGGTGGAGGGATGTTCAATTGAAGAGATGATTTCCAGGCTGGATTCCTTTTCAGGAGTACCGGGAAGGCTGGAAAGAATCCAGATGGGACAAGATTTCAACGTCATCGTGGACTATGCCCACACAGATGACGCCCTTGAAAACATACTGAGTGTACTGAGGGAAGTTACAGTTGGGCGGCTCCTCCTTGTCTTTGGTTGTGGTGGGGATCGCGACCAGGACAAACGTCCTGCTATGACTCAGACCGCGCAGAAATTCTGCGATTTTGTCTGGGCTACAGCAGACAATCCCAGGAGTGAGCCGCTCAGCTCAATCTTTGAGCACATGAAGGCCGGAATCACGGATCCTGACAAAATTACATTTGTGAAGGATCGCCGGCATGCCATTGGGTTGGCAATGAATCATGCCAAAGTCCGGGATTGCCTGGTCATTGCAGGCAAGGGACATGAAACCTATCAGGAATACAGCGATACGGTCATCCCGTTTGATGACCGCCGTGTGGCTGAAGAACTATTAACGCTACGGCGTTCCATGCCGGGTTTATAGACGCTCGATGATGACATTTTCTCCTGAGAAACTGGCCAAATGGTCTGAGGGGCAATGGCATAACAGCTCCCTTCTCAATGTTCCACTGACGGGCTTCTGCATTGATACACGTAAAATTGAAGATGGGGATGTGTTTATCGCCATTTCTACAGAACGTCGGGATGGGCATGACTTTCTCAATAGTGCATGCCAAAATGGAGCCGTTGCCGCTGTCGTTGAGCGATTTATTCCCGATGTTGCAATCCCGCAATTGGTTGTAAACAACAGCGTTGATGCCTTTCTCGCTATAGCACACGGCCATCGAATGGAATTTCCAGGTATCGTGATTGGCATTACCGGCAGTTGTGGAAAAACCAGTACCAAAGATACATTGGCTTTATTGCTGGGTGAAAACCTGACCTGTAAAACACATGCCAACCTTAATAATCAATTAGGACTTTCCCTCACGTTATTAAAGCTGGATCCGAGTATTCATAAATATGCAGTGGTGGAAGTAGGCATCAGTGAGGCCGGGGAAATGGGACAATTGGCCAATACGCTAGTTCCAGATATCGCCATTCTTACCGTGGTTGGATCCGCACATACTGAGGGCATTGGTGGGCTCGAGCACGTTGCCACTGAAAAGGCAAAATTACTTCGTGCTGTTCGTAATGAGGGTATTGCACTATTCCCTTCCGAGTGCCTACAATATGAAGCTTTTAGAAAGCCTCTGGATAATCCTCTTATACTACACGAAATAAGAGATGAAAAATTTTCTAAAAATATGCTCGCTTTTTATTGGGAATTTGTTCCAAATGCACCCGACAAAGGGCAATTGACAGTGAGGAATGAATTAATAGGCAAGCAACGCTTTGACCTACCTGATGCCGCCGTAGGGCAGGGCACAGTTAGGAATATTGCTATGTCTCTGGGTATCTCACTTTCAGTTGGAGTGGAGCCGGAAGTGCTACAGAAAAGAATCCTTAAGTGGGCACCTTCGCCCATGAGAGGAGAGCTTCGTAGTTTCGGTGAACAGACCTTTTATGTGGATTGCTATAACGCAAATCCTGTCTCTATGAATGAGGCCATACAGACCTTTACCACCCGTTTCCAGGAGCAACCCAAGCTGTTCGTTCTGGGCTCAATGAACGAACTGGGTGACGTTGCACTGGAGCAGCATATAAAAATAGGAAAAACTTTGCAGTTGGCACCCGAGGACAGGGCAGTCCTTATCGGGCACCATGCAGAGGCATATCGGCAAGGTATGATCGAAGCTGGAATAGAGGATTCCATTATCACGATTGCATCCGACCTGGATGAAGCCTTGCCCATTGTTCAAGCGTTCCAAGGAGCGATTCTGCTGAAAGGCAGTCGTTCCTATGGGCTGGAACGCATCTTGGAAAAAGCTGCTGCGGATATTGATGAGAAAAATGAGGAAAGGAGGTTAGCAACTGCATGCTGAGTTATCTCGCTGCGTTAGAAGATATTTTCGGACCATTTCGCCTTTTCCAGTACATCACCTTCCGTGCCATGATGGCCGGGATTACTGCTTTAATTATAGGTTACTGGATTGCTCCTTCCATCATTTCCAAGCTCAGGGCTTTCAAGCAACCTGTGCGGACGAAAGAAGAGATTGGCGAAGAAATGGCGAAGAAACACGCCGGAAAAGGAAACACCCCCACCATGGGAGGTGTTATCATTTTGGTGTCTCTACTTGTGAGTGCGATTCTCTGGATCAAACCCTTCCAGGAAGTTTCGTATGCAAGCCATACCTGCACGAATCTAAAGTGCGGTGAAACTTTTGAATTATCCCGGATTCAGGATAAATGCCCGAACTGCAAAACAGACGCCAGTTTTGAAATTCTGGCCATTGAGATTGCTAAGTCGGAAGGTCTGACCCCCGGTGCCATGCAACCTGTAAAGAAGGTGGCCACTTATCTGAACTCCTACGTAATTACCGCCATCGTTGTTTATTTGGGGTTGAGTCTAGTTGGTTTTCTGGATGACTACCTCAAGGTTTCAAAGAAGAACAGCAAGGGGCTTCCAGGGCGCTTCAAGATCGTTGGGCAAACCATTGTCACTATTCTGGCATTAGGCATCCTGCTCACATCGGAACTCAGCTCAGCCAACATGCGGGAAATCTGGATTCCATTTTACCGCCATGTGTTTATCGAAGCTGCACCGGTCTGGGGCCTTGGTATTTTGCTCTATTTTGTTTTGGTAGGATCCAGTAATGCCATTAACCTTACCGATGGACTCGATGGATTGGCTACAGGATGTACCGTGACGGTCGCACTGGCGTACGGCGTCATGGCCTACATTGTTGGAAACTTTGTACTCTCGGAAAGTCTTCTTGTGGAGCAAGTGCTGGGAGTCGGTGAGCTGACGGTGCTTTGCACTGCACTATTGGGATCCTGCCTTGCCTTCCTCTGGTACAATTGTGCACCGGCAGAAGTGTTTATGGGAGATACTGGCTCCTTGGCCCTGGGTGGACTCGTGGGGATCATCGCTTTTATGGTTCAGCAGCCCTTCACTTTGGTGATTGTGGGTGGAATTTTTGTTTTGGAAGCTGTTTCCGTAATCCTGCAGGTCAGCCATTTTAAAATGTACGGCACTCGGATTCTTAAAATGGCTCCTATTCACCACCATTTTGAAAAGTGTGGCTGGGCTGAAACCAAAGTCGTCATCCGCTTCTGGATTATGTCCCTGATTTGTGCCATCGCCGGTCTGGCAACACTCAAGATTCGTTAATTTTAAAATGCATCATACTCAACAGATTTTATCTACCCTGAATCGGCCAGTTGCCGTGTTTGGCTATGGTGTTAGTGGACGGGCAATCGGTCGACTACTCAAGCATGTTGGCGTAAGAGCTGAGTTTTATGACAAAACCGTCCATAATGGTGTCTCCAATCATTTCGAAGACTTTCATGCGACCCGCCATGAGCTGGTGATCTACAGCCCCGGCTTTCCACAAGATCATCCATGGCTGAGCAAAGCTCGGAAGGCCGGACTCATTTGCTTGGGTGAACTCGACTTTGCCTCGATCTTTTGGAAGGGCCGAATCGTTGCAATCACTGGCACAAATGGCAAAACCTCGCTGACGAAGTTCATGACCGAAGCTTTACGGATGCACGGGGTGGATGCTTTTGCTGTTGGTAATATCGGAATGCCACTTTGCCAACTCATCCCTGATCTCAACAGCAATCAGGCTATTGCTGTTTGTGAAGTCAGTTCCTTCCAGTCCGAAAGAATGGAGCATTTTGCCCCTGATCACGTGCTCTGGACCAATATGGCGGATGACCATTTGGATCGTCATGATACCATGGCCAACTACTTCGAAGCCAAGCAACGTTTGGTAGAGTGCCAGAAATCCGGTGGATTGTATATCGGAAACTCCGTAGCAGAAGTTGCCAAATCTCTCGGGAAAACTTTGCCGGATCATACAAAAATCATCCGCTGCCAAGACGAAGATTCGCAGGCGATTATCCCTCAAGACAGTGTCTTTGCTCAACATCCACAGCAGGAGAACTACTTGCTGGCTAGAGCCTTCTGGAAAGAAATGGATCTGCCCGAGGATACTCTTCGCAAGGCTGCCAGCCAATTTTCTTTACCCAAGCATCGTCTACAACGTGTGGATGAGTGGGATGGCATCAGCTTCTGGAATGATTCCAAGGCAACCAACTTTTCCGCGACCCTTGCTGCCCTGAAACGATTTGGCCGTAAGGTTCACTGGATTGGTGGTGGTTGCTGCAAGGGGGGAAACATGCGTCAATTTGCCAAGGAACTTCTCCCATACCTTGAAGGAGCTTATTTGATCGGAGAGACTGCGGATCAACTTCAGGATTATCTTACCGGAGACAGCAATTCCTTCGTCAATACCTACGCAGGTCTCCAAAATGCTCTTCTGGCTGCATACATGAGGGCCAGTAAACCTGCGGTTGTTCTATTCAGTCCCGGCTTTGCCAGTTTTGGGCAATTTCGGAATTATGAGGAACGGGGAAATACCTTTGAACATGCGGTAGCAGAACTACGTCAGCAATCACAACTCATCACTGCCTGACCGTTGATCTGAAATGAAAACCTTTAAACTCTTCTCAATCGTACTTTTGATACACCTCTTTGCGGTGCCGTTAGTATTGATTCAGCTTGGAAGTCGCTCTTCCAAGACTGTTGAAGACGAGCCTCTGGTTGAAGAGAAAATAGAAAGTGCAGAAGCTCCTGCACCCAAGCCACCTACGGGGCTTCAGGAACTCAGTGAAGAGGAAATTGCTGCCCTGACACGTCACAATTCACCAGTTCTACATGAAATGCAGACCCATGTGGTACGCAGTGGGGAAAGCCCATCAGTCATTGCCTCAAGATACGGCATGCGTACCCGCGACCTCATGAAAATCAATAAGATCACCGATGCCTCAAAGCTGCAGGTCGGTGCCAAGTTACAAGTCTATGCACAAAACACTAATTAGACTCACTACAATTTTTGCACACACACACGTAATCCATAACTAAAAACTCAAACACTAAAAATGAAAGATAAGAAAGTGAAAAACATACCAGTTGGTTTCACCGGAGTTCTTCTGGGATCAGTACTGGTTGTACAAAGCGGTTGTCAGTATATGCCTTGGAACAGGGATAAACAGGCGACTCCTGAAGAAACAACGATGGCACCCGTCGGTGCAGACCCTGTTGTTCAGGCACCAGGCAAAGTTGATTCTGCCTTTAATGCAGAGTTTGATTCATTGGAACAATCTGCCCTCACGCAGAATGTTTTTCAATCACCGAGCCGTCCCGCATTGCCACCAGTCATTGTTGAAGAGCCTGTCCAGGACCCTTATATCCCGGACCTCAGTGGCACACAGTTTCAGGAAATCGCGACAGCGATTCCAGAACCTGAGGATGATCTCACCTACATCGTTCAAAAAGGCGATACGCTTTGGGGCATTTCACAGAACTTCAAAGTCAGCCTGAACAAATTACTGGCTGCCAACAACCTGACTCGGACTTCTCTCATTTCTGTTGGCCAGAATCTGACAATACCTGGCATTTCCGAGAGCACCCCTCCGGCTGCTGTTACACCTGCCATCTCCTACGAAGCCACCAAGGTATACGATAGCAATGGCAAGTATGTTGTAAAAAAAGGTGACCACCTTACCAAGATTGCTTACCTGTACGGAACTTCCGTAAAGAAGTTAATGGAAGCCAATGGGCTCGTGACAGACCGTCTCATGGTCGGCCAGAAACTGGTTGTCCCCGGAGGAGGCCAAGTCAATCAATCCTGGCAACCCCGTACCGCATCTCAGCCAAGTTCCAGCACAGCGAGTACCTCCCGCAGAGCCAATAGTGCTAGCAGTGGAGATTATCACGTCGTTCGTCCTGGTGAATTCCCAGGCAGTATTGCCCGGATGTATGGCCTGAAAACCGCAGAACTGATGGCGATGAATAACATTTCTGATCCGCGAAAGATTCAGATTGGTACCAAGCTACTCGTTCGAGGCAATGGTGCAGTCCCTTCCAGTGTGACGACCTTGAGTGCTAGCACTCCAAAGGCTTCCACCAGTGTCGCGACTCCTGCATCTACAGCCCAAACCGCATCTTCCATAAATTTACTGGATTTTGAATCCGTATCTCTGCAACCGGAAGAGGAAGCTGAAGGACAGCTTGTACCAGTAAGCGAAGCGAGCCTGGTCCCTGGACCGTCTTTGGAGGATGTCCCAGTCATGACTGTGGAATCAGCCAATTGATTTTAGCTTTAGCTTTTCGCTTTAATACAAGATCAATCCGCTGGCACTGATTTGCCATGGATGGTACAGTCACAGCTCCTCTGGAAGCCAGAGGTCGGTTTACATTATCGGCAGGCTTGCTGCTACTCTCAGTAGTATGCCTGACGTTGATTGGTTTGGTGATTCTTTTTAGCGCCAGTCAATCAATCTATAACAATGAGTTCACCATTCTGAAGAAACAGATTGTCTGGCTCGTCATTGCTTTGGCGGCTGGCATTACGGTGTATCTGATCTCTCTGGAGAAGATGGTACATTCAGTCTGGTTCCTGAGTGGGCTCGTATTGTTTGGGCTAATTTTAACCCTGATCCCAGGCATTGGGGTCACTGTAAATGGGGCGCAACGATGGATCGGCTTCGGCGGATTACGTGTGCAAGTGTCTGAGTTTTCGAAGCCGGTCCTCGTTCTTGCCCTCGCAACTTATCTCTCCCAGCACCAACGTGTGATTGGTCAATTCGTGAAAGGATTTATCCTACCATTATCGATGGTGGGGCTGCTTTGCGGAATGATCTTTCTACAACCGGATTTTGGCACAGCTGCTCTATGCGGTATGGTTGGGTTCACGATGGTCTTTTTGGCTGGAGCAAGGATTGTTTACCTTGCACCGGCCATGGTCGGAGCGATTGGGTTGTTCTCTCTTATGGTCTATAACGACCCGGTACGGCTGGCTCGTATTACTTCGTTCCTCCACATCCAGGAAAACATCTCCACCGGAGCCTATCAGCTTTGGCAGGGAATCCTTGCCTTCGGTGCAGGAGGTCTTTGGGGAGTGGGGCTAGGCAATGGCAGACAGCAGTTCTCCTTCTTGCCCGAAGCTCACACGGACTTCATTTTTGCCATCCTTGCCGAAGAGTTGGGATCGGTTGCCACGCTGTCTGTGGTGATCCTCTTTGCTCTGATTTTCCTGGTGGTGATGCTGCAACTTCGCCGGGCACCAAACATGTTCCAGTTTTTACTGGGTGCAGGTTCATTGCTCTTCATCGTGTTACAGGCCGTCATTAACATCGGGGTGGTGACGGGATGTTTTCCTACCAAGGGAATGTCTCTTCCGTTTATCAGCTACGGAGGGTCCAACCTGGTGGTCGTTTTCATCTTCACAGGGTTGCTTCTCAATCTGTTTCGGCAGTGGGATAAACCCATTGTGAGTAAAGCCAGGGAGCTGGACGCACTCTGAGGAGGCAAGGTATTATGAAGAGAAAATTTGTCATAGCTTGCGGAGGTACAGGAGGTCATTTGGCTCCAGGCATAGCTTTAGCTGAAAAATTGACGGGAACAGGTCACAGTTGCCATCTCTTCATCAGCAAGAAGCAGGTGGATACCCGGCTGATCAACAAGTACAAGAACCTCGACTATGTGCCGGTAAATGGAGTGGGGCTATCGTTGCACCCCGTACGTTTTGTAAAGTTTCTGGTCACACTGTTTCAGAGCCTGGTTTATACGTTCAACTGGTTAAAGCATTGCAAGCCCGATGTGGTCATCGCATTTGGCGGCTTTATCTCCGTCAGCGTGGTTATCGCGGCCTTTTTCCTACGAATCCCGATCGTTCTCCACGAAGCCAATCGTGTTCCGGGCCGAACCATCAAAATGATGCGAAAGTTGGCCAAACGGATATACCTGCCCGATGGGTTGCAAATGCGGGGTGTGCGTTCTACCAGGATCAAGTACCTTGGATATCCGGTTCGAGCTGAAATCCAGAAAAGAGATCCAGAGGAGGCGAGGAGAGCTCTGGGACTTGAGCCCAAGGGCAAACTATTGGTTCTGATTGGGGGAAGCCAGGGCGCTTCGGCTTTCAACCAATGGGTCATTGATCACTTCAAGCAACTGGCTGAAGCTGGCATCCACGTCTATTGCATCACAGGTTTGGGGGATGGCAATGAGGGGGTTCTGGAAGGCACTTCGAAGGCGGGCGATAAAGTGAGGGCAACTTTCAAGTCATTTACCGATCAGGTTTCGGATGTTCTTTCTGCGGCTGACCTGGTCATCACCAGAGCTGGAGCAGGAAGCATCTCGGAGATCATTCGATGCCGTGTGCCCAGTATTCTCATTCCCTATCCGCATGCCATGGATGACCACCAGCTAGCCAATGCTCTTTTCTTTGAGCGGCAGGGCGGGGGAGTACTTCTGCGGCAAGGTGAAATGGGCTCACTGGTTAAGGAAGTGAAGGAATTGCTGGGCAATGAGTGGCTGTTGGAACGATTTCGCCAAAATCTCGCCAAGTTGGACGAGATCGATAGTGCGGAGCTCATCCAGCAAGATCTGCTCGAATTATGCAGTGATGATTTGGAAAATGAAATGTTGGTAACAGGGACAGTGGCATGAAGGAAAAATATACACACATCTATATGGTCGGGGTTGGTGGAATGGGCATGACTCCTCTGGCAATTTACTTGCGAGGTCTGGGGCTCAAGGTGACAGGGACCGACGACGGTCTGACTGAACCGATCCGGAAGCAATTGGATAATGCGGACGTGGAACTCGTATCTTCCCAACGAATTCCAGAGGGCGTGGATTGCGTAGTTCATTCCTCCGCTATACGCAGTGATCACCCAAGTCTTCAAAGAGCCAAAGCCCGAAACTTGCCAATGTTACGCCGTGGGGAGATGTTGGCCAATCAGTTGGCAGGGAAGAAGTTGCTGGCCATTGTCGGAAGCCATGGAAAAACCACAACGGCGGCCATGGCCGCATGGATTCTTCACAATAAAGGCATCTCTGTCGGCTATATCGGGGGAGGGCTTTTTCAAAATGATGCCATACCTCCAGCCTGGGTTGGGGACACGGAGTGGGTCGTGGCAGAGATTGATGAAAGTGATGGCAGTATGGAGTACTTCTCGCCTCACACGACTTTGCTGACCAATCTTGACTGGGATCACGCAGACCAGTATCCGGAAGAATCAGATCTTTTCCATGCTTTTGCCCGTCTCTTCGAGAGAACGTCATGTGGCATTCTGCTTCCTGAAGAATACACTGAACTCTTTGCGGAAACTTTGAAGGGATCGCAAACTTGTGAGTTCAAAACTTTTGGGGAAACGGGGGATTACCAGGGTAAACCAACTCCCGGAAATGCAAATCTTGGACTTCTTGAACTAGGTGGACTGCTGACTGAACGCACAGAATTGGTACAAGCTTATGGCCAATTCAATCTTCAGAATGCCTTGGCCGCTTTCGCCGCATGTCACAGTATGGGCTTCAATAAGAATGCCAAAGCCCTGCAAAGCTTCCCTGGGATCTACAGGCGTCAGACAATCCTGCATCAGTCTGATTCTTTGACTGTGCTGACGGATTATGCTCATCACCCAACAGAAATTTCCACATTGCTGGAATCCGTACGGGATGCGTATCCCCACCGCAAGATTGTAGCCGTCTTTCAGCCGCATCGTTACACACGGACCAGGCAATTTAAGGAAGCCTTTGCGGAGCAACTTTCCAAGGCCGATCAACTTGTTGTGCTGCCGGTTTATTCTGCAGGTGAAGTGCATTTGGAAGAGGGCACGTCTCATTCTCTTCGGCCCTATCTCGATGAAGCCGCAGAATTTCTGAATTGGATGCCGGGTCGAACCTGGCTAAACAATTTCTTTGATAAGTTGGATGAGGACAGCACGGTGCTCTTCATCGGTGCTGGTTCTGTTGAAAAGACCGCCCGTGTCTTTGGAGCCATTTGCAATCACCAGGAGAGCATTCCTCAGCAATGGATGGGATACCTGCA
>Ga0181589_10003457_pt1 | contig 12582 bp, 9 predicted proteins | sample 071ome_25_FD_132444 | JGI IMG/M metagenome (GOLD analysis project Ga0181589, IMG submission 132444) | Coastal salt marsh microbial communities from the Groves Creek Marsh, Skidaway Island, Georgia - 071410BT metaG (megahit assembly) | ecosystem: Environmental > Aquatic > Marine > Intertidal zone...
CCTTACGTGCGCCGCGACTCGAAGAAGGATAAGTGAGCGGCGCACATTTGCGAACGTCATGTAAAGTAGTGATCAATTTGTTATCCTCATTCCCCAAAGTACACCGTCAATCAAGCTAGCAACACAGCAAGGCGCCCGCGCGCTCGACGGATTCCTCGAGGGAGAGCTCCGACATGTCCGCGCATGCGTCGTCCACGGCGGATTGAAACGACGACGAACTTGCGACGCTCACGCGCGGTGTACGTTCGGGTAGCGACGTCGTTTCGGAGGATGTCGACTGTTCTCTTCGCTTCATCGCGTCTTCTTCGATGCGTCGCCATCGACGACGTTTTCTTTGTAAAGCTCTCAACTTTTCTCGAGCTTCTTCAGCCTCCTTGGCGACGACGAGTCTGTGTAGTCGATCAAAGTACTCATCATCCGTTCTCTTTCGCGGCTCTGCATTCACGTCGACGGAATCGTTCCAATCAGGCTTCTCGTTTGCGCGACGCGGGGGCGGCGAAGTTGCGCTTCTCTTGACAATCTTCAACTTTGCCGCTCGTCTCTCGCGGCTCCTCTTCGCCAACACCGCCGTTCGCGCCGCGTGGCGCTTTCTCTGACGTTCATTCATCGAGCGCGCGACGTCGATCGCGCCAACATCGACCTCTCTCTCCCCATCGTCCCTCCTCGGCGTCGCGCGGTTGACTTTCGTTGACTCTGGCGCCGCGACGACGACGTTCTGCGTCACCTCCACCGTCTGCATCCCGACCATTGGACGCGCTCGCACGCCGTACACGACGCCTGGTTTATTCCTTTTCGTCCGCAACGCCTGTCGACACTCGCGAAGCGCCCTCTTCGCGTCTCTCAACTCGCGTTCCCATCGCCGACACTCCTCGCACGCCGACTCCGCTTGCGCGCCCGCGTTCCTCGTCTCCACCCGCTCCGTCCCCGTCCCCGCGTCCGACCTCGCGACCGCCACGGGGGAGAACGACGTCGTCTCCCGCATCGCCATCGCCGCCCTCGCGTCCGCCGCCGCCATCTCTCGCACGGCGTCCATGAACGTCGTCGCGCGCGTCTCGATTCCTCCGACGACACGAATCGCCACGTCGTCGCCCTCGACCGCGCGCTCGAACCACGCGCTCGGACTCGGCGCCGGCGCGAAAGACATCTCTCTTTAAAGGACGATTCGCCCTCGCGAGGGCGACGGGCGCCGATCGTCGCGTTGTGACGCGCGGGGCGGGCGGATTGGTTTTTGACCCACTCAGACGCGGGACGGCATTCGCGCGCGCGAGGGCGACATGCTTCGTCATGCGCTTCGAAGATGCGTGCGGGCGACGACGCGCGGTGCGATGTCGTCGTCCGCGGCGCGCGCGCGCGGCTTCGCGGCGTCGTCGGCGGTCGGGGACGGATTCAGGTACGAACCGCTGTTCGATGTGCGCGCGCCCAAAGACGTCGAGTGGCGGCTCGTGACGACGGAGGGAGTGTCTGAGACGCGCGGACCGGACGGTGAGATGTACGTCAAGGTGGAGCCGAGCGCGCTGCGAGCGCTGGCGGCGCGCGCGGTGCGAGACGTGAGTCACCTCTTGCGACCGGGACATTTGCAACAGCTTCGGAAAATTTTAGACGACCCGGAGGCGTCGAAGAACGATCGATTCGTCGCTTTGGAGCTGTTGAAGAACGCGTGCGTGGCGGCGGGAATGATTTTACCGGGTTGTCAAGACACGGGCACGGCGATCGTGATGGGAAAGCGAGGCGGAAGAGTGCTCACGGATGGCGAGGACGAAGCCGCGTTGAGTCGAGGCGTGTACGACACGTACACGACGACCAATCTGCGATATTCCCAAGTCGCGCCGCTGACCATGTTCGAGGAGAAGAACACCGGCAACAACTTACCGGCGCAGATCGATCTGTACGCGACCAAGGGTGATGAGTATCACTTTCAGTTTATGACGAAGGGCGGCGGGAGCGCGAATAAAACCTTCTTATTTCAACAGACCAAGGCGGTCTTGAACGAGGCGAGTCTGATGTCCTTCTTAGAGGAGAACATCAAAACCATCGGTACGAGCGCGTGTCCACCGTACCACCTGGCGATCGTCATAGGAGGCCTGAGCGCGGAACAAAACTTGAAGACTGTCAAGATGGCGAGTGCCAGGTATTACGACAACTTGCACACATCCGGAAACGAGCTCGGCCGCGCGTTCAGAGATTTGGAGTGGGAGGAGAAGATTCACAAGTTGACGCAGAAGATGGGCATCGGCGCGCAGTTCGGCGGCAAGTACTTTTGTCACGACGTGCGCGTGATTCGTTTGCCGCGACACGGCGCCTCGTGCCCGATTGGCATGGGAGTCTCGTGTTCGGCCGATCGTCAAGCCCTCGGCAAGATCACGAAAGACGGCGTCTTCATCGAGGCGCTCGAAAAGGATCCGAGCAAGTACTTGCCCGACGTCCAAGAGGGCGATCTCTCGAACGAAGTGGTGCACATCGATTTGAACAAACCGATGTCTGAAATCCTCGCCACGCTGAGCCAGTGCGAGGTGACCACTCGACTCACGCTCACCGGTCCCCTCGTCGTCGCTCGCGACATAGCGCACGCCAAGTTGAAGGAACGTCTCGACCGCGGCGAAGACTTACCGCAATACATGAAGGACCACGCGGTGTACTACGCCGGTCCCGCCAAGACCCCCGAGGGTATGGCGAGCGGTTCCTTCGGCCCCACCACCGCCGGTCGAATGGACTCCTACGTCGATCAATTTCAAGCTGCCGGCGGGTCCATGGTCATGCTCGCTAAGGGTAATCGCTCCAGCGCCGTCACTCGCGCGTGCAAGACCCACGGCGGTTTTTACCTCGGTTCCATCGGCGGTCCCGCCGCCATTCTCGCGCAAAACAACATTAAAAAAGTCGACGTCCTCGAGTTCCCAGAGCTCGGCATGGAGGCCGTCTGGAAGATTCACGTCGAGAATTTTCCCGCATTCGTCGTCGTCGACGACAAGGGTCACAACTTCTTTTTGAAATGGACGGGATGAGCCTCTTCGCGCGCCCACCGAATCCCGGCGCCTGCCTCGCCTCGCTCGCCTCGACGAGATCTCATCCTCATCCGCCCGTCCCCACACGACGACGCGCGCCTCGCCATGACGCACCCCTCGCCGTCGGCGTTACAACACGTCGACGTCAACGTCACCGCACCCGACGTCGACCGCGACGACGCCGAGACGACGACGTCCACGAAGCGCGACCGGATTCAAACCGCGGTCGCGACAGGTGCCGACGACGCGACGGATGCGGACAAACGCGCGCGCGACGACGGCGACGACGAGACCGAGACCGAGACCGCCGACGCCGCCCCCGCGTGCGCCGCCAAGAGACCGAAACCCGCGAGCACCAAGGAACGCGCGCCGAGAGAGATGAATGTCGACGCCCTCCCCGAGGCGCTCAGGGATTGGAAACGAGACGCCGAGCTCGGGTTGTCGAATCTGTGGGGTCGACAGCGCATGCGGTTGTTGGATTGGTTTGAGACCAAGGCGGTGATAAATACGTGCATCGTGTCGTGCCCGGCGGCGGCGTTGCGAGAGAAGATGCGGGCGTTGCGAGATAACGGGGTGTACGGAAGCTCAATGACGCCGTATTTACATCTGTTGCGAGACGTCTTCGACGAGACGGACGCGTACGCGGATGATTTGGATGAAGAGTTGGATTTTAATGACTTTTTTGACGAGGAGAGCGAGAGTGAGGAGGAGAGTGAGAGCGAGGAGGAGAGCGAGAGCGAGGAGGAGAGCGAGGACGAGAGTGAGGACGAGGACGTTCCCGTCGTGGCGCGGTCGAGAGGCGAGGCGACGGAACCGCAGGCGGCGGCGGAACCGCAGCAAAAGGTTGGCGCGTCTCGATCGGCGCCGAGCGTCGAAGAGATGAGCGAGATCAAGGCTAAATTTAGTCGATTCGGTCAGTTCCTCGGACAGTATTTCACCGAGAAGCGTCTCGAGGTTGAAAAGATTGAAGCCATCGTCGACGCCGCCGCCGCGGAGGGCTTCAACGATCCGCAAGAGGTGAACAAATTCTTAGAAATCATGCAGCGACAGAACAAGATCATGTACGACCAAAACGAATGGACGGTCTACATCATTTAGGCGCGTCTCGGGGCTTCGTGCCGTAGCTGTGCCATGTAATACGAGCGATTATACACGACACTTTTATTCTAGTACGTGCCAATTTTCGAGATATGTACCCGTTTTCTCACCGTTCACGACTCGTCCGCGAGTCCCTCCACACGAATACAACCCCTTCTCACGGCACACGCGCGCGTCGGCGAAAACTCGGCACCCTCGACCGTTCGCCACTTCTCGCTCGACGACCGCGACGACCGCGACGTCGCGTCGCGGTCCATCTCCCGTCGACGGGAGACGGAGAATTTTTTCGCGCCGCGTCCTCGCGCGTCTCGCGACCGAGATCGTCGAGCGTCGAGCGTCGAGCGTCGAGCTCTCTCGCGGTCGCGATCGATGCCCGCGGTGGATGACGACACGAGCGACGCCGAGCGCGACGACGTCGACGCGCGCGCGCGCGACGAGGGCGTCGATGATCGTGCGGGCGCCGCGTGTCTGATGACGATGTCTCGGTCGACGCTCACGGAGACGGAGCGCGCGCGATTGGTGATGAGGAGACGGATCGAGGCGGAGACGGCGCGGGCGCGCGAGGCGTGGGACGCGACGACGCGCGCGGCGAGGCGCGCGAGGGAGGCGGTGGAGGCGCGAGCGCGAGCGCGAGAGCGCGCGGAGGAGAAGGCGCGCGTCGTCGAGGCGGAAGAGCGCGCGCGCGAGAGCGCGGCGAGAGAGGCGGAGGAGAGAGCGCGCGAGAGCGCGGCGCGCTCCGAGGAGAAAGAGGTGGAGACGAACGCGGGCTGGATCGCGATGTGGCACCACGCGCTCGGGTGTGAAACGAACGCGTGCGTCGTTTTGCATTGCGCGCGAGCAAAGGCGGACGCGACGCACATCAGGGCGTGCGAGGACGAGCGGTGCGCGAGGTACGGAGCGGCGGGGAAGTGTCAAAAGTTGCGCGACGCGTGGGAGAGCCATCTGACACACAGATTCGACGAGTGTCTGACGTGTGCGAAGGTGTGCAAGCTCGTGCGAGAGAATAGGGCTATGTTCACGATTTCTCCGGAGAGACGTCGCGCGGCGGCGGCGGCGCCGACGACGACGGCGCCGACGGCGCGCGAGGGAGAGCATGAAAACGCCGCGCCGGCGCCGACGACGGCGCCGACGGGGAGCGAGACGACGGCGCCGGTGGACGAGACGGTGGATGTCGACGCGAACAGATCGGTGATTGCGCGTGCGAACGTGGACGACGAGAACGAGAACGACGACGACGAGGAGGCGATGAGCGATATAACGCGAGGACCGACGCACGAATCGTTGGAAGAAGAAGAGGAAGAGATTCAGTGCACGCAGACGCAAGAGCACGACGACGCATATCTTGAGGAGATTCAGTGCACGCAGACGCACACCGAATCGCACGAACTCGTGCAGTCCTCCGCACAGGATTTGATCATCATAGACGGCTCCGACGACGAACGCGACGAAGACGCGGAGAGAGAGAACGCTGGCGACGACGACGACGACGGTTCCGCGAGGAAAAAACCGAAACTCTCGCATTCAAACTACACAATGGCTCAAGTCACGTCAATGGTCTGTTCGTACGCCGCAGATGAAGGCAAAGACCTGGAAGAAATATTTTCTCACATCCGACAGTGCGCCGCGGAACGCGACCGCAATCGAGTTCAACGCGACCGCCGCCGTCTCGAGATGCGCGCGTCTCGCCTTGGATGACACATCTAAATTATCTATATTTGTAATTACTCTTGTGCACGCACACGCGCGACCGTCTCTGTGGACCGCGCGATTCCACGCTCTGCGCGACACCGGTTTTGAGTTTAAAAATTTCCTCGAGCTGTCGCGATCTTCACGCACTTCTCCGCACACGCCGACGCGCCGAGCGACGCGCGCGCCGGAGACAATGTCAGGCGATCAGCGCGCCGAGCTCGCGAGACTCCGCGACGCAGTGGCGCTCAGGATCGGCGATGCGGCAGCCGTGCGTCGCGTCATCGACGACGATTGGCGCGTCGTGCTTCACGCGCGCAAGAGCGGCCCGAAAGCCGGAGAGACGTATCGCGAGTGGTACACGGCGACCGGGGAGAAGATGCGGAGCCTGCGCGAGGTGTGCGAGGTCGTCGAGCGGGCGATGGCGACGCGGAGAGGTGGGAAGACGACGACGAGTAGGAGCGCCAAGACGAAGAGCAAAGGGAAAGCCAAGGGCGCCGCCTCGACGACGGATGGGCGAAAGAGAAAGGCGATCGAGACGACGACCAAAGCGAGCGATGAGGCGCGCGAGTTGGAAAAGTTTTGCGCGGACGTCGCGCGGGCGATCGGGCGGGACATACGAGACGATGGGTGGGAGGTGGAGGTGGTGACGCGAAAGGGCGGCAAGTTGCAAGGACAGACGTATAAGGAGTTCATCGCGCCGTGCGGGAATAAACTGCGATCGATGAAGGAGGTGATGACGTATTTGGCATCCTTTGCGGCGCCGGTGGGGAAAAAGGCGCGCCCGAACGAGCGAGGGGCGCGAGAGACAGAAGCGCCGAGTCAAGATGAACTCGCGGCGTTGGAGAGAAAAAACGCGGCGGCTCATGCAGCGTTGATCACCAGAGCCGTGCCAGCGGTGCCGGAGCGCACGCAGACTGTGAACGTCACGGGATTAGAGTTAGACGACGATATGGACGAAGATCGGTTGGTGGTTGAATTTACAAACGTCACCGGGTTTGAACCGGTGTACGATTCGGTCGAGGAGCTTCGCGGGATGGTGAACAAGGAGCGAGCTCGAGCGGCGGTGAAAACGATCGACACGTCTCCCACGTTCAAGTTCAATCCAACGACGCGTAATACGCCGCGATTTTCGCTCGGTGAGCTCCCGAACGGTGCGGGTCTTACCAGGGAGGAGGAAGAGAGTAAACGCGCCGATCAACAGGCGTTGATTCAAAAAATGAAGGCGGCGGCGAGTGGGTATAACGATGCCCTCGCGCTTGGCGACGTTTCTAACGCGGATTGGCGAGGAGGTGGACGTGTGCCTAAATTTCTAGGCAATACGTCAGTCCCGGACATCGTCCGTGGAGGCACGCGCGCGGGTGCGGCTCCAAAGATTGCCGGCACCGAGGCTGAAATCAAACTATTGCCGAGCGCCGCGACGCAACTAGTTGAATCGGAAGACAAGCCGCCGATCGATCCTTCGGATACCAAAGAGGTCACCACGTTGAAGGCGGCCATGCACACTGGTGCGGTCCCAGAGGAGACGCGTTGCCGGGACGATGAACGCGCCAAGGTGATCGACCTGATTCAAGGCTGTCTGCGGGATCATAAACCGGGGAGCTTGTATCTCGCTGGTTTGCCTGGTACCGGGAAAACCTTGACGTTGAAGGATGTACAACGCACGACTGAGAAGTGGGGAATCGCTGGGAAGACGAGGCCTCGAGTTGTTTTCATAAATTGTATGTCCCTGCGAGATCCCAAGTCGATCTTTGGCGTGATTTTAGAGGAGCTCGGCGAAAAAGTCACCGCTTTCGATCGTAAGCCGACGAATGAAGCAATCGAATTCAGCGATGTACCGGAAGTCATCGCGCTTCGTCGAGCCGTGACGGAGCTCAACGGTGGGATGTGTATCATTTTACTCGATGAGATGGATCAACTCGTGACAAGGGCTCAAGACGTATTGTACGAATTATTCGCGCTTCCTGCGCTCAAGGAATCACGATGCGTTCTCGCGGGTGTATCCAACGCCATCAACCTCACGGATCGAGTGTTGCCCAGACTTCGCGCGCGCGGGTGCGAACCTGCGCTCGTGACGTTTTCAGCGTACGATGGTAAACAACTCAAGGTGCTTCTCAAACAGCGTCTCGCGAAACTGCCGTTTCGGGCGTTTGAGGACAGCGCGCTCGAACTTTGCTCGAGAAAGGTCGGCGCGGCGACGGGTGACATGCGAAAGGCGCTCAACGTGTGCGCGACCGCCATCGACATGTACGTTCGAGAAGCGACGCAACCGCCAGAAGATGGCAGCGAGCTGGGACCGGTGGAGAAGGGCGTCGTCAAAATCTCTCACATGGCGCGCGCGCTATCGAAAACATACACATCGCCGATGGTTGATTCCATCCGCGCGCTCCCACAGATGCAACAGATGGTTTTGTGCTCTGCCGTAAAACTTTTGAGCAACTCACCGACGATGGAGACAACCATCGGTGCGCTGCACGATCGATACGCCCTCGTGTGCAAATCGGCGGGCGTGAAGGAACTACCAGCTGGTGAATTTTACAACATGTGCTCGGCGCTCGCCGATCACTGTTTACTCAAGGTGGCGAACGCAAACAACGACCGTCTGCGCAAAGTACGGTTATTAGCGACGAAAGATGACGTCGTCTTCTCCCTGCAGGGCGTCAATTTCTTCAGAAATTTACTACAGTAGGCGTGTGATGTACATCGAGACGAGACTTCAATGCAGACCCCTCACTTTTCGACGCACGACGTCCAAAGTTTCTGACTCGAAAATAAGGATTCAATGTCTCACGTTCGATCAATCCTGCGACCCGTGGCGCGACTCGGCGCGGTGAAACGCGCGCGATTCGGCGTGAAAACCAGTCGTTCCATCATTCGCGCCGAGAGCACCAGCGAGCAGCCTCCCTCGGGAGCCTTTGTTCGCGGTCAAGCGCAGTTTTCAAAGTTTTACCCGCAAGAGGCGCGTGATTTCACGTATTCTCGTCACATCATGCTCGCCATCGACGGCACGCACGCTTCGGAGGACGCAGCGCGCTGGTGCATGCAGAACATTACGCGGTCCGGAGACTTGCTTCATTTGATCCACGTGGCGACGCCCGAGACGCTCAATCTGTTTAGCATCTCCGGTCCTCCCGGCACGGAGCTCGCGATGGACGTTGATTGGGAACGACGCGATCAATTTTGGGGGAGCGTCGTGCGCAGAACGGAAAGGTTGCTCGACTGCACGATGACAAATATCGTTGCAGAAGACGCGAGCGGATTGGATGAGAAATTCGTCCGACCTCCCATCGAGCTCGACGCCATTCTCGATCAAACGTGGGCGCCCGTGGGAGAATTGTTACTCGAAAAAGCGAACGAGTGCGGGGCTGAGATGATCGTCGTCATCAAGCACCACAAAAATTGGATCGAGCGAACGCTCACGGGATCGGTGAGCGATTTCGTCATCGATCAAGCAAAACAAGCTGTGGTGGTCTACCACGCCGAGATGCCGACGTCCGAAGACGTGATTTCTGATGAAGAGAGTAAACAAATGGACGTAGAATCGCGTGAACAACCTCGATGACCGCGTGACGAGGGAAAATCAACAAGATTGAAGACGACGATACGATGAGAGAGACGACGAAGATGCGTTCTTTACTCGGTTTACACTCCGTTTACATGGCGATCGTGCTCAGTGCGCGAGAATTTCGCGAACGTACTTGTAAGAATTACTCCAAACCGCTTTACAGAGATCGATCGGAAGGCTTTCTTCTTTATTTTTGATATTCTTATCGGCGCCGCTCTGAAGGAGAAGATTGACGATTTCCACGTGACCGCGCATCGCCGCCCAGTGTAACGCCGTGTTATCGCCACCATCGAGCGCGTTCACGTCCGCGCCCTGTTCGATGAGAAATTTAACCGTGTGATAATGTCCATTGTGCGCGGCTCGATTCAACGCCGTGTCCTTCATCAACCCGCTCTGTTGAATATCCGCGCCCTCGCTCAGCAACAGCTCCGCCACCTTGGTGTGCCCGTTACCGGCCGCGAGAACCAACGGCGGATCACCGCAGTGATCGCACTCGTTGATCGGCGCGCCCTCGTGAATGTGTTCCTTCACCCAATCGTAGTATCCATCGACGCAATCGCGCCAAATGTTTGATTTCTCAGGAATGAATCGTCCCGTCTGCGGTTCGAGCGATCGCGCATTCGTCAGTCGAGGCGTCGTCGAAGCGTCGCGCGTCGCGTCGCGCGCACCACGAGATCGAAGGGCATTTTCGCCGTCTATTATATCGTCGCGCCGCGTTCGAGCGGAACCACCCGGCGTCGTCGAGTGTCGCGCGCGTCTCGAACATGGCGAGCGAGCGTTTTTCATTTGTAAAACGCTCCTCGGCGTCTCGAAACGATGTAAATGAATGTTTGCAATGTCAGTGTGTTTGGTTGAATATTGGTTGAATATGGCAATGTGAGTGCATGCGCTGGGCGCGACTATCGATGAGACGAGAGAGGATCGATGCGCGAGCGCTCTATTTCGTCGGATCGATGAGTTTCTTGGGCGGACGCGACGCCTTTTCCACCACGCCGCTCGTGCCGAAGCGTTTGCGCAAGACGGCGAGGACGTCCTTCATCTCGACGCCCTGTTTATTGAGCATCACCATGGAGTGGTAGAGCACGTCCGCCATCTCGTTCGTCGCCGCTTCTTTGCCCTCGTTCTCTTCCCACGTTTGACAGAGCTCGCCAGCCTCCTCGCGAATTTTCTTACACAAGAGTTCCGGATTGTCCAACAACCGACGCGTCCACGAGGGCTTGGCGTCGTCGTCCACCTTCTCCACGCGTCTCGCCTCGATCGTCGCCTCCAACTCGTACAACGTCGTCAACGCTTCCTCGGCCGCGTGTCTTCCACCGCCCTCGCACGCCGCCGCGCCCTCCGGACCGTCCACGCGTTTATAATAACACGTGTGCGCCCCCGTGTGACACGTCGGCCCCGTCGGGACGCCCAAATAAATCAAACTATCCCTATCGCAGTCCACGTGCACGCTCTCCACGCCGATGAAATTCCCACTCGTCTCTCCCTTGCACCACAATTGCGATCGACTCCTGCTCCAAAACGTCGCCTTGTGGTTCCGAAGCGTGTACTCCACCGCCTCTCGGTTCGCGAACCCCTGCATGAGAATGGCCCCCGTGTCCACGTCCTGCGCGATCGCCGCCACCAATCCCTTATCGTCGTACTTTAATCCATCGAGGAAACTCTCCATGGCGTCGTCGCTCGCGTCCGCGGCGAGCGTGAACGCGCGCGCGCTCGCCTCGACGCGCGCGCGACGGAAGCCTCCCGATCGCATCTTCGTCGCGCCTCTCGCGCCGTGAAACGCGGGCGCGACGCGCGCGGGCGACGCGCGGGCGCGCAACATAATGGACACGTCTGCACGTCTGCACGCGGAGACGGAAGACTCGCGCGAGACGCCGTGACGCGTCGCGGTGTCCCGCCGCCGCTATCTAAAAGCGTCCCCACATCGGTCGTCGTCACACGCGGGCGCGCGGCGTCCGCACCACCGCTCGCGCGCGTTTCATGGCGCTCCGACGCGCGGTGACGGCGTTCGCGTCGCCTCGCGCGCGCGCGGCGTCGCTCGCGTCGACGAGAGGACGAGACGCGAGGCGCGGGGGGCGCGTCGACCGACGATGGGCCGCCTCTGGGACGACGACGACGACGACGGACGACGACGACGACGCGAGACGGATGCGTCGCGCGATCGAGCTCGCGCGCGTCGCGGGGGACGCGGGTGAGGTGCCCATCGGCGCCGTGCTCGTGGACGAGGAGACGGGAGAGGTGGTGGCGGAGGCGGCGAACGCGTGCGAGGGCGACGGCGACCCGACGGCGCACGCCGAGATGCGCGTGATACGACTCGGGGCGGAGAAGTTGGGTGGGTGGAGACATTTGAAGCGAACGCGAATGTACGTGACGCTGGAGCCGTGCGCGATGTGCGCGGGAGCGATATTACAGAGTCGAGTGGGCGGGGTGACGTACGGGGCGAAGAATACGCTCTTGGGCGCCGACGGGAGTTGGGTGTCGATGATGCGACGAGAGTTCGTGGGTGAAGATGGAGGACCGGTGCGTCCGCACGCGTTCACGCCCGAGTTGGACGTGCGAGGAGGGGTGCTGGCGGAGGAGACGGGGACGCTCATGAAGGAATTTTTCAAGAGACGAAGGACGCTTGGTTCATGGTCGCCGAAGAGTGAGGACGAGAACGGCGACGTGGAGAGCGCGTAGCGTGACGGCGCGTTGAGTGTTGTTGTATTTTTAGAGTTGCTTTCATTATCCAATAAATGTCTATCTGTACTAAGTTTCAAAAGGGTGCTCATCTCGCGCCGGGATAGTCGTCGTCGTCGTCGTCGTCGTACGTTTCGTCGTCGTCGTCGTCGTCGTCAAACTTATCGCGAATCTTCATCGAGCCTCCCCTCATGTCCGAAGAGACTTCATCGAACGGGGCGCCGGAATCGTCGTCGTCGTCGTCATCGTTTTCGTCCAGATCTTCGTTTTCCAAACTATCGACGTCATCGTCGTAAAGTTCGCTGTCGGCGTCATCCTCTTCGTCTTCAAACTCGTCGTCGCCGGACATTCGCGCCTCCAGCGCCTTGGTGTAGCTCAAATTGGTCCCGTTGTCGTCCACGCCTGCGGCGAGCATCTCCTTTTCGTACTCGGACAATTGACCGACAAACTGGGACAGCGTCGGGTCTTTCTTGATATCTTCGATGTACCGTTCGCGATCGGCATTGGCGGCGTCCGCAGTTTTCGGCTCTTCCGTCAGTTCGCGCCCAGCGTCGCGGC
>Ga0181589_10003466_pt1 | contig 12570 bp, 9 predicted proteins | sample 071ome_25_FD_132444 | JGI IMG/M metagenome (GOLD analysis project Ga0181589, IMG submission 132444) | Coastal salt marsh microbial communities from the Groves Creek Marsh, Skidaway Island, Georgia - 071410BT metaG (megahit assembly) | ecosystem: Environmental > Aquatic > Marine > Intertidal zone...
CGTCGCAGCACATCGTGGAGCTCATCGGCGTCGCGCGCCCGGCGACCATCGACCAGCAACTGGAGTTCGAGCTCCAAGTCAGCGAGCACCTCGGAATCGAGCAACTCACGAAGCTCCTCCGCGCCGAGCACGTCGCGCAGCAACTCCCGATCCAGAGCCAACGCGGCTGCTCGACGCTCAGCGATCGGGGCGTCGCCTTCATACATGTAGACGGCGATCCACGAGAACAACAGCGACTGGGCAAACGGCGACGCCTGATCGGAGTCGACCGCAACCATGCGCACCTTGCGGCTCCGGAGATCCGACATCACCGAACGCAGGGCTGGGAGGTCAAACACATCGTTGACGCACTCACGGGTGGCTTCCAGCAACATCGGGAACGTCGGGTATTTGGCCGCGACCGAAAGAAGATCGGCTGCCCGTTGGCGCTGCTGCCACAGCGGCGTGCGCTGATAGGGCCGACGACGTGGCAGCAACAACGCCCGGGCTGAACATTCGCGAAAGCGAGCGGCGAACATGGCGGAGTCGGGCAGGCGAGAGATGACGATGTCGTCGATCTCATCGGGGTCGAACAGCAGCTCGTCGAGCGGCAACCGGTCGAGCGCCTCCGGGAGCCGCATGACGATGCCATCGTCGCTCCACATGAGATCGATCTCGCTCCCCCACTCCTCACCGAGCCGGGCCTGCAACGCCATACCCCACGGGGCATGCACCTGCGCGCCGAACGGGGTGAGGACACACACCCGCCAGTCACCGATTTCGTCGCGGAAACGTTCGACGACGATCGTGCGATCGTCGGGTACGACCCCGGTGGCCTCCGCCTGGTCCTTGAGGTAGGTGAGCAGATTTTCGGCGGCAAGATCGTCAAGGCCGTGACGCCCCTGCAAACGCTCACGTGCTGCTTCGTCGTCGAGTTGACGGACCTCACGCACAAAGGCACCGATCGCTCGACCGAGCTCCAGCGGCCGGCCGGGCCCGTCGCCGTGCCAGAACGGCATCTTGCCGGGAACGCCTGGCGCAGGAGTGACGACCACCCGTTCGAAGGTGATGTCTTCGATCCGCCAGGTCGACGCGCCGAGCAGGAAGGTCTCGCCCACCCGGCTCTCATAGACCATCTCCTCATCGAGTTCGCCCACGCGGGTGCCGTCGGGCAAGAACACGCCGAACAGGCCACGGTCAGGGATCGTGCCGGCGTTGGTCACCGCCAGCCGCTGCGACCCAGCTCGCCCTCGAAGCTGACCGGTGATGCGATCCCACACGACTCGTGGCCGCAGCTCAGAAAACTCCTCGCTCGGGTAGGTGCCCGACAACAGGTCGAGGACATTCGTGAGTACCTCGTCAGAAAGATCGGAGAAGTTGGCGCAGCGGCGGATGAGCGCCGTCAGCTCCACAAGCTCCCAGTCGTCCATCGCGCACATGGCGACAATGTGCTGAGCAAGCACGTCGAGCGGGTTTCGGGGGTAATACGTCTCCTCGATCAGGCCCTGATGCATGCGGTCGACGACAACGGCCGCTTCGAGCAGATCGGCTCGGTGTTTCGGGAAAATCTTGCCGACACTTGGCTCCCCGACCCGGTGCCCCGCCCGCCCGATGCGCTGCATCCCCGACGCAACCGAACCCGGCGATGCGACCTGGACGACGAGGTCGACCGCACCCATGTCGATGCCGAGTTCGAGCGACGACGTGGCGACCAGCCCCTTCAGATCGCCCCGCTTGAGCTCATCCTCGACGAGGAGGCGCCGCTCCCGGCTGAGCGAGCCGTGATGGGCCTTGACCAGCTCCTCCCCCTCAGCCGCCCCCCGGCCGATCTGCTCGTCACCGGCGCCGAGCGCAGGCGGCGGCGCAACACCGCCGTCGTACTCCCCCGATGCTTTCTCGAGCGCGAGTTCGTTGAGCCGGGTCGCAAGCCGCTCCGACAACCGGCGGGCGTTGGAGAACACGAGCGTCGACCGGTGCTCCTCGATCAACTCGAGCAGCCGGGGATGCATCGACGGCCAGATCGATCGCCGGGTGTTAGGCGACATTGCCGCCGGCGCGTCGGGGCCCGGTTCGATCCGCTCACCGAGGTTGGCCATGTCCTCGATCGGGACGATGACCTCGATCTGCAGTTCCTTCCGGGCGCCTGCGTCGACGACCGTGACGGGCCGAGGCGTGACGGCCCCGTCAAGCCCGACGTCGTTGCCGCCGAGGAACCGGGCGATCTCGTCGAGCGGTCGCTGGGTCGCCGATAGGGCGATCCGCTGCGGGGGGCGTTCGGTGAGTTCCTCAAGTCGCTCCAGCGACAGCATCAGATGGGCACCGCGTTTGGTGCCAGCCATGGCATGGATCTCATCGATGATCACGGCGTCGACGTTGGCCAGCGTCTCGCGGGCCTTCGACGTGAGCATCAAGAACAACGACTCGGGGGTCGTGATCAAAATGTCGGGTGGGGTACGCACCAGCTGACGCCGATCCGATGACGACGTGTCACCGGTGCGGATACCCACCGTCGGGGTGTGGACCGACGTGCCCAGCCGTTCGGCTGCGAACCCGATCCCCTGCAAGGGGGCACGAAGGTTCTTTTCGACATCGACGGCCAGCGCCCGCAGCGGCGACAGGTAGAGCACCCGAGTGCGGGCCTGCGGATCCTCGGGGACATCGTCGACGGCCAAGCGGTTCAGGGCCCAAAGAAACGCCGACAGGGTCTTGCCGGTGCCGGTCGGCGCAAGGATCAGGGTGTGATCGCCGTTGGCAATGGCCGGCCAGCCCTTGCGCTGGGGTGGTGTCGCTTCCCGGAAGGTCGACGTGAACCACTCCCGCACCGGATCGGCAAACGCCGCCAACGGGTCACTCATGCCCGCAACCTACCGACCGCTGACGACACCGTCCCATTGGGGCTGCGCGTGTCACCATGCAGGCATGAACTCGACCACCGTCTACCCGGCCCGCCGCGTCATCACGATGAACCCGGCCCTTCCGTCCGCCGAGGCGGTCGCCGTGCGTGACGGGCGCATCCTCGGTGTCGGGTCGCTCGACGAACTGGCCAAATGGGGCGACCACCGGATCGATGACACCTTTCGCAGCCATGTGCTCACCCCAGGGTTCGTGGAGGCCCATAGCCACGTGATGGCCGGCGGCATGTGGCAGCACGTCTACATCGGCTATTTCGACCGCCGCGATCCTGCCGGGCGAGTGTGGCCCGGTTGTCGAAACATCGACGAGGTCGTCAACCGCCTTCGCGAGGCCGAGGCGGCGATGCCCGACCCCGATCAGCCGCTGACCTGCTGGGGGCTCGACCCGATCTATCTCACCGGCGAACGCCTCGTGGCCCGCCACCTCGACGCCGTCTCGGAACAGCGACAGATCTTCGTGCTTCATGCGTCGGCTCACTTGGCCACCGTGAACTCCGCTGTCCTTCGCCACGATGGCATCACCGCCGACACCCCCACCCCGGGCGTGCAGTTGGATGAATACGGCGAACCGAACGGCGAACTCCAGGAGCCAGCGGCGATGGCGCTCGCCAGCGCCTACCGCGTCGTTGGTCGCAGCTTCATCAGCGAGACCGCCAAGTGGAACTACGCCTACGAGGCTCGCAACACCGGCCACACGCTGCTCGCTGATCTTGGGATGAGCCGGGTCGACGACGATGGTGTCGCCGCATGGGAGGCGGTGACGAGCGACCCTACCTACCCCGCGCGCGTGATGGTCGCCGGTTCGACCTTCGGAACCCGACTCCCCCCTGCGGAGATCGCTGCACAGATCGCTGCGCTTCGAGACAATCCCCGCAACGACAAGCTGCGTTTCGGCATCATCAAGCTGCTCATCGACGGCTCGATCCAAGGGTTCACCGCCCGCCTCAACTGGCCCTACTACCTCAACCCCCCGGAGGGGCACGCCGAGAACGGACTCTGGCTGGTCCCTCCCGAGCAGGTCGTCGACCTGGTCGAAACGTTTCATCGCGCCGGGCTGACTGTCCACTGCCACTGCAACGGCGATCAGGCGGCCGAGGTGTTCATCGCCGCCGTCGAGGAGGCGCTCGAACGCCACCCACGCTGGGATCATCGCCACACGGTCCAGCACTGCCAGCTCACGACCCCCGCCCAGTACGCCCGGATGGCTGCGCTCGGCATGCACGCCAACATCTTCAGCAACCACGTCTTCTACTGGGGTGATCAGCACGTGGAGTTCACGGTTGGGCCCGAGCGAGCAGCTCGAATGGATGCGTGTGCGACCGCCGAGCGGCTCGGCGTCGAGTTCTCGTTCCATTCCGACGCTCCGGTCACCCCGCTCGGCCATCTGCACGTGGCGTGGAGTGCCGTGAATCGGCTCACCGCTAGCGGTCACGTCCTCGGTGCCGACGAACGCATCTCGGTGGACCGGGCACTGCACGCAGCGACCGTTGGCGCTGCCCGTCAGCTCAAACTCGATCACGAAGTTGGGTCGATCGAAGCTGGCAAATTCGCTGACTTCGCCGTGCTCGAAGACGATCCCTTCGAGGTCGACCCCACGACCCTCAAAGACATCGGCGTCTGGGGCACGGTCCTCGGCGGTGATCATTTCCCTGCCGGTTCCGGCTGACGTGTCGATCACCAACGGGCGTGATGCCAGAGTCGCCGTCACCGTGGTCGGCGGCTACCTCGGCGCTGGGAAGACGACGCTGCTCAACCACCTGCTCTCGGTCGCCGACGAGCGAGTGGCGGTGTTGGTGAACGATTTCGGGGCGCTCGACATTGATGCCCAGTTGCTCGACCGCAGCGACGGATCCACCGTCACCCTTCCGAACGGCTGCATCTGCTGTTCGTTGGCCGACGGTCTCGCTGCTGCGCTCGATGATCTCGCCGAGCTCGAGCCTCGCCCGGAGCGGGTCGTCATCGAAGCGAGCGGTGTCGCTGACCCGGCCGGGATTGCGGCCTACTGCCACCGGCGGCCCTACCGACTCGATCTCGTTGTCGTCCTCGTCGATGCGGCACACCTCGCGGCGCACCTCGTCGACGAGTACGTGGGGGAAACGGTGCGGTCACAGCTCGTCAGCGCCGACCTGGTCGTGGTGAACAAAGCGGATCTGGCCGACCCCGATGAAGCCGCCCAGATCGTGGAGATCCACACACCGGGCACACCGGTCGTGGCCGCGGTCGAGGCGGTCATCGACCCAGCTGCGTTGATCGGCCTCGAACCCCGGGGCAAACCAACAGCACACCTCCATGACCACGGCGTGCCCTTCGAAACCTGGAGTTGGTCGGGCGGCGCCATCAGCACGAAGACACTGCACGCACTGGCCGATGATCTGCCCCCCGGTGCGGTCCGGGCCAAGGGCATCGTGGCCACCGACAGCGGAACGATCGAGTTTCAACGGGTCGGAGCCCGATCCACCTTCACCGCTCTCGATCGGCGCACCAACGAAACCCAGATCGTCGTGATCGGTGTGCCCGGTTCGCTCAGCGACGACTGGTTACGCGCTCGACTCGGCGGGTGAAACCCCATCAGTCGTTGACGGTCCCCTCGCGCACATTGTCCTGGTTGCGGATGCGTGCACCGTCGTCGAGCCCACAGGCCGAGACCACCACCATCGCAGCGACGACCACGGCGGCGACCCGGTGAGAGCGGGACCTCATGCGGCGTTGAGCTCTCGATAGACCGCCGGCACGACCTTGCGCAGGTAGGGCCCGAGCTTGATGAAGCTCTCGCCGGTCGTGCGGAAGTGGTAGCTGATCGGCACCTCGAGGTAGCGGTAACCCTTCGCCAACAGATCGAGGGTGATGACCTGGGCGTAGTTGAAATCGTGGATTACCTCGGCGCGCGCCGCAGCGGCGGGAGAAAATGCCCGGTACCCGGTCTGGCCATCCGTGATGCGCCGGCGAGCGATCACCGACAACGTCTTGGTAAGCACCTGGTTTCCGAACCGGCGGTGCGGACGCATGTGCTGGATATCGCCGAGGAACCGGCTCCCGCAGACATAGTCGGCGTCGTCAGCCAGGATCGGGCGCACCAGGTTGGCCAACTCTTCGGGCGGATACTCGCCATCCGCATCACAGAACACCACTGCCGCAGCGCCCCGCTCGACACCGGCAGCCAACCCGATCCTGACGGCCGCTCCCAGACCTCGATTCTGCGGTAGGGCAATCACCGTGGCACCGGCTCGTTCGGCCTCACCAATGGTGTTGTCGGCCGAGCCGTCGTCGATCACGAGCACCTCGACCGGGTGCCCGTCGATCTCGGCCGGTGCCCGACTCACACAGTCCGCAACCGCTTCTTCCTCATTGAACGCCGGCATGAAGAGCACGATCGGGGCCGGGGGTACGCGAACCGGCTGGGGGTCCCGAGCGCCCGCTTCGGGCCGTAACCGAAGCCGCCCAAGGAGCGACGGTTCGGGTATGACCATGGCGGCGATCCCGACAACGATCGAGTACGCCGTCTTCAAGCCGTGAGCACTGAGAGCAGCGACCAACGCAGGCTCAGGGTCATAACCGAGGCTCACATAGGCAGCCACCGCGGCAGCCTCGTAGGTTCCGAAGCCACCTGGCGCGATCGCCGCGATCTGGGCGGCGACGGCGACGGTCGTGACGAGGACCGCATCAGTCGCGCTGATTTCGAGCCCAGCCCACCGAGCGGTCTGCCAGACGAGCACCGCTTCGAGAAGCCAGGCACCACCGGTGAGGCCGAACGCCACCGGCCCAGGCAGAACGATGTCGTCACGGGCGACCAAGCGAAGGAGCCAACGCCAGGAGGCGACGGCTGCGGCAACAACGGCGGCCACAACGACCCAACCGAACCAACCCACCAGATCCAGGTAGGCCCCGGGAGCCACGGCGAGACCGAGCAGGAAGATTGCGATGATGTCGGCCGAGCGCAACATGACCGTCGACGCCGTCGCCGCATCGGCCGAAACCTCGGCCCGGCGAACGACGCTCAGGACCCGAACCGGTTCACCGAGGCGGAACGGCAGGACGTGGTTGGCCCCAAGGGTGAGGTGGATCCCGGCGAGCGACTGCCCAAGCGACAACCCAGGAAGCACGCGTCGCCAGGCAACAGAGCGGAGGAGAAACGCGACCCCGAACGCCGCGGTCGCCAGCACGACCTCGACCGGATGAGCGACTGCCTCATCCCAGGCTCCCCGTAGGAGCGCACCGTCGACCGTCCGGGCCACAACAACGGCAGCGACAACCCCGACCATCACACCGATCCCGACGACGGCAGGCAGGGGCAGGTGCCGACGGATGAGGCGGAGCGGGTTCACGAAGACCGACTCTACGGTGTTAGGCATGCCTTACGACTTTTCGGAAGCGGTCCGGTAGTCTCCGCCCGACCATGCGGACACGCCTTCTGCTCGTCGGGCTGATTGCCGTTGGTGTCTCGCTCCTCGCGATCGACGCCCGCTCGACCTATGGCGCCCGAGTAAGCAGCGACGAGCCCCAGTATCTCCTCACCGCCATGAGTCTCTGGGAGGACCTCGACCTCGACATCAGCGATGAACTCGCCGACGAGCGCTACCGCCCGTTCCACGAAAACCGGATCAACCAGCAGACCTACGCGCTCAACGATTCGGGGCAGGAGCTCAGCCCTCACGACCCACTCCTGCCGATCCTCCTCTCCGTGCCCTACGGGCTCGGCGGATGGGCAGGAGCCAAGGTGATGCTGTCGGTGATCATCGGCCTCACTGCAGCCTTGACCCTGCACATCGCCGTGAGCCGGTTCGGCGCGGCACCGGGACCCGCGACCTGGATCATCGGCGCCTTCTTCACCGCCCCGCCACTCACGTCGTACGGCACCCAGGTCTTCCCCGCCGGAAGCGCTGCGCTGGCGCTGATGCTCGGGTTCTGGGCGGTGACCCACCCGAGCCAGCGACGACGGTGGGACGTACTCGCCGTGGTCGCCATCGTTGCCTTGCCCTGGCTGTCGGTGAAGTACGTCCCCCACGCCACCGTCGTAGCGATCGGGCTGGCCTGGAAGCACCGCAGCGCCCGGGAACGACTCCTCTCACTCGGGGCCGCGCTCGGTGTCGCAGGCGCCAGCTACCTCCTGCTCCACCAGGGGGTCTACGGCGGGTGGACCGTGTACGCCGCCGCCGACCACTTCCTCGAGGGCAGCGAGTTCGATGTCGTCGGGCAACGCCCCCGCCTCCTCCCCCGTTCGCGACGCCTCATCGGGTTACTCATCGACACCCAGTTCGGCATTGGCGTCTGGACCCCCTCCTTCCTCGCCATGCCCGCCATGCTCGCTGCTGTCGGGCGCCATCGGCGCAACCTGCCGACCGTCCTCGCCGGCACGCTCGTGCTCGTCGGGTGGATCGTGGCCACCTGGGTCGCGTTGACGATGCACGGCTGGTGGTGGCCTGGCCGCCAGATCCTGCCGGTACTTCCGTTCGTCGTGATCGGATTCGCCGTGTGGGTTGGCGATCGGCCGCGAGCGACGGTGGGCGTGGTGTGCGCCACCGTGGCGGGCACGGCGACCTGGCTGATCCTCGCCTGGGAAGCCTCGACCGATCGGCGAGCGCTGATCGTCGACTTCTATGACGTCGCGAGCCCGTGGTACCGGACGCTCGCGACGGCGCTCCCTGACCACCAGCGCCTGAACGTGACCGACTCGATACTGACCTTCGTGTGGATCGCCATCCTCGCTGGGACGGCGGTGTGGGCCTGGCGATCAGCACAACCGAACGGACCGCGTCGACCGCCAGCGCCGACCGGTCAGACGGCGTCGGCGACCGAACGGTAGACCCGTCGGGCGCGATGCCAGGCGGCCTGCGACCGCAACCCATCGAGCAGCGGGGTGGTCGGCATCCAACCCAGCGACGCAACCGTCGGCGCAAGGTCAGCGCTCGTGATCAGTGGATCGCCAGCCGGTAAGGGAACCGTCTCGGTCCGCATCGGGCCCGCAAGGTGCTCGATTGCTGCCATCACCTCGAGCAACGACGCCGACTCACCGCCACCGATGTCGAGGACTCGACCGCCGGCACCGTGAGCGACAGCGGCGAGGATCGTCGCCTCGGCAACATCGCCGACATAGGTGAACTCGCGCCGCTGCAAGCCGTCACCTCGCCGAACGAACACGGTGTCGTTCGGCGTCGTCGCCTCGAACATGCGATGCATCGCCATGTCAGGGCGCTGCCGCGGGCCATAGACGGTGAAGTACCGAAGGCTGACGATGTCGAGGCCGCGTTCGGCGTAGACACCGGCCAGTTGCTCCCCGGCGAGCTTGGAGACGCCATAGGGGCTGATCGGAGCTGGCGCCCGGAGCTCCCCATCCGATGATGCGCCATAGATCGACGAGCTTGACGCGTAGACGACTCGACTGGCTCCCACCCCGAGCGCCTCCTCGAAGACGCGCTGCGTCAGTTCGATATTGCGACGGGCGTAGCCGGCGAAACCGAGACCCCACGAGTCCTGCACGCCTGGACGCCCGGCCAGGTGGATGACGACATCGCCAGCCTCCAGCACGTCGCCGATGACGTCGGCCGCATCAGCCTCAACCAGCGCGAAGCGAGAGTTCTGCGTAGCAGCGGCCAGGTTGGCGCGTTTGCGGGCCGGGTCGTACCAGGGATCGAAGTCGTCAACGCCGATGACTTCAGCACCGAGCGCAACCAGGTGATCGACAACGGTCGAGCCAATGAAGCCGGCTGCGCCGGTCACCACGAACCGTGATTTCGCCACTCGTCGGGCCGGCACGTTCTCTGCAGCGAAGGCCATACTTAGGTGTACCTTACACAGAGTGCTAACCACTCTCACACGGCGGTTCCCATGAGCCGGATCGCCGTCATCGGCGCAGGGCCAGCCGGCCTGATCGCCGCCCTCGAACTCGCTGAACGACACCACGACGTGGTGCTCCTCGAAGCTGATGAACGAGTCGGCGGCATGTCAGGAAGCTTCGAGATCGCCGATCAGCGAGTCGATTACGGCTCGCACCGCCTCCACCCGGCGACCGATGCCGCACTGATGGCGAGAATCCGCTGTCTGCTGGGAGACGATCTGCAGACACGAGTGCGCAACGGACGTATACGCCTCGAGGATCGATGGGTCGGCTTCCCGCTTCGGCCCGGACCGATGCTTCGCGAACTCCCGGTCGGCTTCAGTGCCAAGGTCGGATTCGACGCTCTGACGAAACCTCTGCGGCGCCGCCCGCCCGACAGCTTCGCGACGGCGATCGAACAGCGACTCGGTCCGACAGTCGCAGATCGCTTCTATCGGCCCTACGCGCACAAACTCTATGGCGAACCGACCGAGCAACTCGCCGTCGAACTTGCCGACAAGCGGGTTTCGGCCACCTCGCCGCTGCACATCATCCGCAAGGCACTTCGAGCGTCCCGCACCGATGGCCGCACGTTCTTCTACCCGAGGCGCGGCTATGGGCAGATCAGCGAGGCCCTGGCCGAGGCTGCGATCGGAGCCGGGGTTGATCTCCAGCTCGAGCGACCCGTTTCACGAATCACCACCGACGGACCCATCACGATCCAGGCCGGTGACCACCAGGAGACCGCTGATCTCGTGCTGTCCTCCATGCCGATTGAGCGGTTCATCAACGCCTTGGAGCCGACCCCAGACGAGCAGCTTGTCTCCGCCGCTGCGAACCTCCGAACCCGCGCGATGGTGCTCGTCTACCTGGCGCTGGATCGACCCCGGTTCACCGAGTTCGACGCCCACTACTTTCCCGACGCCGCCCTCTCCACGAGCCGACTGTCGGAACCGAAGAACTATCGCGATGGCGATGACCCGCCCGGCACGACCGTGCTGTGTGCCGAGGTGCCGTGCTGGGTCGGCGACGAACGCTGGACGATGACTGACGACGACCTCGGCGGGCTCGTTGCCGAGGAACTCGAACGGGCCGGGCTGCCGCGCCCGGACCCCGTCGCGGTCGAGACGCGACGGCAGGCTCGGGTCTACCCGACCTATGAGCGGCGCCACGCCGAAGACCGAACGACCGTCGACGGGTGGCGGCCCGACGATGATCGACTCCTCGTCTTCGGCCGTCAGGGCCTCTCGGTCCCGGACAACCTTCACCATGTCCTTGCGATGGGACGAGCGGCTGCCGCCGTTGTGGGAGCCGGGATGCTTGATCACACAGCCTGGGCCATGGCACTCGAACGGTTCCGTGATCACGTCGTCGAGGATTGATGCTGTTAGGCCGTCTTAATCAACCTCGTATCAAGACAGAACAACTCCTGTCGTGCTGCCCATCACAGCCCACTAGAGTGCGCACATGAGCGAGTACGAATCCCCCGAATGGCACCCGGCGTTCGAGGAGTACTGCGAGACGATCTACGAACTCGGCGAAGACGACCTCGATGTCATCCAGGCCCGCATCGCTGAACGCATGGACGTCAGCCGCCCCGCCGTCAGCGAGATGGTCAAGCGACTCGAGAGCGAAGGCCTGATCGAAGCCGGACGGCAGATCACGCTCACCACCAAAGGCATGCACCTCGCCGAAACAGTCGTGCGTCGCCACCGCCTCGCCGAGTGCTTCCTCACCGACATTCTCGGGCTCTCCTGGGCCGATGCCCATCAGGAAGCCGGGAAATGGGAGCATGTCATCTCTCCCACGGTCGAGAAAGCAATGATGGCCCGCCTCGACGACCCCACGACCTGCCCCCACGGCAACCCGATTCCGGGCAGCGCCTATGAGGCGCCGGACCTGGTGGCCCTCGACACCGTGGGGGTTGGCAACGAGTTCGTCGTCCATCGCATCCCCGAAGAACTCGAATTCACCGACGGCATGCTCGACTTCCTCGAACAGTCCTCGATCACACCTGGTTCCAAAGGCACCGTCACTGCGATGTCGCCCGACGGAACCGCCACCGTGATGATGGGTGAAACCGCGGTCGGCGTCGGTGGGTTCGCGAGCGCGCGCATCCTGGTCGCGGCCGGGTGAGCGACCACCCACCGTTCACCCACACCCTCGACGACGTCGCCCAACTCACCGACCTCTATCGGGCGCCAGGAGGAGCTGCGGTCGCCAAGGAGGCTGACCGGCTTGACGACGCGTGCCGAGGGTTCATTGCCCGCTCGCCATTCGTCGTCATCGGGACCTCCAACGCCGACGGCCGACTCGATGTCTCGCCCCGAGGCGGCCCGCCCGGCTTCGTCAAGGTGCTCGACGACCATCGACTCGCCATCCCTGACCTCAACGGGAACAACCGCCTCGACTCGATCCGCAACATCATCGAGCAAGGGCAGGTCGGGTTGCAGTTCGTGGTCCCCGGACTCGGCGAGACCCTCCGCATCAACGGCGCCGCCTGCATCACGACCGATCCGGCGATCCTCGATCTTTTCGCCGACGAGGTTCGGCGCCCGGCAACCGCAATCGGGGTCACCTTCGAGCAGGGGTTCCTCCACTGCGCTAAAGCGTTTCGCCGCGGCGGGCTGTGGCAGCCCGAGACCTGGCCCGGCCTCGACGATCAGCCATCCGCCGGTCAGATGCTCCTCGACCACGCCGGCCTCGACGGCCAGATGACGGCCGAACAGGTCACCGAGATGCTCGAGGAGTCCTACCGCTCCGGCCTGGCCGCCGACTCGCCGGAAGGCTGACCCAGCCCGATCAGTCCGGGTTACGCAAGACGCGCAACGGCCCGCCACCGAAGCAGCGGGCCGTGCTGAACGATCA
>Ga0181589_10003468_pt1 | contig 12565 bp, 9 predicted proteins | sample 071ome_25_FD_132444 | JGI IMG/M metagenome (GOLD analysis project Ga0181589, IMG submission 132444) | Coastal salt marsh microbial communities from the Groves Creek Marsh, Skidaway Island, Georgia - 071410BT metaG (megahit assembly) | ecosystem: Environmental > Aquatic > Marine > Intertidal zone...
CGGCGATTGGGGCGCACGCGGCGGTAGGCGTCCTGCAGGTACTGCGCCTGCTGGGCCTCGCTCACGTACATCGAGTACTCGCCCACCTTCTTGGTGGAGAAGCCGAACTCCGTGAGCCACAGCTTCTTCCGCCGCAGGTAAGTGCGATCCACCTCGCTCTGGAAGCGGTTGATGTTGTAGAGGTCGATGTATGACGATCCCGGGAAGTTGGTGGTGCGGGGCCGCGTGATGGGGTACGGGTGGTGGCTCACCACGTTCATCGGGGGACGCCGGCCCTTCTGGTTCAGCCCCTTCAGGAAGTTGGACGGGCTGGTTCGGGCATTCGCGCTCTTGGGGCACGACGACGGGCACTGATCGCCCGCGGGTGAGGTGACGACGCCCGCGATGCGGCTGCGCTTGTCCACCTTCTTCACGTTCTTGTAGAAGCTCTTGGCCAGATTGCTGTAGGTCCCGGTGGAGACATTCACCCACTTCCCGCGCTGCTTCTTGTACTGCGGACGCAGGAACAGAGGGATGTTGGGCTCGTTCCACATCTCCCAGTCACGCACGCCGCGCGGCGCGTAGCGCGAGGCCAGGGCGTAGGCGAAGTTCCCGTAGTCGCCGGCGCGCCGCGGGCGGCGCGAGAAGTCGGGGTACCGCTTGGAGCGGGCCACCGAGCGGTCCGCGGCCCATGCGGGGGTCCCCCACACGGTCATCAGCACGCGCACGCCCCGCTTGGCCGCGGTGTCCACGATGGTGTCGTAGGCGCTCCAGTCGTACGCCGGGTCGTTCTGGTCCTTCGGGTTCTTCGGCCGGCGGGTGGCGATGAGGTCCCACCGGGTGTCCACGCGGATGATGCGGGACCCCATGCGGGCCATGGTCTGCACCCGGTTCTCCGCGTCGGCGGCGGGCACCTGGTACACGCGATCATCCTGGATCCCCGCGAGGGGCGAGGAGTTCGGGACCCCGGACACCGTTCCCTTCACGGCGCTGGGCTGCGCGGCAACCCCGCCACAGCCGGCCAGCACGCCGACGGCCAGTGCGGCAAGTGCGCCACGGGTCACCACGGTCTGCGTTCGCGTGCGCATGCGGTCGATGGCCTCCAGGAGGGATCTGTGGTTCTTCAGCGGGGCCTCTCCGGCGCAGTGGACAGCGGGCACTGGGCCCCCGGGACGACCCGCAGGCTAGGGATGCCCGATGACGCCCGGCAAGAAGAGGGTGCCGGATGAACACGCACTCCTCACGGGATCCTTACGGCCTCCGATGCTTTTCCCCTGCCCTTCGCCCCTCGCCCGGGCCCCGTTCCTCGGTCAGCTTCTCGCCCTCGATATCCACGTGAGGGATAACACGATCCATCCAGCCGGGCATCCAATGCATCCTCCGACCGATAAGGCGCAGGATGGCGGGGACCATGAAGAGCGAGAGAGCGCCCGCAAGCAGTACTCCCGCCGACAGGCCGACGCCAAACTGCTTGATCACCGGGTCGCCGTTGATGATGAAGGCCGCGAACACCGACAGCATGATGAGCGCGGCGGTGGCGATGACGCGTCCCGCCGACCGCACGCCGTCGGCCACAGCGACATCCGGTGCGGCCTTCACGCCATCGGCGCCGACCCGGGAGAGCAGGAAGACCTGGTAGTCGTTGGCAAGGCCGAAGATGGCCGCATACATCATGAGCGGCACGTACGACGCGATCGGGTCCGTGGGCCGCCCGTCGAGCGTGCAGCAGACGTTGGCCGGGTCGAGTCCCACGAGCGAGAACCCAAAGCCCAGCTGGAACAGAACGGTGAGCAGTCCGAAGGCCGCCAGCGCGATGAGGGTGATCACCACAGCGGCCTGGATGGGGATGAGGATTGACCGGAACGCCACCAGCAGCACCAGCATGTTCAGCAGCGCCACCGTCAGGATCACGAGGGGAAGGGTGTCCGTGATCTCACCGGCCAGGTCGATGTTGGCGGCCGTGGTGCCGCCCACGTAGGCCGTGAGCCCCGTGGTCTCCTTCTCCACCCCGGGCACCACGGTGTCGCGCACGCGCTTCACGAGCGCCACCGTCTGCTCGGCGGCGGGCGCCGTGGTGGGGACGGCGTTGTAGTAGGCCGCCGTTCCGCTGGCATTCACCGACGGCACCGAGACGCCCTTCACGCCGGACGTCGCGGTGAGGGCGTTCTGCAGTGCGACCAGCCGCGGATCGGTGCCCAGGGGGTTGCCGCCGGCAGCCGTCAGTGCCGCGGTCACTTCAGCCTTGAGCTGATTGGCCTCGGCGAGCTGGCGGTTGGCCTCGGCCTGCAATGCCAGGAGCTGCGCTTTCTGCGCCTTGAGCGAGGCCACCTGGGCAACCAGGCGCGCTTCCCGGCGCACGAGCGCCTCGCGCTTGCCGACCAGCACCCGGCGCTCTGCGGCGAGCGCACGTGCCTGGGCCGCAATCGACTCCGCCTGCGCTACAAGGGCCTGCTGGTCCGGGGTGAGCGGCTCTGCCCGCACTGCCGCGACCTGCGCGCGCAAATCGGCCTCGGCGGCAACGGCGGCCGCCTTCGCCTGTTCGGCGACCTGCGCCTGGGCAAGCAGCGCGGCCACGCGGGCATCGAGTTCCGCCGCGCGCGCCTGCAGTCGCTGCAGCACGGCGGGATCGACGGCAGATGCGATCTCCGCCCGCACCGCTGCGATCTCCGCCTGCACAGCTTCCAGCTGGGCGGTGATGGTGCGGATGCGCTGCGTCGCTGCCCGGGCCGCCGCGGCGGCCGTGCGCGCCCTCGCAGCCAGCGCGGCCGCGCGGGCATCGATGTCCCCACGGGCCTCGCGACGAAGCGCCTGGGCCTGGGCCACCAGCTTCTGGCGGGATGCCGCGAGCGCCGCGGCCTGGGCGTCCAGCTCCCGGCGCGTGGCGCGCACGGCCGCCGCCTCGGCGTTCACCTGCCTTGCCTCGGCCTCGAGCCGCGCCTGCTTCGCCTGGCCCTCCGCCTGCTCCTGCTCCAGCTGCGCCTGCAGGGCCTCGGCTTCGCTCTGCTGCGCCGCGACGGTGGGATCCTCCTGCGCGGGCGGGTCGAGTTGCACGGCCACGAGCAGCGGCCCGTTGTATCCGATGCCAAAGCCCTCGGTCATCAGGTCGTAGGCCTGGCGCTGCGTGGTGGTGGTCGACGAGACCCCCACGTCCTCCTGGCCGAGGTTCATCAGCGATACCGGTATCGCCAGGGGCACGAGGATCAACAGCCCCACAAGCAGCATCCACCAGGGATGCGCGGCAACGGTCCTTCCCCACCGCTCCCATAGCCCGGGGCCCGTCGCCTGACCCGGGGCGGCGGACGCGGCGACGGGGCGGTGGCGGTGGAAGATCCTCAGGGCATTCAGCCTGTGCCCCAGCAGGGAGAGCACGGCGGGGAGCAGCAGGGTTGCGGCGAGCACGGCCGACACCACGGCCAGCGACGACCCGTATCCGAGAGACGAGATGAGCGGGATGCCCGCCACTGCCAGTGCCAGCAGCGCCAGAACGAGCGTGCCGCCCGCGAACACCACGGCCGTGCCGGCGGTTCCCACTGCCAGTGCCACCGACTCGCGGGGGTCCATGCCCTGCGCCATCTGCTCGCGATGCCGTGACACCACGAACAGGGCGTAGTCGATGCCCACTCCGAGACCGATCATGGTGGCCAACGTGGGCGCGATGCTCGGCACCGACACCAGGTGACCCAGCAGGCCGATGACGGCCAGGCCCAGCATCAGCCCCACCACCGCACTGATGATGGGGATGAACATCGCGATGAGGCTGCCGAACGAGACCGCGAGGATGATCACGGCGGCGACGAGGCCGATCACGGTGCTCAGGTCGGTGTTCGGGTTGGACAGCGTGGCTCCCACCGTCCCGCCCGCGGCCACCTGCATCCCGGCCGCCCGCGCGGGCGCGGCCGCGTCGAGCACGGCCTGAGCCTGCTCCTCGGTGATGGATGCCGAGCTCACGTTCATCAGCACCGGCACGTAGGCAATCGTCTGCGAGGAACTCTGCAGGTACCCGGCCGCGTTCCCGTACGGGCTTGTGGCCTGAGTGACGTGCGGAACCTTGGCGATGGCGCTCACCGACGCCGTGATGGCGTCCTTGTTGGCGGCGCTGTTCACCGTGCCCGATGCCACCTTGAAGACAATCGGGCTCGTGCCGTTCTGCGTGGGGGGGAAATCCGCGGCCAGGACGTTCGTGGCGTCCTGGCTCTGCGTGCCCGGCAGGCTGGTGTCGTTCGTGGTGCGCGCCCCCACCAGCGACACCAGCACGGTGAGGCCGACGACGATCACTGCCCACAGCACCAACCCCTTGATGGGGTGATGCGCGACCCAGCGCGCCATACGGTGCAGGAGCGACGCCATCGTCAGGCCTGACCAGTCAGGTGAACATCGCTCCGCCCGGCATAGGCGTGAGGATACGCATCCGTTGTCGCCCGAAACATGCGGCAGCCCGGACCACACCCGCGGGCTGCGTCCGCAGGGGCACTCAGGCGTTACGCATGCGCCGGCACGAGCCGACGCTCAGGCCGCGGGTGGCAACACGCCCTCGGAGCGCAGCAGGTCACGGGCCAGGTCGCCCACCGGCATGCCGTCGGCCTCGGCCTGCTCCAGCGCGGCCGCCACGTCGTCGGCCAGCCCCAGCCGCAGCCGCAGGGCGGCGTCAACCGCCGCGAGCCACTCGCTCACCCGATCGCAGTGCACCAGCACCGCGTCGGGTTCGCGAGCCATGGTGGTGGCCACGTCCTCGGCCACGCGCGGTATCGCGGCCCGCGCCTGCACCATGTCCTTCAGCGGATGCCACCGCACGCCGAACCCCGCTTGCGCGTATTCGGTCACGCAGTGCCGGCTGCGCATGGTGGACACGATCGTGGTCACCCCCTGCGCGCGCCACCACGCAAGCTCGGCATGCCGTCGCGTGATGCGATGGCTGCGCCCGCCGCCCCCCGGCCGTTCCGCCACCACCAGAGAGCCCGGGACGATCCAGGCGTGGACGGGGACCTTCTTCAGGGCGCTCATGGGTCTCTCCCGGGTGGCGATTGGCGATGCCGCCAGCATCCACCCCGCCCGGGTCACACCTCAACACTCGCGCGCAGCAAAGCGCGCGCGGCCTTGCCTCAATCCGGGGCGGCCGCCCCCCTGATCCAGTCGGGCACCGGCACAGGGGTGCGCCCCGCGCGCTCAATGCACACGTGCACCAGCTCTCCCTCGGCGCAGAGCTCATCATCCCGCAGGAAGCGGTGGCGACTGCGGAACGACGTAGTGCCGATGCCCCCCACTGATGTCTCGATCGTGATCATGTCGTCCAGCAGGATGCGCCGGTCGAACCGGCAGCGGCTGTCGACGATCGGGATGCCCACGCCCTCGCTGAGCAGGCGGGTGAACGGCCAGCCCACGTCGGCCAGCCACTCGCTGAGGCCGCGGTCCATCCACCGGTATACGGCGGTGAAGTGGATCTGGCTCACATCCACCTCGGCCATCACGATGCGGCGCGTCTCGCGGCGGATGTGCGGTCGTGCGGGGTCCATGCGCGCCAGCCTACGCGCCCTTTTCCCGCTACGAGCGTCCATGGGAACCCCGGTGCCAGGCACGTAACCGTCGTGAGGGGGGAGCACGCGGGCGTCCCGGGCGTTGATGCAACAGGTGCTGCCGGAACCTCCGGATGCACGATCCGTTGCACGGGACATTCCATGACTGCAAAATCGCTGGCCCCCTGACCCCCTGGGAGATGAACCCCTCCGACTCCGACACCCCGCGACGCCTGGCCACCCCCGTGGCGGGCGAGGGCGAGCACGAGGCCCGCCGGCGCCTGTGCCTGGCCGCGATGGCTGGGGCCCCGGGACTGCTCCGGTATGCCGCGCGCTTCGCGCCATCGCTGGAGGACGCCGAGGACGCCTACCAGCGCGGCATGGAGGTGGCGCTGACCAAGGGGCCCATCGGGCCCCTTGACGACTTCATCGCGTGGCTGCACGTGGTCATCCGCAACGAGGCCATCACGCTCGCGCGGCGCCGGGGCCGCGAGGCGCCCGCCGGCGACGAGATCGTGGACGCGGTGGACACCAGCGGCGCCGCGGCACGCGAGCCCTCTGCGGTGGCCGAGTGGCGCGAGCGGTACCGCACACTGCAGGACGCCATGACCTCGCTGAACGAGGCCGAGCGGGTATGCCTGCTCCTCCGCACCGCCGGGGTCAGCCGCGCCGAGATCGGCTCGCTGACGGGCTACACCGACCGCAAGGTGGAGCGCTCGATCGTCCGCGCGCGCAAGCGCCTGCACGCGTGGCATCTGGACCTGGCCAGCGGCGAGAGGTGCGAGGGACTGCGCGACGCCCTGGAGCGCGTGGCCGATGACGAGGCCGACGCCCGCGACCGCCGCGCGGTATCGCGGCACGTGCGGCATTGCGGGGCGTGCCGCGCCACCCTGCGCGCGCGCCGCCAGACCAATGCGGGGATCACGACCCTCGTGCCGGTGGCCCTGGTGGGAACCGCGGCTGCCGGGCTGGCCGTGCCGGATACCAGCCCCGCCGTGGACATGGTGGAGCGCGGCACCATGCGCCTCACCGTCGCCGTGGGCCAGGCATGGCAGACGATGCTGGACATCCCCTCCCTGCTGAGCGCCCGCGTGGGCGCAGGGGCCCTGGCCGTCACCGTGGCCGGGGTGGCGGGTGTGCCCGTGGTGGCCAACTCGGTCACGGGCGACCGCAGCAGCACGCCGCCTGCGCAGGCCCGCGTGGTGACCACCGGGGCAACCACCCCCGGGACCCCCACCGGTACCGCGGCCACCACGTCCGCCCCGCCGCTGGACGCCGCCAGCGCGGACGCGCTCGCCGAACTCGACCGCATCCGGGTGCGCGAGGCGCAGAGGCGGCGCGCAGCCGCAGAGAGGCGGGCCCGACGGGAACGTGCCGAGGAACGGCAGCGCGCCGAGCGTGCGCGCAGGACCCGCGCGCAGGCGGCCGCATCGCCCGCTGCCCCGGCATCCACCCCGGCCACCGATCCTGCCCCCGCCGCCACGCCGGCGGCGCAACCCCAGTTGGAGTTCGGACCATGACCCCCCACCCCCGCAGGCGTATCCCCCCGGCCCTCGCGCTGATCGCACTGGCATCGGCCGTTGCCGCACCGGCGGCCGTCGGAACCGACGGCAACCTGTACCCGCAGGGTTCCGGTGCCTTCACCACCGGCTCGATGCTCTCGGCCAGCCAACCGAATCCATCGGTGCTGCAACTGAACGCCCCGGCCACCACGGCCGCACCCACCGGCCCCCAGTTCACGATGGGCTGGGGGTGCCCGGTGCCCGGCAGCGAGATCGCGTCGGTGCAGTGGAGCGCCCTGCGCTACGCCGCGCCGTCCCACGCAGGGCTGCAGGTGCTGGCCAACGGCCACCCGGTGTGGGCAGAGGGCGATGTGGGAATGCCGCAGTCCCCCGCGGGCGGACGCGGCTACGGACTGGGGATGCCGGGCGGCACGTGCGACGTGCAGCTGCAGTTGGTCCAGGGCGAGCGGCGCCAGCAGCACGCGCGGGTGTGGTGGATCGGTGGTACCGGCGCCGTCATCCGTGACGTCGCACCGCCGTCCGCACAGGTGGTGAGCGCGCCCGCGGGCTGGATCAACCAGTCGCAGCAGTCGGCCGGCATCGCGTGGCAGGCCGCCGACAACTTCGGAAGTGACGGCATCACCGGCCAGCGCGTGAAGGTGGCCGGGGAGACCCGCTGGGCGGGTGCGCCCGGCCAGGGACAGCACGGGGTGGACGTGCCCCTCGCGGGCATTGGCGATGGCGCCCACCAGGTGCGCGTGGAGGTGGACGGCGACGGCACGCCGGGGGCGGCGTCGGAGGCCACCATCCGCGTGGATCGCACCGAGCCCGATATCGCGGAGCCCGAGGTGGCGTATGCGCCGGAGTCCACGCGGGGCACCATCGCCTTCTCGGCCACCGACGCCACCAGCGGACTGTCGAACGTGACGGCGCAGGTCAATACGTTCCAGTTCGGCACGCCGGCGGGCGCCTGGGTGACCGTCGCGAGCGCAGGAGCGGCCGCCTCCGGGCAACGGATATCGCGGGCGGTGGGCGGGGGCCTTGCCGACGGCCTGCACGCATGGAAGGTGACCGCACGCGACCAGGCCGGCAACGTGGTGGAGCAACTCGCGCCCGAGCACATCGTGGTGGACACCCGGCCCCCGCGCATCGACCTGCAGCCCATCCCCTCGCGCTGGACGTCCGTACTGCCACTGGACGTGATCCTCAGTGACAACCTCGACCAGATGATCGGCCTCGGCGACTTCGAGGTGGAGATCAACACCGCGGGGGACGGCAGCATCCGCGGCGAGTGGATGCCCGTGGCCCAGCAGGCGGTGGCCCCCGGCCGCGAGGCCATGGAGATACCGCTCGACGGCCTGACCGATGGCGTGCACGTGGTGCGCCTGCGCCTGCGCAACGGCGGCCCATTCGCCCAGACGCTGGTGACCACCCGGATGGGCCTGGTGCGCACGGATCTCACTCCCCCCGACGTGGTGCGCGCCGCCCTGCGGGTGACCTCCGACGGCAGGGTGAAGATGACCTGGTCGGGCGAGGATGCCCGGTCGGGGGTGGAGCGGGTGCGGCTGCAGTGGCTGGATGGGTGGACCTGGCGCACCGTGGCCCAGTACCCGGCATCGGATGGCAGCGGCATCACCACCATCGACCCCGATCTGATTCCTGATCCCGACGCGCGGATGCGCGTGCAGCTCACCGACGCGGCGGGCAATGCGCGCGCCATGGAGATCGAGGTGCCGCCCCTGCCGCAACCCGACTCCCCCGCCCGGCCGCCGGCGGCGCCGGGGAACTCCCCCGCAGCGCCCATCATCGCCACGCCCGCGCAGCAGATGGCGGGCGAGGCGCGCGAGGGCACCCTGACGCTCGGGATCCTGCGCGGCACGCCCCAGCGCGTGGAGGGACGCGACTACAACGTGGTCACCCTGGCGGCCGGCCGGGCCGTCACCGTGACCGGACGCCTCCTGAACCGCAGGGGCCAGGCGCTGTCGGGGTACGTGCTGATCGCCCGCCAGGGCAGCCGCGACCTGGGCGCGGGGGTCACCGGGCCCGACGGATCGTTCCGCATGCAGGTGATCCCGGTGCGCACCGGCCCCATCGATGTGGGCGTGCCCGATGGATCCCGGCTGGTCCCCGTTCCCACCGGCCCCGGGGTGGCAGTGCGCCTGAAGGCCACCGTCACGCTGATGGCATCCAGCACGCAGGCGAGCCCCCGCGGGAAGCCGGTGGTGTTCCGCGGCAGGATGAGCCCCGCCCCCGGGGCCGAGGGGGGCCGCAAGGCGATCGTGCTGGAGTGGCTGGACCCCTTCCGGAAGACCTGGCGCCCGGTGGTGAACGCCCGCGCGAAGGCGGATGGATCATTCGCCATCCGCTGGCGCTTCCAGGCCAGCGGCCTCACCGTGCCCTTCCGCGTGCGCGTGCCGCGCGAGCGCGGATGGCTGATCGAGCCGGGGGTGTCGAAGGTGGTGCGCGTGCGGGTGCGATAGCGTGATGACCAATCTAAATGGTCATCACGAGGAGCCCACCATGGCCACGCGATCCATCCCGATCTCCCAGGTGAAGGCCAACCTGCTCCGCCTGGTCACCGAGATCGCCGACACGGGTGACGACATCGTGATCACGCGTCGCGGCACCCCGGTAGCGCGCCTCAGCACTGCGATGCACGGCCATCCCCTGCGCGGATCACTGCTGCTTCCCGACGACCTCGCGGACCTGTGGTCCACGGACGATGACTGGCGGGATCCCGTCGCCAAGTACGACGGCATCCGGGCATCTGCGGCGGAGACGGATGACATCCCGGCATGACCTCTGATGCGTGCGTGCTCGATACCCACGCCTGGGTGGCGGTGGTGGAGGCACCCGATCGCCTGCCACGGCGCGCACGGCGTCTGATCGATCGGGGCGCCGCCCTGCACATCCCGGATGCCTGCCTGTGGGAGTTCGCGATGCTCTGGCACCGCGGGCGGGTGCGCCCCACCGACCCGCGGATGACCGCTGAACGGTGGATGACAGGGGCACTCGCGGACCCCTGCGTGGCGACGCGCGTGACACCGCGCATCGCGACGACCGCCGTTGCACTCGGTGATCAGGGCTTCCACCGCGATCCATCCGATCGCCTGATCTACGCGACGGCCCGGGCCCTTGACATCCCCCTCATCACGGGGGACCACGCGATTCACGCGTTTGAGGCAGGCCTGCCACCGCGAACGCCGCGCCTGGCCGTCTGGCAGTAGCCATCCCGGGTACGCTGGTCGTCCATGGATGCCGATGTCCTCTTCGATGCCACTCCCCTCGACCGCGACCATGCGGTGCGCGGCATCGGCGCGGCCGTGCGGGGCATGGCGGAGGGGCTCGCGGCCCAGCCGCCGGACCGCCGACCGGCCTTCCTGGTGGCGGGTGACGGCGAGAACGCGCCGCTCACGCCCGAGCGCTACCCGGTGCGCTGGCCCGACTGGCGTTCCCCCCGCATCCCCGACCCGTGGCCCCTTGCCACCGTGCGCCGCCGCATCCGCTCACTCGCGCCGCGCCTGTTCCACGCCACACAGGCCGACCTCCTCCCAGATGACGTGCCGTCGGTGGTGACGCTGTACGACCTGATTCCCGCGGCCTTCCCCAAGTTGTTCCTGCGCGGCGGAAGCCGGGCGGCGGAGGCGCGCGCGTACCGGCGGTGGCTGTCGCGGCTGCCTGAGGCACGCCTGCTGCTGTGCATCTCGCAGGAGACCGCCGACGACGCCGTGGCACTCGCGGGCGCCGACCCGGAGCGCGTACGGGTGGTGCCCCTGGCCGCGCCACCCGCGGCCATCCCCGCCGGGGAGGTGCCCGCCGACCCCTACATCCTCATGAGCGGGGGGCTCGAGCCGCACAAGAACCCGTGGCCGGTCATCAGCGCCCTCGCCCTGCTGCCCGAGCCCCTGCGCCTGGTGATGACCGGCCCGTGGGGCGGCCGACGCGTGCGCCTGCTGCGTGACTACGCCAACCGCGCCGGAGTGCTGGAGCGCATCGACCTGCTGGGGCATGTTCCCGCGTCGCGCCTGGCGGCACTGCGCGAAGGGGCCGTGGCGGTGGTGGTGCCCAGCCTGAAGGAGGGCTTCGGCCTGCCGGTACTGGAAGCGATGCAGGCCGGCGTGCCCGTGGTGGCAAGCGACACGCCTGCCCTGCGCGAGGTGGGCGCGGATGCCGCGCGATATGAGGATCCCTTCGAGCCCACCGCCTGGGCCGACGCCGTCGCCGAGGCCTGGCAGGAGCCCGAGATCCGGAAGGCGGCGTCCATCGGCGGTCCGTCGCGCGCCATGCAGTTCTCGTGGGATCGCACCACCGAGCTGATCCTGCAGGCGTACGACGACGCCCTGGCGGGATGAGGGGCTCACCGCACCGCGCGCGCCCGCTGGTGATGGTGGACCAGCGCCTGGCCCGTCGGCGCCGCACGGGCATCGCGCGGGTCATCACCCAGACGCGCGAGGCCATGGCGGCCGACCCGCCCACCGACATGGACGTGGTGTGGGTGAACGGACCGCGCGGGCTGCCGCGCCGCAACGCGCTCACCAGCCTGGGCAACCTGCTGCTCGACATGCTGTGGCTGGGCGTGCTGCTGCCCCGCCGGGCGCGCAAGCGGGGTGCATCGCTGATCCACGTGCCCATGAACTGGGGGCCCCTGCGCGGGCGCACCCCCACCACCGTGATGATCCAGGACCTGGCCTTCGAGCGCATGCCCGAGGCCTACCCCACCGGCTTCCGCCTCTGGGCGTCGCTGGTGGGCAGGCGCAGTGCGCGCCGCGCGCGGCTGGTAGTGGCCACCACCGAGGCCGGTGCGCGGGACATCGAGGAGGTCTATGAGGTACCGCGCGAGCGCATCCGCGTGGTGCACCTGGGCACGACGCCCGACGCCCAGGAGTTCGCGCCGCCACGGGAGCCGTTCATCCTCGCGGTGGGCGAATTCGAACCCCGAAAGCGCGTGATCGACCTGATGCGCGGCCACGACCGCTACTTCGCCACCGCTCCCACCTACCCGCCCATCTGCCGCCTGGTGATCGCTGGCGGAGGCGGTAGCCAGGAGGACGAGGCCAACGAGCGCCGGGGCGTGGGTTGCGACCTGCTCGGGTTCATCGACGACACCGAGCTGCATGAGCTGTACCGCCGGGCCACGCTGTTCGTGAGCCTGTCCGCGTACGAGGGATTCGGCCTGCCCATCATCGAGGCCATGGCGCATGGGTGCCCGGTGCTGGTGGCCGACAACTCATCCCAGGCCGAGGTGGCCGGGCCGGGGGCGTTCCTCATCCACGACGCATCGCCGGATGGCATCGCCACACGGCTGGAGGAGGTGCTGGCCGACCGCGACGAACTGGCGCGCCGCGGCGACGCCGCCCGCGCCCGCGCGGCCGAGCTGTCGTGGGCCGCCACGGCCCGGGGAACCGCCGACGCCTGGCGCGAGGTGCTGGGGCTGCCCGGGTGAGGGTGGCGGTGGACGCCCACGCCGTGGCGCAGCCCACGCCGGGCGATGCCGGCAACGCGCGGTGGATCGAGAACCTCATCCACGCGCTGGTGACAACCGCGGGGCCACGGGACGACGTGGTGGCCATGATC
>Ga0181589_10003472_pt1 | contig 12559 bp, 8 predicted proteins | sample 071ome_25_FD_132444 | JGI IMG/M metagenome (GOLD analysis project Ga0181589, IMG submission 132444) | Coastal salt marsh microbial communities from the Groves Creek Marsh, Skidaway Island, Georgia - 071410BT metaG (megahit assembly) | ecosystem: Environmental > Aquatic > Marine > Intertidal zone...
CTATCGTTCGCTCGCCTTGCTCGCCTCGACGGATTCGTCGATCGTCTTTTCGCTCACGTCTTCGTGCATGTCCCAATCCGGGATGAGGAGATAGATGAGCGGAACGGATAATAAAGGAATGATGAGTCCGCTGATCACCAACAACGGCACGAACTGGTCAAAGTTGCATTCGCCTCGCACTAAATCGGTATGAATGCCCACAAAGGTCATCGACGCCGAACCCAACGTCAACGCCAACGCTTGGCCGACGTTTACGGAACCGGCGAGAACGGTGAACATGGTGCACTCGACGTTCTTATCGACAATCTTCGCGAGCACCGTCGCCGCGGGGAGGTAGGTGAACACGAAGGCTATGCCCTCGATGATTCCCTCGCTCAGGACAAAGGCGCTCCTGTCGTCGACGCCCATCTTGACGTTCCATCGCATGATGATCCAAATGTCCGACGCCTTGGCCACCACCTTGGTGAGCGTGGCGACGAGAAACGTCAATCGAACCTTTGATCGACTGAGATACTTTTGAAACATCCAAATCCCCATCGCTTGCGCGATGAGGGCGAACATGAAGGTGACGACGCTGTAAAAGACGTAATCAAAGTGCGGCCCGCCGGGCACGCACGACTCGTCCTCCGTGTACCAATACGTTTTCGCTTGCTTGACGTTGACGCACAAAAACCGCTCTATGATGACGTACACGACCAATGACGCCGTTCTACTCTCTAAAAGTGCGTATACGGCACCCGTGAGTCCACCGAGAATGCACAGACAACACACGATGCAGAGGATGAGATCCGTCTCCATCGCGTCCAAGAGCTGCATGCCTATGACGCCGAGCGAGCACGCCGACACCGCGATGGCGACGCCGAAGAGGTTTCTATGTTTCTTCGCCAACGCGTGCGCGTTGAAATCGCTCCCGATGCGCTCTTCGGGTAATAAACCGAACGCGCTCGTAAAGATGAATTGCGCCGCGCACGGCGTCGCCATCCAAAATATCATTCTATAATTCTTGGTGTGTAACCCGAAATACGCCAACAGCGTCCCCACCATGCTCCCGACGGTGACGACGGACCAATCCCACGTCATTAAATCCGCCCCGAGGTGTTGTTTCGTTGACATCGCCTCGAACACTCTCGAACCCACGAGACACTCGCCGCCCGCAATCAAAAGATTCATCGTCAACACGTACGCCGCGTACTCCTCCGCGTCCTCCGGCCCGAACGTTTTCGTCGCGATAATCACCATGGACACCGTCCCAGCCAACGCGAAGAGCGTGAGATACGCTCTCTTTCTGTATCCAAACAGCGGCGTCGTGTCGGTGATGAGTCCGATGAGCGGCTTCAACATCCACGGGAAACTCACGAGCACTTCAAAACGCTGAAACGCCTGCGCGCTGAATTTCAGGTATTTTTGCGCGTACGGTAACGACGTCGTGCTGATTATGTGCTTGGCGATGCCCTTGATGAAGAAATCCGCGGACACCATCGCCGCGAGAAGCTGCCAGCCGAACACCCTTTCGAGCCGCGCGGTGAAATCGACGAGACCTGACCACGGCGCGCGCGCGCACGCGCGTCCGTCGGACGTCGACGCGACGGCATCGTCGCCGTCGTCGCTACCGCGCGGTGCGTCCGCCGCCATGACGACGCGGCGCCCGTCGGCGTGTGCGGATGGCACTTGCGCGCGCAAAACAAAGTTGTATTTTAATCGAGGTGAGGAACCGTCGAGGCAACGTCGTCGTCGCACAGCGCGCTACGAAAGGTCTAAATTACAGAATGTATCGTTACTAGGAGTCACGTTGTCATTTATCGTCGTCAGAGGTTTTGGCGATGAGCGGCGCGCGCTCGCTCGCCCCGTCGGGGGCGTCGCACACGGGTTCGCCAGTCTCGAAATCCACCGTGTCTTGCATGTTCATGTTCGGCACGAAGATGAACGTGAGAGGAATGGACACCAAGGGCAGGAGCATGCCGCAGTAAAACACCAGGCTGGGTAACCCGGAGAAGTCGCACGAACCTTCTTCCGAGAGATCGGTGCGAATGCCCACGAAATCCATGGCGAAGACGCCGAGCGCGCTCGAGAGCGAACTCCCGAGATTGTTAAAGCTCGCCAAGATGGCAAACATGGTCGCCTCCATATTTTCTGGACACATCTTCGACATCAACACCACGCTCGGCATCGCCGCCATCATGCCCACCATCGGTTCGAGGATGGTGTCGCCGATTAAATAAAACGCCTTGTCCGAAATTCCCCAGTCGATGTTCCAGCGCCGCACGATGACGTAGTCGCCGACGCTTCCGAGCGAACTCAAGATGGCGGACATCCAAAACGTGAATCGCACGTTGGCGTTGGAAAAGAAGACTTGGAACAAGTACACGCCTATCGCCGTGCACAAGCGCGCGATGATGGACGTGTACACGGAAAAGAATAGGTAATCAAAGTGCGGCCCTCCTGGATTGCACTTCTCGTCCACCGTGAACCAGTAACTCATGGCGCTCCCAAACGAGACGCTCAACACGCTCGTGACGAACAAAAAGAAGGTGACGTTCGCGATGGGTCTCGGTAACGCCGCGTACATGACCACGCTCAGCACCAAAGTCACCACCACCGACACCGCCAAGTCTACGTATTTATTCTCCGGTTGCATGAACTGCACCACCGCCAGAAAGACGCACATCGTCGCCATGAATATCGACATTAGAAATACCTTGTAGTTCTCCTTCCACAGTTTCCCTTCGAAGAACGACCCCGCCTTCTTATCCATCCCCCTCTCCGCCGCGTCACCACCGCTCTCATCCCTCGGCTGCACCTTTTTCTCCGGGAGCCACCCTGCGAGCGACGTGAACACCGTCTGCGCGCTCAGAGGCACGCCGATCCACATCAAAGACCTATAATTCTCATACTTGATGGAGAAAAAGCTACACAACGTCGCAAATATCGACCCAAACGTGATGCACATCCACACGAAACTCACCATGTCGCTCGATTTCGTCGGATGTTCTTGCATGCGTTCCGTGTACTTGCCCTCTGTCAATAAATCCGCCGTCGCCACTTGTAAATTAATTGCCACCAATCCCATCACGTACAACGCCGCCATTTCCGGCGTAAACTTTATCGCCGCCAACGTCACCACCGCCGCGCACCCGATCACCGACGTCATCGCGACGTAATACCTCTTGTGATACCCGCCTATCGGCACCAAGTCGCTCACCATGCCCATGATCGGTTTCACCGTCCACGGAAACATCGCCACGATGCCGTACCGCTGCATCTCCACCGCGGTGAATCGTAAATATTTTTGCGAGTACGGCAGCGCGGCGGTGCCGACCAGGGACATGAGCGCCCCTTTCAGACCGAACATGACGCTGAAGATGAATTTCAACAGTTCATCCCCGTACGTTTGACGAAGCGCGCGCAGTTCGGCGAGCGGGTGCCGAGCCGCGCGCGAGTCCGACGCGGACGCCTCGACGTTCGTCTCGCGTCTGTCGCGCGCATCGCTCGAGGCACTCATCGCGGACATCTCGACGCGCGCGCGCGCACGAATGACGAGGACGCGTTTCGCAAAGGTGTTGGGCTCGCCGGGACGAGGCGGCGGCGGCGACCGGGACGCGCGAGCGGGGCGACGAAGGACGAGACGTGGATGATCTATCTATGTACAACGCGCGCTACTGGTCTCGATGGTCGCGATTCGCCGACGTCGGTCGACAGACTCGCCGTCACAGGGTGAAAAACAGACCGATGAGTCCTCTGAGGTAGCCCACCACCTCGGCGGCGCCGAGCTTGGATTCGCCGTAGACGCGATCGACGAAGGAGATTGGAACCTCGCCCACGGTGTATCCACACCTCTTAGCGCGAACGATGATTTCCATCTGAAACACGTACCCTTTAGAGGTGACTTGGGAGATTAAATCTCGCAACACGTCGCGCTTGTAGCACCGAAAACTCCCCGTTAAATCACTCGCGCCGGGATTGAGCGCCACTTTTGCAATGTAATTCGCCACTCTAGACGTCAATTTACGACGTAAATCCCACCCGTGCACCCCACCACCGCGAGAATACCTCGTTCCGCTCACAATGTCTAAATCACCCGCGCGCTTGGCGTCTAAAAACGCCCCAATATACTTGGGGTGATGACTCAAATCCGCATCCATGATGACCACCTCCTCCCCGCGCGCGAATTCCAACGCGTACACGTACGCGCTCCCCAACCCAAGTTTCCCCGCGCGCGGTTTCAACACCAACAACTCATCATCATACGCCTCTCGCAAGCGTTTCACCACCCCTTGCGTGTCATCCGGACTCGCATCGTCGACGACGATGATCTCCCAGCGACCTCGCGCGTCGCCGTACGCGCGCTCGGATTCGCGAATCAATCGATGCAACAGCGCTACGTTGACGCGTTCCTCGTACGTCGGCACGACGATCGAGACAGATATTTTTTCATCCTTCATCTGCATCGATCGCGACGCCGATCGCGCGGTCGCGCGCGACGCCACGGCGCGTCGATGTGTGTCGCATTCGTGTGAGGTGGCGATGAGCCGCGGGGCGTGGGATCCGCATTCGTCGCCATGTCCACCGCCGTGCCGCCTCGACCGACGTTTAGCGACGACACGAGAAGCGAACAAACGTTTTCTCGCGACGACGACGTCGAGGACGACGCGAGATCGGGCGCGCGCGGACGTTGGCGCGAAGAATTAGTCGGACGGGAACGACCTCGAGCGAATGATGACGATGCGTACGACGACGACGCGCCGCGACGACCGCGCGCGGAGGACGACGCGGCGGAGGATGACCTGTACGCGCACTTTTCGCGCGCGCGCGTCGCCGTGTGCGAATACGCGAGAGAAGACGCGATGGAGATTGCGAGAGAATTACAGCGATTGGGCGCGTCGACGACGGAGCGGTACGACGACGACTGCACGCACGTCGTGACGCCGTTTCAACGCGGACGTGGGTACGAATTAGGCACGGAGGATGGGAAACTCGTCACGTCGTACGCGTGGATCGAAGATTGCGTCGCGAGAGGGCGAGTGGTGGATCCGAACGCCAAGGCGTTGTACGCGCCGTTGCGGAGTCCCGACGGCGTCGACGGTTTCTCGGCGCTTCGCGTGTGCGTGGACGGATACACCGGACAGGAGAAGTTGGACATCGTGGAATTGATCGAGGCGGCGGGGGCGACACACGAGGAAGAGGTGACGTCGGCGACGACGCACGTGGTGTGTTATCGAGCGGGAACGCCGACGTATCTCAAGGCGGCGACGTCGGGCGGGCGCGTCGTCGTCGTCAATCACGTGTGGGCCGAGGAGTGCGTGCGACAGTGGACGTTGCTCGCGCCGAGGAGCGATCCGAGGTTTACGAAACTCGGGATCGAGATTGATTTAGAGGATGAGATCGATCGCGAGCGACGGTTACGATCCGAGGCGGAGCGCGAACTCGACGAGGAGGAGCGACGCGCGCAGAGTTTGCGAGAATTGCTCGACGCCGAGGAACGCGAACGAGAAGATTTACAGCACCAGCTCGATGATAGTGAGTCTCAGCGCATGGCGTTGCGGGACATGCTGGATGGTGAAGCGGACAATCGCGAGGGCGTGCACGAACAGTTTCTTCGCCAGCGCGGGGACGTGGAGGAATTGCAGCGTTTACTTCGACAATCCGAGGCGAGTCGCGCCGAGCAAGAGTCGAGAATCGTGCAGGGCGAAGAGGAGCGTCGATCATTGCTTCGACAGCTCGAACAGACGCGCGGATTACAGACGAATCTTCAGACGCAATTCACGCACTCGCGTCAGGATCTTCTCACGCAGCTCGAACAACGTTTGGAACAAATCGAAGAGACGCGCGCCGAGCTCGCCGAGGAGCGACGCGCGCACGCGGAGACGAGACAGTTGTTGGATGATGAACGCAAGGTGCAATTCACCGCGCACGAGAAGATTCGAGTGGCGGAGAAGGAGGCGAAGACGGTTCGCGATCAATTGAACAACGAATCTCGTGAAAAGACGGCGTTACAAAAACAATTGGACGCCGAACGCAAGTCTCGTCTGCACATTTTGAGCGACTTTGACAACGAACGCAAGCAGCGCGAGCACTTGATCAAACAGCTCGAGGCGGAACAAAAGCTTCGTCAGAGTTTACAGCAGGCGGTGAGCGCCAAGGAGGAGCTCCGCGTGCGCGCCGAGGAGGAGATTCAACGTCTCAACGAAGACATTCAAGAGATGATGGATGAAATCGATAGACTCAAGACGTTTGAGCCGCCCGAGGTGGACGAAACGGAGAAGATTCAGGTGAAACTGTTCCTGGATGACGATATTCGATTCTTCGAGCTCGAACCGGACGTGTCGTACGAAGAGCTCGTCATCGCCGTCGGCAAGGTGATCATCGAATCGTACTCGATCAAGTTTGAAGACGCCGACAAGCACCACGTCACCCTGCGTTCGACGGATGACGTCCGCATTGCGTGTCGACAACACGAAAAGTCGGACGCCACCTATCTCAAGCTTCTCTTGGACAAGGCGGTGAAAGACAAGGGTGGATTTTTTGCCGCGCGTCGTAAAAAATCGAGCGCGTACGGCGAGGAGGAGGGCGGCGGTAAGTCTTCGCGTAGTCTAATGTCGCGCATGCTCTTCTTCCGTAAAAAGAAAGACGACGATGAGGAGGAGGAGTAAAAAAGAGGGCGGCGGGAACGGAACGCGCTCGCGCGGCGGCGGCGGCGGCGGCGTAGTCTCATTATTTTTCATCATGAATAATCACGTTTGTGTAGTACAGTGTAATTGCAACCAAGTCAATATCTATAGTACAGTATGTGCTACGAAGTTTGTTCACCACGCTTTTCGCGCGTTTCTCGCGAGAAAGTGGTCGTCGGCGTTCGCGTCCTTCGGATCGGCGGAGGAGGTGAATATGGACGCGTACACGGATTCGTCGGCGTTGACCGGTGCGGCGGCCGTCTGTTTCGACCTCTTCGCGGCGACGACGTCGCCATCACCACCATCACTCGCGTCCCCGGTCGTCTTGCGTTTCGTCTCTCCCGGCAGCGGCGCCTCTTTTTTCAACTTTTTCTTCTTGTCCTTTTTCTTTTTCTCCTCTTCTAAAATCGACTTTAACAATTCGAGCTCCTCTCCGCGCGGATTGACGGGAATTGGCGTCGGCGCGTCGGCGAGCGTCACCCCATCGTTCATCTCCTCCACCGCCGCTTTCGCCTCGCGAAGCGCCTTATCCGCCACCACCACACCGCTCGGTCGCACGACGACGAATTTTGTCTTGCCGTTGAAATCTAAACCCGTGATGGGACACGAAAACACAGCTTCCGCCGCGCCGCACCGAAAATTCCTCGCGTTCACCGACTTTGACGCCGCCCCGTTCTCCCCGTCGCCCGAATCGCGTCGTCTCTTGTGAAATTTACACGTCACCAACGCCTTCATTCCCGTCACGTGTTCGACGCGTTTCGGCATCGGCGCACCGTCGACGGCTTTATTCCGCAACGCCTCGAGCACGGGTTGTTTATTATACAACGCTCCCGTGCGATCGATCACCACTCCATTCTCACACGTCTCCAGCGGTTCCTCCGTGAGCGCACACGTGAACCACCGCGCCAAATCTTCCTCCGCCTCGTCTCGGTCCCGCACCGTGCTCTGCGTCGAGTAGCGCACGAACCCGCCCAAACTCTCCTTTTTCCGACTAAACGTCGTCCCGCCGTTCCACGCGTACATCTCCAGATACGCCGATCTGGATTCCGCGCCCGTGGCGCCGCCGTCCCCCCCCCCACCGCGCAGACCCAACCCTCGCGACGCGTCGACGACGTCGAACGTCGCCCCCGCGTCGGCGTCCACCGCGTCGGCGTCCCGGTACGTCGCCCTCGACCCGTCTCGTCGTCGTCCAACCAGCGCGCACGTCATCGCGAGCGCGGACGATGACGTCGCGCGTTCGATGACGTCTCTCGCCGTCGTGCGTCCGACGACGACATCGCACGCGACGACGCGCGGGAGCGAGGCGCCGTCGCGACGCGCGCGAATGAAAATTTGTCCCCGGGACGGTGGGGCGTCGTCCCGCATGATCGATGCGTCGATGGACGATCGAGTGGACGAAACCGAGTCGTTTCGTGCGTCGCTCCCGTCGCGCGTCTCGCTCTTCGCGTCGACGAATGACGCCGTTCCCACTTCATTTCATTTCATTTTCTTTCACGCGGGAACAAAACGTCGTCACTCATCGACGCGTCATGGACGACGATGACCCGTTGACGCGCATCCTGAGCGCGAGATACGTCGCCCAGGGTCGCGCCTCGCTCGCCGCGCGCGAGAAACTCCTCTCGCGACTCGTGTCGAATCGTAGGCTCTTACCCGAAGGTTTGCCCGACCAAGCGGTGGAACATCTCTTGACGACGCTCTCGACGATGGATTCGAATAATTTCCTCGACAACGTCGGCGTGGGCGAGCGAGAGGGACGGGTGTTCTCGTCCATCGTTCGACGTCGATGTTTCGGGATGTCGCACGGGATCGGACGGTCGGGAGACGTGACGGCGGAGCAGCCCAAGGCGTGCGGAAGCTCGGCGGCGCATAAACTGTGCGCGGCGTTGGCCCGGGACGCGTTGCGAATAGCGGGGATGCGAGACGTGGGGAAGCGCGTGTTGGTGTTGCCGCTGGCGACCGGGATGACGATGACGTTGGTGTTGAGCTCGATGCGATCGAGATGCGCGAGCGAGGGGAGGGAAGGGGCGAATTGTGTGATTTGGTGTCGATTGGATCAAAAGACGTGCGTCAAGGCGGCGACGTGCGCGGGATTGAAGGTTGTCGTGATAGATCCCGTGTTGAACGGGGATCAGTTGGAGACGAACGTGGCGGCGATCGAACGGGCGATCGATGAGGTCGGGAGGGAACGGTTGGTGGCGGTGGTGACGAGCACGAGTTGTTTTGCGCCTCGCGCGTGCGACGACGTCGAGGCGGTGGCGCGATTGTGTCGAGACAAAGATGTCGGTCACGTCATCAATAACGCGTACGGGGTGCAGAGCAGAGAGTTGTGCGCGCGCGTGAACAAGGCATGGACGGTCGGTCGCGTGGATGCCGTCGTGCAATCGACGGATAAGAACTTTCTCGTCCCCGTCGGCGGCGCGCTCGTGTGCGCCGGAAAAAACGACGAATCCGCGGTGGACGCCGTCGCCGCCGCGTATCCCGGACGCGCGTCCGCGTCTGCCACCTTGGATTTATTCATCACCCTCTTGTCCATGGGCGAAAACACGTGGACGCGCTTGCTGGACGAGCGCGAATCGCTGTACGCGTACATGCGCGCCGAACTCGAAAAAGTCGCCGCCGAGGAGGGCGAACGCGTCCTCGCGTCGCCGAAAAATCCAATCTCCATGGCGATGACGCTCACGTGCGCGTCGACCACGGGTGCGTCGCCGACCATGTTCGGATCGATGCTCTTCTCTCGGTGCGTCTCTGGCACGCGCGTCATCGCGCCCGGAGAGACGAAGACCGTGGGCGGGATTGAGTTTAAAGGATTCGGCGCGTCGCACTCGGCGTACCCGACGACGTATTTCACCGCCGCGGCGGCGATCGGCACGACGCGTGACGACGTCGATCGGTTCACGAGCGTGTTGCGGAAGACGTTCAAGGATTTTAAGAAGAAGACACGGGTTGCGGCAGCGGCGGCGAACGAGACGTAGAATAGAACTATCATTTTAATTACACAGAGCCGCGCGCTTGATTCGTTTGTCTCACGCATCGCGTCTGTCGCGGGTTCGTTTGTTGCGCGAATACTCCGTCAACATCGCGTCGATTCGCTCGATGACGCTCTCGGCGATGCGCAACTGACCCGCGCGATACCAAAATGTCGCCTCCGCGACGACGTCGACGCCGAGAATCGCCCCATCCCGCGGCCGCGCCGCCACGCGCGACGCCGCCGCGCGCATCTCCTCGGCGGCGTCTTTGAAATATCCGGCGAGCGCGCGAAGCATCTCGCACTCGGCGGCGACGTCGACGATGACGAAAGGGTGGTACTCCTCCCGAGCCTCGCTCCACTCGATGACTTTGTGTGGGGCGTACAGCGCGCGCATTTGCGCCAGGAATCGGTCGAGAGAACCGTCGGCGGCGACGCGCGCGGGAAACGTCGTCACGTCGAGCTCGGCGACGTCGGCGACGCGGCGCAAGGCTTCTGCGCGCGCGGAGTCGATGTTCGCGGGATCGAAGCCCGGGATGGCGAATGGCAAACGATCGTATGGATTGTTCGCGAGACTGAAACCGTAATAGGCGACCAGTTCGGCGTTTTCTAAACGTCCGTACGAAATCGTAATCGGTTCGCCGGGAGACGCGCCTCGCGCGAGTTCCAATCGAAACGCCTTGGTGTCTCGCTCCAACGACGTGTACCGCACCGAGTGCGCGTGCAGCGCGTGGTTACACAGATACACGCCGGGCACGATGACCTCGCGAATGTCCAAACTCGCGGGATCTTGCACTTTCATCGCGTACGACGTCCACACGTCGTGCGCCAACGCGAATCGACGATATTCGCCGAAAATCTCTAGAGGAAACGCCTCGGGAACTTGCGCGCACAACGCCGGGAACAGCATGTCGTACTGTTTACGAACGCTCTGTTGATACTCGATGAGTCTGCTCGCGTGCTCCTGTCCCAACACGAATTGCATGGCGTCTGGATCCCACGCCAACGACGTCGACGCGTGGCGCGGGAGCGCGCGCAACGCCGGCGCCCACTCCGACTCGCACTCGCTCGAGACGTCGTCGCTCAGCGCCGCGGTGAGCCACACGACCATGATGATCTGATCGCTCATCGATCCGGTCAACTGTTTCAATACCTCACACATCGGCGACGACGACTTGCGGACGACTTGTTCGACGCCCAGGAGCGCCGACCACGGTACGCGCGCCGCGCACTCCCCAGCCTCGATGCTCTCGGTCGCGATCGCCTCGCGCATGCCCTCGCGCACGACTCGACCGTCGAAACGATACTCGGCGCCTCGCGCGCGCGCCCATCGAAACATGTCCTCGCACGCGGGATCGAGCGCGCCGCTCGCCGCCGCGAACGCGCGGTCGCCCTGCGCCGCCGCCGCCGCCGCGCCCAATTTCACCGTCGCCGCGCGTTTCAACACCGCCATCGCGCGCTCGAGAACGAGACGCGCGCCCGATGACGCATCGTCTCGTCCCACCGCCTCCATCGCGTCCGCGATCGATCGCATCGCCAGTCCGTACGCCGCCGTCTCTCGACCCGGCGCGTCGCCCCCTCGCGCCCCGCCTCCACCATCGCCGTCATCTCGCGCGTACGCCTCGTCCGCCGCGCGCAAACTCGAGACGACATCCTCGATCGTCCGTCCGCACGTCTCTTTACCGCTCACGCTCGCGCACCGCGCGATCGCGAGCACGTCCCGCACTTTGCCCCGAATCGCACCCTCGTCGTCCCCGACGTCGAACGCGACGCCGTTCCCCGCATGCAGGACGCGTCGCGCCACGCACACCACCTCGTCGTCGTCCACTGGAATAGGCACCGTCACCGTCGGCATCGCGCGTCGCGCGCGGAATCCCCACCGCGCGCCCGCGTGTCGAGGGAGACGAAGCGTCTCCTCGTCGTACACTTTATCGCATTCGTCGACGCGCCGAGACGACGACGACGGCGCGCGACGCGCGCGAGACGACGACGCGCGCGAGCAAACATGTTTTTTCGACGGCGGCGCCGCGCGATCGAGACGGCGGACGCGCGGACGGTGGTGCCTTTCGGATTCGGCGCCATGTCCAAGAGAATGTCGTCGACCCGAGGTGAACGCGACGATGCGCCTCGTTCGTCCGTGACGTTCGAGACGGAGACCGAGACGGAGACGGACGACGACGACGACGGGTCTCTTCACGCCGTCGTCCCTCGGTCGCCTCCATCGCCGACGCCTCGCGGGGACATCGAGGAGACGTCGCGGAGACCGGTCCCGGCGCGCCGGGACGCCGCGCGCGAACGCGAAGGCGACCGAGAACGAACGCGTCCGATGAATCTCACGCCCGAAGACGCACTTTTCACGCATCCACCGACCGCGTGAGTCGACGTCGTCATCGACGACGACGACATCGGTCGGTCCGTCGGTTCGTCGGTCGATCCGTCCTCGCGCGCGTCCAACCGCCGGCGGCGAAGACGGACGAACGAACGACGACGACGCGCGGACGACGACGACGTCACCTCGACGTCAACGCCCCACCGCGGAGTGTCGCGCGTCGCACGCGCGTCATGTAATACACTCGCGCACTCGCGCGCGTTCTCACCGTTCCTCTCATCCTCGACCGCGAAACCGAACCGAGTCGCGTCGGAGAGAAAAAGAAGAAGAGAGAAAAGAATGATGGATCTCATCGTCATCCACGCGTCCCGTGTCGCCAGACGCGGACGATCGCATGCGGGACGAGCGACGCGACGAGAGAGACGACGCGAGCGCACGACGCGACGACGACGAGAGAGACACCACCGCGACCGCGACCGACGTCGACGCCAACAAGAGACGTAAGAGGACGACCGAGGAGGATTTAAAGACCACGATGGACGTGACGACGACGACGACGCCGATGGAGATCGACGAGGATTTACACTCTCGACAGTTGGC
>Ga0181589_10003473_pt1 | contig 12558 bp, 10 predicted proteins | sample 071ome_25_FD_132444 | JGI IMG/M metagenome (GOLD analysis project Ga0181589, IMG submission 132444) | Coastal salt marsh microbial communities from the Groves Creek Marsh, Skidaway Island, Georgia - 071410BT metaG (megahit assembly) | ecosystem: Environmental > Aquatic > Marine > Intertidal...
CTGGTGCGCGCGTTGGCAAACGCCATTACGCCGGAAAATGGCGTAATGCTGACCGGCATTTTATCTTCGGACAGGGAAAATAACTTTTATAATTCTGCCTATTTTGTTCATCATTCAGGCGGGCTATTGGGGCAATATCATAAACAGCATCTTGTTCCCTTTGGCGAATATATCCCCTTTCGCCAACTCCCCTTTATCGATGCGATAGCCGGACAAGGGGAATTTAGCAAGGGCGGGGCTGTTGAAGATATTTATATCGAACCTTTTGGCTATATCCGTGTGCTGATTTGTTACGAGATTATTTTCCCTGCCTTTATCGCCAGGGATAAACGCCGCCCCGATATGCTCATTACCCTTAGCAATGATGCGTGGTTTGGTGACACCTCTGGCCCGCATCAACATTTTTATCAAAGCCGGCTACGCGCCATCGAAGAGGGCCTGGCAGTGTACCGGCTGGCAAATACAGGTGTTTCCGGCGGATTTGACGGATTTGGAAGGCTGCTTGGCAAGACAGATTTAGGCACAAAGGCGGTTATTGATTTACCCCATATCAGGGCGCTTGCCCCGCCCTTTTATGCCAAAAACCGTATCATTGCGCCTGTTTTACTCTTTATCTGGCTGGGGGTTCTGGCTATTTTTCTTGAATTATTTTCCAAGAGGCGCAATAAAAGTCAGGGTTAAATCACTTTTAGGTTATTTTTAATACAGGAGAAGCGTTGTGAGCTTTCTTTTTACTTCTGAATCGGTATCTGAAGGACATCCAGATAAGGTATGCGACAAAATTTCCGATACAGTTCTGGATCTATTTCTTCGCCAGGAAGCAGAAGCCCGCGTTGCCTGTGAAACCCTTGCCACCACCAACCGCATTGTTCTGGCCGGTGAGGTGCGGGCATCTGAAGATAAAATAAAAAAGATTTTTTCTGAAATTGAACCAGCGGTGCGCGCTGCTGTTGCCGATATCGGCTATGAGCAGGAAAAATTCCATCACGCACATTTTGAATTTCAGAATTATTTGCATGAACAATCAGCCGATATCGCCCAAGGGGTTGATAGCACCGAGAAAAAAGAAGAAGGGGCAGGCGATCAGGGTTTGATGTTTGGCTATGCTTGCCGCGAAACCGAAGAATTAATGCCAGCGCCTATTCATTATGCGCATCAGATTTTAAAAGAGCTGGCCGCCCATCGCAAAGCAGATGCAGATACAATTTTGGGCCCGGATGCAAAAAGCCAGGTCACGCTGCGCTATAATGCGGATGGCTCAATCGCCGGGGTGGATAAGCTGGTGCTATCTACCCAGCATAAAGCCGGGGTTTCTAGCGCGGATATTCGCGCGCTTGTCACCCCTCTGGTTGCAGAAATTTTGCCGAAAGGCTGGATGGTGGGGGCAGATGATTTTCTGATTAACCCGACAGGAAAATTTGAAATTGGCGGGCCGGATGGCGATGCCGGGCTTACAGGGCGGAAAATTATTGTTGATACTTATGGCGGGGCTGCCCCGCATGGGGGCGGCGCCTTTTCTGGTAAAGACCCGACAAAGGTGGACAGATCAGCCGCCTATGCTGCGCGTTATCTGGCCAAAAATATTGTTGCGGCGGGGCTGGCCGAAAAATGCACTATCCAGATCGCCTATGCCATTGGGGTGGCTGCCCCTGTATCGGTCTATGTCAATACACATGGCAGCCAGAATGTAAATGAAGCCAAGCTGTCAGCATTGCTGACCAGCAATGAGGTGATGGATCTCACCCCGCGCGGCATCCGCACTCATCTAGGGCTGAATAATCCGATTTACACGCCTACCGCTGCCTATGGTCATTTTGGCCGCCGCGCAGGTGAGGCTGGAAAAGGCACATTTAGCTGGGAAGCAACGAACCTTGCTGAAAAGCTGCGCGCCGCACTTTAACCAGCCGCCTTTAGCCAAAAGCCCTATCACCAGACGCCTATCACAGGTAAAGGACAGCTCAATAGATGGCGGCCTCTGCTATAGAAAAAATACGTTTTTATGGCCGGCGTAAAGGCCGCCCCCTCAGCCAGAATATGCAAAGGCTTCTGGATGAGGTTTTGCCGGACAATCTTTTGCCAGAGGATATGGATGAAAGCTGGCTTTCAAAGCGGCGCGCCAGGCAGGGCAAAGATAGTGCGCTGATTTTGGAAATTGGTTTTGGCGGGGGCGAGCATCTGGCTAGCCTGGCAGCTGGTCAGCGCGAGGATTTATTTATCGGGGCAGAGCCCTTTATTAACGGGGTTGTCAGCCTGTTGCGCCATATTGAAGAGCAGAAATTAAATAATATTTGTATCTGGCCAGATGATGTGCGCCTTATTCTGGATAAATTGCCGGCTCATAGCCTGTCAGCTGTATATGTGATGTTTCCCGACCCCTGGCCAAAAGCCCGTCATGCCGGCCGGCGTATTTTAAATCAGGAGATGCTGGACAGGCTGGCAGAGTTGTTACAACCAAAAGGGCAGCTTCGCATGGCAAGCGATCATCCTGTTGCAAAAAGCTGGCTATTGGCCGAAGCCATGCGCCACCCGGATTTTGATTGGTGTGCGCGCAGCGCTGCGGATTGGCGTGAACGCCCCTCTGGCTGGCCGCAAACCCGCTATATGCGAAAAGGGGTGATAGAAGGGCGCTTACCAAGCTGGTTTGAATTTCAGCGTCGATAATGCTGGCCCATCCTTTATATGGCGATGACAAAAGCTTGTAATATTCAGCCAAAAGCGCTATAGTGCATGAAACGTTTCGGAAAATTGCTGAACGGTGGGTCAAAAGCCCGCCTTTTTTGTTGCCTGAAAGGCCGGATGGCCGAGGCAGCAGCAACGCCAAACGCCAGAACAAAAAACAGGATTAAACACAGGCGATGATACCGCAAAAGCTGGAACAGCTTATCGAACCTGCCCTTGCTGATTTGGGCTTTGAGTGTGTGCGCATCCGCTATACAGGCGGGGGCGACAAATCGGCACGTGGCCAGCTGCAGATTATGGCAGAGCCAACAGATTTGCGCGAGATGACCGTAGAGGATTGTGCAATCATTAGCCGGCATTTATCAGCTGTACTGGATGTAGAAGACCCTATCACGGATGCCTATCAGCTGGAGATCAGCTCACCTGGTATGGACAGGCCATTGACCCGGCTAAAAGATTTTTCACGTTTTTCGGGCGAGCTGGTGAAAATAACACTCAAACAAATGCTGGAAGGGCAAAAACGCTATCGCGGCCGTCTGGTCGGTGTGGATGATGAAGGGGTTATCCATGTTGAAACCCTTACCGGGCGGGTAAGTGCCACGCTTGATCAAATCGATACCGCGAAAATCGATCCAACTGAATTTTTTTCAACTCAAAAACAGCCTGCTAGAAAGACAAAGCAAACAGGCATTAATAAAGAAGAGGCTTAGATCTATGGATACATCGTCAATCCCCGGTCTGGAATTATTGCAAATCGCAGATGTGGTTGCGCGTGAAAAATCTATCGAACGCGAAGAAGTCATCGCTGCAATGGAAGAGGCTATTCAAAAGGCCGGCCGGTCAAAATATGGCCATGACCGCGATATTCGGGCAATGATCGATCGTAAATCGGGCTCTATTCAGCTGGAAAGGTGGACAGAAGTTGTTGAAGAAGTGGAAAATGACGCCACCCAGATGGGCCTGGAAGAGGGGCGCAAGCATAATCTGGAAGCCGGAGAGTTTCTAAAACAGCCTTTGCCGCCTATTGAATTTGGCCGTATCGCTGCCCAGACCGCCAAGCAGGTTATCTCGCAAAAAGTGCGCGAGGCCGAGCGTGCGCGTCAGTATCAGGAATATAAAGACCGGGTGGGCGAGATTGTTCTGGGTACGGTTAAACGCGCAGAAAGCTATTCTGTGACCATCGATTTGGGACGTGCCGAAGGGGTGATGCGCCGCGAGGAAATGATCCCGCGCGAAAACCTGAATCAGGGGGACAGGGTGCGCGCCTATATTGTGGATGTTCGCGAAGAGGTGCGCGGGCCACAAATTTTCCTTTCCCGGTCAGCAAATGAATTTATGGCCAAACTTTTTACACAGGAAGTCCCGGAAATTTATGATGGTATTATCGAGATTAAAGCGGTTGCCAGAGAGCCTGGCAGCCGGGCAAAAATCTCTGTCCTTTCTCGCGATCAGTCGATTGATCCGGTTGGGGCGTGTGTTGGCCTGAGAGGCAGTCGTGTACAGGCGGTGGTCAGCGAATTACAGGGTGAGAAAATCGAGATTATCCCGTTTTCGGATGATCCGGTAACCTTTATTGTGAATGCGTTGGCACCGGCAGAAGTGGCCAAAGTGGTGGTAGATGAAGTTGCGGGCCGTGTAGAGGTAGTCGTGCCGGATGAGCAATTAAGCCTGGCGATCGGTCGTCGCGGCCAGAATGTGCGCCTCGCTTCTCAACTAACTGGCTGGTATATCGATATCCTGACCGAGGCAGAAGAATCAGAGCGTCGACAAGAAGAGTTTAAAACCCGTTCTGCACGCTTTATCGAAGCGTTGAATATTGATGATGTGATTGCCCATCTTCTGGTCGCAGAAGGCTTTGTATCTATTGATGATATCGTTGCCACCCCGGTATCTGAACTGGCGATGATCCAGGGCTTTGATGAAGATATCGCAGGCGAGCTGTTAAATCGTGCGATAGAATTTTCCGAAGCCGAAGCCAAGCGTATTACCGAAGAGCTGGAAAAGCTGAACGTTCAGGATGATCTGCGGGATGCAGAATATCTGAGCCTGGCGATGATATTGACACTGGCAGAAAACAAAATCCTCTGCCTGGACGATCTGGCCGAGCTGGACAGTGAAGAGCTGCTGGAACTGCTGGGTGAACATGGTATTGAGGATGAAGCCGCAGCCGGCGATATTATTATGGCCGCGCGCGCGCACTGGTTCGCAGATGAAGACGCTGAAGCTGAAGAAACAGCCGCAGCGGATTCTGGCGATGATGCGCAGTAATGCGACCATTAGAGCAAATAGGCAGTAACCATGAAGCCAACAGCGCCATTTATGGAAACCTCACAGGGGGCAGCAGAAGCTGCCAGCCTGCGGCGCTGTCTGGCAACCGGGCAATCGGCTGAAAAAGACAGGCTGATCCGCTTTGTAGCCAGCCCCGAAGGCGAACTGGTTGCCGATATTTATGGCCGTCTGGGGGGGCGCGGGGCGTGGGTCAGTGCGGATAAGCAGCATCTGGAAACCGCCTGTTCCAAAAATCTGTTTGCCCGTTTTTTACGCCAGTCTGTGACCATTAAAGAGGGGTTCATTAGCCAGGTTGGCGACCAGCTGGCACAGATTTTGATCAATCGGATGAGCATGATGCGCAAAAGCGGTGCGCTGGTAACCGGGCGCGGCAAGCTGGAAATGGCCGCCAGCCGCCTGGAAGGCTTGCTGATAGCAGATGATGCCAGCCAGCGCGAGGCCGCCTCGCTGATACAAATGGTACAGCCTGACTGGTATGAGACAGGCTTGCCCGCGGCCTTGCTGGGTCAGATAGCCGGTGTTGACTCTCTGGCCTATGCTGGGGTTTTGCGCGCTGCTTATCCGTCCGAGCAAAAGCAGATAGACACGCTTTTAGTGGATTTGCAGCGCTGGCGCGCGGTCACACAAACACAAAAAACAAGAGAATAGAAATTGCGGAGAGCTTGTCTTTTAGGGGCAAGCAGGTGTATTACCATGCACAAAGGTGCGAAAGGCTAAAACATAGCTATCCTGTCAAAGCCTAAATTCCAAGGGGCTATGGCTTAGTCTAAATCGAAAAGGGTCATCCATGAGTGAAGAAAATAACAAGCCAAAGAAATTAAGCCTGTCTGGCAGTGGCAAGCTTTCGCTTGGTGGTGGCGCGGTTGACCCGGCAAGCCTTCGTGGCGGTATGGTTGGTTCTGGACGTGGCAAAACAGTTCAGGTCGAAGTACGGCGTAAACGCGTTGGCGGTGCAGCGGTGCGGCCAGCAGCGGTAAACACCCCTGCCCCCGTAACCGCCCCTGTTGAAAATGCGCCTCTGCCGGAAAACACAGCTGACAGATCAGAAGATCGCCTGACCGCGGCTGAACGTGCCAATAGAATGAAGGTGCTGCAAGAAGGTCTGAGCAAATCAAAAGAATCTGTCAGCGAAGCAGAAGAGCCAGCAGAGGCACAGTCTGTTACACAAGAAGGTGTGACAGAAAAAGAAGAAGTGCTGGATCCACGTGATGCGCGCCGCCGGGCAGAGCTGGCAGAATTGGAAGAAATTGAAAAACAGGCCGCTGCCCAGCGCTTGACCGAAACCGAAAGATTGGCAGCTGAAAATGCTGCCCGTCAGGCAAAAACGCGCCAGCAAATGCCGGATATGCAACCTGCAGGGCCTGCCCCGATACGTGAAGATGCCCCGATACGCAATCGCCGCAAAACAACCGAGATAGACTCGCCCATGCGCCCTGCCCCGGTAAAGCGCGATGGTGACCGCCGGCGTTCTGGTAAAATGACAATATCACAAGCCCTTTCAGAGGGTGATGGTCGCCAGCGTTCTCTGGCGTCTGTGCGCCGCCAACGCGAAAAAGCGCGGATGCGCGAAAGCCAGCCCCAGGTAAAACAGGTTCGCGATGTGGTTATCCCGGATACCATCACGGTACAGGAACTGGCTAACCGAATGGCAGAACGGGCAGCCGATGTCGTAAAAGAGCTGATGAAACAGGGCATCATGGCAACGGTTACTCAGTCAATTGATGCAGAAACAGCCGAGCTGGTCACACTGGAATTTGGCCATAAGGTACAGCGCGTTTCTGAATCAGATGTCGAAGAAGGTCTGGCAGGTAGCGAGGATAATGAAGCAGATTTGCGTCCGCGCCCGCCGGTCGTGACCGTGATGGGACACGTCGATCATGGGAAAACCAGCTTGCTGGATGCTATTCGCGCAACCGATGTGGCCGGCGGCGAATCAGGCGGGATTACCCAGCATATTGGCGCCTATCAGATTGAAACCAAATCTGGTAATCTTATCACCTTTATCGATACACCCGGCCATGAAGCCTTTACCGAAATGCGCCTGCGCGGGGCAAGTACAACCGATATTGTTGTGCTGGTGGTGGCTGCCGATGATTCTGTGATGGCTCAGACCATTGAGGCTATTAATCATGCCAAGGCAGCCGGATGTCCGGTCATTGTCGCGGTTAATAAATGTGACAAGCCCGAAGCCCAGCCGCAACGGGTCAGAAATGACCTGTTACAACATGAGATCATTACCGAAGATTTTGGCGGTGAGGTATTATGTGTGGATGTATCTGCCCATACTGGCATGGGTCTGGAAAAGCTGGAAGAAGCTATCATGCTGCAGGCGGAATTGTTGGAGCTGAGAGCCAATCCGAACAGACCGGCAGAAGGGACAGTTGTCGAGGCAAAGGTTGAGCGTGGACGCGGGTCGGTTGCGACGGTACTGGTTCAGCGCGGCACCTTGAATGTTGGCGATATTTTTGTTGCCGGCGCCGAATCAGGGCGCGTACGCGCGCTGTTGAATGAACGTGGCCAGCAGCTGAAACAAGCCTTGCCCGGCCAGCCGATAGAAATACTGGGCCTAAACGGTACGCCTATGTCTGGTGATATGTTTGTGGTGGTGGAAAGCGAATCACGTGCCCGTGAAATTGCCGAATATCGCAAACGTCGTATCCGCGATAAAGAAGCAGCGGTAACCGCGCGCGGATCTGTTGAACAGATGTTGACGGCTATTGCCGCTGGCGAGGCAGAAGAATTGCCGATAGTGATTAAAACAGATGTGCATGGCTCGCTGGAAGCTATTCGCGCGGCATTTGAAAAATTGGCCACCGAACAGGTGCGGGTGCGTATTCTGACAGGCGGTGTGGGGGCGATATCTGAATCAGATGTCTCGCTGGGAGCTGCCTCTAATGCGATGGTGATCGGCTTTAATGTTCGTGCCATCCCGCAAGCGCGCGATTTAGCCAAAAGAGACGGCATTGAAATTCGCTATCATTCCATCATTTACGAACTGATTGACGAAGTAAAAGGGGCGATGGGTGGTCTGCTAAGTCCAGAACAGCAGGAAAGCTTTATTGGCTATGCAGAAATCAGACAGGTCTTCTCGGTTTCCAAGCAAGGCAAGGTGGCTGGCTGTATGGTTACCGAAGGGATCATCAAACGCGGCTGCAAGGTCAGATTGCTGCGGGATAATGTGGTGATACATGAAGGCAGTCTGAAAACCCTGCGTCGCTTTAAAGATGAAGTCAAGGATGTGCGTGAAAGCATGGAATGCGGTATGGCGTTCGATAATTATTCCGATATTCAGGAAGGCGATATGATCGAATGTTTCGAGGTAAAGGAAGTGGCGCGCACCCTGGATTAAAAAGAATTCAGACGCCCGTTTTTTTATTTTCAAACCGATAAGTGCCAAAGGCAGGTAACATGGTACAGCGTTCAAAATCAGCTCGCTCCGAGCCAAGCCAGCGCCAGTTACGGGTAGGCGAGGATTTACGCCATCATCTGGCGGCTATTTTGATGCGCCAGGAAACCCATATTCCGGAGCTGGACAAGGTATCTATCACCGTATCAGAAGTATCTGTCAGTCCTGATCTTGGCTCGGCACGGGTCTATATTATGACGCTTGGCGGACAGGATATGGACAGGGTGCTGCCTATCTTGAACCAATATGCTCCTGTCTTGCGCCATGAGGTGGCCAAGCGGGTGCATTTGCGCCGTCTGCCAGCGTTTAAATTTGTGCGCGATGATTCCTATGATAATGCCGATAGGATGGCACGGCTTTTTTCCGGCATAAAATCTCAGGAATAGTTGATAAAATTGTCTGCTTCCTCGCGCCCCAATGGCCCGCATGGCTGGCTTTCTATACATAAACCTGCCGGCATCAGCTCGGCAAAGGTTGTGGCGATTGTAAAACGCTGTTTTGATGGCGTGAAAACAGGCCATGCCGGCACGCTTGATCCGCTTGCCAGCGGTGTTTTGCCGATCGCGCTTGGCGAGGCAACCAAGACTATTTCCTATGTGATGACAGCAGAAAAATCCTATCGGTTTTCGGTGAAATGGGGGGCTGAAACCCAGACAGATGATACAGAAGGCGCGATAACCCGCACCTCTGCCTATTTGCCTTCCAAAGCAGAAATAACCGCTATCCTGCCGAAATTTACCGGGCTGATTGATCAGGTGCCCCCTGATTATTCAGCCGTTAAAATTGATGGCAAGCGCGCCTACGCGCTGGCACGTTCACGTGACAAGGCCAAAACAGAAAAGCCGGTATTGGAAAAACCATTATTGGGCGCGCGTCAAATTCGTATTGATCAGCTTCAGCTATTGTCGGCAGATACGCAAAGTGCAGAGTTTGAGGTGCATTGCGGTAAGGGCGCCTATATCCGTTCCCTGGCGCGGGATATTGGCCGGGCATTGAACAGCGCAGCCCATGTAACCGCCCTTGAAAGACGATCTGTGGGTAAATTTCATATAGGTGATGCGATTTCTCTGGATTTTTTGCAGGAAATGGGGCAGAGTGCGCGCGCATCTGATGCAATTTTGTCTGTTATGACTGTGCTGGACGACATCCCGGCAGTAGCCCTGACAGACGCAGAAGCCAAAAAGCTTCAATTTGGTCAGAAGCTGTCTTTGGACGGGCAACGCTGTTCGCGGTTGCGTGCCGCATTGAACCAGGCCAGAGACAGAGAGCATACCGATAGAGCGGTAGCTGTTTTTGACGGGCGTCCGGTGGCGCTGGTTGCATTAAAAGACAGCGTCCTATCGCCCCAAAGGGTGCTGAATTTATAAACCTGCTGTTGTGAAAACACAGCGCTAGCATGAAGGAGAATGCGATGTCGATTACGAAGGAACGCAAGGCAGAGCTGATTTCTGCCTTTGGTAAGGATGCAAATGATTCAGGTTCAGCAGCCGTTCAGGTAGCTATTTTGACCGATCGGATTGTTTATCTGACCGAACATATGAAAACCCATAAAAAAGATTTTGCTTCACGTCGTGGCCTGTTGAAAATGGTAGGCCAGCGTCGCCATTTGCTGGATTATATCCGTTCCGGTGATGAAGCAGCCTATAAGGCATTGATCGAAAAGCTGGGTCTGCGCCGCTAATATTGGCACAGCCGCTTATCTGATTTTGAAACTCATTTGATAAACGGGTCTGTTCTGGCAGGCCCGTTTGTTTATCCTGAGTTATATAGAGGTTGCTTTTGTGTAGCGGTCATGTCATATCTGCTGTCATAAAAGATGAATGAAGATAGAGATTTGATAAAAACCGCGAGATAAGCCTTTAAGCGGGCGGGAAAAGACCAGACTGAGAGTCTTTCAATCGTTAAGCGTCTAGTGACACAACCCCCTTACATTTCTCAGCAAACAGCCCTGTTTTCGTGTCAGGCCATGAACGGCATGACAGGCAGGGATACTTCTTCATCATGACCAAAGATAGATGAAACTGAAAAAAGAGAAGAACCAGATGTTCGAAATATATAGAAAAGAAATCGATTGGGGGGGCAAGACCCTCATTCTTGAAACAGGCAAGGTCGCGCGCCAGGCAGATGGCAGCATTATGGCCAGCATGGGCGAAACCACAGTATTATGTACAGCTGTTGCCGCCCGCAAGGCAAAGCCTGGCCAGGATTTCTTTCCCCTTACCGTAAATTATCAGGAAAAAACCTTTGCCGCAGGTAAAATCCCCGGCGGGTTTTTCAAGCGTGAAGGCCGGCCTTCTGAACATGAGACACTTACCAGCCGTTTGATTGACCGTCCTATTCGCCCGCTCTTTCCAAAAGAATTCAAGTGCGAGACCCAGGTTATCTGTACGGTTCTGTCACATGATATGGAAAATGCCTCTGATATTGTTGCCCTGATCGGCGCATCGGCTGCCCTTACCCTTTCCGGCGTGCCGTTTTTCGGGCCCATTGCGGGCGCACGTGTCGGCTATAGGGATGGGGAATATATCCTTAACCCTACTCTTTCCGAGATGGAAGATAGCACCCTTGATCTGGTGGTTGCCGGTACAAAAGATGGCGTGTTGATGGTTGAATCAGAAGCAGAAGAGCTGTCAGAGGAGGTGATGTTGGGGGCGGTAAATTTTGGCCACCAGCAGATGCAGCCGGTTATCGATGCGATTATCGAATTGGCAGAAGTAGCCGCAAAAGAGCCGCGCGAATTGCCGGTTGAAGCCCCGGAAGCAGCAGAATTACGCAAAAGCCTGTCCGGCTTGAACAAAAAACTGACCGCCGCTTACGATATTGCTGATAAATCAGCCCGTCAGGAAGCGCTGGCCGAAGCCCGTGCAGAAGCTGTAACCATGGCAGGTGAAGAGGCAGATGGCGTTCTGGTTTCCTCGATTGTAAAGGAAATGGAATCCGATATTGTTCGCTCCTCTATCCTGAAAACTGGCCAGCGTATTGATGGCCGTGATACCAAAACGGTTCGCCCGATTGTTGCCGAAGTTGGCTTGCTGCCACGCACCCATGGCTCGTCTTTATTTACGCGCGGGGAAACACAGGCTCTTGTGGTCTCTACCCTTGGCACAGGTCAGGATGAACAGATGATCGATGCGCTGACAGGCGAATATCGTTCCAGATTTATGCTGCATTATAACTTCCCGCCATTTTCTGTAGGCGAGGCAGGGCGCGTTGGCTCTCCTGGCCGCCGGGAAATTGGCCATGGCAAGCTGGCATGGCGGGCGATTAATCCGCTTCTGCCATCCAAAGAGGAATTTCCCTATACTATTCGCGTGGTATCCGAAATTACTGAATCAAATGGCTCTTCTTCTATGGCAACGGTTTGCGGTACGTCTCTGGCATTGATGGATGCCGGTGTTCCGCTGGCCCGCCCGATCGCCGGTATCGCTATGGGTCTGATTAAAGAGGAAGATGAATTTGCGGTTCTGTCCGATATTCTGGGGGATGAAGATCACTTAGGCGATATGGATTTTAAAGTGGCCGGAACAGATGCGGGTATTACCGCCTTGCAGATGGATATTAAAATCACCTCTATCACCCCTGAAATTATGGATATCGCATTGGGTCAGGCACGTGATGGCCGCCTGCATATTCTGGGCGAGATGGGCAAGGCTCTGACCGGCGCGCGCGAAGGTCTGGCAGAATCTGCACCGAAAATCACCACTTTCAAGATTTCCGTAGATAAAATCAGGGAAGTCATTGGGCCAGGCGGCAAGATGATCCGCGAGATTGTTGAGCAGACAGGCGCAAAAATCGATATTGATGATGATGGCAGCGTATCTGTAGCGGCTATCAGCCAATCTGCAAGCGATGCAGCCATTGCCCGTATCAAGGATATTGTTGCCGAGCCGGAGCTGGGCGTTATCTATAATGGCAAGGTTGTAAAGACCGTTGATTTTGGTGCTTTTGTAAATTTCCTTGGCGCAAAGGACGGGCTGGTACATATCTCTGAAATGAAGAATGAGCGTGTTGCCCAGACAACAGATGTCTGTAAAGAAGGCGATATGGTCAAGGTAAAGGTCATCGGCTTTGATGACCGCGGCAAGGTTAAATTATCCATGAAGCGTGTGGATCAGGAAACCGGCGCGGATCTGGAAGCCGATAAGGGCGATGACGAATAAGCGCTCTTAAACATCGTTAAAAGA
>Ga0181589_10003476_pt1 | contig 12553 bp, 12 predicted proteins | sample 071ome_25_FD_132444 | JGI IMG/M metagenome (GOLD analysis project Ga0181589, IMG submission 132444) | Coastal salt marsh microbial communities from the Groves Creek Marsh, Skidaway Island, Georgia - 071410BT metaG (megahit assembly) | ecosystem: Environmental > Aquatic > Marine > Intertidal...
ACCGTTCGAAATCTGCGCGATTTCGCGTGTGACATGACGGGAAACTGCTAAAATATATTGGCTACTGTAAATGGCGAGACTGGGTCTGAACGACTACACACCTCCGACCAAGAGACGTCGGACCGTTTCGACTGATCCGAACGTCGTGAATCTCACGAGGAACGTCGTGAATCTCACGAGTAACAATCGGAACATCATTCCGAACAGAGTTTCATTCGTCACAAACCCGGTCAGTCAGAACGGGCGAGTCCGAAACGCTTTGACGAGATCGTCGTCTTCCCGCGTGTCGAACGGACGCGGTGGTCTGACCTCGAGGGGATCGCGTCAGGTTCGCACCGCATCGTCTGCCGCCCGATCCGGATCGCGACGCAACGGTCGCAACGCGACGATCGGAAACCAGGTCGCGAGCCCGGCTCGTACCGCGTCGGCCGGTGGATTGCGACGCAACGGTTCAGTGGCGACCGCGAACGGTCGGAACGCGACGATCGGAAACCAGATCGCGAGCCTGGTCCGGAACCAGGTCGCGAGCCCGGCTCGTACCGCGTCGGCCAGTCGATTGCGACGCAACGGATCGGTGGCGACCGCGAACGGTCGGAACGCGACGATCGGAAACCAGATCGCGAGCCTGGCTCGTAACCGCGGAAAGGCGAACGTCGTCGTCAACCAACCACCATACCACGTCGTCGGCTCTCGTCACTCCCGTATCGTGAGCGGAGTCCGTCCTCATCAACAACACGCGTTGAACAAAGCGAAGTTGGCCGTGAACGCGATGGTGCGAAAGGGAAGAACGCCTCGCGGATCCATCGTGTTCCACGGAACCGGGTCCGGGAAGACGCTCGTGGCAGGCCTTATCGCTATGGAGTACCTCTCGAGAGTAGACCCCAAACCGTACGTATTCATCTTGTCGACGCCGGGGAATATTCAGCAACTGAAAGACGGTTTGAAAGAACAGATCGGACGACACGCGAGCAGTAATCTGTATCGCTTGCTCCGGTCGCAGAACGTGCAGACGACCGAGATGGAGACGGCGAATCATCTCAAGCACCTGAATCACATGCTGACGAAGGGGAGTGGTCCCATCTTCATGAAATCGTACGAAGAGTTTGCGTCGTGTATGGGCAAGTTCGGTAACCGAAGCATCTCGTCTTCCGCCAAATGCGCCGCCGCGAGGGACTGGAAAGCCGTCGGAAAGGGACTTGTTCTGATTCTCGACGAAGCACACGAATTGCTTCGTCCTCTGAACGCGATGCAAGTCAAAGAAAAAATGGCGCGAGGGACGAAGAGCGAAGATCCCGGCTTGCACTTGACTCGTCGATTCATCGAAGAACACCGCCACGATCCCCTGTTGCACGTGCACGCCCTGACAGCGACGCTCGGTGCGTCCATCGAACAGGTGAACGGACTCCTCAGCCTGGCGGGAGTCAACATGGCACCCACCGGAAACACGATGATCTCGTTCGCAAATATGTCCGAAAACACCCGGATTTTTGCACCGAGCACACACGAGGTCGTCGGTATCCAGCTGCACCCACGTCATTGGGATTTGTACGTTCGGGACATGAACAAGTTGAAGCAGAACGAGTACTCGAAAACAGTGCCCTCGACGGTATCACGTGTCTACTCGAAGTTCTGGAACACGCTGCAGGAACGGTTCGTCAAGTACGCGTTCCTCTCGTTGATGAATTACATCCCAACGACCCAGAAAAACGAACAGAATATACTAGATATCCTGAAGTCGCCTGGCGGATACCGTTACGAGCGAATGCACGTGGAGAGACCGGATATGAAAACCGACATAGACGTCGTGGTCGGACCGAAGATGTTCCAACTCGTCGACAATCTGCAAAAGGACGGGAAGCATTTCGTGTACGTGCGCGACAAGCAAGAGGTCTACATCCTTCGCCACCTGCTGATGACGAAACTCAGGTACAGCGATATTACGTCGTCATACAAGACGACGGGTCACGCGGTCCTGTCTCGCAGAATGAATCGACCGAACTTCGTTTGGACGGTCGCGGATACCCCGCCGTTGGTCATGCAGCGATTCATGAGTGGTCTCGACAAGATCGATAAGGTGATCACGCCCGAGTTGTTGCGCCGCAACGACCGCGGCCAGAACTGTAAGATCATCATCTGTACGGGCAAATCGTACCAGGGCACGGACATCAATTCGCTCCGGTACGTGCACCTCCTCACGCCGTTCCCGACCAAACTGCAATTCCGCCAAGCGTCGGGAAGAGGGGCAAGGCAGGGTGGACACCATTTCCACGATCCAAACAATAGGACGTACAGAACGGAATACAAAAAGGTGAAGATCAACGAGTACTGTGCACGGGCTCCGCCCGATGGCGTCCGCTACCATTTCCTTTCCGCGTTACACGACGAAGTGACGAACACCGCCCGCACGACCGTGCAAAACCTGAACAAGACGCGTATGCGCAACGGTGCAGACCCCAACCCGTCGGCGGACGAACTCATGCTGCGTCATCGAGCTCTGAATCCGAAGGAAATCGCTCTGAACGAGCACATCAATAGGATCAAGCGGCGGGACGGCGTTATTGCGCCTGGAAGTCGGCGTTGACTTGGTCTATCTGCGATTTCAGAAAGGCTTTGACGTCGTCGCCTTGCACGTCCCAATGTTCCCAATCATCGTCGACCGTCTGCATGCGTGCACACTGCGGACATTCACACGTGCGTGCCGTACTCTCCTCCTCCCCCGGTCGTACGCCGTACTTGTCATCGTCATCGTCGACGACGACAACGCCCCATTTTTCGAATGAGACGTGGGAACGGTCGTCCGAACGGTCGTCCGAACGGTCGTCGGAACGGTCGTCCGAACGGTCGTCGGAAAAGTCCGAGTTCTCGTGACCGTCTTCTCTCTCGTCGTCGACGTCTTCGCCGATATCGACGGTAATTGATTGACATATTTCGTCCAAGCGTTGCTCGAGATCGTCCCGATCGAAGAAGGTCATGGCCTCCGTCTTGATGGCCCGTTTGATGTCGTCGGGCGTGATGATCGTCCGTCCCTGGTGTTCGACGAAGGTCGCCGCCGACGTGATCGCGTACTCCAGCAGCATCATGACCAGCGAGATGAGTTTGATATGGAGGGGCGTGATCTCCAGCGGTCGCGTGGCGGTGGTCACCGTGTCGAAACCCGTACGCATCGGCGGCGGGATCATCGTTTCGTAGGCAGTCCTGTTCTATGGGTACACACGAGAAAACGATATCGACGAAACATTTTCGTGTGTACGTGTATGATGAACAAACGTGCGTTCCTCGCGCTCTCGATCGTCTCGCTCGTGTGCACGGTGGTCATGGTCGTGCTGATGGCTCGTCCGCGCCGACGTCAGTCGATGATTGAGCCACCCGACCCCTTCCCCACAGTCTCCGCGACGACGCAACCTCCCGCTCAAGCGTCCCCGATCGTGGACGCCGAGCCCGACGTGTCGAACGTCCGCGTCGGCGGGATCACGGTCCTGTACCCGCGCGTCCCGTTGCTCGAAATGAAGTACAATCCCCGGCGGTACGAGTTCGTTCCCGGCGCGGTGATCCCGGGCCTGGACGGGCGCCGCGTAGAAGACGCCACACATATCGTGATCACGACGTACCCCGGCGTGACGGTCCGCGCCGTGGACCGGAGCGAGCCGCTGAATTTGGAAGTGCGACGGGACCGCATCACGCTGGAGATCGATCCGTACACGCGCCGCGTCGTGACCGCGCGAGTCGGATAATTCGACTTACTTTATTTTTTATCGCGGGTGTATACAGTGATCAGTCAGAGACGATATGACAGGACGGACGAGACGGGAAACGGACATGTCGACGTTCTGGAGCAAGCTCTGGACCGTATTGACAAGGAACTGCTCGATAACTGGCTACAAATGCCGATCGAAATACAAAAAGCGTATCGACGAAATGGGAAAAGCGTGGGATACACTCAAACGCGGACCACCGAGCGACACGATTGTGTTACAAGCCACCAAAGACTTTGCGAAACAAGCCGCAAGCCTCGCGGTGCTGGTGACACATTCAGACAAGAAGCCGAACAAGAAGATCACTAAACGCGGAGTTATACGCTCGTATACCGTTGCAGACTTCGAGTTCGTGAAAGAAGCACGTCAACGCATTTTGTCAACAGATTTCGATTTCGAGACGTTCCGACATGTCGTTTTGCGAACGACGCAGAGAACGGCGATCGACAGGTTCTTGGGAGATGAGAGACCGCGTTCACCGACGATCGACGTCAACCAGGCCGCGATCGGATCGGTGATTGTTCCCGGCTCAAGTTCAAACATTTCGCCGATGGAGTCCATGGACACGGCAGGGGACATGACGACGGACGACGCGACCCTTGTTCGCGCGGTAGTTCGCGGTGGTGGTCACGTGGTCAATCAAGTGCAAACGCCTTCTGGACTGCAGGTATCCATGCGTGAACGAGACGAGACAAATGACAACCCCAGGTCGTCCAAACGCGTCGCGGTCGCAGACAGTCGACTCGAGAACGAGTTACGAATGCAATCACGAACGACCTCAAAACGAAACGAGACACTGAAACGCGAGATCAACATGCTTAAAAATATAGAGAAGGACCTGAGAGAGCAGTTGAAAGGTGCAAATGAGGAAGGCTTGAGGCGAGTCGGGGAACTGACCGCACAACTCAGTCAAACGGATGCGGCAGCGCGCGAGGAGATCGAGAAGTTGGGTAAAAACGTTCTCGACAAGGAGATCAAGATCGGACAGAAAACGGTCGAGATCGAGGATTTACAGAAGAGACTGGGAGAGCAGCAGGGCGAGCGTACGGCGCTGGAGAACGACGTGAAGAAGGCGCTGGATGAAAAGACAGCCCTCGAGGCGGAGAAGGTCGCTCTCGAAACAAACCTCAAAAAACAGACGGAGCGTGCGGAAGCGTACAAGCAGCAGCACGTGGGCCTTCGGGGCGCGTATGACAAACTCAAGAACGAGAAGGAGAAATCGGAGAGGACGGTGGGCATACTCGAAGGCGTCATCGCGAATGGTCGACAGCAGTTACAAAAACTGACGGCGGAAAAAACGGCGTTGGAAGCCGTTCTGGCGGAGAAGGCGAGGAACGGTGAAACCAAGAACGCCGCGTTCGCCGAGGAAATCGGGAAAGTGAAAACTCTGGAGGCTGCGATTGAGCGAGCTCAGAAGGAGCTCCGGGAGGCAAACAAAGCAAAAACGACGGCCGAATCACAAGCAAAGGAACTTGAAAAACGCTTCGAAGGTATTTTGAAGGAAACCGTCGCCAAGGTGCGGGGTGAGAAAAATGCCGCAATCGACCGGTTGAAAGCTTTACTGACTGAGTCACTGTCGGCAAGGGCCTCTTTGGAAACCGAGCTGACGAAGACGAGAGCCAAACTCGAGGAGCTGCAAGCGTACGTGACGAATGGCGAGCGCTTATATGAAGAATTGCTCAGGAATTATAGGGAATTGGAACCGTTCAAACAACAGGTCGAGACTTTACAAGCGCAGAACGCCGAGTTGCAGCGTCGTCTGGATGCCGTGCACGCCGGGGTCGTGGAGGACGTGACGATGGTAGACGCGAGGATGAACGAGATCGTGACGGTCAATCGTCGTCAGCAGAATCTTCCCGGTGCCCGTGCGATGAACGAGGCGTTCGTGGCCCAGATGTCCCGGACACGGGCCGAACGCGAGGCATACATGCGGCGCGCGAGGGAGGAGGAAACGCGCATTTGGAAGGAAAAATCGAGGATCGAGGCGGAGATGACCAAGGCACGTCAGGTGCTGGCGGAGCAGGAGAAGGAAACGATGCTCACGTTGATGCGAGCACGGGAGGAGACGAAACGCGCGGAGACCGTCCTCCGTCGGACTTCGGCGTGGAAAAAACGGCTTCCGACGGAGGGACGGCGTCGCGGGACCACGTCGTCGTCGTCCGCCGGAGGCGTTGCTACCGTCGCCGTCATGGGTGGTGGACTTGCCATGCTGGCTTCCCTCGTGACGAGCATGTTCCGCGCGTAATTACACCTCCTCGTCTTTCAAAAACAAGTTTCCGACATCGTCGTCGTCGTCGTCGGAAACGAATCGTGCAGACACTGCTTGGGAAACGAGGTCGTCGTACAAATCGTCCCGTACGAGGCACGTGGGTGGCGGTGGCGGGACGTAGTTGGCGCGCTCGATCATCAGGTCGTCGTAAAACGACTTGAGGGCGTCGTGGTGCGTATCGAGCCAGTCGGGATCTCGCGGGACCGGCGTGATGCTGAAGACCTCTTCCCCGGTTTCGCTGAGGTGAGCTGGCTGCCATTCGACGAAAAAACACAGATCGAGATCACATACGAACAGTTGGCACTGAATCTGTGGATAATAGTGATGCGGGACGTGTCCGGGTCTGATTTGGCGTTTGTACGGGCACTTGATCTCCACGAGGGATCCGCACTCGGTCATCCCGTCAGGCGACGCAGCGAGCCATGAGTACCCCTCGGGACCGTGGATGTCGGCGTGCACGATGAGACCGTACTCCTTGGTGGTGGTGCCCATGATCTCGTCAAAACGTTCCCTGACGTAATCTTCGTACTTTGTGCCGTGTCTCGTGGCGACGTTGCCCTTGAACTTGCGGTACACGATGTTCTGAATGGCGTCCTCCCGCGGGTCGCCCGTAAAGGAATCGAAAGGTTTGATCCCGAGGGCCGCGGCCGCGTTGGACGCGGTCATCAGGCTGCGACGAACCTCGTACCATGCCGGGGTCCGCTGCTCGTATTGCCGGACCGTCTTCACGCGAAGTATTCGTTCTTCGAGCGAGAGACGCATTTTATCGTCGGTTATTGGAATGGAGAGTTTCTGTGCGGCGATCATCTGTCCTTCGATCATTACGTCGTCGATGGTCGACACGGCCGTTTCCAAGATGATGGGGAACGATACGATCGATAGGGGCAATACCGATATGACGCTCGGGATGACGCTGTTTGTGTCGTGTCTCGTCATGTTTTCGGCCGCCAGTGTGTTGTACAACGTCCAGATATCGTCGATGGCGTGTGTCCTCTTCGTGGTCGTCTGGGGATTGGTCGGGTGGGCGAATATGGGTTTCGTCAACCTGGTCGGGGTCGCGAAATCTCCACGACACACGAGCACATGACCGACCGAAAGACGTCTTACGTCACTGGAACGAACGACCACGCGAGCGGAGACGTCGACCACGTCGGTTTCGCGAGCGAGCCGCTCAAGTACGTTCCTTTGTTCGCATTTTTGAACGAACATCCGCTCGCGTCGCACGCGATCGACCAACGCTGGAGCGTCGTATCGGACGTCTTGGCTTCGATGAGGTCGTCGCCGTACGTCAAATACGACGTATACGACCCGTCGCCGTCGCAGTCGGTACCGACGATCCAGTGCTCGCCTTCTTTGGTCAACTTGAGTATCGACGCCCCACCGGCGGTGGCGGTGGTGGACGCGTTGCACTGTCGTCCTTTCGGTCGACTCGCGTCGAAATCGTTGGCCAGGAAAACGCCGTCCCTCGACAGCGTGTACAGACGTCCGTCCGTCAACGTCGTCGCGGGAGAAGGTACCGACCCGGAAGCGGTTCCCCGTCGGGTGAGAAGGAACAGACCGGCCGCGCTCGCCGACGTCGCGCACACGCAGCACAGAAAAAAAAGCAAAATGATCGTGGAACGCATACCTAAAACACACAAAATGCGACGATGCTCTCTTTAGCGAAGTATTACGACCCGGCGAGAAGTCGCCGCTCACGAGGGCGGGTTCGTTTGGGTCCCCCGCCGGCGTGTCTGTACCGCGACTGCGTCCCCATGATCGAAAGCACGCGCGATCTCGAGGATCTGTGCACGTTCATCGCGACGTACGTCGCTCTCGCGGACAGGTGCGCACGCGATCTGCACACGGTGACCGGACACGACGGACAGGAATGGACGTGTGACGATATCGTCGCCGAGTGTTTGTTCTGGTGTCGCATCGCACAGGGAACGGTCGATACCGATTTGGAAGACGCGGACGAGATCGAAGAGGATCTCGCCGACGTGATTTCTTCGCTTCGCCAGGTGCGAGATCTGCGCGAAACCCGACCGAAGGCCGGAACCGATCATTTGAGCTATTTGCACTCCATATTCTTGTAATCAGCTCTGGCCTCGAAGTACCGAAGCCTTCGGACACGCGAAGACATACCACGACCACCCGAAGCGAAGACGTCGCCATGTCCGCCGCGACACCAGACGCGAAGCATTCGTCCTCTCCACCTGCCCCCGAGACACCCGATACGAATCGACCGCGATTCCTGGGTCGGTTGCTCCCCCACCAGCACGACGGCGTCCGCTGGCTCGCTCGACGAGAAGCGGACGAACAGTCTCCCGGCGGGATCCTCGCGGACGATATGGGTCTCGGCAAGACCGTCCAAATTTTGGCAATGATGTGTCGCTCTCCCGCGAAGACGCTGATCGTGTGTCCCAAATCGATCGTCGATCAGTGGACGCACCAGATCGCCTCGTTCACGGACCTGGAGCACGTGCATTTGGCCGCGTCACTGGGTTCGGTCAACGACGTCCGTCGTGCGGCCGCCAGGACGCAGGTCTGCGTGTGTACGTACGAGTTTCTGCTTTCGTTCGACGTATCGTGTGCGTCGTTCGAACGAATCGTGTTGGACGAGGCTCATCGCATACGAAACACGCGATCGAAGACACACGCGTGCATCAAGTCGATTCCGTCGAGGATCCGGTGGGCCGTCACCGGGACCCCATTGTTGTCTCGCAAACGGGATTTCGACGCCCTCGTCGCGTGGATTTCGTCCCGTGCTCGCGTACCGCCATCGGAGATCATGCTCCGTCGGACGTTCGACGATCTGGGTGGCGACCGCGTCAAGTTACCACCGTGTGAGTTCGTGAATCACGTCGTCGACCTGTGCCGGGAGGAGAAAGCGGCGTACAACAGGATCGTCGAGAGCGGATTACGCACGAAGACGTCGTCGCATCGCCCGGACGACGACCATTTGTTGCGGACGTTGTTCAAGCTCCAACAGTGTCTGGTGTCTCTCGACTTCGTGAACGAGTCGTGGATTGGCGTGGGGACAAAGATCCTCAAATGCATGGACCTGGCGGCACCCAAGACCGTCCGTCGTTTGCTGGTCTTCACGCACCATCGGAACGAGTTGGATGTGGTCTCGGCGGCGTGCGAAATGTCCGGGTGTGTGGTGGAAACGATGGACGGACAAACGAGCGGTACTCAGCGAGGTAACGTGATGCGATGGTTCAACGACACGGACGGTACGGACCGACGTGCCTTGGTGACGAACCTCGTCGTGGGCGGTGTCGGACTCAATTTGCAAGCGACGGACACAATCATCTTCGTCTCGCCCGACTGGACGCCGAGTTTGGAGATGCAAGCGGTGGCGCGTGCCCATCGCATCGGGTGCTCGCATCGAGTGACCGTGCACCGCATCATCGCCAGGGGAACGATCGACGAACACGTGGCGCGCATGCAGTCGCGAAAACTCGACGAGGTGGCGGCATTGTTCGACGATCAACGCGTGCGTAAACGCTTCGGTGGCCACCTCATGGACCCGGCCGACGTCCAGTCCATTCTGACGCCGGTGGTATAGACTTTCGGCTCTACGGTAACGTCATGAACGACACCAGTGGCTCTGACAAGATTTTCCCACGTACAGTATTGTGGCATGACATCGTACGATTGGATCGTCGTGGGTGGCGGGCCGTGTGGACTCACGCTGGCCACGTACCTCCCTGGTCGGGTCCTCCTCGTGGAAGGACGCGAAACGCTCGGTGGGTGTCACGCCGTCCATCGCGACGACGAAGGCCGTTTCGGCGAGCACGGGCCTCGATATGTCAACGAATGCTACGTCAATCTCAGAAACGTCCTCGAAACGATCGGACTCCGGTGGTCGGACGTGTTCAAACCGAAGTCGTTCGGTCCGGATACGGTCGACGGATCTGCTGGATGGTGGCGCACCTTCAGTGCGTACGAGACGCTGGTGTTTTCGTTCCTCTTTCTTCGACTGGTCGTGCAACCCAATTACGGTAGGGACACCTCGCTGACCGAGACAATCGAACGGTACGGCTTCTCGAAGAAGACGGCGTCGTACATCGACGCCATTTGCCGCGCGTCCGACGGTAACGGGGCCGACAAGTACCCCCTTCACAAGTTCCTTCGCGGATTCAACGACCATCTCGGTCCCTTTTACCAACCGAGGCGGGCGAACGACACGTTCCTCTTCGACCATTGGAGATCGTACTTGACGACGACGCGCGGGGTGACCGTCGCGAGTGGTTCGCCCGTTCGACGTCTCGTCCACGCCGACGGCAAGGCCACTGGCGTCCAACTGGCCGACGGGACGACGTACGCGGGTCACCACGTCGCCTTCGCAGTACCCCCCGGACCACTGACGTCGATCTTGCGGGCATCGAACTTGCGCGAACCCGGTCTCGAGTCGTTCGCCAGACAAACGGAGTACGACGAGTACTTCTGTGCCACGTTCCACTTCAAGGCGTTGCATGCAAAGAGGCTGGTGACGCACCGCGGGTTCAAGACCACGCCGTGGAAGCTGCTGTACGCCGAGGTCGATGTGGTCGACGAACCGACAGCCATATTGAGCGTCGCTGCCGCGGACCTGGGTGCGGTCAGTCCCGTCACGGGCAAGACCATCGACCAGTCGACGCGTGACGAGGTGGTCGCGGAGATCCTTCGGCAGTTACCCCTGTCCGCGGCGACAAAGGAGACGTTCGTCGGAGCCGTGACGACCGATATGGTCCGTCGGAAGGGCCGTTGGCACAACAAGTCCGAGGCGTACGTCTCGACGAGTTCGACGAGGAGTTTCGGACCCTTCTTGCGATGTTGTCGAGGCGCGTACACGGTCGGTGGTCACAATGAGCAGTCGTGGTATCCGTTTACGTCCTTCGAGAGCGCGTGCGCGAACGCGCTGCACTTCCTGGGCCGGACACAGACGACGCCGACGTTCACCCCGTTGACCGTCCTGCGTCTCCTCCTCGTGTTCCTCGTCGCGTATGCAGCGTACGTTGTCGCGAGGAAGAGCTTTTTCTCGTGACGTACGCTGCATGGTTGGCATCCGCGGGATCGACCACTCGATAAAAAAGATGCCGTACGTATACACATGGGTTCGACCAACACGCTGACGACGGTCGCCATTCGGATCGACCCGTCGATGCGCGATCAGACGACGTACCCAGAGACGAACGAGTACTTCGTCCCGTTCGACCAAACGTACAACGGCGTGGTCTCCGTCGAGCTCGAATATGCGTCCATTCCATCGACGGAACCCGTCGTCTCCGCTCGCAACGACGCGTTCGTGTACAGGGTCGGTGTCGGTGCAAGGAAACGCGTTTCGCTGACGCACGGTCCGTACACCCCCTCCAGTCTGGTCACGGCACTGAACGCACTGTTCGTGGTCGAGGGGGACGGACTCGTCGCGACGTACGATGTCCCGTCCGGCAAGGTGACGTTCAGTGCCGGGTCTGCGTTCTCCATTTACGTGAGCGACACGACGGCGCGTGCTGTGCTCGGACTCAACACGTCGGAACCGATCGTATCCTCCGCGACATCGTCGCCGTTCGAGTACACGTGCCGCGGTCAGGTGGACGTTCGTGGCGTGAAGTACGTGGTGATCAGGTCACCGGATGTCCTGGACCGCGAACTCGGTCTGGTCGACATGCAAAAAGACCCGCATCAGTACGTCCCGTACCCGCCGCGTTTTTTGAAGAATTTCAAGAGGCTGAGCGGCGTACGCCTGCGGATCGAACGAGAGGACGGGACGCTGTACGACACTGGCGGACTCGGACACGTGCTGGTCATCAAGATCCGGTATATCGACACCAAGCCGGACATTGGTCACGCACTCCAGCAATTCATTTGATGCACTGCATCCCATAGTCTAACATTCTGATAAACGTGTACGCGCTCTCTACGTTTCGAACCGCGACATTCCGATCGTCGTCGCTCCACAGCGTGGTCCCTCGGTCGAACGAATCCGTGAGCGCCTCAGCCTGCTCCCTGGATGCGAAGAAGACGGTCGACGGGTACGTCAGTGGAATCGCGTTACAGAGCGTCGTCTCGATGTCTCCGACGACCTTACAGTACCAGAGTGCGGCGACGTATCGTTCGTCGAACGCGTGCGAGAACATCCGGTCGAGGAAGCACTCTTCGTCGACCTGCAGCGCCGAAGAGTACATGGCTCGATCGTACCGTACCGAGTCCGCGAGACTCTGCAGGAACGCCTCGGTGCGTGTGTCGAGTACCAAGCGTTGGGAGGCGATGGTATCGAACAGCCTGACGTTCGTCTCGGCCACGAAGGTCGTTTGTCGGAGGGTCGACGGAGCCATCAACACGGCTCCGTGGGTCGTCCGCTCCGACCACATGGCTTCGCCGAGACGTTTCGAGAACAACATACGGATGTATGTCGTATGCTGTTATAATAGGATTCACATCTTCAAAATCGCACCACTACAGCGAACCAATCGCACCACTACAGCGAACCAATCGCACCACTACAGCGAACCAATCGCACCACTACAGCGAACCAATCGCACCACTACAGCGAACCAATCGC
>Ga0181589_10003483_pt1 | contig 12539 bp, 9 predicted proteins | sample 071ome_25_FD_132444 | JGI IMG/M metagenome (GOLD analysis project Ga0181589, IMG submission 132444) | Coastal salt marsh microbial communities from the Groves Creek Marsh, Skidaway Island, Georgia - 071410BT metaG (megahit assembly) | ecosystem: Environmental > Aquatic > Marine > Intertidal zone...
CGCGAGCTCTCGCGCGCGCGCGGCGCGCGTCGCGAGCGGCGCCGCATCGGGGTCGAAACGTGTCGTTGTCCGAGACGTCGCGGGAGATATCGCGCGTCGTCGCGACGTCGCGCGTCGCGCGCGCGTCGACGCTGCGCGCGCGACGCCCGCGCATCGGCGTCACTGACTGCCGCGAGGAAATGTCTCGAGTCGTCTCTCGCGCGCTCGCGTCGTCGCTCGCGCGTCCATCGCGCGCGGTATCGACGCGAATCGGTCGATCGATGACGACGTCATCGCGCGCGAGCGCGAGCGCGAGCGATGCGGACGCGTTCGTCGAGCGTCTCGCGGCGCATCAGCGCGACGCGGCGAAACTTTCATTCGCGGATGAATCGCGCGTCATCGTCGACGGCTCGAGCGTGGGAACGCTCTCGACGATCGGGAACGCCAACGCGGGTGCGTTGGCGGGGTTTCCGTGCGGTGGTGTCGTCGCGTACGCGTCGGACGCGGTGGATGGGTTGCCGATCTTCGCGTTGTCGTCGCTGTCGCAACACGCGCGCGACGTCGCGGCGGATGGACGCGCGACGCTGACGGTGACGCGGGATGGGTTCGAGGACGTGAGCGACGGGCGAGTGTCATTGAGTGGTATCGTCACCGCGGTGGAGGCGTCGAAGGTGCGGGAGACGTATCTCAAGAAACATCCCGGCGCGTATTGGGTCGATTTCGGCGACTTCACCTGGTATAAAATGACGGAACTGTTGGCGTGTAGAATCGTGGGTGGATTCGCCCGAGCCGGGAGCGTGAGCAGCGCCGAATACGCGGCGACGAAGAGCGATCCGGTGGCGGCGTTTTCGGCGCCTGTGTGTTCGCACATGAACGCGGATCACGGCGACGCGTTGCGAGCGATGGCCAAGCACTACGCGGGCGTCGACGCGGACGAGGTCGTCATGCGTTCTATCGACGCGCTCGGGATGAATTGTCGAATGATCAAGGATGGGGAAAAGTACGGCTTGCGGTTACCGTTCGAGACCCCGGCGCTCGGGCGGAAAGAGGTCAAGGAACAAATCGTTCTCATGACCAAGGCGGCGGCGGCGGCGGCGGGCGAAACGGCGTAAATGTACGATGTGTGAACGCGCGTCATCGACCGTAGGCGCGCGTCGCGCGCGTGCGTGACGACTTTATTTATTTTATTTCACTGTAATCACGACGTTTGAGTCTGCATAACGACGCGTTTCTTTCTTTACCGCCATCGCCGTCTCAGCTCGACGCGCCGCGCTCGCTCCCTGTACCGCACACCGCGACGTCTCACGCCGCCGACGTCCGCGCGTGCATGCCCGTGGTATCGTTCGTGTATCAGAAATCATCGAGATCAAAGCCCCGAGAGGGCGCAGACGTGTGCGAAATAAAGTGTAAGAAGCTCGCGTGCGCCATTCAAAAGTGCCTCTCTCGACTTCCCACGACGCGCTCGAGGACGAGCGCGGCGACGGTGGACACGTCGGCGTGCGACTACGCCATCGATCGGTACAACGCGTGTTGCGAGAGGGCCAAGGCGCTGGAAGAGACGCGCGAGAGGGAGGACGAGAGACGGTGAAGGTCGATCGTTGCGGGGACTGGGACGCTGTATCCTGCGAAGTCGCGGGAAGACGGCGAAGACGATGATGTCGACGCGATCGACGCCGGTGTTCGCGCGCGCGCCGAGCGCGAATCGGAGATGTGCGGCGACGCGCGCGGCGACTGGTCGCGTTCGAACGGTGACGCGCGCGGGTGGCGAGGGTGAAGAGACGCCGTTCACGAACGCCGACGCGTTTTCGGCGCTGAGCGGGTTGAAGAAAACGGGCGCCGGCGCCGCCGACCCGTTCGCGTCGGGCGCGGCGCGCGCGCGACCGATGACGACGGAACGAGCGGTTGGGTTCGTCAAGTCGGGCGTCGACGTGACCAAGTTGCCGTCGACTCGAGACTCGGACGCCATATTGAAGCGTTTCGACGAGACGCAACGACGCGAGGGCACGGAGGCGGCGGTGACGGCGTGCGAACGCCCGGCGATGGAACAGTCCACACGCGCGCTGGCGTCTCGAGCGTCGAGGGTGATGCTCGGTATTTGTGCGCCCTCCGCGGAGGACGGTTTGGCTTCGCTCAAGACGTGGACGGCGGAGTTGGGATTACCGAAGGGCAAGTTGCACGGCATGGACAGAGACGGCGTGCCGGTGGATCCCCCGAAAGGTGCGGTTTTCATCAAGTACAACTCTCTTTCGGGAGACGCGTACATTTCCGGTTACGGTGGAACGTTTCGTGGCGTGTTGTTTACTCCAGAACTCGAAGACGCGGCGTTTCGCCAATACGGATACCTGCCGCTGGACGTCCTGACCGGATGATAGAGGACGCACGCGCGGGAGGAGACGGGACGTTTTGTGTATTAGCTACGTAGAGTTTTAACCAATGCTAGTTGTGTCGCTACCACTCGCTCTCGCGATAATCTTTGAAGAATTGCCCGTACGGAAGCGGCCACGTCGCGGGAGGATCCATGCAGCCTTCAAACACCGGAGCGATGACGCGCGCGGCCGCGTCTTCTTCATCGATGGGTGTCTGGAACGACTGCTCTGTCGCCAAGCGTGCCGCCTTCTCTAAGGGATTCTCGTCATTGATCCATCCCGTGTCGACCGAGTTCATATAAATTCCGTCGCTCGCGTAATCTCTCGCCGAAGTCGCCGTCATCATGTTGAGCGCAGACTTGGCCATGTTACTGTGCGGATGGAAGACTGTCTTATGACGATAAAATTTACCCTCCATCGCCGAGACGTTGATGACGAACGCCGCGGCGTGTTTGACGCCCGCTGCCTTATCCATTGCGACGGTTCGCGCGAGAAGCGGTCTGAGCTTACCGTTCAGCACAAAGGGCGCCGCGGCGTTCACGGCGAGCACTTCGAGCAACTCCGGGGTTTCGATTTCACCGAGCCGCATAGTCCACGAGTTCTGCGCGCGAAGATCGACTTGCTGGCCGTTGACGTCCAGAGCGCCTTCGGGGAAGTGCTTCTTCGATTCGTCCTTGTCGGATTCGAGCAACTGTAACTGAGACATCGCCGCCGAAGGCGCCATCCAACCCGCCTCTTTAAACTTGTCGCCCTGCCTCCAATCACTCAACGCCTGCGATGATGATTCTACGTCAGCGCTCGGAAGGAATTCACATCTATCGTTCGCCCCGGCGAGCGCGCGCGTGAATCCCGAGCGTGCCTCGCCTTCGAGCAAGTGCTTGTAATACGCCGGAGGCCTTCGAATGGTCTGACACGCGTTGTTCACGAGCACGTCCAGCCTTGGAAGCGTCGCGTTTAGGTGCGCGCACAACTTTTCGAGTCCCGGAAGATCGCGTAAATCCATCGCCAATATCTGTAATCGCCCGATCCATTCGCTCGCATCCGCCTCCTCCTCGAACCGCTTCAACGCGTCGATGGGAAACCGAGTCGTCGCGATCACGCTCGCCCCGGCGCGAAGAAGTTTAAGCGCTATTCTATATCCAATCTTCACGCGCGCGCCGGTGACGAGACAAAACTTCCCTTGCATGTCCGCCGACTGCCCGCGCTTTTCCCAGTTGAGCGCGGCGCACTCCGGACAGAGCGACGCGTAAAAGTGATGCACTTTTCGATACCGCCTCTTACACACGTAACACGACCGCAAGTGATTAAACTCTTCGCTCTCACTCCTCTCATCCTCCCTCGCCTCGCGCCCATCCTCACTCGCCGTGATCGCTCCCCTCGCGTCTCCGCACGCGACGCCGTCCGGCACCAACGGCAACGCCCCGCACGATGCGTTCGCTCCCTCCAGCGCCGCCAATCGCCGCAATCGCTCGTTCCGAAGCGTCGTCTGATCCAATCTCGCGCGATCCGCCGCCTTTTCCGCCATTTTCCGTCGATTTCGCTCCCGTTTCGGCATTTTCGCCGCGACGTACTCTTTTCGCGACATGCCGTGAAACATCTTCCCGTGCATGCGCTCGATGAGCGGGAGCAGCGCCTTGCGCAGGGACTTGTGTTTGGGGTGCTCTAACACACCCGTCGGCGTCGTCGCCACCCGCGCGTCGTCGTGAGTGGACGCGTCCGCGCTGTCGCGCGCGCGCGCGTCGTCGCCATCTGCGGCGGCGCCGTCGGGCCCGCGCGCGCACATCTCGAGCACGCGCACCGCCACCGCGAGCTCGTCCGCGGTGAACCCGCGCCAGGCGTCGAGTTCGCTCGCGCTCCGTTCGTCCGCGCGCGCCTCCGTCGCGGCCGGTGACGGCGACGGCGACGGCGACGCCATGACGACGTGCGACGCTTTGTGACGAATGTCTTCGTCTCGACACACGTCGACGCGCCGACGCGCCGACGCCCGCGCGCGGCGCCCGCGCCCGCGCGCGTCTCGAGCGTCGACGCGTGATGCCGTCCGAGCGCGCGTACCGACGCGCGTCCTCGGGCACGCTTCTGCGCGTCGCGCCCGTGTTTTCGGAGGATGAGGCGAGAGGCGCGCTCCTTCTCGCCGTCGTCGAGCGCGCGCGCGAGGGCGCCGACGTGGACTCGTACGACGCGACGCGGCGAGCGGTGACGTACGCGTTCGCGTCGACGTCGGCGTGCGCGCGCGCGTGCGAGGGACTTCGGGTGGAGACGCGCGCGGAGACACTGGGACGCGACGTCGCGCGAGGCGACGCGAGTTGGTCGTGCGGATACAGCGCGCGACCGACGACGAGGGCGGATGAACCGATGCCGACGACGGCGATGCGATCGGTGGAGGCGCTGAACGTGCGCGGATTGAGTCTGTTGATCGATTTCGTGAGCGAGGAGGAGGAGAAGGATTTAGCGGCGTTGGCGGCGGCGGCGGGCGACGAGACGCGTCTTGCGAGACGACGCGTGAAACATTTCGGGTACGCGTTCGATTACGGCACGAGAGACGCGAACGTGGCGGTGGAGGCGATACCTGAGTTGGTGATGCGCGTGTTGCGGCGGTTACCGAGGGAGACGCCCGGGTACGAGAGCGCTATGCGATGCGACCAGGTGACGGTGAACGAGTATCCGCGAGGCGTCGGATTGGCGCCGCACGTGGACACGCACAGCGCCTTCGGACCGACGATTTTGTCCTTGTCTCTCCTCGGCGACGCGGTGATGGAGTTTCGGACGAGTGGGGAAGAAAACAGAGCGCTGTTTCTGCCGAGACGATCTTTGCTCGTCATGCACGCCGACGCGAGGTATCGATGGCAACACTACATTCCGCATAGGAAATTCGACGACGTCGAGGGCGCGTGCACGCCTCGAGGTGAGGTGAGATTGTCGTACACGTTTCGCGAGCGACGACACGGGCCGTGCGAGTGTGAGTTTCCTGTACAGTGCGACTCACGCGGAGGCATGGAGTCAAAGTGCAGCAAACGAAGAGCCGGCGAGACGCAACGATTCTCCGACGCGCTGGGAGACGCGCGATAGCAAAGTTAGACGAGTTGTGATTTGTATGATGACTAGAATGCGGGTTTTGATCGTGCGATACTCCGTCTTAAAATACTGACTATGGTACAGTACCTTGGCTGCTGCTGCTAGAAGTTTCAGTTGAAATCGCGTGCGAGACTGAAGTGGAACCGCGCGTTGCCTTGGTCGTTCTTGGCGTAATCGATGCGAATCGGAAGGCCACCGGTTTCGAACATGCCGGCGACGCCGTAGCTGTATCCGCTTCCGGGTTTACCGCGCGTGCCCGCGGGATCTCCGAGGACGGAACTGCCAGAGTGCAAGTCGCTGCCGTAGTCGAAGAACGCGGCGCCCGTGAACATGGGAGTGATCGGAACGCGAGCCTCCGCGCTTCCCACGACGTACTTGCGACCGGTACCGATGGCACCGTCGTTGTATCCGCGCACGCTCGTGGTACCACCGATGGCGAACGCTTCGTACGGAGGCAAATCACCGATGACGCTACCGCCCTTGGAGCTCAAGACGAGCTGCACAGGACCAGGAAGCGGATCGAAGGAGAGCAGATTGAAGGAACGCTTTGCCTTGGCAATCATGCGCGTGTAGTTGAGCCACTGCGGTTGCACGGGGAACGCTTGTTCGGCGCTCAGCATCAACTGCGCCGCGTTCGAGCCGCTGTACGTGAATCGAAGATGCGATGAGAACGCGGTGTCGTGCTTGGTGCCGCTGAAAGTCACCGGCGCGCCGTACGCGTCGAAGAGCGAATGGTTTCCGTCGTTGTCGAGCAAAGAGTTGCGCTTGAAGTCGACGGAAAGTGTACCGCTCCAACCGTTCAAAAGAGGGCGCGAGTGCTCGATGGTGGTCCCGAGCCTTTGTAGCGACATCTCGCTGAGACCGGGGGAGGTGATGTCGGGTTGGCTGCCGTCGACGTTGCTCGTGCCGACGCCGTGCGTCGATCTCACGCTGCTACTTTCACTTCTGACGCTGATCACTCGAGACGTTCGCGTCGGTCCGAATCCCACCCACGGATCTTGATACTGCACGTTGGCTTGAGGACGCACGACCGTGAGACCACGGCCACCCTTTCTCGGCGTCGCCTCGACGCCGAGGTTGAGCGTTTTGCCCTCCCCGAACAAGTTGGTGTGGAAGGCGCTGAAGTGACCGGCGACGCCGCTAAATATCCCTTCGGACAACCCTCTCGCACTCATACCCCCACCGCACGTCACCCCCTTCATCGACTTTTCTCTCAGAGACAACATGAGCGTTCGCTTGTTGATGGCGGCGCCTCCGCGCTGCGGCATGGCCAAGCTCACCTGCGGATCAGCGAACCGCGGGTTTTGCGCCTTAAATCTATCCAACGCTTCGCGCACGCGATACGCGTTCAATGTCTTTGCGTTCTTGATGCTCTCAAAGTACGGCAGCACGCTCTCAATCTTACTCATGACTTTGTTTTCCTTTCCAGTCTTGGCGTCGATGGACGGTTCAATGTCAATCTTCACCTCGTCGACGACGGCGTCGATGAATCCCAGTCGCAGCACTCCATCGCTCGTGTCTTCGATCATTCGACAGTCCTCGAACGGCGTCGCCCCCTTTTGCTGCGATAAGTACACTCGGAAAGAGTCCAACGTTTGCAACAACTCATTGTGATTGATCGGTTTGCCGAACATCGGCCGAAACGCCTCCTCGACGATTTTCACCGGCACGCTCTCCAAACCGTGCAACTCGACCCCACGCAGCGTTTCGAACGGTACCACCTCAAACGTCACTCGAAGACCGTCTCTCGTGTCCTTGGCTCGCGCGCGAACCTCTTTATAAATGCCGATGCTTTGAATCACTTTGCACTCCGCCGCCACCTCGCGCGCTCGATACGAATAATTCGACTTGAGCGTCATCACCTGGCGAATCTGCGCCTCCTGTTCCGGCGTCGCCCCCACGACGTCAAACGCACAGATCAAGAGCGCCTTATCGTCGTCCATGCTCTCGACGTCCGCGCCGTCCGCGGTGACTTTGCCGCCCTTGGCCGCGCCGGCGTCCGCCGATCCCTTCTCCTCCTTGGTCGCGCGCGCCACGTCCGCCACCCGACGCACCGGTCGTCGCCGCGCGTTCGCGCCATCTCTCGCGCGTCGCGCCGTGGACGCCGACGCGCTCGCGAGCGCACCGTTCGCGCGACCCGCGACGCGCGAGAGAGTCGTTCGAACAGCTTCGAACGGCGTCGAAAACGACGCCGCGCGCGCGCCGTCGTCGCGCATGACGGACTCGAGACGCGCGTGACGCGCGCGGAGTCGCGCTTTCGATCGATCGAACGCGCGCGCCGTCGACGGACGCACGAGCGAGGACGTGTGGCGCGCCATCGTGATGCCAACAGAAGACTGCCCTGGATTGCTGATGTTCATCCTCGAGAGCGACGGCGACGCCGAGGGCGCGCGCGGGGATGACGTTTTGATGTGAGTTTGTGTGTGCTATTGTACAAGTCCAATCTTAAACGACTTAAAGAAGGAAGAAAGTGTGTGGATATCGCGCGATATCCGAATAAACCTTTCGTCGCGACCGCAATGCGGTCGCGAACGCGACGCCTCCCAACGCGGGGAGACGACGCCAACTAAAGAAATCAACGTCGATGTATTGTGAAGAGCTGTGCGCGCGGAAATAATTATTTTTCCTCGACATTACGCAAATCAAACATACGCTCGAGGGCGTGCATGTTGACGAGCGTCATGGCGACCGCCGTTGGATCGGAACCGTCCGAGCGAAGCGCCGCCATCGGGCCGTGCAACAGCTTGTTGACGATGCCTCTCGAGAGCTCTTCGACGGCCTTCTTTTGCTTGTTGGTCAAACCATCCCCGAGCTTGGTCATCGCCTTGTCTAACTCTGCGCTGCGAATGTTTTCAGCCTTTTGACGCAAGCGCTTGATGGTCGGGACGGTTTCCAAACTATCTCTCCACGCCTCAAAGTTGCGTTGCTCCTCTAATAAAAGAGCCTCCGCCTCTTGCGCTGCGGCTTCGCGCTTCGCCTTGTTGAGCTCTGCGAGCTCCTTCAAGTCATCAACGTTGTACACGACCGTGTTCGCGTCTTCACCGCAGTTGGCGTGCACGTTACGCGGCACCGCAATGTCCACCAAACGTCTCTTACCCTCGACGACGTCGCCGCACGCGCTCATGGTTGCCAAATCCTCCTTGCAAATGATGGGATCGACGGCGCTGGAAGCGGTGAAAATGACATCGTGCTCGCCGGCGAGCGTCAAGAACTGATCCATGAGTTCAATGCGCATGTTCACCTCCGGAAACTCCTCGGCGAGCGCCTCCGCACGCGGTCTGGTGCGGTTGACGATGGTCATCTCGGAGCATCTCTTGGACGCCAAGTGCTTCACCAAGAGCTTGGACATCGTACCCGCGCCGACGATGAGCACCTTGACGCCTTCAAAGGATTGGGACGGCAACTTCATTTGCACCAGTTCCGCCGCCGCCGAAGACACGGACACGGCACCGGACGCGATGGACGTTTCGCTTCGCACGCGCTTCCCGGCGGTGATGGCCGCCTTGAACAACCCCGTCAAGTGTCGACCAAACGCCTTTTCCTTTTCCCCCATGGCGAACACAGACTTGACCTGCGCCAAAATCTGACCCTCACCCATCACCACAGAATCCAAACCACCGGATACCTTCAACAAGTGACCCGTCGATTCACGATCCTTGAGTACAAACAAGTGTTCGCGCAACTCCTCCGCCCCCACGCCCGAGTGCTTCACCATCCACTCCTCCACCTCCTTCAATCCTCGCTCGTAGCTCAACGCGACGACGTAAATCTCCATACGGTTACACGTGGACAAGATACCAGCCTCTTCAATGTGCGGATACGACGTGAGTTCTTGCACGGCGTCACCCCACGCCTCGGCGGGTACCGCCATCTTTTCTCGAATCTCCACCGGGCAATTGTGAATGCTCAACCCGACGGTGACGATGGATGACTTTCGCTCGCTCTCGTACGCTGCGTTCGCGACGCGCACGATTCCATTCGGTTCGGTCAGTCACGCGCACACACACACACACTTCGCATTCGCCGCATTCGCGCCCCATCCCCCAGCGTCATCAACCCTCGCGCGTCTCCCCGCGTCCTCCTCGTCGGCGCGCGCGGATAAGCACCTCACCCATCTCCGTCGTGGGCGTATCTTCCGATCGCGATCCATCATCCGACTCGGTCCCCTCCTCTTGCTCGCGACGCGCGACGTGCGAGACGTGCGAATTCTCGACGATGGACGCGAGGCAAAAACGTACGATTTCCTCCGAGCGCGGCGAGCGCCTCGAGCGCCTTGGCGCTGTCCACGACGGCGTCGCTCACGCCCGCCGGACGCACGCGCACGTCGGGGCGCGTCGGCGCTCGGACATCCGCGGCGTCGGCGGCGGTGTTTTCACTGTCCACGACGGCGCGCGCGAGGGTGAGACGACGGGCGGAGCGGGATGCGACGACGGATTTTGTCGTCGATCGATGCGCGGCGCCGATGCGCGGGGCGGCGGTCGCGGCGCGCGTCGTCGTCGCGGACATGGTGGTGGTGGTGGTGGTGGTCGTCGTGGGCGTGGGCGTCCCGGGACGGATCGTGCGTGCGGGCGCCGCGCGTGTGTGCGTGCGTCGCGCGGGTGATCCGACGAGTGTGGTCGACGGACGGTAAAGCGCCGGGCGTCTCTGTCGTCGACCGCGGTGCGCGCGCGTCGACGCGGAGTGTCGCGACGGGCGCGGGGGGCGCGCGCGATGACGCCCTGGCGATGACGCCGTGGTGAGGATATACCGACACGCGGGGTGTACGGGATGGGACTACATATGTGTGTAATATGAATCGGGTGTCTGGGATCATGTTTTATGGACACCCGAGATTGTGTAAAAAATCTAAAACCGTCGCGTGATGGTCTTAAAAAGTGTACAAGGCGCGAGATCTCGTCGCGAGGGAGATCTCACGAAGATTCGCCGGTTTCGATGGATCGAGCGTCAGGCGCGCGGGTGACTGGCGAGACGCGTCGGAGGCGTCGGGCGCGCGTGGATGCGATTCGGCGCGTGTGTTCGCATTAAAACGGGGGCATATTGGCGGCGGCGTCGCTCACGTCCACGGGACCCGGAAGGAGGATGAGAAAAGCGACGGCGATCATGGCGAAGGCGAGCGTCGCGCGCCCGTCGTCGACTTGCGTGACGTCGTCCTTGGGCGAGAATTCGGGCGTTCGCTGCGTCAATACGATGTAAATGGCCCACGGTAAGGCGAGTGAGCTGGCGATGATGCCGAAACTGAGGCTGATGTACGTGCCGAGGGAGGTGGCGCCGAGAACGCGCCGGCCGAACGCGGTTTGCGCCATGCGGCCTCCGTCGATGGATCCGACGGGGAGCAAGTTGAGCGCTTGCGTCGTCAGCGCGCACCATCCGGCGATGAAATACGGGTGTACGAGCACGCCTTTAGCGCTGACGTGCAAGAAGAACTGCGAAATACCGCCGAGCAAAAGGCTGGTGTTGAACAACGAGTCCGGGATGGGGATCAAATCCGGGTTGTCCCCGCCGACGGAGAGCGTCAAACCGTACACGAACAGGTTCAACGCCACCATGCTCCCAGCGAGTGGGCCCGCGGCGGCGACGTCGAACAAATCGGCGCGCGTCTCAGGTATGCTCTTGATCTGCGTCAACGTGCCGAACGTTCCGAGCTGCGAGTTCGGAATCAAGAACGGAACGCCGATTTTAATCTTGCGCATAAACGCTGCAATTTGATGACCAATCTCGTGTCCCACGCTCGCCGCCATGACACCGATCGTGATCGGAAGCGCGGCTTCGACGTACGCGACGGAGTCAAAGTCTTCCAAACCCGGCGGCAACACGCCTTCGGGTAAATCGACGTCGCCGGCTTGTTGCAACCACGACATGGTTTCCGGCGGAAGCTTGGAGATTTCCGCAACCAAGCCCAGCTGAACGGCGGAACCCACCGTGAGAGCCATGAGCGCGAGCGCGAGAAGGTACTGCCAACCCGCGGTATCCGGACTCGGACCCGCACGATCGCTCGGCACGATGAGGAAACTCACGCGCGGTCCGTACTTGGAGTCGATTGCCACGTCTCCGCTCGGACCTTCCTCCGAGAGCGGTTCTTCGAGCATGAATGCGGTGTAATCGTCCTTGAACATGCGCTTGAGTTCCTTTTGTAACGTTTCCCAAACCACCGCGCGCTCCGTTCGCAAATTACCCTTGAACAAGACACCCGCCCCGTTCATCTCGGCGCCCAAATTTTCCACCGAAGTGACGTAAAACGTTTGCATGCCGAATACCTCCTTCTTGATTCGCTCGACATTTTCGGGCGAGATCACCTCTTCCTCGGGCTCCTCTAACATAGTAACCAATTTATTGAACGACGCTTGAAGCTCCGGGTCGTCGCTCACGCTTTTCCCCAGCGCCTTGTTTTCGCTCGCCCTCTCGCCCAAATCCTTCAACATCTTCTCCAACTCCGCGCTTTTATCCTGTCCCAACCCCCGTCGCTCCGATTCCGCCGCTTTCAAAGCCTCGAGCGCCTGCGGACTGATGGACATCCCGTCGTCGCTCGCCGGTGCGTCCGAGGACGCGTCGCCCTCGTCCGTCGACGGCGGTCGCAGCGTCGCTCGAAACGCCTCCTCTTCCGCCGCCTTCTTCGCCGCCTCCGCCTCCGTATCGATCCCCAAGAGCGCGTCCAGATCGCTCAGCGTCGTCTTCATGTCCACCTTGGGCAACGACGACGCCGCGGGCGCGCTCGTCGCCTGCGCCGGAGCGCTCGACGCGTCGACGACCCCTTCGGGTTTCTCTTTTTCAGACTCCTCCTTCTCTCTCTCCTCGTCCACACCGTCGTCCTCGTCGCGGCTGAACAGGCGCTTCAGGAAGCGCGCGACGTGCGCGTCGCCGCGCCTCAATCGTCCGCGCCCACCGACGCGCGTCATCGACGCGAACGCCGCCGGCGCGCGCGGCGCGACGGATCGCTGACGCTGTCCCTCATCCTCGCCTCGCGGCGTCGCTCGCGGCGGCGTCGTCGCACCGCGCGCGCGCGAGACGCGCGAAGACGGACGTTTCGTCCGTGTCGCGCGCGTCGCCGCCGCGGTCGGCGTCGTCGAGCGCGCCACCGTCGGTCGCATGGTCGGTGCCCACGACGTAATCTGACGCCTCGCACCC
>Ga0181589_10003487_pt1 | contig 12530 bp, 9 predicted proteins | sample 071ome_25_FD_132444 | JGI IMG/M metagenome (GOLD analysis project Ga0181589, IMG submission 132444) | Coastal salt marsh microbial communities from the Groves Creek Marsh, Skidaway Island, Georgia - 071410BT metaG (megahit assembly) | ecosystem: Environmental > Aquatic > Marine > Intertidal zone...
GAATATTCACTGCTGATCCTGGCGGTTTTGTGGGGATATCTGTTTTTCGGGGAAATCCCTGATTATGTGTCGATCATCGGGATGGCGCTGATTGTCGGCAGCAGTTTGTTCATCTTCATTCGTGAAAGTATCCGCAACAAACCCCTGACGATCAAGACAAGCTTGCGGACCTGATACCGGCCGGAAGGGCAGATATACGCCATCAGGCTGAAAGGATGCGTTCCGTAAAACCAGAAGAAATATTATTTACTGATATTATTTAAATTCATCTGATATCTTTCAGAAATGAACAGAATAGACGCTGATTTCATCATCATTGGTGCAGGTTCTGCGGGATGTGTCCTCGCCAATGAATTAAGTGCCGACGCCTCCTGCAAAGTGCTTATCCTTGAGGCCGGGCCCATGGATCGCAGTCTTTTTATCCATATGCCAGCCGGGGTTTACCGGGTTTTCAGGGATTCTGCACTTAACTGGAATTACTTTACCTCAAGTGAAGACGGGCTTTGCGGCCGGTCGATTTACACCCCTAGGGGGCGGGTGGTCGGCGGATCATCCTCCATCAACTCAATGGTCTATATGCGTGGCCATCGGCTTGATTATGATGGATGGGCCGAAGAGTTCAACCTGCCGGAATGGCGTTTCAACAACTGCCTGCCCTATTTTATAGCGGGCGAGAATTATCAGGGTGACGCCACCGAATGGCGCGGTAAAACCGGCAGGCTTGGGGTGAAACAGGCCAATTATCCTGACCCGCTTTACGATGCTTTTCTTGCCGCAGGCGAGCAATCCGGGCAGGGGCGATCTGATGATCTTAACGGAGCTAATCCGGAAGGCCTTTCACGACTCGATTGTACCGTCATGAATGGCAAAAGATGCAGTGCCGCCACCGCCCATCTGAAGCCTGCGCTTTCAAGACCTAATCTCACTCTCATTCATTCTGCTGAAACCCGGCAAATCCTCCTTAACGGCAACAAGGCACAAGGGGTGGTGTTCAGCCATCGGGGAGAGCACATCACTGCCTTTGCCGAAAAAGAAGTGATCCTTTGCGGCGGTGCGATAAACTCGCCCAAACTTCTTATGCTGTCAGGCATAGGGCCCGGAAAGCATCTGAAAGAATGTAATATCACGACCCGGGTGCATCTGCCCGGTGTTGGCCAGAATCTGCAGGATCACGCCAAGATCAGGCTGCAATTTGCTTCAAAAAAGCGCCTTCCGTTTCATTCGATCAACAACCCCTTTAATAAATTGAAGGCCGGTATCAACTGGATGCTGACCGGCGGCGGCATGGCGGCATCAAACATCTGGGAGGCCGGGGGCCTGATCCGGAGTAACGGGGACGTCACCCATCCCAATCTGCAATATCATTTCGGCCCGCTCGGCTTCACCATATCGAACGGGAATATAAAGGTAGAGCAGGCCTTTTCCCTGAATGTCGATCAGATGCGACCCAGAAGCACCGGCGAAATACGGCTTAATCCTTCCGATGCCCATGCAAGCCCTGTGATCAGCTTCCGCTACATGCAGGACCCGTATGACCTGAAAGAAATGGTGGAAGCGGTATATATGGCAAGAGAGCTGGTATCACAACAAGCCTTTGATGACTTCAGAGGGGCAGAAATGAAACCGGGTGACCAGTTTCAATCTGTCAAAGATATAGAGGATATGCTGCGCGCCAATATTGAAACCGCTTATCATCCCAGTTGCACCTGCCGCATGGGGTATGATGATGATGCGGTGACCGATGGTGCGTTCAGGGTGCACGGGATTGACGGGCTCAGGGTGGTTGATGCATCCGCAATGCCCAGAATTATCAGCGCCAATTTGAACGCCCCTGTTCAGATGATGGCGGCACGGGCGGCAGATTTCATCCTCGGGCACAAGCAACGCACGCCGTTGGATTTGCAATATATCTGATCAGGTTGAGGGGTGCTTTTCCGGCAATCATGCGGGGTGTCAGCTCGCCGCATCACCCGTTACCGGATGACGGCGTCAGTTGCTTCAGGGAAGTGATAATCCGATCATAAAGACTGGCCGCCACCTGTCCGGGTGGCTGATCTGACGGGGTGATAACCGCCAGTTCATGATCAATCCGCGGGGCGAAGCGGCGCCATATGACGCCGTCGTTCAGACTGGCCTTGCCATTTGTCGGATCGATGATGGCAAGCGCATTACCCGAAGCGATGATATTGCGGGCTATGGCAAAAAAGTAGCTTGATAAATGACGTTCAATGGTCACCCCGGCATCGGCCAGATGAGACTCCAGCTGGCGGTCAACCATATGCTGGCCCGTAATAGCAACAACCGAGCGGCCGGCCAGATCAGACGGGCCGATCACATCTTTTGCGGCAAGCGGATCATCCTGGTGCATCACGCAGACACATTCGAGATTGAATAATCTGGCATTCAGCCCGGCAACAGGGACCGGGGTGTCAATCAGACCGATATCGATTTGCCGGTTGCTCACCCAATCGGCAACCTGCCTTGAACTCCTGACCAGAATATCGATCCTGACGTCAGGATGATCACGCTGATAGGCGGCAATCAGTGGCGGCAGAAAATGAATGGACATGGCTCCATTCGTGGCGATCCGGATACTGCCCGCTGATCCGGCACGAATTTCAGATATCCGCTGTGATATTCGCGATAACGCCGATAACCCCTGCACCATTTCATCCTGTAAAAGCAGGGCTTCACGCGTCGGGGCAAAAAACCCGCGGTTGCGCTGAAAAAGTTTGAAGCCGACTGCCTCTTCAAGATTGGCAAGGGCAATGCTGACGGCCGGCTGGCTGAGGTTGAGCTGTGCCGCCGCCCGGGAAATTGATCCGGCGCTGATTATGGCATCAAAAACTTCGAGGTGACGCTGTTTTATGTGCATAGCCTGAATTTCCCTGAGACAATGTGATTATAATTGAACACGAATTAGTATAAAGAAATCGAAATTTTTTATAATAATAATTAAGTTGTATTTATTTCATTAGTTATTTAGCGTTTAGTCTGGATAAGGATATTTGAGCTGTTCTTGCAGGGCATCAGGCCTGCGGGTCAGCCAAACGGGATTGATCGTTTTGATGGGGGATATAAATGCGATCAACAGCAGCGTCTTCACGGCCGGTGCCAATCGCTGATCACGGTGCGTACTGGACGGATGGTATGGCACCACTGCCCGTGACACATACCGATATCGTCTCCGAAGCTGATGTTGTCATTATCGGATCCGGCTACACCGGCATGCATGCTGCCATCGTCACGGCGAGAGAGGGCAAATCCACGCAGGTGCTTGAAGCACAGACCCCCGGCTGGGGATGCAGCACGCGGAACGGCGGGCAAATCAGCGGCAGTTTAAAACCATCGCTGAAACAGCTGACGCGAAGATTCGGTGCTGAGCGGGCCCACGCCATCCGTGGGGAAGGCAATACCTCGCTTGAATGGATTGAAACGTTTATCAAGGCCAATAAAATTGACTGCGATTTCAAGCGAAACGGCCGCTTTCACGCCGCCCACACTCCACAGCATTTTGAAAAGATGGTGGCCGAAGCCCGCCTTCTTGGGGATGAGGAAAATGTCCCGACAATCATTGTGCCAAGGCAGGATCAGCATCAGGAACTTGGCACGGATGCGTATTTCGGCGGTGTTGTCTTCACGCGGCATGCTTCGGTTCATCCCGCGAAATATTACGCCGGCATTTTGCAAACTGCGCTGAATGCCGGGGCACGCGTCACGGGCCATTGCCCGGCCATGGATATCACGCGATCAGGCGGCGGCTTCATCGTCACCACACCGAAAGGCAACATCAGGGCCGGCAAAGTTGTTGTTGCCACCAACGGATACAGCGGCCCGTTGGCGCCATGGATGCAGCGCCGGGTGATCCCGATCGGCAGTTACATTATCGCAACCGAGCCATTGCCGAAATCGCTCATGGACCGATTGTTTCCCAAAGACCGCATCGTCGGTGACAGTTGCAAGGTGATTTATTATTACCGTCCATCACCTGACCGCAGCCGCATCTTGTTCGGCGGACGCGTTTCAGCCAACGAAACCAACCCTGATATCAGCGGGCCAAAACTGCATCACGATTTATGCCGTATTTTCCCTGAACTGCAGGACTATGGCCTGTCGCATTCATGGAACGGCACGGTGGCCTACACGTTTGATGAATTGATGCATATCGGCCAGCATGAAGGGGTGCATTATGCCATGGGATATTGCGGATCAGGTGTCGGTATGGCGAGCTATCTCGGGATGCGTCTCGGCCAGCAGGTTGCAGGTCTGGCCGAAGGAAAAACAGCGTTCGATGATATTGCCTTTCCGACACGTCCGTTTTACCGGGGCAACCCCTGGTTTCTGCCGGCGATGGTCAGCTGGTACCGGTGGCGCGACAAATGGCAATACCGCCGTGCATTGAATACTCAGGGAAACGGCACAACCGGAGGCTTTGCCGGACATGTATCAAAAAATGCCGGATAGAATGGTCTGGCAGATGAGCAGGAAAAGGATTGAAAGAATACCGTTATATTAGTGCAAAAGCAGACAAGCCAACTGCAGACTAATATTTTGCCATTTTTGGCTTTTGGAAAATCAACAGGGAGGTAAGGATGATTTTCAAAAATATAAAACAAAAAACCCAGAAATCATTTTGGGGGATAGTGGGTGCCGCCGCATTGTCAGCCGCAACCATGGGCCATGTACAGGCTGATCCGGTCACGGTCGTCTCATGGGGCGGAACTTACGGCAAAGCCCAGGATGCTGCGCTGTTTAACGATGCGTCAAAAAATTCCGGCATTGAAATCAACCGGGAGTCCGGTGCCAGCATGTCAAAGGTGATGCTGCAGGTCGAATCCGGCGCGGTGACCTGGGATCTTGTTGTCAGCGGGTCAGGCGGATGTGCTGCCGCCGCGGCAAAAGGTGCGCTGGAGAAAATCGATTTCAACGTGGTTGATGTATCGAACTTTCTGCCGAACACCTATACCGATTACTGCATCGGCTCAGATGTATTTGCCACGGTCTTTGCCTGGAATACCGAAAAATATGGTGAACCCGGCACACCCGGTGCGCCGAATTCATGGGCTGATTTCTGGGATGTGGAGAAATTTCCCGGCACACGGGCCATCCGCCTGAACAATGTCGATGGTGTTCTGGAACCTGCCGTGATGGCCATGGGGGTCGCACCGGACAAGGTCTATGAGTTTCTGTCCAGCGAAGGCGGGATCGAAAAGGCGATTGCGAAGATTCGTGAATTGAAGCCGCATATTTCGGTCTATTGGAAATCCGGCGCCATGCAGGCCCAGCTGATGAAAGATCAGGAAGTCGATATGATCACCGGCTGGAACGGCCGTTTTGACAACGCCAAGAAAGATGGCGCCGTTGTCGGGTACACCTTCAATCAGGCCCTGCGTGACTATGATGGTTTCGGCATCCCGAAAGGTGCGCCGAACAAGGATATGGCCATGAAGTTCCTTGCCGAAGTGTCAAAGCCGCAATATCAGGCTAACCTGCCGTTCCACATCACCTACGGGCCGACAAACAAAGAGGCGTATGAGGTGACCACCGCACCAAAAGAGTTGCTCGAAGCCCTGCCGTCACATCCGAATAATGTGTCCAAAATGCTGGCGGTTGATCTCGAATGGTATGCGAAATACCGGGAAAAGGCGCTGGAAATGTATATGGAACTCCTGAGCGAGTAAGGCCATCACCAATCTCAGATGATACGAGGGCATGCGCCCTCGTATCATTGCTGTAATACAAATCACGACAATAGGTATATTTGAGACATGGCTTCCGACAGGTCTGCATCATTGTCAATTTCAATCACCGAATTGACCAAATCATATGGCGACGTTTTTGCCCTTAATACCGTCAGCATCGATGTGAAAGCAGGTGAGTTCCTGACATTGCTCGGACCTTCAGGTTCAGGGAAAACCACCTTGCTGATGGCCATCGCCGGGTTCAACCGGCCGGATTCAGGACGTATCTGTTTTGGTGATCATGATGTCACCGTCTTGCCGCCACATAAGCGTGAAGTCGGTATGGTGTTTCAGAATTACGCCTTGTTTCCGCATATGTCGGTTTTCGAGAACGTGGCCTTTCCGTTGAAGCTGCGCAAAATCGGAACAGAAGAAAAACATCAGCGCGTGATGGAAGCGCTGAAGACCGTGCAGTTGTCAGATTATGCCGAACGCGGTATCGACCAGCTATCGGGCGGGCAACGCCAGCGTGTGGCCCTTGCCCGGGCCTTTGTGTTTGGTCCGAAAATCTTATTGATGGATGAGCCGCTTTCCGCGCTTGATAAAAAACTGCGTGAGGAAATGCAGATTGAACTCAAACAGCTGCACCGCCAGTTGGGGGTGACAACGGTTTACGTGACCCATGACCAGCGCGAAGCCCTGACCATGTCGGATCGCATTGCGGTCATCAACGAGGGAGAACTGGCGCAAATCGGCACCCCGCGGGAGATTTATAACGCCCCGGCCAGTCATTTTGTTGCCGGTTTCATCGGCGAATCCTCCTCTGTGCCGGTAACCCGGGATACGGCGGGAAATTTGCTTTATGATAATATAAAAATCGGCAAAGCCCCGGCGGGCAGTAAAGATAAAAAATGGTCCCTGGTCATCCGCCCTGAAAGATTGTCGCTGACAGAGCCAAAGGCCCGAAAAACAGCCGGCAGGATCTATTTTCAGGGGAAGATCAGTGAACTGGTCTATCAGGGTGAAACCGCCATTATCATGATACGTCTTAATGATGGACAGGAGCTGACGGCGCGCGTCAATACACGGGCCGGAGATGACGTGGATACCCTGTCGGTCGGGCAAAGCCTGAGGGTTGCCATCGACAAGAAAGACATGATTATCATTCCGGGCGAGGCGCGGTGATGCCGACCCCTCTATCAGAGAATACGGACGCGCTGAATGCCGATAAACTAAAGGCCGCGGAACGTCGTGAGACGCTGACGATACTGGCGCTGACACTGCCTGCCATCATTGCCGTATTTCTGGTCATCGTGGTCCCGGTGGGATGGCTGTTTTCCCTCTCGTTTCTGGATAGTTCCGGGCAGTTATCCCTGGATAACTACCAGAAGATGATCGAATACAAATCCTATATCCGTGTGTTCAAAACAACATTCAATGTCAGTTTTCTGACTACTTTTCTGTGCATCCTCATCGGCTATCCGCTTGCCTATTTCTTATCGCAGATACCCAAAAAATATGTGGGGCTTTTCATGCTTACGGTGCTGCTCCCTTTCTGGACCTCGCTACTGGTGCGGACCTATGCCTGGCTGGTGATGCTACAGCGTAATGGCCTGATCAACAATTTTGCCATTGAACTTGGTATCTGGGATACGCCTGTTAAGCTGGCTCATAACCTCAACGGCACCCTGATCGGCATGGTGCATATCATGCTGCCATTCCTAGTATTGCCGCTCTATGCGGCCATGCGGCGGATAGACCGGCACGCGTTGCAGGCGGCGGCCAATCTGGGGGCGACCCCGGTACAGGCTTTCTGGCAGGTTTTTGTGCCGTTATCCCTGCCCGGCGTGGTTGCCGGATCACTGATTGTATTTGTGCTGTGTCTCGGGTTTTACGTAACACCTGCGGTACTCGGCGGCGGCAAGGTTATTCTGGTATCGATGCAGATCACCGCCATCCTGGAAGATCAGTTTAACTGGGGTGCTGCCAGTGCGCTTGGGGTTGTTCTGCTGGTGGCTACCTTTGCCGTCTTGCTGCTGGCCTCGCGGTTCCTGAAACTCGACAGCGTGATGTTCGGGAGACGCTGATATGATGTGGTTCAGATCTGCTGCAAGCGAAACCCAGATCACCCATGGCCAGCGCATCTGGCTGTATTGCCTTGCCTTTATCATCATGTGTCTTCTGGTGATCCCGACGGTGATTGTGATACCGATGTCGTTTTCGGATTCGCAATATCTGGAATTTCCGCCGCAGGAGTGGTCGCTCCGCTGGTATCAGGAATATCTGGATACCCCGCGCTGGATGAATGCCACCGTGACCTCGTTCAAAGTGGCCGCCCTGACCATGCTTGTGGCAACACCTTTTGGCACCATGGCAGCCTATGGGTTGTTCGTATCGGGAAGCCGCCTTGGCAAAGCGGTGTTTTTCCTGCTGATGACGCCGATGATTGTTCCGGTGATACTGATCGCCATCGGCACGTTTTATGTTTTTGGCAAAGTGGGTCTTGTCAATTCGACGCTGGGGCTGGTTCTGGCCCATACCGTCCTGTCTGTGCCGATTGTGATGATTATCATTACCTCAGCGTTACGCACCTATGATCTTAATCAGGAACGTGTCGCGCAAAGTCTTGGCTCAACCCGGATCAGGGCCTTTTTTGAAATTACCCTGCCGCAGTTGAAGTTTTCCATTATGACCGCGGCATTGCTGGCATTTCTCACGTCTTTCGACGAAGTGATTATTTCGATCTTTTTGTCGGGCGGCGGCAATTCAACCCTGACCAAGCAGATGTTCAGCGCCTTGCGTGATTATATCGATCCGACGATTGCCGCCATCTCAACCCTGATGATTGTCCTTTCTACCGGGTTGATGCTCGGGCTGCAGTTTATCGGCGATAAGGACACCCGGAACGACTGACAGGGATATGTATTTCCAGTATTAACCGTTATTGCACCAAGAGGCCTATATCACAGAGGTGAGGTGACCTGCTTATCACTAAAAAACTCGTTAAACTTATGAAATGCAAACTGGATAAGCGGAATGGTTGGAGCTAGTCTTGAGAAACAAAAATATCATGATTTTTTGTATTATCTAAATGCGCTTGAAATGCATTCTTAATTCCTCTTTCAAAATTTCTAACATATTTTTTTGTATTGAATAGAGATTGTGTTTTCCTATTTTCATCAAGTTTTTTGCGGATCTTTTGTAAGGCAACTTTGTTTTGGGCAAGCTCAAGTATCAGCTTTTCATATTCTTGAGATGATTTTGTTACAAGCTCATCAAGACCTAAGGCAAAAAGAAGGCTGGATGCAACACGTGCAGAAAACTGTTCTCCTTGTCTGGTTACAAGCGGGACGCCTGCCCATAAAGCATCACTCGCGGTTGAGTGGGCATTGTAATTAAAGCAGTCAAGAAAAAGATCAGCATGCTGGAGCCGCGCCAAATGATCTCGCATCTCCGGCACTCTTTCCGCAAATATAAGGCGGTTACCATCAACCTGGCGCTGTTCAGCTTCATGAATAAGATTGGTCATAACCTGATCATTGCCTTTAGGAAGCCAAAGAACACTCTGGGGCACTTTGTGCATCACCCGCATCCAGATGTTAAATTCATAAGGGCTGATTTTATAACTGCTGTTAAAACAGCAGAACACAAAATCATTTTCAGGCAAGCCATGATGCGGCCTTGTTTTTGGATCGTTGGATATTTCACGCATATCATCCGACGGGAAAAAAGTATCGGGCAAATAGATTATATTCTCATTATAAAATTGTTTTTGGCTTTCACCGACGACATTTTGATCTGCAATCATATAATCGATACAGTCCGTTCCCAATGTTCCCGGATATCCGAGAAAACTTATCTGCACTGGAGCAAGCCTCTGGGCAAATAAGCCTATCCTTGCGTCGTCTGTATATCCTGCCATATCGATGGCAACACAAAGTTTCTGATCTCTGGCACGTTGAATGATTTCAATGTCCGGTAATTTGTAAAGATCATGAAAAACATCTACATCGCTTGTAACTTGCTTACGGATAATGCTGTTGTCAGGGGGGCCAAAGCTAAAAAGATGAACTTCAAATTTTGACCGATCATATTCCCGGAACAAACCTGACGATACGTGCATTACGGGATGATCCTTAACATCAGCGCTGAAAAACCCAACCCTGATCTTTTCCTTTTTAAGCAGGTCTGTTTCCGTAACGTTTTGAACAGATCTGATGTTTTTATTTTTCCAGAAGTTTTCTGCGCGTTTCAATTGCCTTTCAGGATGATCTTCCATTGAGAGAAGCATATGGGGCGATACCGGATATGAATTTATACCCAATGTTGTGTAAGATTTTTCATCGTTTTCAAAATCAGACCAGTCACATATCTTACGCTTATGACTTAGTATACCTAATTTAGCTTTATCAAAATCAGGATTTATATCGAGTGACAATCGGAACGAGGAAAGAGCCTGCTCACTTTTTCCCTGCTCAGCTAAGGACTCTCCAAGGTAATAATAACCTTCAAAGTTTTTATCGTTGGCTTCAATCGCGCTGATATACGATTTATTTGCTTTGTCGTAATTTTTACTTAGTAGATAAAAATTTCCAAGATTGTTGAGAGCATAAAAATAAGTGGTATCCACCGCGATGGCTTTTTCAAGATATTCTATTGACTGCTCAATATAACCTTGTTCGTTCAGGATAACAGCGAGGTTATTTAAAGCTTCTGGGTAGGCAGGCTTAATACTTATCGCTTTTCTGTAATCTTCAGCCGCATGTTCAAGATTGCCGTATTCCTTGTGACATTTAGCTCTGTTGAAATAACTTCCCGCATTGTCTGGATTATATTCAAGGGCTTTTGTAAAATTGAGGATTGCGTCTGAAAAATTGCCCATATGGTAATAAGTAACACCTTTTCTATTATAGGCTTCGATGAAATCTGGCTTTATTTTCAGCACTTTGTCAAAGTTTTCTATGGCTTGTGGATATTTCTTTTGCTTTACAAGCATATTTGCTTTTTCGAAGACCGGCCTTGGGTTTTCAGGGGTAATTTTTTCTGCTTTCTCAAAAACCTTGATGGCATCACTTAAGTTATTTAGCCTGGAAAGGCTAACTCCTAAATTCATATAGGCATCAAAAAAGCCTGAATTTTTAGAAATAGCCTCTGAATACGCGGTAACTGCATTATCAAATTTTCTCATACTGAAAAGAACATTGCCAAGATTGTAGTATGCTTGTGCATAATCAGGTTTAAGCAATATCAATTTTCTGAATGCTTTTTCAGCAACGTCAAATTTTTTAAGCTGTACTGCACTTAATCCTAAAATTTCGAAAATAACTTGAATGTTCGGATGTTTTTTGCTCAATGAAAGTGCCTGATCAAAAGCCTGATCAATTCTTCCCTTTTGAAATAGCAAAATTAACTCTTGGATTTTTTTTTCATTTTTATTCATATGCGTTTTTCTTTAAACCAATAAAAACAACTTTGCTTATGCAAATGACATCACAGCGAATAATCCGGACAAAATGTTCGGATTTCTATGTTATCTCACCGTAACATGGTCTGTAAAATACGATAAATTTCAAAAATATGTTGATCCTTTAACCTTCAGAGAAGCAAGGCTTACCCGTTTCTTAGTAAGAAGTCGATTTATATTACGTTCTGCGCAAGTTATGAACCTCCTGGTCTCATTTCATCAAGAAGTGTAAGGACACTTGACTTGGTTAAACCCTCGAAGACTGGAGGAGGGTGTGTAAATCTGATAAAATCCGCCTCCGATCATTTCTTATGGAGGAAAAGTCATGAAAAAACTGTTCTGGGCAAGCCTTGTTACCATCGCGTTCAGCCAGCCGGCCCTTTCCCTTGAAAAAGAATGGAAGATGGTCGTCAAGCATTTTGACAGTATAGCCAATCAATCCTATGAGCTGGTGACCAACGTGACCTATGACAGCGGACGCAAATGCCATAGAGATGCCTATATCATGAACGTCAATTCAAAAAGCGGAAGTTTCAGCAATCTTACGACAGATGATATGGTCCGTTATTTTTGCGTGGCGCTGCCAAAACAAAGCTGAACGGAAAAACGGTATCGGGATGGTGTGAAGTGAGGTGCGATCACCATTGCTGAGGTTTGCTTTTTGTCGGCAAGAGGTAGATAAATCCGCAGAAATCAGGCGGAATACTTAGAGACAAGGCAGGCGGTAAGGACTATAAGATCAGGCATGACCAACCCAATTCTAATCACCGGCGCCGCAGGTTTCATCGGTTTTCATACAGCGCTTGCGCTGAAAGCCGCAGGTCATGATGTTACCGGCATCGATAACATGAATGCCTATTACGACCCCCGGCTTAAATCCGCGCGGCGGGAACATCTTGCCGAGAGCGGCATCACGGTGCAAACATGTGATCTTGCTGACCATGACGCGACCCTCGATCTCTTCAGAACAATCGCGCCGAAAGTCGTGATCCATCTGGCGGCCCAGGCAGGTGTCCGCTATTCACTTGAAAATCCGCTCGCCTATCGCGACAGCAATCTTTCAGGTTTCCTGCACGTGCTGGAAGGATGCCGGCATCTGGAGGTGGACCACCTGATTTACGCCTCTTCCTCCTCTGTTTATGGCGCCAACCACACGTATCCTTTCAGTGAAGACGATACGGTGGATCATCCGCTCAGCCTTTATGCCGCAACCAAGAAAGCCAATGAAGCCATGGCGCATTCCTATGCGCATCTTTATGGGCTGCCGGTAACCGGTCTCAGGTTTTTCACCGTTTACGGCCCTTGGGGGCGCCCCGATATGGCCTATTATATCTTCACCAGAAAAATCCTGGCCGGTGAGCCGATCCCTGTTTTTGGTCAGGGTC
>Ga0181589_10003490_pt1 | contig 12524 bp, 30 predicted proteins | sample 071ome_25_FD_132444 | JGI IMG/M metagenome (GOLD analysis project Ga0181589, IMG submission 132444) | Coastal salt marsh microbial communities from the Groves Creek Marsh, Skidaway Island, Georgia - 071410BT metaG (megahit assembly) | ecosystem: Environmental > Aquatic > Marine > Intertidal...
GAAACTCAATTGGCTACACGATGACTTGCACAACTTGAGATACAAGTTCACAAAGGAATACAAGATGACTACTCACGAATCAACAGACAAGGATGGCAACAAGACCATGCTTGCGATGTATCACGAAGATGATACTCCTTGGAGGCAACGCCTTGAGGAATTACTCTCAACCGTGAGAGACATGAGAGAAGCACTACTTGACACGGAGGAATAAATATGCGACACGGATTTGAAACAATGGAAGAGATAAGAAACAACATGGAGAACATGCTTGATGCTGAAACAATGATGCACCTTACAGGCTACAAGGACTGGACTTACACCCCCGCTGTAGCACAGGAGTTAGTCGATGATATAGACGACACTAACTATTGCAAGGAAACTTTGCTTTGGGCATTCGACTATGCTTGCGGTGGAACATGGGATTTCGACAGAAGCGCACTAGCAATACTAATCGACGCATGGCTAATACAGGAGGAGGAATGAATATGACAATGAGCAGACAAAAGAAAAGAGAATACATGAAAGACAAAGACAAAGAACGCAGAGAGAAATGGTTCGCTAACCTAAGCGAAGGAATCAGAACAGGCAACCTGCCTTGGCGCAAGCCTTGGAAATCTAATGGTGCGACTGGCATCCCTACGAATCTAAAAAGCAAGAAAGCATACAGGGGTGGCAACGCAGTCAGCCTAATGATTCATGCTATGTTCAATGGCTGGACTGACCTACGCTTTGCTACACGCAAGCAACTTATCGAAGCGGGCTACTCAGTGGCTGGCTTGAAGAATGGCACAGGCTTTGAAGTCAAGTACTTCAAGCGTGGTACTTACGAGAAGCAGAACGATGACGGAGAAATAGAAATCAAACAGTCATACCTAACACGATGGTATGAAGTATGGTGCATCGAACAGTGCGAGAACTACGAGCCACCGACCATTGACGAATCAATCGAGCCTGTACCTGAGCATGAGATGATGAAGCACTTCGATTCTTATGTAGCAAGTCAGGACTCACTTACTCTCAAGCGTAAGGGCAGTCAAGCATTCTATAGATTATCAGAAGACCTTATCCAACTCCCACGACACGAGGACTTCACTGTTCCTGTGGGTGAAGTGATGACTGCCTTCCACGAAGCAGTACACAGTACCGGACACTTGAACAGATGCCACCGACCTTTGGGCAACGGCTTCGGTTCACCTGCCTATGCTTACGAAGAACTGATTGCAGAACTTGGTAGCCTACTCGTAGTCATGACACTTGGCGGTGAGTTCAGACCTGACACTGTAGTTGAAGAGAACGCTAACAGCGTGGCTTACTTGAAGCACTGGCTTGATGCTTGTAAAGACCAAGACAGCGCACTCGACAAAGCATTCCATGAAGCACAATCCGCTTGTGACTTCATCATCAAAGCAATACAAGGAGGCGAAGAAGAATGATTGATACAGACCATCCCGAACTTGTAGAGTTTGAAGGTGAAACACTTGGAGATACAATAACGAACCTTCTCCTTGAGATTAAGCGACTACGCAAAGCATTGTATTGGGTAGCAGTCGAAGAGACGAGAGAGGATGTCGAGTACTTGTGGAAAGGTGTTGATGAAATTCTATCAGGCCATCCTGATTGGGTGAATACCAAGTGCATTCAGACAGGCGAGGAATGGGATTACACCAAGAGAGATTGGACTATTGATAGAGCAAAGGAGATGATAGAATGAACACAATACAAACAAGACACGGAGAAGCAACTCTACTATGGGTAGCACAGAATGAAGAAGGACAGATTGAGGTAGTCATAGAAATCGAATGACTGAATCAATTCCTTTATACCAAGACAATAAAGATAAGGAGACGAGAAAAATGAACAAGGAATACCAAAGCAAAGAAGATGTAGAAGGAGCGATTGAATTATTCGATACACTGTTGAGTGTACTTGAGGGCGGTGATGTTGCACTGGACTTTGAGGAACTACCATCGGTGGCTACAACCATTAGGATTGTTGCTGACATAATCGGTAATGCAAGTGCGAACTTAAGAGCGACAGAAGAATTGATGGCGACACTACGAGGAGTGATGAACGATGAATAGAGAACAAGCAATAGAAAAACTAAGAGAAGCAATTGAACCAAACGATACATTGTACACGCAACTGGAGCATGTCACCAAGTCAGGTATGACCCGCTTTATCAAGGTGCGCCAAATCAAAGACGACTACCCTTACGATTTCACTTACCTTGTAGCAAAAGCACTGGACTGGAAATACAGTGACAAGCACTATGCCATCAAGGTCGAAGGTGTTGGTATGGATATGGGCTTCCATCTCATCTATACTCTTGGTCAAGTCCTTTGGCCTGATGGTACACCTGAACCACACGGTACTCGTAATGGCGAGCCTGACTCGACAGGTGGCTACGCAATCAATCAGAGGTGGCTTTGAATGGTGTACGCAGTAATAGTAGGAGGCTGGAGATTGGTAGGTACTTACAATACCTATCAGGAAGCAGAGGAAAAGAAGAATACTTGCATTAGTAGTATAGTACAGATAATAGAAATGGAGGAATGAAAAATGATAAGCGAAGAAATGTATGAAGTAATGATGCACATGATAGGTTACGGGGGTTTGCATACAAATTTCATTGATGCAGTTCACTCTTGTGACCACGAGTTACTACTTGAGTTGGCGGAACAATGCAACAACAGGTGGGGGAGCAGTAGCGTAGACATCGAGGAATTGAAAAGAGCAATCGAGCGATACAATAGGAGGCATGAAAAATGAGAATGACAAAAGAAAACAAAGAATGGATGATACACGCCATATACTTAGGCGAAGATAACATGGAGATATTTGATTCAAGGTGGGAATGGATTTCCGAGCCTTGGATAAATACACCACTGAACCAACAATGTATTTTCTATCAGAAGTATGTTGAGTTCGGAGGCGAAGACAATTTGTCCTATGATAATAGAGAAGCGTTAGGCAAGGCTTGTGAATATGCTTACAACAAAATACTGGACTGTCACAGAGAATTGGACAGACGACTTAACTTAACACAGGAGGAATAAACATGGCACTAACAATAGGAATAGAAAACGGAATAGATAAAGGATTTACGAAAGAAGAGATACAAGTCACCAACGGCTTCGCCTTTGGCGTACTATGTATGCACACTGGGACTGGCAAGATTGGTGAGGGCAGATACTCAGCGTCAGCAGAAGAAACCTACGAGCGATTCATCTTAATGATGGATGCACTCGACTGGAAGCCTGACGAAGTATCAGAGTTCATTACACTTGAGAATGTCAAGCGACTTGAAGAGGCTGGCTGGACTGCGAACATAGGACACAAGAGCAAGGAAGAGTTCATGTGGCACTTGAAGAACATGGTATTCGATAAACTGTTCAACAAGCACAATCCTAGTTACCTTCATCGCACCGAGTCTTACAGGACATGGAACGATGTATGTAAGCAGAAAGAAATGATTCGCACAACTGTAGGCGAGGCTATCCGTTCAGGTAGTGACAAGTACTACATCGAAGAGTTGTGTGAAGCATTCGATGTTTGGAACATGGATTTGTCTGAACCATTTTACTACAACAAGTATCTAACATACGATGAAGATGCAGATGTAATTTGTTTATCGAATGAACCGCAGGAGGAATAAGCATTCACTCTTTCCCATACCAAGATGAGCAGTGGCTTGTTGATAGATGCAATCACATCTATGTCAAGAATGAACTACTGCGCCACTACAAATCAGACGGCTGGATGATAGAATACAGAGACGGCTCTGATTGGATTAAGACATTAGAAGGCGAGCCATCGGATGACTTCGTAGGTAAGATGCTGGAGGCTACATCGAAGTACCCACCACTGGATGAGCAAGCGTATCATGACGCAGAGTTCTCTCTGATGGTCGAGGCTATCGCTCGCAAGGTGAAGGCGACAGGAACTATCATCGTCAACACCTACGCTACACTCGCAACCTTGTTAGACAATGAGGTCGAGATAATTGAGACTTCACCCATGCGCTATGAAGTGATGATGAGTGATGATGAATTTAAGAAAATGATTGAAGGAAGTGAAGAAGAATGATTGACACAAACAAGTACAAAGGGCATGATACAGGTTGGAAGGCTCACTTCTTTGAAGATGGCTCAATAGCAATAGGTGGAGTATGTAAATTACTCACCGAAGAAACGAGACATAAAACAAGGAAGATGATAGAAGCGAATGCTTTGCTGATAGCAGACGCACCACTTCTCCTTGAAGAAGTCAAGCGGTTGCGTGACGGTATTCGTAGCATCCTATCGGACTACGACATCACTGAACTTATGCGTGATGTTCCCGAAGATGAATGGAACTTTGAGCAACAGGCATTAGTGCGAATAAAGGAGATGATTGAATGATTGACACAGACAAATATACAGGACACGCACAAGGCGAATGGACAATTGAACAAAACGAAACGGGTGATGAGTGTGCCATCAATTCACAAGATTATGGCACGATTGCACAGACATTTTATCGTGACCATGACAAACTGTTCATGGCTACGACAAGACTTATCGCAGACGCACCACTTCTCTCAGCAGAAGTCAAGCGACTACAAGCACTTATCAGAAGCAAAGGACTGTGTACCAACTGCGGTCAATCCCATGAGGGAATAGAAGTTGTGATGGATTACTCTGAAGATGAAGTAGGACACAGGATTTCTAAAGAATGTGTAGGTACTTGTCATCCTAATTTATCCGTTCATTGTTGTGACCTGTGCTTGTGCTTGAATGGTTTCACAATCGAACATGATTATTGGGAGGCGAAGAAGAATGACTGACGAAAGACTATGTAAGTGTGATTTGTGTAAGGAAGAGTTTACTAGCACAGAAACTGATTGGCACTTTGGTGTTGACTTAATTCAGTGTAAGACAATCAATATTTGTGATGGGTGTTGGCACTACGACAATGGTCATGGGAGTCGATGGGCTACATGGTCAGAGATTGAATATGCACTGAGTGAAGTTAAAAGATTGGAGTTGATTGAATGATTGATACAGACAAATACGAAGGACATACACCTGCGCCGTGGATGAACTTAGGCTCGGATGCTAACTCATTGTTAATGCAAGACGCACCACTTCTCCTCGCAGAAGTCAAGCGGTTGCGTTCAATTGCAGATGATTTGTATGCTTACATTGTAAGTGATGCAGATATTTCACTAAAGATAATTGAAGAACAGATGGATTGGAGAGATGAAGAATGATTGACGACAGTAAATTTACCTACGACAAACAGTGGAAACAAATACTACAAATGCTTGAGTGGGCGACAATTGAAAGAAATATACACAAGAAAGCAATCAATGACCCTAATACTTCTATGCGTGACAAAGCGCAACACATGAGAGACTACAAGGGATTACAGGGCGTGACCTATGCACTCCGATGGGTACTTGGTGACCCGACAATGAGTGGAGAACAAGTACTGGGGAGAGAGAAATGAAGTGCTTAACTTGTAATGAAGAGAGTAATCACCTCCATCCCAAAACAGGAAGGTGTATGAAATGCGTCAAGAAAGAAAGAAGAGGGAAGAATCCATTCAGCAGAAAAGACTGACTGAGCCATTTCGTTTATACCAAGACAATAAAGATAAGACGGTGAGAAAAATGAATATGAAAGATTATGAAAAGCAAGCAGAAGAATTGACGAAGCAAGCACAGAAATTAGAAGCAACCATGCTGACATTCAAAGCACTACAAAGATGCGAGAAAGGCAATCACGATTTCGATTACTGGTATGACGAACAAGAGAAGTTCATACAAGGCATGTGTAATAACTGTGGTATCTATATCAAAGCAGAGAACTACAAAATGTGGTTCACAGAGGATAACGAAGAAGGCTTTGGTGACCTTGCAGGTATGAACATTGAGGACATAGACTTGGAAGAATCCGAAGACCTTTCTCAAGAAACCAGCGAAACAGATGAGACACCTACGCTTCCACTGGAAAGTGAAGCGAATACTGACGGCACATACAGAGTTGATGTGTCGAGTATCTTAGGGAGGAATGAAAAATGACACAAGAAGAAATAGATATGAAAATAACAGATATGTTTGGGTACTTGGAGGCTGTTTGTAATACAGCACACGACCTAAAGAGACTGGGACTAATGTCTCATGATATATATGAATATGAATTTAACAACAAGATTGCTATGATGGAAAGTAGACTTAGAGAAATTGCAGGAGGAGATTGGCAATGAGCGATAACCCGATATGCTGTGGCAAAGAAATGGAATTAGAAGACGGAGTGTTTCACTGCGAATGCGGTGAAGGAATGAACGCTAACATATGGTATGAAGACGGTAGACCCGATAGTAGAGATGATTGAAATGAGAAGATACAGATTAGAAGTAGCGAGAAACATGCACTTGGAAATACAAGCGGTCAATGACAACTGGTATCAGATAACTGATGTACACAGAGTACCCGCTGCCAAGTTAGGAGACATAATAAGAAAGACAATGAGAGGATGGGAAGTATTCGTATCATACGATGCTACCTCTCCGTCAGTTGTCTTGAATAACAGAAGTGAACTAATTAATTTAGATGAGGAGGAATGAGAATGACAATGAAATACAAAGAAAGCGAGTGGACTCAGGTAGACAAAGGTATCAAGTTCAACAAGATAGAGGACAGAAACATCAACGCAGTGTTGGATGCTCTGAATGAAAGCAACTCATCCCACTGGGGATGGAGAGCAAAGAAAACTGATGAGGAAATTGAAGAACTAAGGCAAGAGTCACTTGACGGCAAACTTGCTAAAATATCAGAGGCACATATCCAATCCACAATTGACCTGTTGACCGACCATAGTAATCACCTGCTTACATACAAGGAAACAGGTAGTTACAGTTGGTCACGAATCGAATGGAGAATCGCAGACAAACCCTTTATCAAATACAGTCGACATGCAAGATACAGTGACCTGAATAGGCACTCAAGGCCAATCTCAAGCGTACTCAAGCGATGGACTGCGAGAGTAGAGAAGCACTGGGAGAACAGATTAAATGCCAAGGAAATAAATAACAAGAAAAGACAACAGGATTTAATTTTCAAACTTTCACAAAGACTGTCAAGGTGCGAAGATTCAGAGTGGAATATTCTCACAGAGGATAAAGTCAGAGAAAGATTGCGCTCGACTATGTTAAAGATGGCAACGGGTAAATCAAACAGTAGTCATGGTGACTTTTCATTCGGGATGCATTACTTTACATACTATGTCAACGAAGACCTGACTCTTCGTGAGTTTGATAGAGACTGGCATACAGAGGATAATAGAAAGTTATGCAACTACGATACGCTTGATGATTATTTTAGAGGTCAGGCTGACTTGTACATCAGACAATTAGGTGACTACGAATACAGATACTTCAAGGCATCAGAGGCTTGGTTGAAAGTAATGAAATCAGCATACGACAAAATAATGGAGGTATAGATATGGCAAGTATACACGGAATGGCAACTGCGTTGAGGCAGTCGAGGAAGGACTTGAAACACGCTATGGAAATGCTCGGAGCATTGAAGCATACTCTTGAGGCTATCGCAGAGCAACCAAGGAATGGTGACTGGGTAGTTGAGAAGTTAGAAGAGGCAGGTGTACCGATAGGAGGCGAAGAAGAATGAAAGAACAAAAGAAAATATACTATATTGACGGAAGCGAAGCAGACGATGACGAAGTAGACCACTACGAATGTAATCACTGTGGTACTAGCCTCAAGGATTACGAGTGGGGATTCAGAGAGGATGCCTACGGACAATACTACTGCGACAGCGAAGAAGATTGTAGGAACGCATTAATTGACGACTGTAATCATATTGAGGTCACTGATGTCGAAGACAGAACAGTGTACTATTGTGATGAATGCGGTGAAGAAATGGAAGACGAAGGTGACTTTGCCAGCGGTGATGAACACTACTGTTCAGAGGAATGTCACAAGGAGGCACAGTAAATGAACAAACCACTAATTGTAATTGAGACAGACGAATGGATTTACTGGGAATACGAGGAGGCTTGAACAATGAGTGAAGAAACATTTAGAGAAAAGTGTGCTAGAGAATATAAGGAGCGACAGGCGAAGGCTGAGGAGAGACGCATCGCAGCGTGGAACAAGCGCAAGGCTATGACATTCAAGCAAGCACTTGACAAGGACTGGTTTGGTGTAGAATGTTGCATGGCATGTGGCAAGGAAGCAGTTAGGCTTTATTTCCAAACAGAGGGTATGTATGCAGGAAATAGATACTGCCGTAAGTGTGCTATCAATGCACTCAAGAAGGAGTATTTTTGAGGAGGAAGATGAATGAAGGTAAAAGAGGCAATAAGGTATTTACAAGGAATGAACGAAGATGAAGAAATCATTATCGCTTGGTGGGATAAAGACTGTTTTCCTGATTTGACAGAGGAAGAATGGGAAGAACATTCTCATGTAATTGGACAAAGAATGGATTGGTCAAGAGCGCATGAAACAATGGAAGAAATGATTCGGATAGTAAAGGAGGAATGAAAATGAAAATAGAAAAAGTATCAGAGGTATGGCCGTCAGACTTTGACGAGTTCAATTACCATAGCGAAGAAGATAGGAAAGAAATGGATGAAATAAGGCTCAGTCCTTTCTACCGTATTGACGGCAGGTGGACTTGGTGCAATGACGGCTTTGGATGGTCGGGTCACTTAGGCTCACCTGAGCATGGTCTGCACTGTTCTTTCTGTGGTACAGAGATAGGTGCATAGATATGAAGTACGAATTAACAATGGAAGTGAACGACATTGATTCAGACAAATCAACGGTTTTCATCTTTGATAACAAAGACCACTTGATTGAGTTTTTACTCATGGAACTGGAGGCTTACACATTCAAAAACCCGAAACTAACGAGGAGATGATTACATGGAAACTATTACGGTTGAAATCTATAGAGACGCATACGGAGAGCGTGTCGGACTCAAGTATAGATACAACCCTGACACCAATCAGGCTCTCAAAGACAACCTTCCCTTCCCTAAGTTCAAGTGGGATTCAGAGAAGAGGCTTTGGAGTTTGCAGAACTATGCCAATGTAGTAGCAGAGGCTTGTGACATTCTTGACGGACTTGGCGGATACGACACCAGTGTAGTCAGGACTTATGCATCAGCCTCCTCACAAAACCAGCAAAACAAATCAGATTGCTGGACAAAGGTAAAGCGTACAAGGTTGTATCTTCACTGGCCTTATCTCAGTGACAACTACTTGCGTGACACTGTGCTGAATGCAGTAAGAAGCATCAGTGGTCGCAAGTTCCACTCAGATGAGAAGTGCTGGTCTATCCCTGTCGAGCAAGCCATCACCTTACATGGCCTACTCAAAGACTCATACCAGCCACTGGCAGATGCAATCAGTGACAACAAAGAAGTCAACAAGAAAATCCAAGAGAGCATCGCACGAGTCGAAATCAGCGGTGCATCTGAACTAAGTGAGGAGATGCTTACTAACATTGATGAGAAACTAAAAGGTAAGTTCCCCGAAGGTCTTGACCTCTACCCGTTCCAAAAGGTAGCGGTAGCATTCGCAGAGATGAGTAAAGGCAAGTGTTTGATTGGAGACGAGATGGGTATTGGTAAGACCATCAGTTCAATTGGCTACGCTGCTCTACATCCTGAGTCGAGGCCAGCGGTAGTGGTCTGTCCTTCAAATGTAAAGTTCAACTGGAAGAAGGAACTTAACAAGTGGCTACCTGACGAGAATGTTCAAGTAATCACATCAGGTAAAGACGCTGTAGAAATGACAGACTTCGTTGTAATCAACTACGACTTGATGGCGAAGAAACAAGACGAACTCATCGCCATTGCACCACGCCTTGTCATACTTGACGAGAGCCATTACATCAAGAACTCAGGTAGTAAGAACAAACCTGTTCAGAGAACTCAGGCAACTCTCAATGTAGCATACTGCTCACCGAAGATAATCGCATTGTCAGGTACAGCGATTTCAAGCAGACCAAAGGAGTTCTTCAACACTTTGAATCTCATGCGCCCGAATCAGTTCCCATCCTTTTGGGACTTTGCTCAAAGATATTGCGACCCGTACCATGACGGATACGGCTGGAACTTTGACGGTGCTTCACACACGAAGGAGTTGAACGAGCGCACTCGTGACCTGTGTATCCGTAGGCTCAAGAGCGAAGTGCTTCCTGAACTTCCGCCAAAGACAAGGACATTCTTACCAATCATACTGGACAAGAAGACAAGGAGTCCTTACGATTACGCTCAAGACGAATGGGATAGCAAGATTGATTCTTACTATCTCAATGGCGAGCCGTTACCCAAAGGTATCATGCTCAATATGATTAGTGACCTCAGACATATCTGTGGTCAGATAAAGGTAGACTATGCCTTTGATTGGATTAAACAGTACCGTGAGCAGACAGACAAACCAATAGTAGTATTCACACATCACCGTGATGTTCTCAACCGTTTGGCTGACAAGTTCAAAGATTCAAGGACAATATCAGGTGACACTGCTTCTAAAGCAAGACAAGAGATTGTAGAAGATTTCCAAGCGGGGCACATAGGAGTACTCATTTGTAATACCGTTGCGGCCAAAGAAGGTATCACACTCACTCGTGCTGACACTGTTGTATTCCTTGAGAGAGAATGGACACCTGCTGATGAAGAACAGGCAGAGGACAGAATCTATAGAATAGGGCAGGAGAGCCAAAATGTACACGCTGTTTACCTATCTTGTATAGGTACAATTGACGAACACTTTGACAGAGTTGTAGAAGAAAAGCGCAGAGTTATCAAGGCAGTACTTGATGGTGGTAATGTGGAGCAAAGAAGCGGATTAGTCAAAGAGTTAGTCAAGCGAATGAAAGAAGAAAGAGGCTGGAGGATAAAAGAATGAATTACGAAACATACAATAGCGAAGAAGAATACGAAGCAGCGATAGAAGCAGAGCGACAAAGTAATCCTGAAACTTTGTTTGACATAGTGTTATCAACTAAATACATGGTAGTCAAAACGGGGCTATGTCAAAGTACTAGGGATTTTGAATTGAGATATGGTATGCCACTTTGGAAAAAGTACGGCACCATCCTCCAAGAGATTCACTTTCCAGCAGGGAAGCCGTTGACATCAATACAGGAAATAATCAGATACAGAACTAAGGTGGGCAAAAGAGATTCATTCATCCTCAAAGGATTTGATGTAGATAAAGTAGAAGATGATGCTTTCAAACAGCAAGTTATTTCAGGTTATGACGGAGTACTGAGATTAAGAAATTTCAGAGATGCTTACAATTACAGCATGGGTAAATCTGTGAACCTACCTCACTCCAATATCAATATCAAAGCGGACTCAAATGGAATACCACAGTTACAAAAATGGAGATGAAGAAATGATTGATTTCAAAGGCACTGGTAACATCGTAGTCCATGAGATTGACGACAGACAATGCGTACAGTTCTTTCCAAGCGAAGGTCACACTGTAAAGGATATGTTGTCACTGTTGGATACAGGTCTGAGCGCAATGAATGATGATAGTGCTTCTGTGGAGAGAAACAGAGGAGTACTACTTAATCGACCTGAGTACAAAGAAAGAAAAGGATTACCAATACCATGTGTATTTTTATTTGAAAGGAGGAAAGAAAATGATTGACCACTATGAACATTTTGTAAAGAGAGGGCGCTACGACACTGCTGCGAGCATTCTCATCAAACTGGATGAAATAATTCGTGCTCACTCGATTGGTACGACTTCGGTTGATTACGATACTTTGTTATCAAACGAAGAAGCATTTAGGAAGAGACTAGGTGACTTCATTATGCTTGTTGTCAAGCAAAACCTTGACGCTTGTACTGTCGGAGAAGGTTGCAAAGAATATGGTAAAGTCGGTACAGTACCGAAGTGGAAAGGTCAGCCAAGTATTTCACACATAGTACACGAAGTTAGGCCAAGAGATGAGAAGGATTTAGCACTCATAGACCGAGACGGTCACGAATGAGTTGCATTCTTTCTTCTTCGGTCATGAGCATATCTTCAAACCTATCTTGTTGAGAAGGTGTACCGAACCTTTCTGACATTTGTTCCCAAGGTCGAGCGAACTGCTCAATAGGTACTAAATTGCGAGCAAATGACTCAACAGTAGTAGGGTCAAGTTCGACATCTTTTATCTTACCGTACTGGTATTCAGGGGCGAGGAACATAGGGTCAGCGAGTTTTGCTTGACCAACCTGTGGTGAGCCAAGTGCTTGGGCATCAAGTATTCCGCCTCTCACTCCTATGAAATTTTCAGGCTTTATATCCCACATTTGTAATTGTTCAGTAATTGGGTATCTGTCATATATACCACCCTGCTGAGTCAGCAAAGGTTTCGATATTCTCTGTCTGTACTGTTGAGCAGTGAAACCCGCTGGCCTTTCAATAGGCGTACCCAATTGTTGTACAGAAGGGAATGGCATTCCTACTTCTGTACCAAGTTCTCTTGTATCAGCAATTGGC
>Ga0181589_10003491_pt1 | contig 12520 bp, 5 predicted proteins | sample 071ome_25_FD_132444 | JGI IMG/M metagenome (GOLD analysis project Ga0181589, IMG submission 132444) | Coastal salt marsh microbial communities from the Groves Creek Marsh, Skidaway Island, Georgia - 071410BT metaG (megahit assembly) | ecosystem: Environmental > Aquatic > Marine > Intertidal zone...
CGTCCCGCTCGCGCGCGCGGGCGTCGACATCGTCTGCACGGCGCGGGCCCGCGAATTCATCAATGACGACGACGCGCGCGGGTCTTCTTCGGTGACGACGACGTCCGCGCGCGCGGTGAGCATGTCGGTGAATTTCGGCGTCGGTTTCACCGGGCGACGCATGGCGCGTCGACGGCGTCGCGCGAGGCGGCGCGGATCGTTGTGACGGTGGAATTCGACACAGAGGCGTCATTACGGGACCGCGCGACGCCATCGACGCGCGCGAGACGCGCGTCGCGCGTTGACACCGGTCGCGTCGTCGCGCGCACGACGCGTCTCGCGCGCGCGAGACGACGACGACGACGCGCGCGACGCGTACGATCATGATGATGCGCGGCGTAACGAGAAGACGAAATTTCGCGATGACGACGCTCGCGCTTCTCGCGCTTCTCGCGCTCGCGACGTCCGCACCGACGCGCGCGGACGATGGATCGCGCGCGGATGCGTCGTCCGGTGCCGTCGACGACGCGCGCAAAACCTCGCGAGAGGACGCTCGAGGGGATGACTCGTTCGAGCCCGACGCGTCGGCGTCGGCGTGGGAACCGCGCGTCGACTCGACGCCGCCGACGCGACGCGACGACGGCGAGCCGGTGGAGGAATCGCTCGACACGAACGAATCGTCCGAGCGGCGTCGGTATCTGGATGATTTATTAGCGGAGGAATCGGTGGATGATCGACGACGCGCGCGCGCGGCGAGCGCGTCCCGAAGCTCGTCGGCGCGTCGGCGAAGAGACGCGTACGCGTGGGTCACCGCGTACGTCGAGGGCGACGCCCGGCGCGAGGCTCGTGGATGGGACGACGGTGAGGCGTGGTACGCGCTCGGTTTCGCGCGACGGTACGGGTTGATTGAGGGGGTGGGGATGGATGAACGGGGCGCGAGGACGTGTTTCGAACGAGCGGCGGCGTTGGGCGACGCCGACGCGCACGAGGAGTTGGGGTTCACGTACGCGAGCGGGTGGAACGGGGAGCCGAGAGACGCGGCGAAGAGTATTTTGCACTATTATTTCGCCGCGAACGGTGGGAGCGTGACGGCCATGATGGCGTTGGGGTACAGACATAAACACGGAAACGACGCGCCCGAGTCGTGCGAGAGCGCGTCGCTCTATTATCACGAGGCAGCCAAGCTCGTCGTCGACGACGCCGCCACGCGCACGCCCGGTGTGCTGCCGTTCCAGATTGAAAAACACCGTCTGAGCGCGGAGATGAGCGGAAGTAATCTCGCGGCGAAGCGAGAGCGGGATTTAGTGCAGTATTATCGATACAGCGCCGACATGGGCAACGTGGACGCGCAAGTCACCATGGGTCGTTTGTACTCGCTCGGCGCGAGAGGATTGCGCAAAGACGTGGACGCGGCGAGAAAGTATCTCACCGACGCCGCGAACGCGGGAGACGCGACGGCGATGGCGAATTTAGGAAACATGTACGCCAACGGATTTGGCGTCGAAACGGACAACGCGACGGCGTTTGAGTGGTTTGAAAAATCGGCGAAACAGGGCAACGCCATGGGTCGATACGGCTTGGGGTACATGATCCTCGCCGGTCAAGGGGTGAAGAGAAACGAACAACTCGCCGTCAAGTATCTCAATCAGGCGGCAGAGCAGGGATTGGCGGATGCGAGGTTTTTTTTAGGCGTCTTGTACCTTCGCGGCGTCGGCGTCAAGCAAGATTACACCAAGGCGTACCATCACTTTAATGTCGCCTCGCACGTTGGTCACGAGGTGGCGACGTACAATTTAGCCATGATGCAACTCAACGGCATGGGATTCCCATCCTCGTGCGCGTCGGCGACGTCGTTGTTGAAACAACTCGCCGAACGCGGACGGTGGGCGACGCCGATGGAGCACGCGTACGCCGCGTACATGCGCAGAGATTATCGCGGCGCGCTGTTACGATACATGAAGATGGCCGAGATGGGCATCGAGGTGGCGCAAGCGAACGCCGCGTTTTTGCTCGAACACCGTCTGGGAGACGAGGGACGGTTTCGCGAGGACACGGAGATTCATCCCGCGGCGACGAGCACGGCGACGCGCGCGCTGCACTACCACCGCCTCGCTGCGTCGCAGGGAAACGTCAAGTCTTTGCTTCGAATCGGCGACGCGTATTACTACGGAGAGGGCACGGACGTGTCGCTCCCGAAATCTATCTCGGCGTATCGCCAAGCGAGCGAACAGAGAAACCCGCACGCGCTGTTTAATCTTGCGCACATGCACGAGCACGGCGTCGGCATGGAGAAGGATTTACACCTCGCCAAGCGATACTACGACATGATTCTCACCGCCAGTCCCGACGCCAAGGTGATCGTCGGCATCGCGTTGAAGAAACTCGCCGCGCATCAGTGGATCATCGATCACAGGGAACACATTCTGCGAGTGGCGAGGGAATTCGCGTCTCCCGCCGCCGAATTCGTCGACGTCGTCGTCGGCGTCGGCGCGACGGCGTTGCTCTTGTTCGTCTTGGTGCTTCGCGCCGGTCTCGCGCGACGGTGAAGACGATACGATGGTGACGACGGCGAGAGAAACGAACGTCTCACGAACGCGCAATCACGCAGAGGAAGAGAGACGGCGACGCTCGAGCGAACGATGTAGCCCAAATTTTAATGACGAGTCACGACTCAAGAATAAGTCCCTCTCGCCGAAAAGAAGTTCAACCAAACCTCTCGACTCGTCGGTCAAACGTCGACGCCGCGCCGCACCGCGCCGCCGACCGCGTCCCATGAGCGCGCTGTTCGACTTCAAGTCCTTCATCACCACGCTCTTGCTCTTCATCTGCGCGTGCACGTACGTCAAACTCCGCGCTCCGGCATTGCTCGATTCCCACCGCACCGGGTTCCGAGGCGTTTTTTGGAAAGCCGCGCGCGTGGGCGAGCGTTTATCCCCCTGGGTCGCCGTCGCGTGTCTGTACATGGCCGTGCAGACGTTGTTTTCGTGAGCGTCGAACCAAGGTGCGGACGCGTGAGGGGCGTGTGGATTCATTCGTTGATTCTTTCAAAGTCTCGGCGGCGGCGGCGGCGAAGAGAGAGACGAAACGACCATGTCGAGCGGGAAAGCGGCGCTCGTGCGACTGTTGAAATCAGCCAACGAGACGTTGAAAAATGGTGACGCGAGCGAGGCGTTGCAATTGGCGAACGAGGCGGTGGCGATGGATGAGACCGCATACGAGGCGTGGGTGGTGCGAGGCAAGTGCGCGGCGGCGAACGGCGACGCGAACGACGCCGTGACGTCGTACGAACGCGCGATAGGGATCAAAAGCGAGCACCCGGCGGCGTATCAAGGGTTGACCGAGATGTACGAGGCGACGGGGGACGTCGAGGGACGTTTGCGCGCGACGAGATTGTTGGCGAACGCCACTCGCGCGAGCGGGAAGATTGAAAAGTATTACGAGTGTATGAAAAAGGCGTGCGCGTACGCGTGGGAACACCGCGCGTGGACGCGCGTGGTTGAATTTTGTGGAGAATTAGGAGCGATACGCGCGTCAGACGTGTCGTGCGCGGACGAAGAGACGCGCGTGGAGTCTTTGAGACGCGCGTGCGAGGGCGCGTTGGCGCTGCGAGACGCGCGCGCCGCCGAGGCGGGCGACGCGGCGGTGCAGACGCTTCGATCGACCACGATCGCGTCCAAGAGCGAAGAGGCTGCCGTGCGGCTTCTCGGCAAGCGCGCGTCGTTCGCCGCGGACGACGAGACGTTGCGCGCGGCGTTGGGCGCGTGGTTGGCGGAGGACGTCGCGAATGCGACGTTTGACGCCAAAACGCACCTCGCCGAATACGAACGTCTCTTCGCGCGTCTCACCGCTGCCCTCTCCTCGTCCGTCGAGTGCGATTTAGACGTCAAGACGTGCGCCAGGGAGACGCTCGCGGAGGCGACGAGACTGGTGGATGCGTGGGGAGACGTCGCGCTCGAACGCGTCGCCGAATCGCCGACAGTCGTCGTCGCCGCGCTCGAATTCGGTTTAGACTGCGAAGAAGAGGGATGGGACGACGACGTCGTCGTTCGAGACGCCGCCGCCGACGAGGCGCTCGTCGTCAAACTTCTCGAGAAGATTCGCGACGCGAATGCGATCGCGAACGCGTGGTTGACGCTGCGAGAGACTCGACGGAGCGGCGCCTTTGCGCACTCGTGTCGAGCCATCGACGCGCCGCGAGACGCCGCGGGTTTACTCCCCGACACTCTCCGCGACGACGTCCTCGCGCACCTCTCGCGCGAGGACGAGACGAGACCGACGCCCGCGTGCGCGGTGGTCGGGTGGCTCGCCCTCGCGGAGTCCGCGTTGGTCGGGAGCCAACGCGGGGACGCGCGCGCGCTCGAATGCGCGGCCACGGCGATGAAACTTTTACGAGACGACGTCACCGCGGATGCGTTACCGAAGACGACGCGTCGCGTCGTCGTCGCGCACGCCGAAGCGATGATGTTGGAGGGCATGTTTGAGCGCGCGAACGACGTGTTCACCGAGGTGGAGGGCCCGAGAGCGATGCGAGGCGCGGCGACGTGCGCGCTGAACGCGCACCCGCCCGAACGCGCGCGCGCGTTGGACATCCTGACCGCCGCCGCGAACGCGTACCCGACGGTAGCTCGCGTGCGCGTGGAGCGAGGATGGTTGATGACGATCGCGGGAGGCGCGCCCGAGCACCGCCACGAGGCGTTACGGGCGCTCGAGGAGGCGTGCGGCGTGTCGCCGGGCGAACCGCTCGCCGTCGACGTCCCGGCGGACGCGTGCGCCAGACTCGGCGTCGCGCGTTGGCGCGCCGACGTCGAGCCTCGTAAAGGTCCCGGAAGCGCGTACGAAGCCTTGATGCTCGGTGCCGCGCGCGCCTCGCCCTACCGAGCGGCGGCATTCGCGCATTTAGGACTCTTTCTCGCCGCCGCCGGCGATTCGGCTCGCGCGCGCAAATGTCGCGCGCGCGCCCTCGCGCTCCGTCCCGACGACCCCACCGCCGGTCCCATCGCCTTCACCGACGCCCTCGCCGACGACGATCTCCCAGAGGCCATCGCCGTGTGTCACCGCGCCCTCTCCGTGGACACCTCGTGCTTGTGGGCGGCGAATAGATTGGCGTCGGCGAGCGTCCGCGTCGGCGATTTCGAAGACGCCGCGCGCGCGCTTCGCGTCGTCCTTCGCGCGTCTCCGGACAACTCCGACGCGTGGGAAGCCTTAGGGTCGTCCTACGCGTCGCTCGGTCGACACACGGCGGCGTTGAAAGCGTTCGAACGCGCATCGGCGGTGTCGAGCGACGAAACCAACGCATCCGCGTCGGCGCGCGCGGGTTGGATTTTAGAGACGCTCGGACGATTCGCCGACGCCGCGACGCGATACGAAATGGCACTCACGGGCGGCGTTGAGCTTCGCGTCGCGTCGCTGTGCGGTCTCGCGCGCGCGCGCATACACGAGGCGCGAGAGGCGACGCGCGTCGGCGCGCCGGGACGCGCGGCGGCGGCGTTGCGAGAGGCGCGGGACGCGGCGACGTCCGCGCTCGACGCCGCCGGTGACGCCGCGAACGCGACGCCGACGTTTTGGAAACTTCTCGGTGACGTCCATCATCTCATCGCTCGAATCAACGATCCAGCGCACGGAGCACAAAACTTCGAGGCGATGCTCGCCGATCGTCGTCGCGCCGCGTCGGCGTGCGTAAAGGCGTACGAACGCGCGTCGGACATCGCGCCCGACTCGGCGGCGAGACGGCGAGACGTCGTCGTCGCCCTCTTGGTCGAGTCGGATATCCTCCGTCTCGCCGGCGACGACGAGGGCGCGCGTGCACGCGCGCACGACGCTCGAACGCGCGCCTCGGCGTACGTCGAGCGCGCGCCGGGCGACGCGCGCGCGTGGCGCGTCCTCGCGTCGTCCCTCGTTCGAGTCTCTTTTTCAAACGACGCCGACGAGTCTCTCCGGGACGCGCGAACGACCGCGCTCGAACGCGCGGTCGCCCTCGAACCGACGTTCGCGGACGCGTGGTGCGATCTCGGTCGTCTGCGTCTGTCCTCGGGCGACGTCGCCGGCGCGAGCGACGCGCTCGATCGCGCGAGAATCGCCGACCCGAGCGCCGGGGACGCGTGGACCGCCACCGCCGCCCTCTACCTCGCCCTCGACCGCGTCGACGACGCGCGCGGGGCGTTTCGCACGGCGGCCGCCCTGGGCGCGGGGTTTGAGGCTGAATTGGGATTCGCGCTCGCGTCGTGCGCGACGTCGCCTAGCGCCGCGAGAGACGCGTACGCGTGCGCGAGACGCGCGCGAGAACGCGTCCCGAGCGACGCGACCGCGATCGTCGCCGCGGCGTTGTGCGCGGAGAGTCGACGTGCGTACGATGAGGCCGCACACGCCGCGAGAGACGCGATGGATGCGTGTACACACGGTGAACCCGGCGTCAAAGACGTCGCCGCGGCGTGTCTCGCGCGGTGCGAGACGCGGCGGCGCGCCGAGGCGGCGTCTCCGACGTCCGTCTTCGACGCCGTCGCGTCGTCGTCGTCGTCGTCGTCGAGCGTGGAGGATATCGACAGAATCATGGACGCGTGCGCCGCCTTTTCAGACGACGAGACGCTCGACGAATCGACGCGCGCCGTCGTCGCGGCGTCTCGCGCGTTGGCCGCGTCGCTCTCGTCCCGCCACGACGTCGTCGTCGCCGCCATGGACGCGTGTCCGCTCGCCGCGCCACGCGGTGACCACCGCGCGCAGAGCGCGCTCGCGCTCGCGCGCGCCGCGTGCGCGCTCAACGCGTCGCCGCGCGTCGGCGCCGAATCGTCTTTCAGGGACGCGATTCGATCCGCGGGACGCGCGGCGATGTTTCATCCGGCGTCGGCGGCGAATCGCGCGACGCTTCGTATGATTCTCGATCGACGACGCGGTCTCGTGCGAGACGACCGAGGCGAGACGACGAAGAATGCGCTCTTCGATCGATTATCGCGCGCCGTCGACGCGCACGTCTCCGGCGATGCGTCCGAGGCGGAATCAACCGCGCGGAGCGTCGTCTCCGAAGACAACGCGTCCGCCGTCGCCGCGCGGGCGTCGGCGAGACTCCTCTTGGCGTCGTTTCTCTTGTCGCGCGCCGATCGAGACGACGACGATCGTCCGAGAAAAGAGGCGAGAAAGGTGCTCGCGAGAGTGGTGGAAAACGAGTCGGCGATGACGTACGACTCCATCGCCGGCGTCGCGCGCGCGCTCGGCGGCGAGGCGTAAAAAAAAGAAACCCTAGGGTCCCTTTCTACCGAGAGACGGGACGAGACTCGACGACGCGGTGTGTGTGACGAGGGAAAGAAGGAAAGAACAGACGCGTGAATCGTCGGATGATGCACCGTGTGGGATACGCCGCGACGGTACCCGCGGTGGGCGCGACGGCGGTGGGCGCGCGGCGGGGACGGCGGCGGCGTCTCTCGGGGACGCCGTCGACGAGGCGGTCGTCTCGGGACGCGGTCGGCGAGACGGCGACGAGCGGTGACGACGACGACGACGAAAGGAAAAAGAACGAAGAGGAAGAGTCGGAGTCGGTGAACGCGGCGTTTCTGCGCGCCATCGTCGCGCGCGGTGAATCGGCGCTCGAGACGCTCTCGGGAACGGCGCGCGGCGACGACGCGTCGGCGTCCGACGGGTTGGACGCGTTGGCCACGAGACTCGGCTCGTCGTGCGCTAGCGGTCTCGAAAACGAGTCGTCTCGCGTGGAGATGAATCGCGCGACGTACGGCGCGAACGCGACGCGCGCGCGAGAGATGAAGACGACGCTCGATTTCGCGCGCGAGGCGTTGGAGGATCCGACGCTTCGCGTGCTCGTGGCGAGTGGCGCGGCGAGTCTGTTGTTGGAGACGAGTCTCGTCGCGTCTCGAGGCGGTGACGCGACGAATGAACCGGCGTGGTTAAACGGCGCGGCGATTCTGTTGGCGGTGTGCGTCGTCGTCGTCGTCGAGTGCGTGAATAACGAGGAGAAGCAACGCGCGTTTACGGATTTGAACGCGGCGAGCGAAGAGACGAGTCTGGCGAGCGTGACGCGCGGCGGGAAGCAAACGCTCGTGTCGAGACGAGACGTCGTCGTCGGTGATATCGTCGATTTACAGGCGGGAGACGTGAGTCCCGCGGACGCGTTGGTTTGCAAGAGCGCGGATTTGTTGGTGGATCAGAGTCACATCACGGGCGAGAGCGACGACGCGCGAAAGCGTCGAGGAGACGTCGTCTTCGGAGGCAGTCGAATCACCTCGGGTCGTGGGTCGGCGCTGTGCGTCGCGGTGGGAGAAACATCGTCGTGTGGGGAGATTGCGGAGATGATCGGCGTCGGCGGCGACGAAGACGCGACGCCGTTACAGAGACGATTGCGAAAATTAGCGTTTGACATCGGCAAGTACGGCGTCGCGGCGGCGGCGAGCGTGGGGACGATTTTAGCGTGGAAAACGACCGTGGACGCGATGAGTGGGACGATCACACCGGTGGAGACGACGGTGGCGTATCTCAACAACGTCATCGTCGCCATCACCATTATCGTCGTATCCGTACCGGAGGTGAGTCGTTTGTTTATTTTTTTGTCATTTGGTTCTCGACTCGTCGAGCGCCGTTCCGTGATGATTGGAGTATTGAAATCTCTCAGAGAGAATTCGTTGACGACACAGACTCACGTCTTTGCCGACTTCCTTCTGACGAACGCCGACGCTCACGAGTCGTTTTCGCGTTTTTTACTTTTTTTTATCGTTCGCGTTCGAGGGTCGAAGTCCTTCATCTCGATGACGATTTGAGTATCGATAATCTCTTGAGACACGACGTCGAAGAAGAGAATTACTCTGTCTGCCGACTTCCCGCTGAGAGATGAAAAAAGAGGACGCCGACGCGCCGAGAAAAAAAAACAAAACGATCCTTTGCGAAGACTCGCGTCGCTGACCGCCGCGTTTCTTTTCACCGTTTTCGCAGGGATTACCGCTCGCCGTGACGCTCGCGTTAGCCTTTTCCGTGCGACGAATGCTCGAGCGAGACATGCTCGTGCGCGTGCTCGCCTCGGCGGAGACCACGGGCGAGGTGACGTGTCTCTTACTCGACAAAACCGGGACGCTCACCGTGAACGAACAGCGCGTTCGACGCGCGTGGATCGCCGGCGTCGACGTTGGACCGCTCGACGACGACCTCGACGACGCCGCTCGAACCGAAACCATCGCACGCGACGTCGCCGCACTCGACGACGCCGTCGTCACGCTCGCCTCGATTCTCTTGGCCATAAATACCACGGTGACCCGAGACGCCGAGGGTACGATTTTACGCGGCAGCCGACAAGAAATCGCCCTGTTGCGTTTCGTGCAATCCCTCAACGGCGACGACGAATCTTTCGCGACGACCATTCTCGCGCAGTTTCCGCTCGTTAAGCTCTTCCCGTTCACGGCGGAGCGCAAGCGCATGTGCACGCTCTTCATGCTTCGTGACGGCGTCGAAGATGAAGAGGCGGGCGGGCGCGTCGTCATTCGCGCCGCCGTCAAGGGCGCGGCGCAGGACATTCTCTCGCAGTGTTCCACCGTCTTGAACGCGCGCGGCAAAAAACGCCCGCTCGACGATACCACGCGCTCGACGCTCTCTCGCGCGTTTGAATCGTGGCAACGAGACGCCGAGCGCGTGTTACTCATCGCCTATCGAGACGTCGAGCGCGATCACGTCTCCCCGCGAGACGCGACGACGATGTGCGAGCGAATGAGCGTCGAGGATGCCGAATCTCGACTCGTCCTCGTCGCCGCGGTGGGAATGAGCGATCCGATTCGACCCGAGGCACCGAAGAGCGTGGCGACGTGTCGACGCGCGGGCGTGGATGTGAAAATGGTGACGGGCGATTCTCTCTCCACCGCCGTCGCCGTGGCGAGACGGTGCGGCATTTTAGACGACGACGACGTCTCTCGCGCGTGCATGACTGGGGAAGAGTTTCGCGAGCGCGTCGTCGATCAAGCGTCGCTCGACGCCGTGTGGCCGGATTTACGCGTGCTCGCGCGGGCGAGTCCCGCCGACAAGTACGCGCTGACGAATGGCATTCGAGCGTCGACGACGCGTCGCGGACGACAAGTCGTCGGCGTCGTCGGCGACGGGACCAACGACGCGCCGGCGCTTCGTCGAAGCGACGTCGGTTTCGCCCTCGGATCGGGCACCGAGACGGCGCGAGAGGCGTCCGACATCGTGCTCTTACGAGACGATGTCGCCTCCGTCGTCGAGGCGATTGGATACGGACGAAACGTGTTTCAATCCATTGAAAAGTTTATCGCGTTTCAACTCACCGCCAACGTCACCTGCGTTGTCGTCTCCGTCGGAGGCGCCCTCGCGTACTCTCGCGCGCCGCTCTCCGCCATCGAGTTGCTCTTCGTCAATCTCGTCATTGATTCTCTGGCGTCTCTCGCCCTCGCCACGGATCCTCCGAGCGACGACGCGTTGCGCCGCCGGCCCGCCGACGCCGCCGCGCTCGTCGACGACGCCGCGCGCGTGAACATTGTCGCGCAGGTGGCGTACCAACTCTGCGTCGTGCGGTATCTGATGGATCGTTTCGGTCCCGACGACGCGCAAATCTTCACCGCATTCGTGTTGATGCAACTCGCGAATCAGTGCAACTGTCGCGCGACGTCGAATAGAATCGATGTCTTCGCCGGCGTCGGCGACAATCCTCTCTTCGTCGCCTTGCTCGCGGCGGAGATTCTCTTAGTGGTCGTCATCGTGCAGAGAGGTGGGGCGGTGTTTCACACGCGTCCGCTCGACGTCGGTGAGTGGTGTCGATGCGTCGCGTTTGCGTTGGGGTCGTTGCCGTTGCGAACGGTGGCGGCGACGTTTCTCGTGTCGCTCGCGGCGGCGATTCGCGAGGACGCGCGTCTCCTCTCGTCGAGACGCGGGGACGGAGAGTCGACGAATAGACGATGACAATCAAAAAGAACTGTAACATTTGACTTAAAAAACGACTTACTCGTGTGACTTTATTGTGTGACCTACGTGCGCCTCGCTCATATCGGGAGCGTGTACGGAGGCTCGAAACCGGTGAGCGACGGTACCATGGTCCCCGCGAGTTCGTAGTACACGCCGCCGACGCCCATCTTCTCTCCGTGGTTCTCGTTCCAGTCGCGGTACGGGCCATGGGCGTGCGTGGGATTTCTATAGTGTTGCGACATGTCTCTGATGAGTCCGTCGCCCGTGTTGTGATCGAATTCGGACGCGGCATTCGTGTGATCGAGCGCCGAGTCCAACGCCTTGATTTTTAACGCGCCGGCGTCGACGAAAATCTCGATGCGCGCCATCTTCCAACCCGAGCCGACGAGGCTGGCGAAGAGCCATTGTTTGCGAGTTTTCGTCGGACCCGAGTACCCGTGCCACGCGCCGGATCCCGGATTGAACGGGACGGCGACGGCGTACATGCAGTTCTCATAGTTTTGCCCGCGCGAACACAAGACGCCGGATTTTACGATGATTCGACGCGCGTCGACGTCTGGGCCCCAACGCCCAGCGGCGAAGAGCGTGCGCTCGGCGTCGGCGCCGGTGCTCCACGTGCCCTCGAGAAAGTGCGACGCCGCCTGCTGCGCGGCGGTGCACGTGATTCCGGAGCTCCCCGTTCGACAGTTTGGTTCCGACTGAATCCCCGTCGTGAGGCTGTACGACGTCGGCGCCGAGTCGCCAACCTTGAGCGATTTGTACTGCAACGCCTGCACGACGTACCGATTCATGTCGGCGTTCGTCGAATCTTTGAATAACGTCGTCAAATCGTACTGCGTCGGATCGCAGTACACGTTCGTGCACCCGAGGACGTAATCATTGTTTACGCGCCAGTCGTTCATGCCCTTTGTGCGGTACGCGTACCCCTTGTTTGAGTCCAACTCGTGACGCTTTTGCGATATAAACTTCATCTTCGCGTGTCCATCTTCGAGGAAAATCTCAATCTTTGCCATCTTGAGGTACATGCGCCAGTAATCGATGCCGCCCACGATCCATCGAACCGCGTTTCTGCTCTCCGCAAAGTCTCGATCCTTTTGCATCCCCGTCCTGAGGTGCGGATTCACGCCGACGTACCTATCCTTTGAATCGGCGTAAAACATAATCGTCTGCGGAATGATCAACCGAGCGTCGCGAGATTCACCCAAATCAACCGTTGCGTTCGCATCCGTCGCCGGCGATACGAGTTTCCCGCTCAGCGGTTGCGACGTAAACGCCGTGTCTTGATATCCCGGCGCGCACTCTCGCTCGCACGTCCCGAAGACGTAACTCACATTGTACGGATCCGCCTCGTGCGTGATCACTCGATTAAAGTACGCACCGTACTTCTGCACGCACTTTTCACCCTCCATCGCCAACGGTGGTAGTTTCGTTCGCTGTTTCGGTCGCCACTCGCCGATGTCGTAAAACAGTCCTCCCGCGCCGTTCGCCAACGCGAACCCGTATTCCCAATCCACCTCGTTCGTCGTCGCCGTCCACGCGTACAACCCATCCGCGATCTCCATCCTCGACAGCTCGATACCGTCATCGTACGCGAAGAATTTGGATGATTTATAATTGTGTCGAACGATTCGAGCCCCCGCGC